>Ga0193745_1000251_pt1 | contig 9826 bp, 8 predicted proteins | sample L1a2metaG_FD_145899 | JGI IMG/M metagenome (GOLD analysis project Ga0193745, IMG submission 145899) | Soil microbial communities from a riparian zone of the East river system, Colorado, United States - L1a2 | ecosystem: Environmental > Terrestrial > Soil > Riparian zone | place: USA: East River... | reverse complement strand
CGCGTCGTAAATCTTGAGGCGCTTTGGTTCGCTAACGATCTTTTCGTATTCGTGAATACGCTCCGGCGAAAAATACTTCTCCTTGCCGTATTGGAGAAAGACAAAGGCTGGGCCGGCGTGCGCGACGTGCTTGCCCGGATCAATCCAGGCATACTTCTTCACGAAAGCGTCGTATCTTTTCGGCCCGACCCTCAGGCGATGTCCCTGCTCGTCTTTTGATTGAAGATCGACTTCATCTGATAATGATCCAGCCATAAAGACGAAGGCCTTGAATCGCCGATCCGTTCCGCTCAGAATCGCCCCGGCCGAAGCATGGTAACTGTGGCCGGCAAATGCGATGCGCTTCGGGTCCACGCCCTCGCGCGCGAGCAACAGATCAAGCCCGCGACGAACATCAACTACCGCCTGCACCATGTCAGTAATCTGTTGCTCGTTCAGCGGTTCGTTGTTTGTCACGTGACCCGGACGCGCGATTGGCCCATCGAGCAAAAGCGACACCACGCCCGCCTGCGCCAGCGCAATCGCTTCATCGAGAAACTCTTTACGGTTGCGCATTGGCGAGTTCTGCCAATACCAATGGCCCCAAATCACAGCCGGGAACGGCCCTTTTCCTTTTGGCACGACGAGATAAGCGGGCACAACACCACCTTTCGGACTGGCATAAGTGATGTCGTAGATAATCGCGTGCTCCCGCTCCTTCGCGCCGATCTGCTTGATTTCGATCGCTGCCTTTTGATCGTAATCAAAATGACGAGGCATCTCGGCATCTTGCGCGAGCGTGCGACCTGTCCCAGCGAGAGCGACCCCGACCCACAGATTCAGCTGAGAAATGACAAATAATCGCTTCATCGGCGCAACAATCCGCGAGGTCGGATTTGCCCGCAAATGTAGACTCCCGACTGAACTGACAACGCCGAAGCATGAGACGTTGATCTTTTGCTCAGGCAATGGCCTAATAACTTTGCCAATGCAAGGTGACTTGGAGTGCGTGTTATTTCATGAAACGCTGCGAAAGGAACTGATCGCGCAAGAAAGCTGATCCCGATGAATGTTCGCGTGCAATTTTATGCGCAATTGCGTGATTTGGTCGGCGCATCGGAATTCAATATCGATCTTCCGGACAAAGCTACGGTGGGCGAGCTACTGGCGAAAGTTTATGAACAAACACCCGCATTATGCTCGCGAGACAAAAGCATCCTTATCGGTGTAGGCGTGGAATTTGTCGATCGCAATTATCAACTAGAAGCGGGCGAAGTGATTTCGATCATGCCGCCGGTGCAAGGCGGATGATTCTGTAGGGGAAAGCGGATTGCTTCCCCTACGACTTGATTGCGGGCCGTCTCAGCTTCATTTAACAAAGCCGGAGCGCTGGGCTCCGGCTTTGTTCTTTTTAGTCCTTTTTATTCTTATTAGGGATGTGCAGGGCTGTGCAACGACGCTGAGGAAGTGCACACGATTATGTCCATCCCAGTCGGCAACCCCAGCACATTGCCCGAGGCCAAAACGACCTCGATCATCCGAACAGTGATGCTGTTCGGGCCCTGGATGACACGATGCAGGTAGAGTGTGCCGATTCCCGCCAAGGTTACCTTGGTGTTCGCTGCCACGTTAGATGTGATCTCAGGATGGCCCGCAACCTTCAGATTCACGAATGAGCCCGACTGACTGAAATTAAACGTCGTGCCATTCGTGGTCGATGCATTGGCCTGGCATTGGATAACGTCGGCTTTAATGGTTCCGTTGAGCAAGTTGACCGATTGAACGCTAGAAGTGGTTTGCGAGCTCGAGAGCGAGGCGGTGATACTGCCTTGCGCCGTATCTGTGATGGTCCCACTACTCAGAACACTGGGCACAGTTATGCCAACCTGCGTCTTGGTGATGAGAGCGTTGCCCAGGCAGCCAACCGAAGCCGGAGCGGTGGCGCTGGACTTAATCGTTGCGCTGTTTACGAAAGTGCCGTAAGCCGTACCATCGAGCGTTCCTGGGCCGTTGACTTGCGTGAGACCGCTGAACGCATGAGCCACGATGATCTGTGTTCCTACTTTGATGTTCAGCGTATTGGCAACAGTGACGTAAACGTGAATCATGTTCACCGTCAGTTTTTTGGTGGTGGTCGTGCCCGACACGATTTGTTCGTTCAGTACCACGCGTCCGAATCCAGCAAGTTGAATGGTGGTATTCGGAGCAGGGACCGTGGTAAATACCGTGGTGCCGACCTTGAGATTCAGGAGACTCGAACCGGACGCGCTCGAATGGAAGCCTGTATTATCCTGAAACGTCGTGCTCACAGCCTTGACCTCACTGGCGGTGATCAAGGCACCCAGCAGGGTGATGTCATGGACATCCGAGCTGGCGGTTGCCGCGTTGAGCGCGTCGTGTGCGTTGGTGTTGATTACACCTGTCTTTATAGTGGGCAGAGCCGTGACCGACGCTACGGTTCCACTAGCCGATACGTTAATCGCCGCTGTCCCGCAACCTGGTCCCACGCTGACAGGAGCAGTCTGGCCGACAACGACGGTGCTGCCAACGAAAGCATACGTGCCGTAAGCGCTCGCCGTGTAGTTGAGGAAAGCCGCCTGCACGCTGTTTAGAGCAACGAACGTCATTGCCGCCGCCAGGAATGTACTAAACACAACGAGCCTGGGAAATCGATGTGGTGAAAACTGGAAGTTGACCGCTTGTTTTTTCATAGTATTTTTAACCTTTTTTTATTTCTTTCCACCTGTAGTTCGCTTGAACATAGGTGCTTGGCTGGAATTATTTTTAACTTTATTTTCGCAATAACTTTGGAATTTCCAAATTTTGGCAGGAACTATGCTAACTCGCTACGCGTTAGTTTTTTCTTATTTATGTTTTTTATGTATCATTTTCCATGCCAAGTTTCGCTAGACCAGGCTGAATAATAGTGGATCGCCGGATTCATCCTTAAACGCGAGAAGTGCTTATGGCAGCGCCTCTTTTACCAAAAATCACAGTTGTCATTGGAGTTGAGTGAACGTGTCGAGTTCATTTCTAAGGCCGCTCCGGTCTATTTTTAGACCAACCGTGCTTTACTTTTGGGCCGCATCGACATGGCGTGCGCCTTTGCCTTTCGATGCAATCGCAACCTTATCGGCACTCTGCGGGCGGGATTTCTGGCACGGCGACCGTCTTGTTTTAGTCGCAGTCGCGGTACGTTCGTACCCTGCCAAGCGGTCCTATTTTCCACATCTCCGCCCGCCACATCTGCGCGAGCATTGTTAGCGTCATCCCGCGAAAAAGCCAAGCCAAATCCGAATCGCCGGTACGGGAGGCAAGCACCAGCACTTCCATGCCGTCCCCACAACAAGCGGCAATAAAAACGCCGTCAGCAGAACGGCCATAAAATGCCCGCAGCCAAATTAGGCACTACCTCCCGGGCGTGACAATTGCTTGTCGTGTTGCCAACAGGCTACCGGTTGGCAGCCTGTGCCCAGAAGTCAGTCGCGGAAATTCTTGAAATTCGTGGCGACGCCGTAGTCGCGGCTGCGCACGAACTGAATCACAGCTTGCAACTCGTCTTTCTTTTTTCCGGTGACGCGAATCTGTCGATCTTGCAGCTGGCTCTGCACTTTGAACCCGTGTGATTTGATGGCCTGGATGATTTCCTTGGCTTTATTCCCTTCGAGTCCCTGTTGAATTTTTAATTCCTGTCGGGCGTGTCCGACGGATGAGATCGCCGGCTCAACCTGGTCAATGTTGCGAAGGTCGACGCCGCGTTTGGAAAGTTTGCCGATCACAATTTCACGCAATCCTCGCAGCCGGGCGGCGTCTTCGGCAGTCAGGATGATTTTGTCTTTGTCGGCGAGAATTTCAGCTGCTGTGTCTTTGAAATCAAAACGGCTAGCAAGCTCTTTGCGCGCTTGATTGAGCGCGTTATCAAGTTCCTGTTTGTCCACTTCGGAGACGATGTCGAAAGAGGGCATTTGCGAGTATTCTAAATTCTGAACTTTTGGGCGCAACCAGCGTCAGGGGTTTTGCTCTACAACTTTGATGTTGCCTTCGGTCGCGCGCAGTCTGATTTGGGCCTCGCCGCCGCCGTTGACTAACACATCGACTTTGGTCATCGCTTGCGCGCGGTGCTCTCCCGCGGCGGTGAAGTCGCTCGCAATTTTTCCTTGGACCGTTTCCGCAATTAGATGAAAAGCGGCGTCACTCGGAAGGAAGGCCCACGCATTTCCATCGGCGAGCTTCGTTTGCACGGAAAATTTGCCTGGCTCCCACCATTCATAAGCCAAAGTAAGGGTGCCGCGGCCTACCGTGACATCCACATTACTGAAGCAGTTGTGAACGAAGAGCTGGCCAGTTCCCAAACGGGCGTGGACGCTTTGTCCACGCATTTCCTCTACCGACACTTCGCCATTAGCTAATTCCAATCGCGGTATGCTGGCGGTATCGGGAAGGACGATGGTGTAATCGACCGTCCCGGACCGGTCACGCAGACCCCACGTCGGTTCTCTAGGAAAAGTTGTTTCGATTGCAACTGTGCCTGGCTGCACAGAAACATCGACCGCGTTCTGGTGATCGGTTCGATCTTATAAGATAACTCGACCGTCTCCTCCAGAACGCGGTCGCTCGCAGGGCCGCAGCCGATAAGTGACAACGAATACGCGACAAATATCAGGCGAAAACTCTGCTGATTAAACGTTGGCGATCGCACGAACAAACTCTACCAGAGCATGTGCGTTGTTAATCAAGGGAAGAAACGCGGTCGAAACGATCAAAGGTGTTGTTTGCCATGAGATGCATCGTGGCCTCTGAATGAATTCAAAATTTGTCGTCCCACGGGAAGTTTTCTCGCCAATGCAATTTCAGCATTGTGTTAATCATGCGCCGCCGCGAAGAGGGGGTCAGTCTGTTGTGCGCGGGTGTTCCTCAGACCCAAAGCGTGCGATCGAAGGTGCGATATTGGATCGCTTCGCTTACGTGCTCGGGTGATATCTCGATCTTGTCATCGAGATCGGCGATGGTTCGCGAAACTTTTAGGATGCGATCGTAAGCGCGGGCGCTGAGGTTCAATTCGTTCATCGCCACGCGAATGAGGTCCTGCGAATCCTGGCTGAGTTTGCAGTGTTGCTTGAGGTGGCGCGTAGTCATGCGCGCGTTGCAACTTGTTTTGGCGTCGCGCGCAAATCGTTCCTGCTGTTTCTGACGCGCGCGGCCGACGCGTTGACGGATTGATGTCGAATTTTCTTCCGGGCGCTCGCTGGCGACGTCGCGGTACTCGACTGCCGGGACTTCGATGTGCAGATCGATCCGATCGAGCAGCGGTCCGGAAATGCGTTGACGATAGCGCTGCACCTGAACCGGACCGCAACGGCATTCGCGTTTTAAATCGCCAAAATATCCGCATGGACACGGGTTCATCGCCGCCACCAGCATGAACTCGGCTGGAAACGTGAGACTGCCGGCAGCGCGCGAAATTGTCACCTTCCCGTCTTCGATCGGCTGGCGCATCACTTCCAATGCGGATCGTTTGAATTCAGGCAGTTCATCGAGAAACAGAACGCCATTGTGCGCGAGACTTACTTCACCCGGATTTGGAAATGTGCCGCCGCCAAGCAAACCGATATCGCTGATGGTGTGGTGCGGCGGACGGAACGGCCTTGTGGAAACGAAGGAACGCTCGCCATTCAGTAAACCAGCGATGCTATGAATCTTCGTCGTCTCAATCGCTTCCTCCAGGGACATAGCCGGAATGATCGTAGGGATGCGTTTCGAAAGCATCGATTTACCCGAGCCAGGAGGGCCGATCATCAGGACATTGTGACCGCCGGCCACGGCGACTTCGATGGCCCGCTTAACATGGCCCTGCCCTTTTACATCGCTAAAATCGACATCGTAGTTTTGGTGCGTGGCGAAAAAACCGGTCAGATCGGCACGCGTGGGCAGGAGCGCAGTTTCGCCGCGCAAAAAATCAAAGGTTTGTCTCAGATTTTGCACGCCGTAGATATCGATCTTATTAACCATGGCCGCTTCGAGCGCGTTGGCTTCCGGCACGAACAACGCCCGTTTGCCGCGACGCCGGGCTTCGAGCGCAACTGGCAAGACGCCTTTCACAGCGCGCACTGCACCGTTCAAAGCGAGTTCACCTACGAAGCTGAAGTTTTCGAAAGGCGAGCTATCCAGTTCTTCAGTCACCGCGATCATTCCAAGGGCAATCGGTAAATCGAAGCTGGGTCCTTCTTTTTTAATATCGGCTGGTGCGAGATTGATCGTGGTCCGGCCGCGTGGCCAAAAATATCCGCTGTTTGCAATCGCCGTCGTTACTCGGTCGCGGCTCTCCTTTACGGCGGCGTCCGGCAACCCGACGATGACAATGTTTGGGTCGCCGCCGGCGCCGTTGACCTCAATCTCAACTTCGTATGCATCCACCCCGTAAACCGCGGCGGAATAAATTTTTGCCAGCATCAACGGTTAGACTGTCAAAGATATCAGAGGAGGAAAAGAGGCAATTCGGAGTGGGGAAGCTCGGAAGAAAAAGGCCCGTGGATCGGGGGCCCAAATCGACGGATTTAGCCTCCCTTGGAGAGGCTGCGCGGACAGGCAAAAAAATTGAACGGGATACATCCGGTCACTGTCAGAAATGCGAAATATTTAACCTTGTTAAATACTTTTGAGAATGCTACAACGCGTGATCGACAAGGCGCCGGCAAATACCACTGACGGTAGATTGTCGATCCAACCCCCCAAAATCATTGATGAAAAAGAGCTATATGGCTGCTGAAGATAGCGATACCGGAATTAAGATTTACCTGCGCGAGATCGGGCAAATCCCGCTCTTGACTCCGGAACAAGAGATTACTCTTGCCGCAAAGATCAAAAGGGGCGATCGCGAAGCGCGGGCGCTGATGATCCGTTCGAATCTGCGCCTCGTGGTCAAGATTGCGCATGACTATGCGAATCTCGGTCTACCGCTGCTTGACCTGATCTCCGAAGGAAACATCGGTCTAATGAAGGCAGTGGAGCGTTTTGATCCGGCGAAAGGCGGGAAGCTGAGCACGTACGCCGCGTGGTGGATCAAGCAATCGATCAAGCGCGCGCTAGCCAACCAAAGCAAGACAATCCGTCTGCCCGTTCACCTGGTGGACAAGATTTCCAAAATGCGCCGCGTTTCCTTGCAAATGAGCGAGGAGCTTGGCCGGGAGCCAACGGACGATGAACTGGGCGATGAGATTGGCATCGCAAGCGGAAAAGTCTCGCAGCTCAAGACCGTATCGATCCGGCCGGCTTCGCTCGATGCGCCGATTAGCGATGACGATTCTACAGAGTTCGGCGAGATCGTCGGGGACGAGGAAGCCCAAACCCCGTTCGAGCTGCTGCGCGACAAAAATCTTCGCAATGAAGTCGGGGGTTTGCTTGATGTGCTCGACGATCGGGAGAAGAAAATCATTTTTCAACGCTTTGGATTGGACGGCGGTAAACCCAAAACGCTGGAAGAAGTCGGCAAAAAGTTCGGCGTTACGCGCGAACGCATCCGGCAGTTGCAGAACATTGCGCTCTCGAAGCTTCGCCGCGCTCTGAGCAAGAAGGAGCGTCCGGTCGACGTTGAATTGCCGGTCGAAGCTTAGATCGACGGCAGACAGTCGTGTAAAAACGCGCGGGCGAAAACGTCTGCGCGTTTTTATTTTGCTGTGCGCAGTTGCACCGAATCGATGCGGTCTTCGCCCACGCGAACGTCGCTGATGATCACGAGTTGATCGCCCGGGGTGGTCAAATTGCCTTCGCGCAAAAACTTCTCCGCAGCTTCGATTGTCGCGTTCGGGTCCCCGGTGAACGCAATCCTCACCGGGTAAACGCCCCAAGAGATCGCTAATTGGCGGCGAACTTCTTCGGTAGGGGTGAAAGCGAATATCGGCGCATTTTCCGGACGAAGATTTGATACATTGCGCGCCATCGTCCCGTACCGGGTAAACACGATAATCTTCGCCCGCTGAAGCGAATTCGCCAGGACTACGGCCGAAGCAACTGTCTTTTTCCGCGCATCCTCGAGCCCCGCCGATTTTGCGTAACCGGCGCCTCCGCTGCGTTCGATGCGTAGGGCCACGCGATTTAGCACTTCGACGCATTCCACCGGATAACGGCCAACACTTGTTTCACTGCTGAGCATGATCCCATCCGCCTGCTCAAAGACCGCATTCGCCACGTCGGTAATTTCGGCCCGAGTCGGCAAAGGATTTGCGATCATCGATTCTAGCATTTGAGTTGCGACAATGACCGGCTTGCCGAGTCGAATACAATGTTTCACGATCCGGCGCTGGATGATTGGCAGGTCCTCCATCGGGCATTCGATTCCCAGATCGCCACGGGCAATCATGATCGCATCCGCGCCCTCAATCATGTCGTCGATGGATTGGACCGCCAATCGGTCCTCGATTTTAGCGATGATCAAAGCCTTACTCTTTTTCGCGGCGAGAACTGTACGCAGTTGGTCGAGATCACTTTTCTGACGCACAAAACTGAGCGCGACAAAATCGACGCCAAGCTCTGCGCCGAGTGAAATATCAGCAAGATCTTTTTCGGTGAGCGGCGGAAGATTCACGTACACGCCGGGCAAGTTAATGTGACGCCGTGAGCCGAGCGTCCCGGGAGTAATGGCCTGGCAGACGATCCGATCTTTTCTTTTTTCGAGGACGACTAGCCTCATCAAACCGTTGTCTATGAGAATCGTGTCGCCAGCAGAAACATCGTTGACTAGCCCGCTGTAATTCACGGCGACTGAATAGGGCTGTTCGCCTTTCGCGCCGCCGACGGTGAGTTCCAGGATATCGCCGGAATTCAAGTGCAGATCGGTTTTGAGATTGCCCGTGCGAATGGCGGGACCCTGGGTGTCGAACAGCAATCCAACCGGCTGGCCCATCTCTTGTGCGAGCTGTCGAATTCTCGGCACAATCTCACCTACCCAGGCATGCTCGGCATGGCTCATATTTAATCGAAAGACATCTGCCCCTTTCTGGATCAATTGCCGCAAGACATCGGTTTGTTCCGTAGCTGGGCCGAGCGTGCAAATGATTTTTGTCTTCCGCATCGATGAGGAGGATTAAGTCTAGCGTCGCAAAAGCAAGGCACTTTTGGAAGCTAACGATAAACAAGCGAACAAGATCGACATGTCGCCATCCCATCCCGTGATTCCGGCAAGACCTGCTAATTCTGTGGGAGCGATCGCGTGCCTGATCTGAAAGAATACGAGGCGCTTAAAAGAAATGCGGCACTCCTCTTCCGGTGTGACGCATCGCGCAGTCAGTGTTTTCCTATTGCAGCTTGGCTTGAGTCTCTTTGGCCAAATCGAGGTGTTCCTGGACCACCTTGGCCGTTTTATCGGCGAAATTCTTTACGTCGGGGTCACTCCCGTCCTTTGCCTCTGCCTGAAATTCGGCAAGGTCTTTTCCGTGGTCATTGACCATCATATTCATGTAGGTTTTATCCGAGCTCCATTTTTCAGTTGGCTCTTTGGTCGGCAATCTAATGCCTTTTTGCTGAGCGATCGATTTCAGCTCATCGTTGGCTTTGCTGTGATCAGCGACCATTCGTTTGCCGAATGATTTCACATCGTCGCTTTGGCCATTCTGCTCGGCTAATTTTCCCATCGCTACTTCCATCATCCCGCCTTTCGCGGCTTCTTCATGAAAGTCTTGTCCTTTGCGCTAAGCGGATTCTGCGCCATGGCCAAGCCAGCGAAACTGAATGAAACGACCGCGAGAGCGAGAATGCTGACGCGTGAGGTAGTGATAATTTTGCTTTTAATAGCTGATTCTCCGTTGAGACATGTCGAGTGCTTACCGACATTTAGTATCGAATGCTCACGCGC
>Ga0193745_1000250_pt1 | contig 9835 bp, 8 predicted proteins | sample L1a2metaG_FD_145899 | JGI IMG/M metagenome (GOLD analysis project Ga0193745, IMG submission 145899) | Soil microbial communities from a riparian zone of the East river system, Colorado, United States - L1a2 | ecosystem: Environmental > Terrestrial > Soil > Riparian zone | place: USA: East River... | reverse complement strand
TCAGTGAAACCGACGAGTCCCTCGTCGCGCTCTCGAATCTCGCGCTGCAGGCGCGCATCAAGGCGGCCTTGCGCGCCGACCCGTCCACGCGGGATCTTACGTTTGGCGTCGACTCGGAGGGCGGCAGGGTGCGCCTGCGCGGAATCGTCGACACGCGCGACGAGTGGAAAAACGCCGCCCGGGTCGTGACTTCGGTTCACGGCGTAACGGACGTGAGAAGCGAGCTGAGAGTCACTGCGGAAATCCGCTCGCGGGTCGGCGAGTGATCGGTTGGAGGAGGAATCCATGAAGAATTTCAGGCGATGTGGTATTGCGGCGGCGCTCGCGGGCGCTTTGATCGCCGGACCGGCCTCGCACCAGTTTCCCGGCGGCAAGGGAGACGTGCGTGACGAAATGGTTCAGATCGTCGCGCGCGACGCAAAAGCCGCAGGCGTGGACCTGGAAATTCAGGTCTATCCCGGCGCGTCACTGTTCAAGCCCAACGAGCAGTGGAACGCGCTTGTGAACGGGCAGCTGGACATCTCTTCGTTCCCGCTCGACTACGCGAGCGGCAAGGTGCGCGCATTCGGCGCGACGCTGATGCCTGCTCTGGTGCGCAATCATCAGCGCGCGGCGCGGGTCAACGATTCCCAGTTCATGAAGGACATCAAGGCGAAGATCGAACAGGCGGGCGTGATCGTGCTCGCCGACGCCTGGCTCGCGGGAGCGGTCGCCTCGAAGAAGGCCTGCATCCGCACGCCCGCGGACATGAAAGGACTCAAGATCCGTTCGGCCGGCCCGACCTTCGCCGCGATGTGGCAGGCGGCGGGCGCCTCGATCGTCTCGGTCCCGTCCAACGAGGTCTACAACGCGCTGCAGACCGGCGTTGCCGATGCGACCGACACGAGCTCGGGGAGCTTCGTTTCGTTCCGCATCTACGAGCAGGTGAAATGCCTCACCGCGCCGGGAGAAAACGCGCTCTGGTTCATGTACGAGCCGGTGCTGATGTCGAAGAAGAGCTTCGACCGGCTCAACAAGAAGCAGCAGGGCGTGCTGATCGCCGCCGGGAAGAAATCGCAGGCGTACTTCGCGAAAGAGGCCAAGGGACTTGACGACGAGATGGTCAAGGTATTCAGGGCGAACAAGGTCGAGGTGATCACGCTGACGGCCGCCGAATACGACCAATGGGTCAAGGTCGCCCAGGAAAGCTCGTACGCGGAGTTCGCCAAGGAAGTCCCGGACGGAAGGAAACTGATCGACGCGGCGCTGAGCGTCAAGTAGCACCGGGCCTTCTGCCGAGGGGCCGCATGCCGCCCCTGGCCGCGTCCCCGATGCTTGATGGCCAATCCAATGGATAGCTTCGTCCGCGCGGTCAGGTGGATCTCGCAGCTGTGCGGCTTCGTCGCGGCCGGCCTCATCGGCCTCGGCGTGCTCGTGATCTGCCACATGGTGTTCGTGCGCTATGTGCTCAACCACAACACCATCTGGCAGACCGATCTCACCATCTATTGTCTGGTCGCGGCGACTTTCATCGGCAGCCCGTTCGTGCTGATGACGCGCGGCCACGTCAACGTCGACGTGCTGCCCCACTACCTCGGACCGCGTGCGCGCTTCTGGCTCGCGCTGTTTGCCGCCTCGGTCTCGCTTGCCTTCAGCGTCGTGCTCGCGGTGCTCACTTTCAATTTCTGGAAGGAGGCCTGGGACAACCGCTGGGTCTCCGACACCATGTGGCGCGCGCGAATGTGGATCCCGTATTCCTCGATGCCGATCGGCCTCGGTCTCCTGTCGCTGCAATACGTCGCCGATATCTGGAACCTCGTCACCGGGCGCGAGCCGCCCTTCGGGATCATGAAGGAGCGTGAAGCGTGAGCCCCACCACACAGGGCCTGATGGTGCTGATCGTGACGCTCGTGATGCTCCTTTCGGGCACGCCGGTCGCGTTCGGCCTCGGCGCAATCTCGATCGTCTTCATTCTGATCTTCCAGGGGTTCGGCGCGCTGCACGTCGTCGCGGAAACCTTCTACGCCGGCCTCAGCGATTTCACGCTGGTCTCGATCCCCATGTTCGTGATGATGGGCGCGGCGATCGGATCCTCGCCCGCGGGCAAGGACCTCTACGAAGCGCTCGATCGCTGGCTCTACCGGCTGCCGGGAGGCCTGGTGATCTCCAACCTGGGAGCATGCGCGCTGTTCGCCGCGCTCACCGGGTCCTCGCCCGCGTGCTGCGCGGCGATCGGCAAGATGGGAATTCCCGAGATGCGCCGGCGCGGCTATCCGGACGACGTCGCGACCGGCTCGATCTGCGCGGGCGGCACGCTCGGCATCCTGATCCCGCCCTCGATCACCTTCATTCTCTACGGGATCGCGACCGAGACTTCGATCGGCCGCCTGTTCCTCGCCGGGGTGATGCCCGGCATCATGCTCACGGCCCTGTTCATGCTGTGGACGCTGTTCATCATCTGGAAGCGCGGGTTCCGGTCGCACGCGATCGATTTCCGCTACAGCTGGAAGGAAAAATTCCAGTCGATCCCGAAAATCGCGCCGTTTCTCGCCATCATCGTCGGTGTCATGTACGTGCTCTACGGCGGGATCGCGACACCCTCGGAAGCGGCGGGCGTGGGCGCGGCACTGTGCGTGGTGATGGCGGTGTTGATCTACAAGATGTGGCAGCCGCAGCAGTGGTGGCTGATCCTGCGCGACACGACGCGCGAGTCGGTAATGATCCTCATGATCATCGCGGCGGCGGTGCTCTTCGGCTACATGCTCACTTCGCTCTACCTCACCCAGACGCTCGCGCAGGCGATCGCCGATGCGCATTTCAACCGCTGGGTGCTGATGGGGATGATCAACCTGTTCCTGCTGGTGTGCGGTTTTTTCATTCCTCCTGCGGCGATCATCCTGATGACCGCGCCCATCCTCTACCCCATCATCACGGCGGCGGGGTTCGACCCGGTATGGTTCGGCGTGATCCTCACCATCAACATGGAGATCGGCCTGATCCACCCGCCGGTGGGCCTGAACATCTACATCGTCAGCTCGATCGCGCCGGACGTGCCGGTGACGCGCATCATGTGGGGCACGATTCCGTACGTGGCGTGCATGTTCCTGGCGATCGTGATCCTGTGCGTGTTTCCCGAGATCGCCACCTGGCTGCCCGACAAGCTGATGGGCGTGAAGCGCTGAGCCGCCTACTCGGCTTGCAGCTGCGCCGCCTTGATGACCTTGACCGTGTTGGCCTGATCCTGCGCGAGGAAGCGGCGAAAATCCTCCGGCGATCCCGAGAATTCCTCCGCGCCCTGTTTCGCGAGGCCTTCGCGCACTTCGGGCAGGGCGATCGTCTTCAGCAGCGAGGCATGCAGCTTGTCGAGGACCGGCTGGGGCGTGCCCTTCGGCGCGACCAGGCCCGCCCAGCCGCTGAAGTCGTAGCCGGCAACAGTATCGGCGACGGGCGGAATATCGCCGAGCGTCGCCGAGCGCCGCGGCAGGCTGTGCCCGATGGCGCGCAGCCGCCCGTTCTTGACGAAGGACATCACCGCCGGCGCCGGCGTGAATGTCCAGTGCGTCTGGCCGGCGACGACCGAGTTGACCGAAGGCCCGCCGCCCTTGTGCGGAACGACCAGCGATTCGAAATCGGCCATCGACATGAGCAGCACCCCGGAGAGGTGGCTCTGCGAGCCCACGCCCGCCGTGGACATGTTGATGGTCGCGCGGTTCGCCCTGGCGTATTCGATCAGCTCCTTGACGTTCCTCGCCGGCACGTCGGGGTGGACGACGAGCACGTTCGGCGTGACGGCGAAACTCCCGATGTGCTCGAAATCCCTCACCGCATCGTAGGGAACGTTCTTCTTCAGGAGAGGCGCGATCAGCATCGAGCCGTTCGAGGCGCAGATGACCGTGTAGCCGTCGGGCTTGGCGGTCCTGCCGGCCTCCACTCCGATCAGTCCGCCCGCGCCGTCGCGGTTCTCGACGAACACCGGCTGGCCGAGCGCGTCGCCCAGTTTTGCCGCGACGATGCGGCTCATGGTGTCGATCGAGCTGCCAGGAGCGTTGGGCACGAGCATCCGCACCGCGCGGTTCGGATAGTCCTGCGCCAGAACGGCTGCCGAGAAAAGGGCCGAGACGAAGGCTGAGACGAAGGCTGCGGCGGCGGCCCGGGATGCGGCTTTCAGCATGCTCTCTCCTCGAGACGGATCAGAAGTTTCTCAGTTGTGGGATGTCTTTCGCGGCGGGCGCGGGCTTGAGCGACGCGAAGTAGGCGAACATGTCGGCGACGTCCTGGTTGTTCACCAGCTTCTCCTCGTAGGCCGGCATGTCCTGGCGCGGCTTGCGCAGCTGGTTGAGGAATCCCTGCCAGGGATAGCCCGCCGGGATGGTCGGCTCGGAGTTGCGCCCGCCGCCCTGGCCGTGCGTGCCGTGGCAGGAATGGCAGTTGAGCTCGACGAAGAGTTTTTTCCCCCGCTCGGCGGAGCCACGGGGAGCGTCCTGGGCGGATGCCGCGCCGGCGCAGAGAGCCGCGGCGAGAACAAAGGCGATGCGCATCGTCGTCCCCATTACCGCAATTGGCAAACCACGTCGACCAGGGCCGGCGCGCCGCCCTTCACGACCTTCAGCGCGCGCTGCAGCGCCGGAGCGAGCGCGTTCGGGTCGCTGATCGGGCCTTCGCCCCATACGCCGAAGGACTGCGCGAGCTTGGAGAAATCCACCTCGGGATCGTAGATCATGGTGCCGACCTTGGCGGTCTTCGGGTCGCGCCGGTGCAGGCCCGCCATGCGCTGCAGGTGCATGACCTCCTGCACGTAGCCGCGGTTGTTGAACATCACGATGAGGAGCGGGATCTTGTGGTGCGCCGCGGTCCAGAGGACGCCGGGCGCGTAGCACAGGTCGCCGTCGGGCTGCAGCGTCACGGTGAGGATGCCCTTGGCGCGGTTGGCGAGCGCGACGCCCACTGCGCCCGGCGCGGAATAACCGACGCCGGCTGCGCCCGAGCCGCCCATCATGTTGGAGTACTTGGTCGTCGGCCACAGCCGCTTCGGCCAGGCGATGCGGTCGGAGACGGCCAGGCAGTAGTTCTCGTTCCTGATCGCATTCCACAATTCGGCGCAAAGGCGCGCCGTGCTGACCGGGCTCGCCTCCCAGCCGAGAGCGGCCGCGGTCTTCGTGCGCTCCTGCATTTCGCCGTAGCGCTTGCGCAGCCCGCCCGCCTTGCCCGCGAGCTCCGCCGCGCGCGTGGAAGAAAGCTCCCGCTTGATCGCTTCGGTGAGCGGAGCGAGCGAAGTCTGCGCGTCGCCGCTGATCGCGAGGTCGGCCGGCTGGAAGCGCTGGAAGTCCTGGTAGTTCGACTTCATCATGAAGTCGGCGAGCGAGATCTGGATCACCTTGACGTCGGGTTTCGCGACGCGCCGCACGTCTTTCCACGGATCGCCCATGCCGTGGAGCATGCCCCAGGGGTCCTGCACCTCGAGCATCAGCACCACGTCGGCGTTGCGAATCAGCGCGGGCCGGTTCTCCGACAGATTGAGGTAGTGCGTGCTCGGGAAATTCATGCGGTTCCCGGTGCAGATCACCGGGCTCTGCAGCGTTTCGGCGAGCTTCACCAGCGCATCGACGCCTTCCTGCGAGCGCACGCAGCGGTCGGCGACGATCACCGGGTTCTGGGCGCCGGCGAGCAACTTCGCCGCCTCGCGCAGCGCCTTTTCGTCGGCCTGGGGAGGCGCGGACAGCGACAGCTTCGGGATCGAGAGCTTTTCTCCGTGAATCGACTCTTCCTGCAGGTCGATGTCGAGCGTGATCAGCACCGGCTCCTGCGGCGGGGCCATCATCATCTTGTAGGCGCGCACCGTGGATTCGGCGAAGTGCTGCAGCGACGCGGGCTGGTCGTCCCACTTGATGAAGTCGCGCACGATGCCGGCCGGGTCCTGCACGCAGTGGGTCCACTCCACGCCCGGGCGGCGCTTGGCCGCGTCCATGCCGTTGCCGGCGAACATCATCACCGGGACGCGGTCGGCCCAGGCGTTGTAGACCGCCATCGCAGCGTGCTGCAAACCCACGCTCGAGTGCGCGAGGATCGCCATGGGTTTCCCGGCGGCCTTGGCGTAGCCGTGCGCGATGCCGACCGAGGATTCCTCGTGCATGCAGGTGAGGAACTCGGGTTTCCTGTTGCCGCCGTAGTTGACGATCGACTCGTGCAGGCTGCGGAAGCTCGAGGCCGGGTTGGATGCGACGTAGTCGATGTCGAGCGTCTTGATCACGTCGAGCATGAAATCCGATCCGGGGCGCGCAATGAATGCATTTCCCCGCATGTTGGCCTCGCCCTCGGGCTGGGCGGGCTTCGCTTCCGCGGCCTGGGCGACCCTGGTCGCTGCGGCCATCGCGGCCGCGGTTGCGGCGCCCGCGGCCGCTGCGCCTTTCAGAAACTTGCGGCGGTCGAGTCCGGAATCGTCGTCTGGAATTTGCGCAGTCTTGCGTGTCATCGGGTCTCCTCCTGCCGGGCATCTTAGCAAAACCGCGGACAGACTCCGCCCATCCCGAATAGCGGAACCGGTGCGCGGGTTGCGCAGGTTCGGGCCCGGTGCCGCCGGGCCGCGGCTCAATACGAGCGCGGCAGGCCGAGCACGTGCTCGGCGAGGTAACAGAGCACGAGGTTGGTCGAGATCGGCGCGACCTGGTAGAGGCGCGTCTCGCGGAATTTGCGCTCGACATCGTACTCCTCGGCGAAGCCGAACCCGCCGTGGGTCTGCAGGCACATGTCGCCCGCCTGCCAGGAAGCTTCGGCAGCGAGCTGCTTCGCCATGTTGGATTCGGGGCCGCAGGGCTTGCCCGCGTCGTAGAGGCCCGCCGCCCGCTCGACCATAAGCGCCGCGGCCTCGGTCGCCATGTAGGCGCGCGCGATCGGGAACTGCACGCCCTGGTTCTGGCCGATCGGCCGGCCGAACACCTTGCGCTCGTTGGCGTAGGCGGTTGCCTTTGCGAGGAACCATTTCGCGTCGCCGATGCACTCCGCTCCGATCAGGATGCGCTCGGCGTTCATTCCGTCGAGGAGATAGCGAAAGCCCTTGCCTTCCTCGCCGACGAGGTTTTCCGCGGGGACTTCCAGGTTGTCGATGAAGATTTCCGTGGTGGCGTGGTTGATCATGGTGCGGATCGGGCGGATCGTAAGCCCGCGCCCGAGCGCGGCTTTCATGTCGACGATGAACACCGACAGGCCTTCGGTCTTCTTTTGTACTTCTTCACGCGGTGTCGTTCGCGCTAGAAGCAGCATAAGGTCGGAGTGCTCGGCGCGCGAAGTCCAGACTTTCTGGCCGTTCACGACGTAGCGGTCGCCTTTCCTGACCGCGGCCGTGCGGATCGACGAGGTGTCGGTGCCGGCCGAGGGCTCGGTGACGCCGAAGGCCTGCAGGCGCAGCTCGCCTTTCGCGATCTTCGGCAGGTATTTCCTTTTCTGCGCTTCGCTGCAATGGCGCAGCACCGTCCCCATCGTGTACATCTGCGCGTGGCAGGCGGCGCCGTTCGCGCCGCTCTTCTGGATTTCCTCGAGGATCGCCGCGGCCGCGGCGAGCTTCAGGCCCGCGCCGCCGTACTCCTCGGGGATGAGGCAGGAAAGCCAGCCCGCCTCGGTGAGCGCACGCACGAACTCCGTCGGATAGCGGCGCTCGCGGTCGGTCTCGCGCCAGTAGTCCATGGGGAACGTCGCGCAGAGCTTGGCGACGGCTTCGCGGATTTCGCGCTGGTCGTGTTCGCGAATTGACATTTCCTCTCCGTCTCGACAGGTTATCATAGCGGTCACGTCCATCCGCAATCCTGCCTTCCCCCATGCCCCACGTTCCTGCTTCCACCGCGCTTGCGCGCTTTCGCGTGCTCGATCTCTCTCGCGTGCGCGCGGGGCCGACCTGCGTGAGGCAGCTCGCGGATTTCGGCGCCGACGTGATAAAGATCGAATCGCCGCCCGGCATGGAGGCGCCCATGGGCGGCCCGCGCGACGGGCCGGACTTCCAGAACCTGCACCGCAACAAGCGCTCGATCACCCTCAACCTGAAGGACAAGGAGGGCGTCGCGATCTTCATGAAGCTCGTGAAGACCGCCGACGTCGTCGTCGAGAACTACCGCCCCGACGTGAAATTCCGCCTCGGCATCGATTACGAGTCGCTCGCGAAGGTCAACCCGCGCATCATCCTCGCGAGCATTTCGGGATTCGGGCAGGACGGACCGTACCGCGACCGGCCTGGCTTCGACCAGATCGCGCAGGGAATGGGCGGGTTCATGTCGATCACGGGGTTCCCCGGACAAGGACCGATTCGCGCGGGCACTGCGATCGCAGACCTGTCGGCAGGGCTTTTCGCCGCGCTCGGGATCATGACGGCCTTGCTGGAGCGCGAAAAATCCGGGCAGGGGCAATGGGTGCAATCGAATCTGCTGATGTCGCAGATCGCGCTGCTCGACTTCCAGGCGGCGCGCTATCTGATGACGGGCGTGCCTCCCGGGCAGGCGGGCAACGACCATCCGACCAGCATGCCGACCTCAGCCTACAAGACCAGGGACGGCTACATGAACATCGCCGCGACCGGCGAAGCGATGTGGCGCCGCGTGTGCGAGGGCATGGAGCGCGGGGACCTGCTCGAGAATCCCGATTTCAAGGGCGAACAGAACCGCTCGAAAAACCGCGTGGCGCTGAACGCCGAGATCAACAAGGCGCTCGCCTCGCGCACGACAGCCGAGTGGATCGGGATCCTGACGGGGGCCGAGGTGCCGTGCGGGCCGATCTACTCGATCGACCAGATGTTCGACGACCCGCAGGTGCAGCACATCAAGGCGGCGGCGAAAGTGAAGAGCAGGAAGCTCGGGGAATTCCGCATCGTCAACCAGGCGGTCGGGCTCTCGCGCACGCCGGCTACGATCGCGATCGCACCTCCGGAGCTGGGAGAGCACACCAACGAAGTGCTCGCGGAGCTGGAATACGACGCTGCCGCGATCGAGGCGCTGCGGCAGAGGAAAGTCGTCTGATCTCCGGTTACTCGGGCTTGAGGCCGGCTTCCCTTGCGAGCTTGCCCATTTTCTCTGTCTGCTCCCGGATATAGGCCCCGAACTCCCCGGGCGAATTGCCTCCGGGTTCTGCGGCGAGCAGCGCGAGCCGCTCGCGCACGTCGGGCATCCGCAGCGCCTTTGCCACATCCTGCTGCCATTTATCGATGATGGCTCCGGGCATCCGGGCCGGGCCGAACAAGCCGTACCAGGTGATCATCTCGACGCCGGGGTAGCCGGCTTCGGCGGTCGTCGGCACATTCGGCAGCGCGGCTGCCCGCCGCGGCGCCGCCACGGCGAGCGCCTTCAGGTTTCCGGCACGGATCTGGCCGATCGAGGAAGCGGTCGTGTCGAAGCTCATCGTGACGTTGCCCGCGATCAGATCGGTCATCGCGGCGGCGCTGCCTTTGTAAGGCACGTGGACGACCTTGACGCCGGCGACGAGGTTGAACAACTCCCCTGCCAGGTGCTGCGTGGCGCCGATCCCCGAGGACGAAAAGTTGAGCTTGCCCGGATTCGCCTTGGCGAGCGCCACGAGCTCGGCCATGCTGTTCACCGGAACCGGCTGCCCGACCACCAGCACGTGCGGTACCTGGGCGGCGAGCGTGATCGGCGTGAAATCGCGCAGCGGGTCGTACGGCAGCTTCATCACGTACGGCCCGATCGTATGCGAATTCGGCACCGCCATCACCACCGTGTACCCGTCGGGCGGCGATTTGGCGACGAAGTCCGCGGCGATCGAAGCGCTCGCGCCGGTGCGGTTCTCGACGATCACCGGGTGGCCCCACGTTTCGTTCAGCTTTTGCGCGAGCAGCCGCGAGATGATGTCGGTGCCGCCGCCG
>Ga0193745_1000249_pt1 | contig 9840 bp, 3 predicted proteins | sample L1a2metaG_FD_145899 | JGI IMG/M metagenome (GOLD analysis project Ga0193745, IMG submission 145899) | Soil microbial communities from a riparian zone of the East river system, Colorado, United States - L1a2 | ecosystem: Environmental > Terrestrial > Soil > Riparian zone | place: USA: East River... | reverse complement strand
CTGGTGAAGGTACTCGCCCCGGGGGTCCCGTTCATCTTCCTGTCGGGCACGATCGGCGAGGAGCAGGCGATCGAGGCCATCCGGCTCGGCGCGACCGACTATATCCTGAAGAACAGCATGCGCCGGCTCAGCACGGCCGTAAGACGCGCCCTGTCGGACGCGGGCGAACAGGAGCGCACCCGCGTCGCGGAGGAGGAGCGCGTGCGCCTGGTGCAGATCCTCGAGGCGACCAGCGACTACGTCTGCATGACCGACCCCGCGGGAACGATCACCTATCTGAACGCTGCGGGGCGCAAATTGATCGGCGCGCCGGAAGCGGGAGGCGCAGGCAAGTCGGTGGGCGAGATCTATCCCGCGTGGGCGCGCGAGCTGATCGAGCGCGAAGGAACGCCGGCCGCTTCGCATGCGGGCGTGTGGACCGGCGAGACGGCGATCCTCGGCGCCGACGGGACTGAGATCCCGGTCTCGCAGGTGATCATCGCCCACCGGGGACCGGACAGGGAGATACGCTTCTTCTCGACGATCGCGCGCGACATACGGGAGCGAAAAGCGTACGAAGCGCGCCTGCAGTATCTGGCGAATTACGATCCCCTGACCAGCCTGCCGAACCGCGACCTGCTGGGCGATCGCACCTTGCAGGCGGTTGCGCACGCCCGGCGCGCGAGCCGGCCGGTGGCGCTGCTGGTCCTGAATCTGGACCGCTTCAAGCTGGTCAACGAAAGCTACAGCCACGGGGCGGGCGATACGCTGCTGCGAATGGTCGCCGATCGCCTGCGGAGGGCCGTGCGCGAAGGCGATACCGTGGCGCGCCTCGGCGGAGACGCCTTTGCGGTGCTCGCGAACGATCTGGCGCGTCCGGACGACGTGCTCTCCGTGGTGCGCAAGATCCGCGAGGCGATGCGCTCGCCGTTCCGGCTCGAGGGACGCGACATCCACGTCACGCTGAGCATCGGGGCGAGCGTCTATCCGCGCGACGGCGAAGAGTTCGACATCCTGCTGCGCAACGCCGACGCCGCAATGCACCGCGTCAAGGCCGACGGCCGCAACGGCTTCCAGTTCTACGCCGCAGCCATGACGCGGCAGGCCACCGAGCGGGTCGAATTGGAGAACGAATTGCGGCTCGCGCTGGAGAAAAACCAATTGGAAATTCATTATCAGCCTCAGGTTGTCCTCGGCAACGGGCGCATCGTCGGGGTCGAAGCCCTGATGCGCTGGCGTCACGAGGGGAGGGGATGGATTTCACCGATACAGTTCGTGCCCATCGCGGAGGACTCCCAACTGATCCACCCGCTGGGCCAGTTTGCGCTCATCCAGAGCTGCCACCAGGTCAAAGCGTGGGACGAAGCGGGCCACGCCCGGCTGCGCGTCGCAGTAAACGTTTCCGCGCGGCAATTCCGCAGCCCCGGCTTCGTCGAGTCCGTGGACCGCGCCATTCGCGCGGCCGAGCTCGAGCCCGAGCGCCTGGAGCTCGAACTCACCGAGGGCGTTCTGGTCGAGAATCGGGTAGAGGCAACCGAGATCCTGAATCGCCTGAAGGCGCTGGACGTGCAGATCGCCGTGGACGATTTCGGCACAGGCTATTCGAGCCTGAGCTATCTGTCGCGCCTGCCGATCGACTGCCTCAAGATCGACCGTTCGTTCGTGAACCGGGTCCACCAGCTCGGGCCCGATGCGGCGATCGCGCAGGCGGTGATCTCGCTCGCCCATTCGCTCGGGCTGCGGGTAATCGCCGAAGGGGTCGAGACGGCGGGGCAACTGGATTTCCTGCGCACGCATGGCTGCGAGCAGGGGCAGGGATACCTCTTTTCTGCCGCCGTCCCTCCGGAGGCGATGGCGACGTTTCTGGCCGCCGGGTCGCTCAAGCCTTTCGCCGCGAAATTCGACTGAAGGCGCTACCATGGCGCAATGAGCCGTTACGCGGTCCGCCGCAGCCTCCTGCTCGCGCCGCTCTCGCAACACAAGGGCAGGCTCGCCCTGTCGGTCCTCGCCATCGCGCTCGGCGTCGCTCTCGGCTACGCTGTCCAGCTCATCAACCGGGCGGCCATCAACGAATTCGCCGCCGCGGTGCAGACGCTCTCCGGAGAGGCCGATCTCGCGGTGCGGGGCCCCCGGGCGGGTTTCGACGAGGCGCTCTACCCGCGTCTTGCAAAGCTGCCCGAAGTGGCGGTGGCGAGTCCCGTGCTCGAAGTGGAGGCGCGGCTCCCCGGGCGCCGCGAGCCGCTCAAGATCCTGGGGCTCGATCTGTTTCGCGCCGCCCGCATCCAGCCGTTCCTGTCGGCCGGGGAAGGGGGGGACCGGCTGGATTTTCTGCGTCCCGACCGGATTTTTCTTTCCGCCGCGGCCTCGGAGTCGCTCGGCCTGAAAAAAGGCGATGCGCTTTCCGTCCAGGTGGGTCTGCGCGTGCTCTCGCTGCAGGTTGCCGGAGTGCTGGGCGAGGCTCGCCGGCAGCAATTCGCGATCATCGACATCGGCGCGGCGCAGGCGACCTTCCTGCGGCCGGGCTTCTTGAACCGCATCGACCTGCGGCTGCGCCCGGGGGCCGATCCGGACGGCCTGGCCAGACGCCTGCAGGCCGGGATGCCGCCGGGCACCCTCATCGAACGGCCGGACGCCGACGTCGAGCGAAGCGGCGCGCTGTCGCGCGCTTACCGCGTCAATCTCAACGTGCTGGCTCTGGTCGCTCTCTTCACCGGGGGGCTGCTCGTTTTTTCGGCGCAGGCCCTCGCCGTGGTGCGCCGGCGCGCGCAGCTCGCGCTGCTTCGCGTTCTGGGCATGACGCGAAGGGCGCTGGTTGCGATGCTCCTCGCCGAGGCCGCCGTGATCGGGGCGCTGGGCGCGCTCGGCGGGATTGCGCTCGGCCACGCGAGCGCCGCCCTGGTGCTTCAGCGCTTCGGCGCAGAGCTCGGGGGGGGATATTTTCGCGGCCTGGAGCCGACGCTCGCGCTCGACGCGCCGGTGCTTGCGTTGTTCTTCTCGCTCGGGATTCTCGCAGCGGTGCTCGGCAGCCTCGCGCCGGCTCTGGAAGCCGCCGTCGCGGACCCGGCGCCCGCCTTGAAAGCGGGCGATGAAGAGCGCGCGCTGCGGCGGTTGCAGCCGGTGTGGCCGGGACTTGCAGTGCTCCTCGCCGGCACAGCCCTCACCCAGGCGGGACCCGTGCGCGGGCTGCCGTTGTTCGGCTACTGCGCGATCGCGCTCCTTCTGATCGGGACCGTGATGCTGATGCCGCGCATCGCGGTGCTCGTGTTCCGCGTTGCGCCGCTCCTCGGGCCGGTTTGGGCGCGCATCGGGCTCGCGCAGCTTCGCGGCGCTCCGGGGCAGGCGGGGGTGAGTCTCGCCGCGATCGTCGCCAGCGTGAGCCTCATGGTGTCGATGGCGATCATGGTCGCCTCCTTCCGCCAGTCGCTGGACGAGTGGCTGGAGCGCATGCTGCCCGCGGATCTCTACTTGCGCGCGGGACCGGGCTCGGACACGGCGTTCCTCTCGCCCGCCGACCAGCAGACGATTGCGAAGCTGCCCGGGGCTCGCCGCGTCGAGTTCCTGCGCAGCCAGCGCCTGATCGTCGCTCCGGACAGGCCGCCTCTCACGCTTCTCGCCCGCGCGGTCGAAGCCGAGGGCAGGGTGCCGCCGCTCCTGGGTGCGGCGCACGCGCTGAAAGCCGGCGACCCGCCCGCCGCGTGGGTGAGCGAGGTGGCCTCCGGTCTATACGGGTGGCGGCCGGGTGCCCTCATCGAGCTCCCGCTCGGCGGGCGCAACGCGCGCTTCACCGTCGCCGGCGTCTGGCGCGATTACGCGCGCCAGCAGGGCGCGGTGCTGATCGAGCGCTACGAGTATCTTCGCCATACCGGCGACGCCTACGCCAACGACGCGGCGGTATGGCTCGCGCCGGGCGCGGACCCGGCGAGTTTCACGCGCGAAATCCAGGCGCGAGTCGCGGGCGGCACGAACCTCGAGATCGCCGGCCCCGGAGAGATCCGCGAAGGCTCGCTCAGGATCTTCGACCGCACCTTCGCCGTGACCTATGCGCTCGAGGCGGTGGCCGTCGCGATCGGCCTCTTCGGACTCTCCTCGAGCTTCGGCGCGCTGGTGCTGGCGCGGCGGCGCGAGTTCGGCGTGCTGCGCCACATCGGAATGACGCGGCGACAGATCGGCTCCATGCTGGCCGCGCAAGGGCTGTTGGTGAGCGCTGTGGGTCTCGCCGCGGGCCTGACGCTAGGCTGGGTGATCAGCCTCGTGCTTATCCACGTCGTGAACCTGCAATCATTCCACTGGGGCATGGAGCTGCACCTGCCCTGGCGGCTTCTGGCCGAATTCGTGGCGGTGATGCTCGTGCTGGCGACATTCACGGCGATCGCGAGCGGGCGGCAGGCGATGAGCGGCGATGCAGTACGGGCGGTGAAGGAGGACTGGTGAGGTTTGCGCTCGCGCTGGTGCTCGCCTTGTGTCCCGTCTTCGCCCGCGGGCAGGGTGAGTATCCCGCGGTACGCCAGGGCGTGGCGCTGCAGTTCCCGCGCGATCACGGCAGCCATCCGCAGTTCCGCAGCGAATGGTGGTACATCACCGGCTGGCTCAAGGCCTCCGGCGGCAAGGAGCTCGGCGTGCAGATCACCTTTTTTCGGAACCGGCCGCGCGTCGCCGAAGATGTCTCGAGCCGGTTCGCGCCGCGGCAGCTGCTGTTCGCGCACGCGGCGCTCGCCGATCCGGCCGCCGGGGGGCTGCTGCACGATCAGCGCGCCGCGCGCGCGGGGTTCGGGCTCGCCCAGGCCGAAGAGGGCCGCACCGAGGTCGCGATCGAAGACTGGTCGCTCAGGCAAACCGGGAGCGTCTACGCGGCGGAGGTGGCGGCGCGCGACTTCCGTTACACGCTCCGGTTCGAGGCGAAAGAAGCGGTGCTTCTCCAGGGCGAGCGCGGCTTCAGCCGCAAAGGGCCGAACCCGGCGCAGGCGAGCTACTACTACAGCCTGCCGCACCTCGCGGTCACGGGCAGCGTGGTCATCGGCGGCCGCGAGATGGACGTTTCGGGCGAAGCCTGGCTCGATCACGAATGGTCGAGCCAGGCTCTGGCCGAGGAGGCCGCCGGCTGGGACTGGATCGGAATCAATCTTGCCGACGGCGGGGCGCTCATGGCTTTCCGGATGCGCACGAGGGACGGCGGCAGTTTTTGGGCGGGCGGAACCCTGCGGGGCGCCGACGGCCGCGTGCGCAGCTTCAAGCCCGGAGAGGTGCAGTTCGAGCCTCTCAGGCGCTGGCGCTCGCCGCGCACCGGAGCCGAATACCCTGTCTCGGTGCGCGTAAAGGCCGGCGCCTTGACCCTGGAGATCGAGCCGCTCATGGAGGACCAGGAGCTCGACGCGCGCGCGAGCACCGGCACCGTCTACTGGGAAGGCGCGGTGCGGGCGCGGCAGGGGGAGAAGGAGGCCGGGCGCGGCTATCTCGAGCTGACCGGATACTGGAAACCGCTGAGACTGTAGCATGGCGCCCGGTTCGTTCAGCGCGGAGTACTCCGCAGCGTGCAGTGTCGCCCAGCCATTTGCCACACGTTTTCGGTGCGCTCCAACCTGATATTCTGCCCGTTACATTGAAGCGCCACGGCCGGGGCTGAGGGGATCGAACCATGAGTCGCACGCGTATCGCGCTCGTTGCAGCGCTGCTAGCCGGGCTGGGATGGCTGGGGTACCAGCAGATCCAGCAGATGATCGACCAGCGCGCGATGGAGGCCATCCACGCCTCCGCTGCGGTGACGCGAAAGGCATTCCAGGAGCGCTACCGGCTGGAGGCGGAGGATGCAGCGAAGCAGCCCCACGCCGACCAGGGGTTCGCTTTCCTGCCCAAGGGCTTTCAGCGGCCGGCATCGGCGTGGCGGTCCGGGGAGGAGGCATTCTATGAGGGACTGCTGTCGAAGGGGCGCTTCGACCTTCTCGTCGTTCCGTTCCAGGTCCAGGATCACGCGCTCGACCGGCCGACGCGCTCGTTGATGACGGCGGAGCTGGCTCTCGCTCTCGGTGCCGCGCAGAGGAAAGTCCCCGATCCCTACCTGGTGGCACGGGCACTCGGCGACGGTGACCGGCGTCTGAACGCGGACCGGGTCAACGCTCTTGCCGACAGGCTTGGGGTGAAGCGGATCGTATGGGGCTACGTCGGGCACCTGGGCGACAACACGATGCGGATCACGATCCAGCACCGCGACCGATCCGACGACCCCGCGAAATCCCGTGGTCCGCTGCAAGCGCGTCACTTCGAGAAAATTGCGTTCTCCGACGAGGACCCGCCCGCCGAGGTCTTCCAGCGAATGCTTCCGGAGGTGCTCAAGACCATAGGCATCGATTCCCCGCCGCTGGTTGTGCCGCAATCGGAGAACAGGTTCGAAGCCGCCGCGCTGCCCACCTCGCCGCTGCAGCTCGTGTCGGAGCGGGCAGAACCTGCACGTGACGCCTACTATCTGCAGTGGCTCGCGGTGCTCGCGCCGAAACGGGCGGAAAGAATCCGGGAGCGCCTGGTCGAGAAGTCGCTGCTCGCAATTTCCGGAATGTCGCCGACTTCCCCGGATTACCGGGTGCTGAAGGCGCGGGCGCTGATGTACCTCGGCCAGCGGCCAGCGGCGCTGAAGGCGCTGGGCACGCCGGAGTCGGACGAGGAAAAGGACCTGCTCGGAATGCTCAACGGCAATTTGCCGGAGGTCGAGCGCCACGCCGCGCGCATCCCGCCGGGGGTGAAGGCGTTTATCGCGAGAGCCGAACTGAATCAGATCGCGAGCGCCTACGGCGCCCGCACCCAGGAGAAATCTCTCGACGACGCGAAGCGTCTGAATCTCGGCGCGCAAGTCTGGACCTTCCTCGCCGAGCGGGCCTTCACCGACTGGGATTCCTGGGCGCAGCATGAAAACCGGCGCTTGAAAGAGCTGCTCGACCTCGAGTTCCCGATTGCCGGCTTTAGCGCGGAAGGAATCCTTCGCGGGGCGGCTTCCCTAGGAGACATGAGCAAGGTGCAGACGGCGATCGATCTCTCGGTGCTCGATCACGTGAGGAAATTCTCCGAAGCTCAGGCGGCCAGCTGGTGCTGCGCGCCGCTCGCCGCGCGATTGACGCCCCAGGATTACCTGGACTTTCTCGACAGCGTCGGCACCGACAACCTGGTGCGGCGGGCGAATCACATGGTGCACAAGCTGGGGTCACCACAATCCGCGCTCGAGTTCCTCGCGCGCATCGACGGCACCTACAGAGATCAGCCGCAGCTTGCCGTCGAGCAGGCCGCAGCCGAGTTGCAGTTGGCCGGGCAGGCCGAGGGCACGCGCAGAGACGGTCTTCTGAGATCGGTGAACGAGCGCGCGCTCAGCGCGTTCTACTGGGAGCAGGGCCAGACGCGCAACGCAGCCGAAGCCTGGGACGTACTGCGCAGCCTGTGGCAGTACAACTTGGGGTTCTTCGCAAACTTGTATGCGGGCGATCGTCCGTTCCGACCGTTCTACCCGTCTGCGGGGGCCGGCCCGAGCCTCGATCTGGCGACGGGACCCGGGGTGGAGCGCGTGCGTAACGCGACGTTCGATTTCAGTCCGGTCACCGAGTTGAGATGGTCGGTCGGTGAGGTGGGCCACGAGTGGGCCGTGTTCGAGGAAATGCTGAAATCGATCGAGGGAAGATTTTCTGGAAACCCGCAGCGGGTGGTGCTTCTCGCCAAAGAGAGCGAAAGGAAAGGCGATGTCCGGTCCGCGCAACGCCGTTACCGCGAAGGCATCAGGAGCCAGCCGGAGTCTTGGGAATCGTACATGGGTCTGGGCAGGCTCCTGTTCGAAGCAGGCGACGTAGCCGGCGCGGCGGAGGTATTCATGAACTACCCGGAATTTACCAAGCGGTCCGGTGAGAACGCCGTTGCGCTTTCGAATCATGCTTTCGGGGCTGGATCGTTGTTCTACTGGAGCGGGCACTTCACACAGGCGATGCCCTTGTACCGGATCGCCGCCGAATTGCAGACCGGGTCCAACGCGAGCATGTCGAGCGAGATCCGTATCCGCTTGGCGGACGGCGATTACCCGGCCGCCTTGGCAGGGTCTCTGGAGCGCGGTCGCAGATACCACACGGCGTTCGCCTACCGGGACTACTTCGGCATGCTGCATGCCATGGGACATTCGCAGCAGGCGTGGGACGCGTTCAACCGGCTCGTGGGTCAGCTGCCGAGCCCGGAACTCTGGGAGACCCCCTTGGTAGGCCATCGGATTGCGGGAGCCGCCGAGTCCGAAATAGCCGAATGGGTCGCGCGTGATCCGGTGCGCAAGTCGGGGTACGCCGGTATCTATCTGCTGCGGGCGGGGGTGACCGACCGGATGCCGACGCCTGGCCTAGCCTCCGCGGTCGCTGCGGTCGAGCGCCCAGTGTGGAAAGTCGATTCTACGCGGACCTTCGTCGTTCGAGCATCGGTCGACGGGAAGACGTACCTCCTGCTCAATCCCAAGGGCGCTCCGGGTTCGATACTCGAGCCGGGTATCTTCGAGCGCTCGAAGAAGACGCCTGCAAAATCCGATCTTGTCTATTTCGCCGAGGCCTACCGGTACATGCGCACCGGGAATTTTGCGCAGGCGAAAGGGCTTCTTGAGGAAGCCCTGGCCCTTTACGATACGCGGCTCCCGGACCTCGCCTACCTGCTTCCCTACCACGCATTCGCAGCCGTGAAAGCCGGCAATGCGGTTGCGGTGTCAGCGCAACTCGACAAGGTCGAGTTCGCGTATCAGCAGTTCGACTACCACCTCGCGCGCGCCGTGATCGCGGGGCTCACGGGCAAGACGGCCGAATCGCTAAGGAGCCTGAAGCTTGCGCTTCACCGCCGCCCCTACACCGAATCGCGTCCGCTCTACACCGAGTACCAGTTCGCGGAAATCTGCGAATGGCTGTACCAGGCGACGCGGAACGCGAAGTACCGCGACGTCGCCTTAAACTGGGCAAAGAGCGTGCAGGGCTTCAATCCCTGGTTTGCCTGGCCCTATGCAATGGAAGCCAGGTACTCCACCGACAAGGGCGCACGGAGCCGCGCCATTGCCATGGCCTGGTATCTGGACAAGAAGTCGGAACGCCTGGCGAGAATTCCAAGACGCGAAATCGACGCGGCCGTCGAGGAATTCGCAGGTCGCAACCCCTTCGTCGAGGTGCGGGACCCGTCGAAAGAAAGCTCGACCTAGCGGGCGCGGTTATCCGGGGCTGACCGGGTATTGGAGACCGCTGCGGCTGTAGGTAGACTTGCAACCGATAATATCGCGAAGAAAGCGAAAAGCCGTTTGGCCGAGCAGCCTGATCTCTTTTTCGTCACCGTCCAGGGCCGCAAGCTCGAAGTCAGCAGAATCGCCGGAGCCGACCACGACGCACCCACGCTCGTGTTCCTTCACGAGGGGCTGGGCTCGGTATCGATGTGGCGCGATTTCCCGCAGAAGGCGGCTGCGGCAACCGGCTGCGCCGTGGTGGCGTATTCGCGCTACGGCTACGGTCAGTCCGAAGTCCTGCGCGGGCCCCGCGCGGTCGATTACATGCATGTCGAGGCGCTCGAGGTGCTGCCCGAGTTGCTCGATAAGCTTTCGATTCGCGATCCGGTTCTCGTGGGCCATTCCGACGGCGGCTCGATCGCGCTGATCTACGCGGCGATGAGCGACAGCGTCAAGGGGCTGGTGGTGATGGCGCCCCATGTTTTCGTGGAAGACATCAGCGTCAAGAGCATCGCCGAGGCGAAGACCGCCTTCGAGGGCACTGACCTCGCGCAGAAGCTCGGCCGCTACCATGCCGACGCGGCGAAGACATTCCGGGGATGGAACGACATTTGGCTGCATGCGGACTTCAGGAGCTGGAACATCGAGGAGGTCCTGCC
>Ga0193745_1000248_pt1 | contig 9843 bp, 10 predicted proteins | sample L1a2metaG_FD_145899 | JGI IMG/M metagenome (GOLD analysis project Ga0193745, IMG submission 145899) | Soil microbial communities from a riparian zone of the East river system, Colorado, United States - L1a2 | ecosystem: Environmental > Terrestrial > Soil > Riparian zone | place: USA: East River... | reverse complement strand
GCACGTTATTTTCTATTGCGACAATTGCGGCGCGCTCGTCGAAGACATCGACTTCGATTGCGCCGATATCGTCCACGCCTTCAGCCAGGCCATGCTCGATTTCTGGAACGACGACGCGCGCCGCACCTGCAAAAATTGCGGTACGAAAGTCCCCCAGCCCGAGCCGGTGAAGCCGTTCTAGGTAGGGACATCGCGCTGCGATGTCCGCGGACGCCGCAGCGCGGCGTCCCAACCATCTCGAAATGAAGATCGATCTCCACACCCACATCCTCCCGCGCGAGTGGTCCGATCTCGACGCGAAATACGGCTACGCGGGATTCGTCAGGCTGGAGCATCATCAGCCTTGTTGCGCCCGGATGATGATCGGCGACCGCGTCTTTCGCGAAATCACCGATAACGTCTGGGAACCGTCGCGCCGTCTCGAGGAAATGGACCGCGCCAATGTCTCGATGCAGGTGCTCTCAACGGTGCCCGTCATGTTCAGCTATTGGGCGAAACCGGTCGATGCGCTCGATCTTTCCCGGCGCCTCAACGATCACATCGCCGAAGTCGTGCGCGCGAATCCCGCGCGTTTCACGGGCCTGGCGACGATTCCACTCCAGGATCCCGATCTCGCCGCGCGTGAATTAGAGCGTTGCGTGCGCGAGCTTGGCCTGCGCGGCGCGCAGATCGGCACCCATGTCGATGCGAACCAGCATTTCGGCCGCATCGACACGCTGAACCTTGATAACGCCGCGCTCCAACCGGTCTGGAGCGCCGCCGAACAACTGGATGCCGCGATCTTCGTTCACCCCTGGGACATGGTCGGCAAGGAGCGGATGCCCAGATACTGGCTCCCGTGGCTCGTCGGCATGCCCGCCGAAACTTCGCTCGCCATTTGCTCGATGATCTTCGGCGGCGTCTTCGCGCGATTCCCGCAACTCCGTGTCGCGTTTGCCCATGGCGGTGGCGCCTTCCCCTTCACTGTCGGACGGATCGAACACGCCTTTCACGTTCGTCCCGATCTGGTCGCCATCGACAATGAAACCAACCCGCGCTCCTACCTGGCGCAGGGCGAAACTCCCGCACTGTTCTACGTCGATTCCCTTGTCCACGATGTCGACGCGCTCCAACTGCTGATAAAATTGTTCGGCGCTCAACGCGTCGCCCTCGGCTCCGATTACCCCTTCCCGCTTGGGGAAGCGCAGGCCGGTGCGCTCATCGAATCAATGAGCGACCTGTCCGATAACGAAAAAGCGCAGCTCTTCTCGGAAACCGCCCGCGAATTCCTCGGTCTGCCGCCTTAGTTCGACGTTGGGCGTTGGACGTTGGACGTTGGACGTTTTCCGCCTCCGATCCTTCGCAGGTATTCCCTGTCCCACGCCGCCGGAATACTCTCACGCGAGCCATATGGCCCGGGCTCATACGCCCGCGATGCGATCCCTTGCTGGCTCAATTCGCACACGTGCCAATCCTGTTTGTTGGTCACGTCCCAAAATTCGATTGCGTCCTTCGGATTGAAACCATCGCGCTCTGCAGCCTCCGGATGAAAAAACCAATCGCAAACGATCAACGTGCGCTCCGGCGACCGCTGCCAGAGCTGGTGCACCATCACGTATTCCGGGTGCATGCTTAGGAGCATGTTCGGAAAGATCGAGTAGTAGAACACTCGATCTTTCCCCTCTCGACCTTGTCCGCCGTCGGACGGACTCGCCGTGGCGAGCTCTTGCTCTTTCCCCGCCACCGGAAACGCGCACGCCTCCCCGCTCATCGTTAAACTCTTCCCCTTATTGATTCTCATGAACCCACCGAGAAACGGTCCTTCCGTCAAATCGTTCTCAGCCGAGTCGTAGGGCGAAACCTTCGACAACATCGGGTGCACGCCGGGACAGTGATAACACTCCGAGTAGTTCTCGAACATTAGCTTCCAGTTCGCCTTCACGTCGTACTCGACCCGCTTCACCGATCGCAGACGCGGCAAGTTCCAATGCGGAAATTTCCCGGCCAGGGGCGCGAACCATTCCTCCAGCGGAATCGCATCGTCCTCCAGATTCACGAAAATGAATCCCTCCCACAGTCCCAGGTTTACCGGGTGCAACGAATACTGCGACCGATCAAACCCCGACACCTCATCCATGTGGGGTGATCCGATCAAGCGTCCATCAAGCCCATACGTCCACGCATGGTATGGGCACTGGAGGGCCGCAGCGTGCCCAGCTACGTCTTCACAGATTCGCGTCCCGCGATGGCGGCAAACGTTGTAACGCCCGCTGATCGTTGACGTCTGATCCCGCACGATGATCAGCGATTCACCGACGACTTCCGCGACAAGGTAATCCCCCGCCTTCGCAATCTCAGACTGATGCCCGACTAACACCCAGTGGCGGGAAAATATCTTTTCCTGTTCTTCCGCAAAGATTCCCGTCGAAACGAAATACTTCTGCGGGAGAGTCATCGCGCCCGGCGCGATGGTATCGGCGGTTTTTCGAAAGGCGGGGGTAACGGTCGTTTGCATTCGCTCGAGTGAGCGATTCTAAGGCTCAACGAGAAACTCTCAACCCGGCGATCTTGTCAGCAGACGCGATCGCCGCTTAACCATCCACATTTAGCGGCTTCATCTCCGCCTTCAGAACAGCTCGCATCTTATTCTTCAGACCCTGACGAACTCCCCATCCCTTACCGTGGAGACTTGCCGGTCCTTCAATCTCGGTCCACTGGCCGCCCCGTTTCAGGACTAAGAGCCGCGCACACCCCCAGTATTCCATCTGGTCGCCGCCTGGCTCTTGAAATGTAGGGAAAGAAAGCACCATGGTGCCGTCGGCAATCTGGTAAACCAGAAGGTGCAACAGAACGGAGCCTCCGAAATTGGGTTGTTCGATGGAATAATATCCGAAAATCTGGGCCTCGTTCGCGAGTTTGAGAGCGAGCTGGTCGTAAGCGCCATTCAGTTCGGAGCGGACCACCCTCATCCCAGAGAGCCGCGTGCCCGACATGTTGGCGCGGACAACCACCCAGCCTTGAATCGGGGAAATCAGCAGACTTTTGTAAAATTTTGCGCTGATGGATCGCTGCAAGACGCGCGTGGAGATACCATTGATGTCCGTGAGCGTACGGGCCTTCGTCGGTGCCGAGGCTGCGAAGCTTATGCCAGGGAGAAGAAGGGAAATGAGTGGCACCAGCAATGTCTTATTGGGTTTCATACCTTGAGTCTGACAAGAAGAAACCGCTTTAACAAGACAATAGGATCCTGAGCGGAGGATCCGCTGACCCAACTCTCAACCTTGCCGCCTCAGCCGCGGTAGTCGCTAGCTGGTCGACGGGTGCACAGCGCGATCCGCCGAATACTCAGATGTGCCGCCGGCCGGAGTCCGCCGCACCGCTTTTTCTGCCGCGGCAATTTTTTCGGAAGGCACGCGGCGAAGATGAGAGGTGACTCCCAGCTTGGATAGAACCCAGATGAGCCACTTGGTGGGATCCCATTGCCAGGGTTTCACGCCGTTGCGGTAATCGTACTGAAATTCGTGGTGATAGTTGTGGTAGCCCTCGCCCAGGGTGAAGAGCGCGAGGAAAAACGAGTCGCGCGCGCTGCAACGTTGCGAGTACGGCTGGCGACCCATGCAATGGCAGGCGCTGTTGATGAAGAAAGTGGTGTGCTGCGTCGCGACCACGCGGGCGACGCCGCCGATCAGCAAACCGCCGAGGGCGCCGACCCAGCCGTCATAAAGAAATCCGGCGACTGTCGGCAGGACAAAGCCTACAAGCACGGCGAGAACGTGAACGTAGCGATGCTGCCAGCGCACGAGCGGGTCTCCGTGAAGATCAGGCACATTGTCCAGGGGCGGCTCGGCATTGAGCTTAAAGAGGATCCAACCCATGTGGGCGTGGAAAAAACCTTTCTGAATATTGTAGGGGTCGTCGTCGTGGTCGACGTGTTTATGGTGGCGGCGATGGTCGCTCGTCCATTCGAGGACGGAGTTTTCAAAGGCGGCGGCCCCGAAAATGAGCACCATCAGGCGAAGCGGCCATCTCGCTTCAAAAGTTTTGTGGGCAAAAAAGCGGTGATAACCGGCCGTGATGCTGAATCCGGTAAGGATGAACATGACGAAGAACATCCCGGCGTGAAACCAATCGAACCCGAAGAACCAGAGATAGACCGGCAGCGCGGTCACGGTGAGCAGCGCTGTTCCGATCAGGAACGAACTGCTGACCCAATTGATGCGCTCAGTTGGAAGAGAGAAAATTTTCATGGCTCACCTGTGTTTGCCTAAACCGAATTATTACGAAACCTCCGACGCCTGTGTGGAGGCGTCCCTGTTTAAAAACGTTTCTAACGCGCTAACACGACGTCTTTTTTTGTCCAGTTATGGACTTCGTGGCAATGCGGACAGGTGAGGCGCGGACGATTCAGCTTGGTAGTTTCCCAGGCGGATTCTTCCACGGTCTTGCCGGTGAGCGCGAGTTTGCCCGTGGAAGGGCAGCGCACAAGGATGCGCTTGATAACGGGTCCAGTGGCGGGCTTCACGGCGCGAGTAAGATCAAATTGGCTCATTAGAGTCGGTAAACGATTCGGGCTTTTTCCATGTCATAGGGGGACATTTGCATTTTCACGCGGTCGCCAATCGTCAGGCGGATAAAACGCTTGCGCATTTTTCCCGAGATATGGGCGAGGACGAGGCGAGCGTTGATGCCGGCGCCACCGGCGCGATTCAACTCCACCCGAAACATCGTCCCCGGCAGAACCGAGGTGATCGTTCCTTCTACTTCGATCGCTTTCGCGTTATCCATTATAAGTGACCGCGGGAACCGGCCCGGATTTCCCGGGCCGGCTCGACGCGATCGAGATTACTACCAGCGTCCCTGGGCAAACTTGCGATTGCCGCCGCCACCGCCCGGAGGGCGAGCGCCACGCTCTTCGCGAGGACGGGCTTCGTTAACGGTCAAGGCGCGACCACCGACTTGCTTGCCGTTGAGGGCCGCAAGGGCTGCGTCTGCCTGCGCTTTGTCGTTCATGGTGACGAACGCAAAACCGCGCGACTTGCCGGTCATGCGGTCCATCATCAGCGCGACTTCGCTAACCTGGCCGTGTTGTTCAAAAAGATCCTGAAGATCGTTTTCCGTGGTCTCAAAGGAGAGATTTCCAACGTATAATTTCATAGTGACTTGTTTTGGAGCGATACTGCCAGCTTCAGAGCTGTTCCCGGGAATCGGGTTTCAAATCACCAATGAGGAGAACCTCACCTGACGATCTACCAAGCAACGAACGATACAGAGTGTATCCAATAGGCGGCCATTATCGTCGGCTTTGGCATTAATACAAGCGGTCTTTCGAGCGCCTACTGCGGCTTGTTGAGGCGCTTCCTTCGACCTCGCCTTTTACCCATTGCCGTCTGTAATTCTCCTGATCACCGGCCCAACCGGAGCGTCACCCTCCTGCAAACTCGACGGCTTTAAGCCGTCGAGTTCGCTAGGGTCACGGGAAACGATGCCAGGTCAGCGGCCGGTCCGGAGGAAGATGCGCCAGTTTTCCGCGGACTTTCTTCTTGTCCGGACGGGAGCGACCGGGCGCGCGCCGCAACCGGGAGCGTTTAATCGCCGGAAGTTTTTCGTGGAGTTGAACCATCCGCAATAAAGGTTCGGAAAGGAGGTGCGCACGATTCGCCTCATAAAATCGATGGTGATCCATTCGACCAGGTTTTGAGCAAACCGAGGGCAGTCAGTTTTCGTAATTCGTCCTGGACCGTGTGCAGGCTAAGAGCGCTTAGATCCCGGAGCTCTCGCACATAATGCGGTCTCATGGGCGCGGTGAAAAGGACCCGCAACAGTCGTGCTCGAACCGCCGGGAACAAGACGTCCAGCACGCCATGTTTCGACTTCATCTCAAGTATTCTGAACTCGACGGCTTTAAGCCGTCAAGTTCCGACGAACAGTGGTTGCAGCCCAAGCCCCTCGCAAAAACTCGACGGCTTAAAGCCGTCGAGTTTCGCTGAACTCAACTTTGTGGGAGCCGCCGTTGCTACCATTCTTCTCAACGCCAACAACGCTCTCCGTCCCCAGCAGGCAGCCCTTGGAGGACCCAGAGCTATCCAGGTTATTGGTAATGCAACGCCACCATCGGATCGACCTTCGTCGCTCGAAGCGCGGGGATGTAACTCGCGAGCAACGCCACACTCATCAGGACCAGCGGAATGACGACAAAAGTAGTTGGGTCGGTAGCATTGATTCCGAAGAGCAAGCTGGCCATCACCCGCGTAAGAATGAAAGCGGCTATCAGACCGATCCCAACCCCCATCGACACGAGCTTTAAGGCTTGTCCCATGGTCAACCGGAGCACGTCGCCGCGTTGCGCGCCTAGCGCCAGACGAATGCCAATCTCGCGAGTGCGTTGCGCCACGGTGTAGCTCATCACGCCATAGATACCCACCGCGGCCAGCACCAGGGCGAGCGTGGCAAAAATCCCCAGCAGCATGGTGCTGAAACGCTGGCGCGCGACTGCGGCCGAGACGATTTCGTCCATGCTCCGGATGTTTGAGACCGGCTGGTCCTTGTCGACCGACCAGACGGCGTTGCGGAGTGGCATCGCCAGGCTCATCGGATCGACGCTCGTTCGCACCACGAGCGCATTCGGCGCGAGAAACTTCAACTGCCGGTAGCTCATATACATTTGCAACTTCGGATCGGCCACAAAGTCGTTCTGCCTCACGTCTCTCACCACGCCGATCACTTCGCGCCAGGGCGAATCGGACGTTGTAGAGCCCGGCTTGAGGCGTTTGCCGATCGGATCCTGGCCCGGCCAGAAATGCTTCGCCAACTTCTCGCTGACCACCACGAAGTAGGTGGTCTCGGTCGTGTCCTGTTCCGTAAAATCACGGCCGCGCACGAGCGGAATGCCCATGGTGCTGAAGTAGCCGGGCCCGATCGCGCGATAGATGACGTCACGCTGCTGGTCGGGCGTAAGTGAGCGGCAGATTGCCGGCCAGCGCGGCCGACTGAACGCCGGGCAGCGCCCTGACGCGACGCAGAACATCGTCGAAGAACGGAATGCGGTGTTCGCGATCCGGGTATTTCAACTCGGGAAGATCAATCTTGGCCGTCAGCACATGGTCGGCGCGGAAGCCCGGATCGAGATTCCGCAGATGAAGAAAGCTGCTGATCAATAGACCCGCACCGATAAGAAGGACGAACGAAACGGCCACCTCGGCGATGACCAACAAACCGCGGAGCCGCGCTCCCTTGCTCCCGCCGGCGGCATCACGGCCACCTTCCTTCAGCGTTTCGTTGAGGCTGAAGTTCGACGCCTGCGCAGCCGGGGCGAGACCGAAGATTAAACCCGTGACCACTGCCACCAGGGCGGTGAACGCAAGCACCTTGCCGTCGATGCCGATCAATTCGGGCTGCGAGATCGTGGCCGGGATAAATGCCGTCAGAATTCTCAACCCCGCGAAGGCGAACATCAGACCGACGGCTCCGCCGAGGACCGCGAGCAAAACACTTTCGGTAAGGAATTGTCTCGTTAGGCGCGAACGGCTGGCCCCGAGCGCCAGCCGCAAGGCGATCTCTTTTTGCCGCACCGCGGCCCGCGCCAGGAGCAGATTGGCGACGTTCGCACACGCGATCAGGAGCACGAACCCAACGGCGCCGAGGAGCACCAGGAGCGCGGGCTTGATGTCGCCGACGATTTCTTCGTGCAACGGATTGACCACCGCACTGATGCGCTTGTTCTCCTCCGGATATTGCTGCGCAAGCCGCGCCGCGATGGTTTCCATCTCCACGCGCGCCTGTTTCAACGTAACGCCTGGCTTCATTCGGGCGATCGCCTCGAGATAATGATTGCCACGCGATTGCGCTTCCTCGCTTGAAAAAGCGATTGGAACCCAAAGTTGGTCCTTCCAGTTATCGAATCCCGGCAGCTCAATGCCCGGGGGCATTACGCCGACGACGGAATAGCTCTCGCCGTTCAGGTTCACCGCCTGCCCGACAATCTTCGGATCGGAACCGAAGCGGCGCTGCCACAAACCGTAGTTGAGAATCACCACGCGTGTTCCCGGTTTATCTTCTTCCGGAAGAAAATTCCGGCCCAGCCGCGGCTGCACGCCTAGCAAGTCAAACAGGTTTGCCGAGACTTTCCGCCCATCGAGACGTTCCGGTTCGCCGACGCCGGTCAGGCTAAAGTCCTTCGGCGCCATTGCCGCCATTCCGGTAAAGAGGGTGCTTTGATCACGCCAATCGATGAAGTTGGCCGGGGAGGGCGTGTTCTTCGGGAACCCGAGATGAGTTGCGTTTTCCCAGATGATGACCAGTTCGTTGGGATTCTTGAACGGCAACGGCTGGAGCAACACCTTGTTAACCACGCTGAAGATTGCCGTGTTCGCGCCGATACCCAGCGCCAGCGCGAGGACCGCGATCGTAGTGAACGCCGGCGTCCGCGCGAGCATGCGAGCCGCGTACCGTAAATCCTGCCAGAAATCTGCAATCATATTTGTCTTTCCCTCTTTTCCCATGACCAGCGGCTCGTGAGTGACACGGCGTTCGACCCGCTTGAGTCCCGGAGCCAGCAAATCGTTCTCGTTTAACTCCGCCAGCACCGCCTGGCGTGCTTCCGCTTCTCCGGCTCCTCGGCTCATCGCTTGTTCGTATTGATCATCGAGATGCTGGGACAGCTCCTCGACGATCTCGGCTTCGCGCGCCGGCGAGAGACCGAGCCCTTCCAGCCGTTTTCTAATTTCTTCCTTGAATTCAGGCATGTTGGATCCCGGTGATCCGGCTGATGGCCTCGACGAAGTCGCGCCAGCCTTCGCGCTGTGCGGCCAGAATTTTTTCGCCCGCCGGGGTGAGCCGGTAATAACGGCGCCGCCTTTGCCCCGCTTTTTCCACCCAGCGTCCGCGAATCCAGCCGCGCTTTTCCAGCCGGTAGAGCAACGGATAAAGCGACGCCACGTTGAATCGCAACGTCCCGCGGGACCGCAGCTCGATGAGCTGCCCGATGTCATAGCCGTGGCGCGGCCGGTCCTCCACGAGCGAAAGAATCAGCAGCTCCGCGCTCCCCTTTTTCAGCTCACGATCGAGTATCGGCGAAGACATATGTGCCATAGACATATATGATTTAAACGAACCTCAAAGCAAAATCTGCCTAAAAGATCTTTTCCTGTAGCCGAGATCGCTGATCCCGGCCGCCGGCGGATTCAGATTTTCCCGCCGGTCTAAATTCGCGTTGGCGTAAGCGCTACCTCCCAAGAACTATCCCAGGACTAAAACGCGCGTTGAGGGCAGAGGCGTTGGAGCTTTAGAGCGATTCGTTAGCGCCCAAGGCGCGTCCGTCACAAGAGCCTGGGGCGACGCCCCCCCGGGGGTTGGATTCGCCGCCGAACCGCGAGCGACAACAACAAGCGCCGCCTGCGCTCAGGCCCGGAACTGGATCACTGCCCGGACCCAACGGGTCCGGTGTTCATGTTCGTAGCTTCAGCGGGCTTTGGGATGCCTTCGAGCTTCAGGGAAGCTCCAAGGTCATTCTTGATGCCCTGCCGAACCGCCCAGCCCTTGCCTTCAAGACCTTCCGGTCCCTTGATCTCAACCCACTTGCCATCATTCTTCATGACCGAAAGCCGGGCGCAGCCGTAGTACTGCATCTGGTTTCCGCCCGGCTCGTCAAAATGAGGGAACGAAAGCGCCATGGTGCCGTCCGCGATCTTGTAGATGAGAAGGTGCACCAGAACTGACGGCGCGTTTCGACGATCGATCGAGTAACTTCCAGCAACGCGCACCTCGCTTGCCAGCTTTAAGGCAAGGGCATCATAAGCCCCGTTGAGATCTGAGCGCGTCACTCTCATTCCGGAGAGCCGCGTGCCCGCCAGGCTGGCTCGGACAACG
>Ga0193745_1000247_pt1 | contig 9857 bp, 8 predicted proteins | sample L1a2metaG_FD_145899 | JGI IMG/M metagenome (GOLD analysis project Ga0193745, IMG submission 145899) | Soil microbial communities from a riparian zone of the East river system, Colorado, United States - L1a2 | ecosystem: Environmental > Terrestrial > Soil > Riparian zone | place: USA: East River... | reverse complement strand
GCTGGAATTCAATTGCCGTTTCGGCGACCCGGAGACACAGGCAATCCTGCCGCGATTGAAATCGGGTTTGCTGCCGCTTCTCGAAGGGACGATCGACGGGCATCTGGATCAGGCGACGATCGAATGGGACGAGCGGCCCGCGGTCACGGTGGTGATGGCTTCGGGCGGATATCCCGGGAAGTACGAGACCGGGAAAACGATTTCCGGCCTGGAGAGTGCTGCCTCGGATGATGTGCAAATTTTCCACGCCGGCACCCGCCGAGAAAATGGCGAAGTGGTCACGAGCGGCGGCCGCGTTCTCGCGGTAACAGCGCTGGGTGAGACCGTCGCCGCCGCGCGCACTCGTGCCTACGAGGCGGTTTCGAAAATCGATTTCGAGAATTGCCATTACCGGCGGGACATTGCCCTGAGCGCCGTGGGCGGTAAGATCGTGAGCAACTGATGTCGCCCCGCATTTCAATCCTTGTCTGCACGCTCTGGGTCGGCGTCGTAATGAATCTATCCGCGCAACCGCCCGCCAAGGGATCGCCTTCTCCTCCGCCGGCGGCCTCCGCCACGCCTTCCGCTTCGCCGAGTCCGACTCCAACTCCGACGACACGCTCGCTGATCGATTCGATGGATTCCGCCGACCTGAAGGAGGCGATCCAGTTGTTGAAGAACAATTACATCAAACCGGATGCGCTGAACGAAACGGAATTGAGCCGCGCGGCTTTTGAAGGAATCCTGACGCGGCTGGGACGTGGCGTCGTCCTACTATCCAATGCGAACGCCGAACCGGCGGAACCGGCGGCGCCGTTTTACGGCGAGGTCTTGGAAGGCCATGTCGGTTATATCCGGCTCGGCGCGCTCAACCGGGCGAACCTGGACGCGCTCGATGCGAACCTGCAAACGTTCCCGGCCAAGAAAGTGGATGCGGTGGTGCTCGACTTCCGGGCAAGTTCCGCGACGAACGATTTCCCACTCGCGTCGGACTTCGCGAAGCGTTTTTGCCCGAAGGACAAACCGCTCTTTACCCTGCGCAAAACGACGGCGAAGCAGGAACGCGTCTTCACCTCGGACCGCGATCCGGCCTATAACGGATTGATCATCATCCTGGCGGATGGCGACACGGCCGGTGCGGCGGAAGCGGTCGCCGGCGTGATTCGGATTTACGACAGGGCGCTCATCGTCGGGCAGCAGACGGCGGGACGCGCGGTGGAGTATTCGGACTTGAAATTGCCGAGCGGAAAAGTGCTGCGGGTGGCAGTGGGCGAGGTGGTCCTGCCGGAGGGGCATCCACTCTTCCCGGGCGGCCTGAAACCGGACGTGCCGGTGGAGATGGCAGCCGTGGACAAACGGGAAATTTTTCAAACGAGCCGGGAGAAAGGGATGACACCGTTCGTGGTGGAGAACTCGCGGCCGCACTTGAATGAGGCGGCGCTGATTTCAGGGAGGAACCCGGAGCTCGAGGCGATGGAGGCGGCGCAACGGAAAAACAAGAATCCGGAAAAGAGCGGCGTGCATGACGCGGTCTTGCAGCGGGCGCTGGATGCGGTGACGTCGATAGGAATTTTCCAGAAGAAATAGGTCCTATACGAGCTATGTGACCTATACGACATATACCGTCTAGAGGTGAACCCGCTCGAAGAACGTATCGGTTACAAGTTCCGCAATTCGCTTCTGCTCGCGGAGGCGCTCACCCACCCGAGCCTGCGCCACGAGACACAGCGCAGCCACTTCGACAATCAGCGGCTTGAGTTTCTCGGCGATGCGGTTTTGCAGCTGGTGGTGACCGAACATCTCTACCGGTATTTCACCGCGGAGGCCGAAGGGAAATTGACGAAACTGCGAGCGCGCCTCGTTTCGCGGGAAGCGCTGGCGCTGCATGCGGCGGCGATCGACCTGGGAAATTGTTTGATGATGGGCCGGGGCGAAGAAGCCAGCGGCGGGCGGGTGCGGAACTCGACGCTGGCGGACGCGTTCGAGGCGCTGGTCGGTGCGATCTTTCTCGATAGCGATCTGGCGACGGCGAGAAAATTCATCTTGGAACAAGCCGCCGACGATCTGGCGCAGCTCGTGGAGGAACCGATCGACGTCAATCCGAAGGGGCAACTCCAGGAGTTACTCCAGGCGATTTCGCCGCGCAGTCCGGTTTACGAAGTGATGTCGCAGACCGGGCCGGAGCATGCCAAGACGTTCGTGGTCCGCGCTGTATGGGAAGGCATCGAGCTCGGGCAGGGGACAGGGAAAAGCAAAAAACAGGCGGAGACCGTGGCGGCGATCGAGGCGATGACGGAACGGCGCTGGGAGAAGGCGGAGATGGCGAATGTTACGACGAAACTCGCGGCGAGTGATTGAGCGCGTGGACTGCGTCCCACGCGTGATGTTGAGCAATCGCCGCGGTCACGAATTTTTTCGCGCGCCGGATCGCTTCTTCGAGCGGCAGACCATTCGCGAGACCAGCCGTAATGGCGGCTGAATAAGTGCAGCCGGTTCCATGCGTGGCGATGCCGCGAGAAAAGGGCGCGGAGAATTCGATGACGCGGCCCTTCAGGAAAAGCAGATCGATGGCGTCGTCCCCCGTGAGATGCCCGCCCTTCAACAACACCGGCACGCCATATTTTTCCCGCAGGCTTTCGCCGGCTTCCCGCATCGCTTCCAAGTCGGTTATCGATTTCCCAACCAGCCGGCTGGCTTCGCTGAGGTTCGGCGTCAACAGCGCGGCGAGCGGGAACAACTCCCGCTCGTAGGATTGAATCGCGTCGTCCTGCAGCAGGGCGTCGCCGCTCGTGGCGACCATCACCGGATCGATGACCAGCGGCGTCGAGCGTCGCTTGCGGAGCACGGATGCGATTTCCGCGATGATGCTGGCGGAAAAAAGCAGACCGGTCTTGATCGCGGCGACCGGGAAACTGCGGAGCAACACTTCGATTTGGTCTCGCACGAGTTCGGCGCTGACCGGCTCGATCTTCGAAACGCGCCCCGGCGTTTCCGCGACCACGCAGGTGATCGCGGTCAATCCGTAAACGCCCAGAGCGCCAAACGTTTTGAGGTCGGCCTGGATGCCCGCGCCCGCGCTGCTATCCGAGCCAGCAATGGTGAGTGCAACCGGGATCATGCGGGGCTGTAGTCACGGCGCTCTGTCGCCGTCTCTTCGCCAATACGCCTCGACAGAGCGAGGCGGCTACAGCTAACCGCCGTCGGCGCCGATCGCTTCGACCGGGCAGCCTTCCATCGCTTCCTTGCAAAGCGCTTCTTCCTCGGGGCTCTCCGGCTGCTTGTAAACGAAGGAGTGGCCGCCGTCATCGTTGCGCTTGTAATTTGCCGGCGCGGTTTCGCGGCAAAGATCGCAATCGATGCATTGATCGTCGACGTAATAGGGGCCGGAAACGTTCTCCGGATATTTGTTTGCGGGATCGGCCATATTTTTCCGTTAAAAACGAACTCGAAGGTAAAAGGAAACCCTTCGGGCGCAAATACAAATCTGGCGCGAAATCGAGCGAGGCGCGGCCAAGCACGAGGGCAATAGCGAAGAGTGGGAGATGGCCCGCGTTGCGCCGACCAAGAAAGAGAAAACCAACACGCTCCGGGCCTTCCTGGTGGAGTTGGCCGTCTACGCAGTTTTCGTGACCGGATATTTCTTCCTGGTCCTCCATTATCTCTCGGGCTGGCTCCAGGAACTGCATCTGCACCACGTTAAATTTTATGCCCTGGTCGCGATCGTCCTGATCATCGGACAGGCCGTGGTTCTCGAAAGCATCACCACCTGGCTGCTGCGCCTTCTGCGCGGCGGGCGCTCGGAATAAGCCATGGACTTCCCGATCTCGCACTCCCACATCAGCCCGGTCTACCTGGTGGCGATCGGGTTCCTCATCGGAGTGATGGGCGGATTCTTCGGCGTAGGGGGAAGCTTCATCGCGGGCCCGGCGTTGCGCGCCGTGGGGCTGGATTGGAATTTCGCGGTCGGCACGGACCTGGCCCACATCGTGGGCAAGTCGGTGGTCGCGGCGAAGCGGCACCGCGCGCTCGGTAACGTTGATTTGAAACTGGGCCTGATCATGGCCGTCGGGACCATGGGCGGCGCGGAAGTCGGCGCGCAATTGATCCAGATGTTGAAGCGCACCGGGAACGTGAACTTCGTGGTGAGCGTCGTCTCGATCGTAATTTACGTCAGCATCTCCAGCTTCATGGTTTGGGAAGCGTGGCGGACGCTGCAGTACCAGAAGAAGCGGCGGCCGCGGGCGAAGGTGCCGGGAACGGCGGCAAAACAGGACGAATCCTCGTTTAGCCACCGCACCGACGCGATCCAGCGTTTCAAACTTTGGCCGATGATTTCGCTGCCGGCATCCGGGATTAAGGCGATCTCGCTTTGGATTATCATCCTGGTTTCATTCATCGGCGGGTTGTTCAGCGGATTTCTGGGAGGCGGTGCGGGCTATATCCGGATGCCAATGCTGGTCTATGTGCTCGGGGTTCCGACGCATCTCGCGGTAGGGACCGATCTTTTCGAGATCATCATCTCGGCGAGCTACGGCACGTTCAGTCACGCCATTAAAGGGAATGTCGATATCCTGATCGCTCTCGTGATGCATACCGGCGCGGCGATCGGCGCGCAGATCGGCGCGATCTCGACCCAATATTTCGCGGGTCCGAAAATCCGGCTGGCCTTCGTGCCGTTGCCGTTGATCGGCGCAGCCATCGTCATTTACACGCTGTTTACCGGACACAAACTCTAGCCGTATGCGGATCCTGATTTGCAGCGATGGCACCGACCCGGGAGACAAACCGGTTCTGCTCGCCGGCTTGGTCGCGGGACCGACGAAAGCCGAGACCACGCTGCTCGGAATCTCGGAAACGCCCGGGGACGAGAAGCCGTTGCGCGACGCGCTGGAGAGCGAAGCGGAGAAGCTGAGAAAGTTCGGCGTCTCACCCGAGATCGTCTTCCGCGCCGGCGAACCGATCCGCGAAATCCTGGAGCAGACGAAGACGACCGCCTACGACATGACGATCATTGGCGCGCGCCGCAAAAGCAGCAGCGGACCGTATTGGCGCGCGGGAAAAACCTACGAAGTCATCAAGGCCATCCCCACGCCCGTGCTCCTGGGGACCGGCATCTGCGAGACGCTGAAGAGTTTCATCGTCTGCACCGGCGGAAAAAAATATATCGACGCGGCCGTGGAACTGACCGGAAAACTCGCGGCGGCGGTCGGCGCTTCCGTCACCCTGCTGCACGTCATGGCAGAACCGCCCGCGATTTACGCCGACCTCGTGCAACTGGAGGAAGACGTCGAGCGTCTGCTGCGAGGCGGTTCCGAGCTCGGCCGAAATTTGCTCGCGCAAAAACAGAGCCTGGAAAAGCTCGGCATCCTCGTCGAGGTGCGCGTCCGCCACGGCTTCGTGGTCGACCAAATTTTCGCCGATGTGAGTGAGCGCGGCCACGACCTGATCGTGACCGGTTCGTCGCCGACCCGCGGTCCGCTCGGCCATTACATCATGGGGGACCTCACGCGCGTCATCGTGAATCGCGCGAACGTCCCGGTGCTCGTCTCGCGCTCGGCTAAAAAGGGGGGGAACGCACCAGTCGGTTTCTGGAACACGTTGAAACAGCTGTACGCGTCGAGCTGGGGAAAAACGTGAAAAGCACCAAGCTCCAAGCACCAGAGAAGCACCAACCATCAAACACCAAGGTCGCAGCGAAGTTGGAGCTTGGGATTTGGAGCTTTCGTAGTGGAGCTACGTCCCTCCATTCCGCTGGAAGAGCCCGCTCTGTCCCCGCATCAACGCCTCGCCGATTAAGACCGCATCCACGCCGCAGGCTTTTATTCGCGCGAGATCTTCCGCTGTCCTGATTCCGCTCTCGCTCACCAGCACGATCTCTTCCGGCACCTCCTCGCTTAGCCTTTCCGTCACGCCCAGATCGACCTGGAAAGTCGCGAGACTCCGATTGTTAATGCCGATGATTTGCGCCGGCGTTTCCAAGGCGCGTTCGAGTTCCGGCAGCGTGTGCACTTCGACGAGGACGTCGAGTTGGTAAAGCGTGGCTGTTTCGAGGAGGGAAATAAGTTCGTCCTGGTTCAGCGCGGCGACGATGAGCAGGATGGCATCGGCGCCCGCCACCGCTGCTTCCATGATTTGGAGCGGATCCAGGACGAAATCCTTGCGCAGCAGCGGTTGGGGGACCGCGCTGCGAATCGCGCCGAGATAGCCGAGATGGCCCTGGAAGAATTTTTCGTCCGTCAAAACCGAAATCGCTTCCACTCCGGCGCGCGCATAATTCTTGGCGATGGCGACCGGATCGAATGATTCGACGATTACTCCGGCGGAGGGCGAAGCCCTTTTCACCTCGGCGATTAGCGCCAGCTTTCCTTTGCCCGGCTGAAGCGCGGCAGCGAATCCGCGGAAATCGTTCCGGAGCAATGCGGCCCGATGCAATTCATCGCGCCGTGGCCGCAACGCTTCGATTTCATCGCGTTTCACCCGCAGAATTTCATCGAGACGATTCATCGGTTCCTGTTTCCTCTAGCGCCGAATGATGCGGGTTGCACGCACGCGAGCGGATGGCATGTTCCCGCCGCCCTTTTCTGCGCCGACGTAGCTCAGTTGGTAGAGCAACGGTTTCGTAAACCGTAGGTCACGAGTTCGAATCTCGTCGTCGGCTCCATTTTCTTGTCGGAGCGCGAAGTTTTCGTGCTTCCGGGGAAAATTTTCAGGTTTTCTTTTAAGCCAAGCCCCACCCGATTTCTCGCTTGGTTTGTTGCGTTTATGCGCAAACCCGCTTGTGACATGCCGACGCATTCGGGCCCAGAGGTCCTTACATTACGAAAATGTAAGCATCCACTCTCCAAGCCGTTCCGAATACACCTTCGTCTCTGTCCAATCCCAATTCAGGAAAGGATCCACACACTATGCGAATCAATCCCGCTTTTAAATCCGGCGTATTTAACCCACGCCTCGTTCTCACTTTTATCCTCTTCGCCATCGGCGCTTCGCTGGCCATGTTCAGCTGGGCCGCGAATCCGGCGACGAGCAACGTGACCGTTCCCGGAAGCGCCGGCCAAAAGGTCGAGGTCACGTGGACGGGCGATATCCCGGCGCTCGTTAACGGCACGAGCGATTGCACCAATTTCGCCGACACTCCCGCCGCCGATCAGCATGTCTCGACGGTCAATGTGCCCGCGGGCCTCTACAATTCGGTCAACGCGAAATTTACTTTCCGGATCGAGTGGGACGAAAACGCCGGCAATGATGAAGTCCTGACGGTGCTAAAGCCGGACGGAACCACGCTGGATTCGAGTGACGGCGGCGATCCGCATGAGGAAATCACGGCGACGAATCTTCCCGCCGGCGCCTACAAAATCATCGCGTGCGGTTTTATCAGCGGGCCGACGCCGCAATCTTACATCGGCAAGCTTACTATCGATACCTCCGCCGGCGGCCCGCCGACGCCGCCCCCCACGCCCACTCCCGCGCCGGCCGCGCCTGGGGTGCCGCGCTATTACAATTATGCGCCGCCGGCAACGATCGGCGAAGCTTCCGGTGAGCCTTCGATCGGCTACAATCTGAGCAGCAAAAAGGCGATGTACATCGCGGGCCTGCAGACTTTGCGGGTGACCTTCCCGGAAAATATCACGCCCGCTGGTTCGGTTCCGGCCGCCTGCGATGCACTCTGGGAAGATGTCTCCTACGTTGTCACCAAAACCAAGTCGCTCGACCCGATTCTCTTCACGGATCAACTGACGAACCGCACTTTTGTGTCGCAGTTGGATAGCGTCGTTCCGCCGGCCTCTCCGGTCCTGATCGGGCTCAACAGTTTGATGGCCTACACGGATGATGACGGCGCCAGCTGGACGCCCGCGCAGGTCAATCCGCCGGATGGAAGCTACGATCACCAGTCGGTCGGCGCCGGGCCTTACCCCGCGTCCGTCCCGCTCGGTAATCCGGTGAACAAAGGCAGCGCCGTTTATTATTGCTCGCAAGCCGGGGTGACGGCGTTTTGTTCGCGCAGTGACGATGGCGGCCTCAATTTTTCCAAGGCCACTCCGATCTACAACTCGGTGACCGATGGTTGCGGCGGCATTCACGGCCACGTAAAAGTCGCGCCCGACGGAACGGTGTATGTCCCGAACCGCGGTTGTTCCGGCGTGCAAGCTGTCACGGTATCTGAAGATGCCGGGAACACGTGGACCGTCCGCCAAGTGAAGAATGCCAACTTCACTGCCGGTGCGCCTCCCGGAATTCTCGATCCGTCCATTGGCATCGCCAAAGACGGGACGCTCTATTTTTCCTACGTTAACACGGACGGCCACGCGCACGTCGCGGTGAGTCACGACAAAGGCGTCACCTGGATCAACGACTTCGATATCAGCACGAGCCAGAACATCGGAAACGCCGTGTTCGTCGAAGCGATCGCCGGCGACGCGAACCGGGCCGCGGTCGGTTTCATCGGGACCACCCAGATCGGTGATCACCAGGCCACGGACTTCAACGGAACCTGGTATGCCTTCATCGCCCACACTTATGACGGCGGCGCGCATTGGACCACGGTCAACGCCACTCCGAACCACCCGGTCCAAAAGGAAGCCTGTATCTGGAACCAGGGCGGCTCCAACCAGTGCCGCAATCTGCTCGACTTCAACGAAATCACGATGGACGAGAAAGGCCGGGTCCTCTACGGCTTCGCTGATGGTTGCATCGATGAGTGCGAGGAAGGCGGCCCGAATTCCTATAGCTCGAAGGCCACGATTGCGCGGCAATCGGGTGGGAAGGGATTGCTTTCGCAGTTTGATCCGACCGAGCCGGTGGCGCCGCAAGCGGCTTGCCTCTCCGGAAGACGCGACGATCTCGCCTCTTATTTGAAGTGGATCACGCCCGACAACGGCGGCAGCGACATCACGGCCTACAAAATTTATAGGGGCACGACGCCGAACAACCTTGTCCTGATCGGACAACAGGTCGGCGATAAGAACACCTACAACGATCGCACGGCTAACCCGGCGGTCTCGATTTACACCTATCAGGTCAGGGCTTTGAATGCCTCCGGCGAAGGCGTGGTTAGCAACCTGCTCACGTTGCCGCTGGGCACGCGTCAGGAAAAGACCGGGTCCTGTAGTGCGCCGGGCGTTACCGCGGTCACCGATCCAGTCGGTGACGAGACCGATGGAGTAACCGAACACGATCTCACCTCGGTCTCAATGGCAGAACCCGTCACCAACGCGCAGACTGGCGCGGCGGCTAACATCGTCTTCACGATTAAAGTGCAGGATCTTAATCCCGTACCGCCGGGCTGGCGCTGGTCGGTTCGCTTTACCATTGCCGGATACAACCCGCCGGATGCGCCTATCGTAGGACCGCAGGAAGATTGGTTCGTATCGATGATTTCATCGGATAACGCCGCGCCGGCGTTTACCTACGGCACCACCGGCGTGTTCCAGGGAGCAGCGCGTTTCTTCAGCACCATCGGCAATCTCGATGCCTCGAGTAACTACAATGCCGACGGCACCATTACCCTCGTCTTGCCCAAGGAGACCTTCCGTTCGCATGCCGTCTGCAGCGGGACTTGCGGCCCGCTCAATCCCGGGACCGCGGTCAGCATCGCCCTCGGTAGCGTCCGCTTATCGCCGCCTTCGGAAGTGCCGGGGAGCGGTGGCACAAATGAAACCATTCCGGACACGACTGGCGCCGCCAGTTATCAGTTGCGTCCCGCAAACCTTTGCCTGCCCAACACCGCGCCGGAGGCGAAGCTAAAGGCCGATAAGGGCACCGGCACGGCGCCGTTGACCGTCACGTTCGATGGCAGCGCTTCGTTCGACTCGGACTCGATCGACACGATCGCCACTTACACGTTTAACTTTAATGACGGCACCGACGACGTTGTCCAA
>Ga0193745_1000246_pt1 | contig 9863 bp, 9 predicted proteins | sample L1a2metaG_FD_145899 | JGI IMG/M metagenome (GOLD analysis project Ga0193745, IMG submission 145899) | Soil microbial communities from a riparian zone of the East river system, Colorado, United States - L1a2 | ecosystem: Environmental > Terrestrial > Soil > Riparian zone | place: USA: East River... | reverse complement strand
GCCGGTGTGGACCGCCTTGCTCGCAATTCCGATCCTGGGCGAGCGGCTGAACCGCGGACGCACCGTCATGCTCGTGCTCGGGATCGCGGGCATTATCATCATCCTCAAGCCCGGCTTCGGCGCGGTGCAGCCCGCAGCGCTGGTGATGCTCGCGGGATCGTTCGCGTACGCCTCGACCATGATCGCCACCAAGCGTCTGTCGGAGAGCGATTCCGCGCTCGCGGTGGTGTTCTATATGTCAGTGGTCCAGCTGCCGCTTGCCTTCGTGCCCGCGCTGCCGGGCTGGGTCGCACCGACGCTCGTCGACCTGCCCTGGATCTTCGCGATCGGCGCTGCCGGGCTGAGCGCGCACTTCTGCTTGACGCGCGCCTTCCGCATCGCCGACGCGACTCTGGTGGTCCCGATCGATTTTCTGCGGCTGCCGCTGATCGCCCTGGTGGGGATGCTCTTCTACGGCGAGCCGCTCGAACTCTCCATCATGCTCGGCGCGGCGGTGATCTTCGCCGGGACGTACTACAGCATCCGGCGCGAAAGCCGAAAACCGGGGACAGAGCGCGGTCTGTAACTGCGTTACTTTTTCTTCTCGCTTGGAAGCGGCGGGAGCGTTCGCAGGTAGGCGATCACCGCGTTCAGGTCTGCAGGGGTGAGCTGGCTGGTGGTGTTGCGGATCACTTCGCCCATGGTTTCGGCGGGAACGTCGCCATCGGGGGTGAGGCCGGTGGTGAGGAAATCCACGAGCTCGCGGTCGCTCTGCTTCTTGAGCCCCGTGGGCGTGAGGTTCGCGACGTCTTTGCCGTCGGGGCCCTTGCCCCCGGCGAGGAAGCGGCTCGTCTTCGGCCCGCCGAGGAAATTCCGGGGCGTGTGGCATTCGCCGCAGTGGCCGGGCGCCTGCACCAGATAGGCGCCGCGGTTGGCGGTATCCGAGAGTCCCGGGGGGTTCGTGAACGGGCCGGGCGTGAAGAAAAACCACTTCCAGAACGTCACGAGAAAGCGCCAGCCGAAAGGGAAACGCAGCTCGTGCTCCTGGTTGGCGCGGGCGCTCGGCGGAAGCGAGCGCAGGTAGGCCCACAGGTCGCGCAGGTCGCGGTCGACGATCTTCGTGAACGAGGAATAGGGAAAGGCCGGGAAGTAGTTCTTGCCGTCGGGCCGGTCGCCTTGGCGCATCGCGCGCATGAAATCGGCCTCGGTCCAGCGCCCGATCCCCGCCTGAGGATGCGGGGTGATATTCGGGCCGTAGAACGTTCCGAACGGCGTTTTGAGCGCTCGGCCGCCGGCGAACGCCACCGCGTCCTTCTTTTCCTCGGTGTGGCAGCCGGTGCAGCCGCCCGCCTTGGCGAGATATTCGCCGCGCTTTGCGTCGCCTTGAGCGCATGCGCTGCCGAGCGCTGCGCCGAGCGCAAGGCCGAGAAGCAGCCGATTCAAGGATCGTGCGGACCTGACCATGCCGTCAAGCATAACGCACTCCCAGAAAGCGAAAGCCCCGCCGCAGCGGGGCTTTTCGGACAAGAGCAAGCTTTAGTTCTGCTTCTCGCGGAAATTCTGGTGGCAGGCGCCGCAGGTCTTGCCGACGGCGCCGATCGCCGCCTTTTGAGTGGCTTCGTCGCCGCCTCTGCTCACCTTTACCAGCGCCTGCACCGCGTTCTGGAGGTTCTCCTGGGCCTCCTTGAACTTCGCCGGTTCGCTCCAGATCGCCGGCAGGGCGGCGGTTTTCACGCCCGCGTCCTTGGTGCTCTCGGCGAAGCCGTCCCACGGCATCCTGCTCAGGGCGTCGAGCATGGCCGAATTGAACGCGACGGTATCCGCGTTGTAAGGAACCTTGCCCGCGGCCATGCCGGCCATCGGACCGAAATACTTGCCTTGCAGGGTCATCGCCGCCTGGCGCTGTTTGACCATTATCTCGGGCTTGACCTGCGAAAAAGCGGTGAGCGTGTATCCGGTGCCCAGCGCCAGAGCCAGTCCGGCCAAAAGAAGCCTCTTTTTCATTCAATTCTCCTCGATTAGGGTTGGCATGCGACCGCCATTGTAGCGGCATCCGCCGCACGCGTGGCATAACAGTTTCGGGCGGCGGTTTATTCCAGCCTTTCTAGACGACGGCTTCCTCTTTCTTTTCCTTGAGCGGTTTCACCAGGTCCTCGCGCCGGATGCCCAGCCAGCGCACGATCGGCGCCATGACCAGCACCGAGGAATATATACCGAAACAGATGCCGATAGTGAGGGCGAGCGCGAAGTAGTGCAGGGCCGGTCCCCCGAACACGAGCATCGAGGTCACCATCGTCTGGGTGCAGCCGTGGGTGATGATGGTGCGCGAGATCGTCCGGGTGATGGCGTTGTCGATGATCTCGGTGACGCTCGCCTTTCTCATCTTCCGGAAGTTTTCCCGGATCCGGTCGGCGATAACCACCGACTCGTTCACCGAATAGCCGAGTACCGCGAGCACCGCGGCGAGCACCGGCAGCGAGAACTCCCACTGGAACAGCGCGAAAAAGCCCAGGATGATCACCACGTCGTGGAGGTTGGCGATGATCGCCGCGACGCCGAATTTCCATTCGAAGCGCAGCGCGAGGTAGCCGACGATCCCGAGCGAGGTGATGAGCAGGGCGAGGGCGCCGTTCTCGGCGAGCTCGCGCCCGACCTGCGGCCCGACGAACTCCACCCGCCGCAGTGTCGCGGTCCTGTCCTCCGCGGTCAGTCCTTCCATGACGGCCTTGGAGAGATCGGCGCTGTTCTGGCCGGGCTTGAGGGGCATCCGGATCAGCACGTCGCGCGAGGAGCCGAAATTCTGCACCGAGTAATCGTGATAGCCGCGCACGTCGAGCGCCTTGCGGATCTTCTCGACTTCCGCGCCGTGCTCGTAGCTCACTTCCATCACCGTGCCGCCGGTGAACTCGATCGAGAAATTCAGGCCCTTGGTGGCGAGGAAGAGGACCGCCAGGAGGAAAGTGAGGAGCGACACCACGTTGAACGCCAGCGCGTGGCGCATGAACGGGATGTCGTGTCTGATCTTGAAGAACTCCATCGGCTTACTTCCAGGCCGTGTTGCCGATCGCCACGCGCTCGAGCTTCCGGCGCGTGCCGTAGGTGAGGTTGACCATGCTACGGCTCACCACGACCGAGGAGAAAATCGAGGTGAGGATGCCCAGGCAGTGCACCACGGCGAAGCCTCGCACCGGCCCCGAGCCGAAGATGAGCAGCGCCAGGCCCGCGATCATCGTGGTGACGTTGGAGTCGAGGATGGTGCCGAAGGCGCGCTCGTAGCCCGCGTGGATCGCCGCCTGCGGCGTGGCGCCTCCTCTCAACTCCTCGCGCACGCGCTCGTTGATGAGGACGTTCGCGTCGATCGCCATCCCGAGCGTGAGCGCGATCGCAGCGATGCCGGGGAGGGTGAGCGTGGCCTGGAGCATCGACAGCAGCGCGATCAGGAAGAGCAGATTCGCGCACAGCGCGAGAGCCGAGAACACCCCGAACAGCGAGTAGTAGACGATGATGAAAAGCGACAGCGCGGCGAAGCCGTAGATCGTCGAGTCGAAGCCCTTCTTGATGTTCTCGGCGCCCAGCGACGGGCCCACAGTGCGTTCCTCGACGATCTCCATGGGCGCGGCGAGCGCACCCGCTCGCAGGAGCAGGGCGACGTCGTTCGCCTCCACGGTCGTCATCCTGCCGCTGATCTGCACGCGCCCGCCGCCGATCTCGCTGCGGATCACGGGCGCGGTCACGACCTCGCCCTTGCCTTTCTCGATGAGGAGGATCGCCATGCGCTTGCCGACGTTCTCGCGCGTGTATTCCTTGAAAATGCGCGCGCCGGTGGCGTCGAGGGTCAGGTGGACGGCCGGCTCCTGCGTCTGGTTGTCGAAGCCCGGTTGCGCGTCGGTGAGCCGGTCGCCGGTTAGCACCACCTGCTTGCGCACGAGAATCGGCTGGCCGTTCCTCTCGACGTAGAACTCGTCGCCGAATGGGACCTGCCCGCCTTGAGCCGCCGCGAATGCCGCGGCATTCATGTTGTCTTCGTCCACCATCCGCACTTCGAGGGTCGCGGTGCGGCCGAGGATCTCTTTGGCCCGGGTCGGGTCCTGGATACCCGGCAGCTGCACGACCACGCGGTCGGACCCCTGCTGCTGAATCACGGGCTCGGCGACGCCCAGCTCGTTGATGCGGTTGTGCAGCGTCTGGATGTTCTGCTTGAGCGCGAGCTCCTGGGTGCGCTTCTGCGCCTCGGGTCGGATCGAGGCGATGAGGCGCAGCTCGCCGCCGAATGTGGCATCGGTGAGCTGCAGGTCCGCAAGCTGCTCGGCTATGAGCGTGCGCGCCTTGTCGCGGGTCTCGGCGTCGCGGAAGCGGATCACGATGTTGTTGCCTTCGCGCGTGATTCCGGTGTGGCGCACGTTCTTGTCGCGCAGCTGCGAGCGCACGTCGCCGGCGAGACTCTCCGCGCGCTTGGCAAGCGCCGCGGGCAGGTCGACCTGCAACAGGAAATGCACGCCTCCGCGCAGATCCAGGCCGAGGTACATCGGCAGCGCATGGATGGCGGAGAGCCAGCGGGGGGAATTCGGCAGGAGATTGAGGGCGACGGTATAGGAGGGGCTGGCCGGGTCGGGATTGAGCGAGCGCTCGATGACGTCCTTCGCCTTGAGCTGGGTGTCCGTGTCGGCGAGCCGCACCTTGATGCCCGCAAGATCGAGGAAGACCCCCGTGGGCTGGATCCCGGCCTTCTTGAGCGATTCCTCGACACGCCCGAGAACTGCCTGATCCACCTTCAGCGTTGCGCGCGCGGAAGAAACCTGCACCGCGGGCGCCTCGCCGAAAAAATTGGGCAAGGTATAGAGAAACCCGAGCACCAGCGCCACCGCGATGGTGACGTAGACCCAGTGGGGATAGCGATTCATCCGTGAGGCTGTGAGGAAGTCGGACTGCGGCGCTCAGGGATTCTTCAGTTTCCTAGAGGGCCTTGATCGTGCCCTTGGGCAGAAGCGTCTGGATCGCGCTCCTTTGCATCTGCACCTCGGTGCCGGGCGCGATCTCGATCGACACGTAGGATTCGCCGATCTTGGTGATCTTCCCGAGCACCCCGCCCGCGGTGACGACCTCGTCGCCTTTCTGCAGCGCCTCGGTCATCTGCTTGTGCTCCTTGGAGCGCTTCATCTGCGGGCGGATCATCAGGAAATAGAGCAGGGCGAACATTCCGATGATGATGAAGAACTGCTCGTAGCCGGGGCCGGACGCGCCGGCCGGGGCGCCTTGCGCGAATGCGGGGGAAATCAGCACTTGGGTCTCCAATGCGGGTTCAGCGAGCGCCGAAGTATACCATCGGCGAGCCGCAGTTCATGAGGTTTTCCCGGCTTTGCGGCGGCCCTCGTGGAACGCGGCGGCGTAGTCGGCGAGCTTCTTCTTCGCTATGGCGTCGCGCAGCTCCAGCATGAGCGCCTGGTAGTAGTGCAGGTTGTGCAGGGTGTTGAGCCGCGCGCCGAGGATTTCGTTCACCTTCTGGAGGTGATGCAGGTAGGCGCGCGAGAAATGGGCGCAGGTGTAGCAGGGGCAGGTGCCGTCCAGCGCCTGCGTGTCGTCGCGGTAGCGGGCGTTGCGGATCTTGACGTCGCCAAAGCGCGTGAAGAGCCAGCCGTTGCGGGCGTTTCGCGTGGGAAGCACGCAGTCGAACATGTCGATTCCGGCCGTAACGGCCTCGACGATATCCTCAGGTGTACCAACGCCCATAAGGTAGCGCGGCTTGTCCGCGGGGAGCCGCGGCGCGGTGTGGGCGATGACCCTGCGCATTTCGCGCTTGGACTCGCCTACCGACAGCCCGCCGATCGCGTAGCCGTCGAATCCGATATTCGTTAATCCAGCGAGGGATTCGTCGCGCAGGTCTTCGACCATTCCGCCCTGCGCGATGCCGAACAGGGCGTTGGGGTTGCCCTCGTGCGCGCGCTTCGAGCGCTCGGCCCAGCGCAGCGAGAGGCGCATCGATTCCCCGGTGTCGCGCTCGCTCGCGGGGTAGGGCGTGCATTCGTCGAACACCATGACGACATCCGCGTCCAGCACCCGCTGGATGCGCATCGACTCCTCGGGGGTGAGCAGGAGGCGATCGCCGTTCACGGGCGAGGCGAAGCGCGCGCCTTCTTCCGTGATTTTGCGAAGCTCGCCGAGGCTGAACACCTGGTAGCCCCCCGAATCGGTGAGTATCGGCCCCTTCCAGCCGATAAAGCGGTGCAACCCGCCGTGCGCCGCGATCACCTCGAGCCCGGGACGCAGCCACAGGTGAAAGGCGTTGCCGAGGACGACGCGCGTGCCGTTCTCGGCGAGCTCCGCGGGGCTCACTGCCTTCACCGCGCCGTAAGTCCCGACCGGCATGAAGACCGGCGTCTCGACGTTTCCGTGCGCCAGCTCCAGAGTCCCGGCGCGCGCCGCGCCGTCAGTCGCGTGGACGGAGAATTTCATCCGGGTATCTTATCAACCAGCATCGCGTCGCCGTAGGAATAGAAGCGATAGCGCTGTTCAATGGCGTGCCGGTAGGCATTGCGGATCGGCTCGATTCCGGCGAACGCCGAGACCAGCACGAGCAGGGTCGATTTCGGCAGGTGGAAGTTGGTGATAAGGCGATCCACAACGCGGAACTCGAAACCCGGCGTGATAAACAGATCCGTCTCCGCTCTCCCTGCGGTCGGCACGCCGCGTTTTGCAGCGGAGGCTTCCAGGCAGCGCACGGTGGTCGTGCCGACGGCGATGATCTTCCTGCGGCGCTTCCTCGCCGCTTCAATCGCCGCGACTGTTGCCGCGGGAATTTCATAGCGCTCGGCGTGCATGCGGTGCTTCGCGAGATTTTTCACGCGGACCGGCTGGAACGTCCCCGCGCCGACGTGCAGGGTCACCCAGGCGAATTCGACGCCGCGCGCGGCGAGCGCGGCGAGCAGCGGTTCGTCGAAATGCAGGCCCGCGGTCGGCGCGGCGACGGCGCCGGCCGAGCGCGCGTACACCGTCTGATAGCGTTGCTCGTCTTCGCTTCGAGGCGCGTGCCTGATGTAAGGCGGGAGCGGCACGCTGCCGTGGCGCTCGAGCAGCTCGATCACCGCGTCTGGAAAACGCAGGCGATAGAACTCTCCCTCGCGCCCGAGCACCCGGGCCTCGAACGAACCTGCAAGCCGCATCGTGCTTCCCGCTCGCGGCGGTTTGCTCGCCCTTACCTGCGCGAGCGCCTCGTGCTCCGAAAGCGTGCGCTCGATCAGGACTTCGACGCGCCCGCCGCTTTCCTTCTCGCCGGCGAGCCGCGCCTTGATCACGCGGGTGTCGTTGAACACCAGGAGATCTCCGGCTTCGAGTAGCAGCGGCAGCTCGGAGAAGCGGCGATCGGCGATGGATGCCTTGCCGACGCACAGCAGGCGGCTTCCCGATCGCTCCGCGCCCGGATTCTGCGCAATCAGCCCGGAAGGCAGCTCGTAGGCGAACTCGTCGATGGAAAAATTCATAGCCGTGCCGGTATAATGCACGCGGTTTCACGCAGCAACCAGCCGGGATGGTGGAACTGGTAGACGCACGGGACTCAAAATCCCGCGGCCGCGAGGCCATGAGAGTTCGATTCTCTCTCCCGGCACCAACGCAGACTCCAAGGCGCATCGCATTCGAATGAGCACAGAACCGCGCCTCAACCACTTCCTCGCACTCGGGCCCAACGGGTTCCACCGCGTCGCCTATACCGAATGGGGCAATCCGGAGGGGCTGCACCTGGTCGTGTGCGTGCACGGCCTGACGCGCAATAGCCGGGACTTCGACGAGCTCGCGGCGAGCCTCGCGGACCGCGGCTGCCGCGTCGCGTGCATGGACGTCGTCGGCCGCGGCGAGAGCGACTGGCTCGAGCACAAGCAGGATTACGGCTTTTCGCAATATCTTTCGGACGCGGCAGCGCTGCTTGCCAGGCTCACCGCTCCGCCCAAGCGCATCTCGCTTCTGCGCCGGCTCCAGGGGGCGAGCGACGGACCGAGGATCGACTGGGTTGGTACCTCGATGGGAGGTCTGATCGGGATGATGCTCGCCGCCCGGCGCGATTCTCCGATCCGGCGCCTGGTGCTGAACGACGTCGGGCCCATGGTGCCCTGGAATGCGCTCGTGCGCCTGAAGCTCACCGCCATGCGGGTCGGCACGCGATTCGCGAGCCTGGATGAGGTCGAGCGTCATCTGCGCGATAGCTGCGCACAGTTCGGACCGCTCGAAGACCGGCAGTGGCGTCGCCTCGCCGAGCACGATTCCCGGCGCGGAGAGGATGGCGCCTATAGGCTCACTCTCGACCCTGCGGTCGTCAACAGCATGCGCCGTGGCGGGAGCGACGGCGTTGAGTTCGGCAGCGATTTTCTCTTCGGCATCGACCTGTGGCCGACCTGGGACCAGGTCGAATGCCCGACACTGGTGCTGCGGGGAGCGGAGTCGGATCTCCTGCTCGAATCGACCGTCAGGCGGATGCAGGTGGGCGGTCCGCGCGTCGAATTCGTGGAATTCCCCGGGGTGGGACACGCGCCGTGGTTGATGAACGAAGAACAGATCGCTCCGGTTCGCGATTTCATCCTTGCGCCGGAACCCCGCAAAGAGGCTGCATGAGGATTTGCGTCGTCGGCGCCGGCGCCGTGGGCGGGATGACCGGAGCGTGGTTCGCGAAGGCCGGGCACGAGGTGTCCCTCGTCGCCCGCGGCGCTCATCTCGAGGCGATCCAAAGACGGGGACTGACCCTGATTTCCGGGGGCAAGCCGGAAGTTCATCCGGTGCGCGCATCGTCGGAGCCCGCCGAATTCGGGGTCCAGGACGCGGTGTTCGTCTGCCTCAAGACCTACTCTATCGCCGCGATGCTGCCGCGGCTGAAATCCCTGATCGGTCCCGACACGACGGTGATCCCGGCGATCAACGGGCTGCCGTGGTGGTACTTCTACAAGGAGGGCGGGAGCCTCGAGGGCCGGCCGATCGATTGTCTCGATCCCGACGGGCGCATGCTCTCGGCGCTCGGGCCGAAGCACATCCTCGGCTGCGTCGTGCACGCCGCCGCGCAGGTGACCGCGCCCGGCGTGGTGAGCCACACCGCGGGGCGGCTCTTCATCCTGGGCGAGCCCGATCGATCGGCGTCCGAGCGCGCCGGGCGGCTCGCGGCGGCGATGAATGCGGCAGGCTTCGAGGTGAGGCTCACCGCGGACATCCGGGTCGAGATCTGGACCAAACTGATCGGAAACCTCTCCTACAATCCGGTCGCGGCGCTCGCGCTCGCCCACATGAACGACATCCACGGCAGCCAGGCGCTGCTCGCGCTGATCCGCGCGATGATGGGAGAAGCGATGCGCGTCGCCGACGCCTACGGTGTGCGCATACCGATGACGGTGGAGGAGCGCATCGACATTGCGAGACAGCTCGCCGGCGCCAAGATCTCGATGCATCAGGACGTGGAAAGGCGGCGCCCGCTCGAGACCGATGCGATCATAGGAGCGGTGGTGGAGCTCGCCCGAAAAGCCGGAATCGCGACGCCGATGATCGACGCCGTCCACGCGCTCATAGACGAGCGGGCGAAGCACCTCGACCGATAGAGGGCCCGGGTCAGCGCAGCGAATGCGCGGCGAACAGCGCGGCGCTGAAGACGAACAAGGCGCCGGCCTGATGCGCCGCTGCGAGAGGAACCGGGACCGCCAGCAGCAGGGTCGCGATTCCCAGGGCGATTTGCAGCGCAAGCGTCGCAAGCAGCAGGTGAGCCCCGAGCTTTGCGCGACCAGGCGCCGCCTCGCGTCGGACCCGCAGCCAGAACCAGGGTACGAGGAACGCGAGCAGCCAGGCGATCAGCCGGTGGTCGAACTGCACGGTCGCCATGTTGCTGAAGAAGTTCAGATACCACGGGTCGAGGGTAAAAA
>Ga0193745_1000245_pt1 | contig 9866 bp, 9 predicted proteins | sample L1a2metaG_FD_145899 | JGI IMG/M metagenome (GOLD analysis project Ga0193745, IMG submission 145899) | Soil microbial communities from a riparian zone of the East river system, Colorado, United States - L1a2 | ecosystem: Environmental > Terrestrial > Soil > Riparian zone | place: USA: East River... | reverse complement strand
TTTGCAAACCTGCTCCAGATACTGGGAATATTCGGCGGCAGCCGCGACTGACGTTCGGTCCGAACCAAGAAAGGGCGCTGCGGCGCCCTTTTTTTATCGGTCGCGCTCGAACAGCGCGATCGACTCGACGTGCGAGGTGTGCGGGAACATGTTCAGCACGCCGGCCGCGGCGAGCCGGTACCCTTGCGTATTGACGAGCACGCCGCTGTCGCGGGCCAGGGTCGCCGGATCGCAGGCAACGTAGACGATGCGGGACGGGGGCTTCGCCGCAAATGACTTGACCAGCTCGACCGCCCCTTCCCTGGGCGGATCGAGCAGCGCCTTGTCGCAACCGGGCAGGCGCGAGCAGGCCGCGGCGTCGAACAGGTCCGCGGTTTCGAAGCGGCAGGCGAGCCCGTTCGTTCTTGCATTCTCGCGCGCGCGGGCGAGCAGCGGCGCGCTTCCTTCGATCCCCAGGACGTCCGCGGCGGAGCGCGCGATCGGCAGGGTAAAGTTTCCCAGCCCGCAAAAAAAATCGACGATCTTCTCGCCCGGCCGCGGGTCCAGGAGCGACAGCGCCCGCCGCACCAGGAGCCGGTTCACCGCGTGGTTGACCTGGGTGAAATCGGTCGGGCCGAACGCGATGCGCAGCCCGTATTCGGGCAGCGTGTAGTACAGGCCCGGTGCTTCCAGCGGCCAGAACGGACGCGCCGAGTCGGGCCCTTCGGGCTGCAGCCACAGCTGCACGCCGTGCCGCTCGGCGAACTGCCTGAGCCTCTCGCAATCGGCTTCCCCGGGTGCCGCCAGCACCCGCAATACCAGCACGGTGAGCTCCTCGCCGACGGCGACTTCGATCTGCGGCAGCTGCCCCTGTATCTCGAGCGAATCGACCAGCGCGCGAAGCGGCTGGATGAGAGCGGAGGTTCTGGCCGGCAGGATCTCGCAGCTCGTCATTTCGGTGACGAAGCTCGATCTGCGCTCGCGAAACCCGACCAGCGACCCGCCCTTCTTCGGCACCCAGCGCACCGACATGCGCGCCCTGTGCCGGTATCCCCAGGAAAGCCCGTAGAGAGCCCGCAACATCGTCTCGGGACGAACGCGGCCCAGGTGCCAGAGCGCGTCCTCGAGCACGCGCTGCTTGGCCGCGACCTGCGCGCGCTCTTCGATGTGCTGCATCGAACATCCGCCGCAGGTGCCGTAGAAGGCGCAGCGCGGGGAAATTCGCGCCGCGCCCTCGTGCTCGATGCGCACGATCTGCGCGGCTTCCCACGCGGGCTTCTTGCGGTAAGCGGAGTATTCGACGAGCTCGCCCGGGACGGCGTAGTCGACGAACACCGCCTTTCCCCCGACGTGGGCCACGCCGCGACCCTCCCGGTCGAGGGACTCGATGAGCGCGGTCGGCATCGGGGACCGCGGTTCAGCCCCACCGGCGCACGAACTCGCGCCAGTGGGCATCCTTGGACTTGCCGAGCGTGTCGCGGACCAGCTCCAGCTCCTTCCGGTAGTGCGCCTCGTCGTAGGCCCCGCGCAGGAGCTGAAATCGCAGGAAGACGAGGTAGGTGTTGGCGGCGTCGGTTTCGCAATAGCTCCGGATGTCGTCGATTTTTCCGGACTGATACGCTTCCCACACCTTCGATCCGTCCATTCCGAGCTTGCCCGGAAATCCCAGGAGCCTGGCGAGCTCGTCGAGCTGCACGTAATTGCGCACCTGGTAGAGAGCGAGCATTTCCATCAGGTCGAGGTGGCGCTGGTGATAGCGGCTGATGTAGTTGTTGAACTTGAAATCGCGATCGTCGTCGCCCGTGTCCCAGTAGCGCGGCGCCGACACGCCGTGCACGAGGCAGCGGTAGTGGAGCACGGGCAGGTCGAATCCGCCGCCGTTCCAGGAAACCAGCTGCGGGGTGTATTTCTCGATGCCGTCGAAGAAACGCCGCAGCAGCTCTCCCTCGCCGTCGGCGGCCGAACCCAGCGACCAGCAGCGGAAGCTGTTTCCTTCGCGCAGCGCGCAGGCGATGGCGACGACCCGGTGCAGGTGCAAGGGCAGAAAGTCCTGGCCGGTCTGGGCGCGCCGCTGCTGGAAAGCGTGCTCGGCGACGTCCCGGTCGGAGAGCTTCTCATCCAGGTCGCGAAGCAGGCGCAAGCCGGCGGTGTCCGGCACCGTCTCGATATCGAACGCGAGGATCGGCGTCATTCGCCGGCAGTCTGTGACGCAGTCAGTCGGGAAAGACGCCGGTGGAGAGGTAGCGGTCTCCGCGGTCGCAGATGATCGTCACGATGGTCGCGTTCTGGACTTCGCGCGAAATTCTCAACGCGACCGCGAGCGCGCCGCCGGACGAAATGCCGGCGAAGATGCCTTCCTCGCGCGCCATGCGGCGCGCCATCTCCTCGGCGTCGGCCTGGCTCACGTATTCCAGCCGGTCCACGCGCGCCTTGTCGTAGATCTTCGGCAGATAGGCCTCGGGCCACTTGCGGATGCCGGGGATCTGCGAGCCCTCCTCGGGCTGGCAGCCGATGACCTGGATTTTCGGGCTCTTTTCCTTGAAGAAGCGCGAGCAGCCCATGATGGTGCCGGTGGTGCCCATGCTGCTGACGAAATGCGTGATCGTCCCCTTGGTCTCGCGCCAGATTTCCGGCCCCGTGCCCTCGTAGTGCGACAGCGGATTGTCGGGATTGGCGAACTGGTCGAGGATGCGGCCCTTGCCCTCGCGCTGCATCTTTTCGGCGAGGTCGCGCGCGGCCTCCATGCCGCCCGCCTTTGGCGTGAGGATGATTTCCGCGCCGAACGCGCGCATCGTCTGGCGCCGTTCCAGGGACAGGTGCTCGGGCATGACCAGCACCATGCGGTAGCCGCGGATCGCCGCGGCCATCGCAAGCGCGATTCCGGTGTTGCCGCTCGTCGCCTCGATCAGCGCGTCGCCCGGCTTGATCGTCCCGCGCTTCTCCGCGCGCACGATCATCGACATCGCGGGCCGGTCCTTGACCGAGCCCGCGGGATTGTTGCCCTCGAGCTTGGCGAGAACGATGTTGGAGGTCTTTCCCGGAAGGCGCTTCAGCCTCACCAGCGGCGTGTCGCCGACCGTATCCTCGATCGTTTTGTAGGTCAGCTCCGGATTGCGATCCATGTTTCTATGATATCTCATGGCGCGGCGCATCAGCCGGCGGAGGCTTTCCGCTCGTCGAGCATCTGGCGGCAGTAGCGCTCGACGCCTTCCTCGACCGCGAGGAAAGGCGCGGCGAAACCCGCGCGGCGCAGCGCGCCGACGTCCGCCTGGGTGAAATTCTGGTACTTGCCTTTGAGCGCGTCCGGGAAGGGCGCGTACTCGATCAGGCCCTGCCCGCGCGCCTCGTCCAGGCCGAGAGGCGGCTCGCCCGCTGCCCTGCGGCAGGCGTTGATCGTGGCGAGCGCCACGTCGTTGAAGCTCTGCGCCCGCCCGGTGCCGACGTTGAAAATTCCCGACACCTCGGGATGGTCGAGAAAATGCAGATTCACCTTGGTCACGTCCTCGACCGAGATGAAGTCGCGGCGCTGCTCGCCGTCCGCGTACCCGCCGGACCCGGCAAAGGGGCGCACGCGCCGTTCCGCTTCATACTGATTGAAGAAGTGCCAGGCGACGGAAGCCATACGGCCCTTGTGCCATTCGTTGGGGCCGTACACGTTGAAGTAGCGGAACCCTGCGATCTGCGAGCCCGCCTCGCGCAGGCGCAGGCGCACCGAATGATCGAAAAGGAATTTCGAGTAGCCGTAGATGTTCAGCGGCGCCTCGAACTTCCGCTCCTCGCGAAAACCCGTTCCCGCCCCGTAGACGGCCGCCGATGACGCATACACGAGCGGGACCGCGTCCTCCATGCAGAAGTCGAGCAGCGCCATCGAGTAGCGGTAATTGTTTTCCATCATGAAGCGGCCGTCGGTCTCCATGGTGTCGGAGCACGCGCCCTGGTGGAACACGGCGTCGATCGATCCGGTGAAATCACCCGCCTCGATGCGCCTGCGGAATTCGTCCTTGTCGAGAAAATCGGCGATCTCGCAAGCCGCCAGGTTGCGGAACTTGTCGCCGCGCTCCAGATCGTCCACGGCGAGGATCTGGGTCTCGCCGCGCGCGTTCAGCGCCCGGACAAGGTTCGACCCGATGAAGCCCGCCGCGCCGGTGACCACGAAGTACATGTCTTTTCAGCCTTGTGCCAGGGCTTCGAGGAGTTCCTGCGGATGGACGACCGCGGTGCCGAGCTTCCCGACCACGACTCCGGCGGCCTGGTTTGCGACGGCCACCGCGTCCCGCAACGGCATGCCTGCGCCGAGCATCACCCCCAGCGTGGCGATGACCGTGTCGCCCGCGCCGCTGACGTCGAACACCTCGCGCGCACGCGCCTTTTCGTGCCGCGCGCCGCCCGCTTCATAGAGCTTCATCCCGTCCTCGCCGAGAGTCACCAGCAAGGCCTGCAGCTTGAGCTTCTCCCGCAGCGCCTGGGCCTTGCGCGCAAACTCCTCTTCGGTTTTCCAGCTCCCCGCGACTTCGCGGAACTCCGCGCGGTTGGGCGTCACGACGGTCGCGCCGACGTAGCGCGAGTAGTCGTCGCCCTTGGGATCGACCAGGACGGGCTTGCCCTGGGCGCGGGCGAGCTCGATCATCCGCGCGATATGCGTGAGCCCGCCCTTGCCGTAGTCGGACAGGATGATCACGTTGCGGTCGGAGATCATCCGCTCGTAGTCCGCGAGCTTGTCGAGCAAGACCTCGTGACTCGGCGGGGTCTCGAAGTCGATGCGCAGCATCTGCTGCTGCCGTCCGATCACGCGAAGCTTCACCGTGGTTGCGATTTCGCCGTCGCGGTGCAGATTGGTGTCGACGCCCGCCTGCTCGAGGAGCTCAGCGAGCTTGCGGCCCGGCTCGTCGTCGCCGACCACCGACAGCAGCGCCACGTTCGCGCCCAGCGCCGCCGCGTTGGCCGCGACGTTCGCCGCCCCGCCCGGTGTTTCCCGGGTGCGGCTGGTTTCGATCTTGACGATGGGCACCGGCCCTTCCGGGGAGATGCGGCTGACCTCGCCGTACCAGTAGCGGTCGAGCATCACGTCGCCGACCACCAGGATCTTCGCCTTGTGCAGCTCCGAAAAAACCGGGTTCTCCGCCTTCACACGCCCGCCCTCGCCGCGGCCCGTCCAATCGGGTAGTACTCCAGGCCCAGGCGCTTCAATTCGCCCGGATCGTAGAGATTGCGCCCGTCGAAGATCGCCGGAGTCTTGAGTTTCGCGCGGATCGCCTCGAAGTCCGGGCTGCGGAACTCCTGCCACTCGGTGACGACAGCGAGCGCATCCGCGCCTTCGAGCGCCGCCAGCGGCGATTCGGCGTAACGGATGCCCGCGAGCCCGGCCAGCGCCCGCTTCGCCGCGGGCATCGCCACCGGGTCGTAGGCGGTCACCGTCGCGCCGTTCGCCACCAGATCTTCTATCAGCACGCGGCTCGAGGCTTCGCGCATGTCGTCGGTGTTCTGCTTGAAGGCGAGCCCCCAGACGGCGATATGCCGTCCGGTGAGTTTCCCGCCGAATCGCGCGAGTATCTTGCCCGCGAGCACTTTTTTCTGCGCGGCGTTTACCTGGTCCACCGCCTCGAGAATCGGCAGCGCGCCGCCGGCCTCCTGCGCGGTGCGGATAAGCGCTTTCACGTCTTTCGGGAAACACGAACCGCCGTAACCGGCGCCCGCGTACAGGAAGTGAAAGCCGATGCGCGGGTCCGATCCGATGCCCCTGCGCACTTCCTCGATGTCCGCCCCGAGGCGCTCGGCGAGATTGGCGAGCTCGTTCATGAACGAGATGCGCGTCGCGAGCATCGCGTTCGCCGCGTATTTGGTGAGCTCCGCCGAACGCACGTCCATCAGGAAAAAGCGGTCGTGGTTGCGCTGGAACGGGGCGTAGAGCGCCCGCATGATATGTATCGCCCGCTCATCGTCGGCACCCACGACAATACGGTCGGGGCGCATAAAGTCCTCCACCGCGGCGCCTTCCTTGAGGAACTCGGGATTCGATACCACCGCGAAGGGCGTGTCCACGCCGCGCCTGGCGAGCTCGCCCGCGATCGCCTCGCGCACCTTGTCGGCGGTGCCGACCGGCACGGTGGACTTGTCCACTATCACCCGGTACTCGGTCATGTGCCGGCCGATCGCCCGCGCCGCCTCGAGCACGTGCTTCAGGTCCGCCGAACCGTCCTCGCCGGGCGGCGTCCCGACCGCGATGCACTGCACCGTCCCGAAGCGCACCGCGCGCTCGACGTCGGTGGTGAAGTGCAGCCGCCCCGCCGCGCGGTTGCGCTTGACCACTTCGAGCAATCCCGGCTCGTAGATGGGGATTCCGCCCTGCTCGAGCGTGCGGATCTTCGCGGCGTCCACGTCCAGGCAGAGCACTTCGTTCCCGACCTCGGTGAAGCAGGCGCCGGTGACCAGACCGACGTAGCCGGTACCCACGATGGTGATCTTCAAATTCGGTCTCCGTGTTTCATGGCGTCAGCTCGAATTCCTCGTTGCGCCTCGGCGGATAGGTTTCCCAGCCGCCGCAGGCAGGACAGTGCCAGTAGAACTGCCGCGCCTTGAATCCGCAGTTCTCGCAATGGTAGCGCGCCAGCCGTTGCGTATGGCTGTGTATGAGATTGCGCACGAGCTCCAGGTCGTGGCGCCTTTCGGCGGGCGCGACCAGGAGCTGCGCTTCGAGGAGCTTGTCCAGGCCGAGCAGGGTCTGGTTGCGGCGCAGCTCGTCCTTCACCAGCTTGTATGCCGTCTCGGGGCCTTCGGAGTCCAGCGTCGACTGGAAGGCGACATCGAGCAGGTCGAGCGAAGGAAAGCTCGCCAGGTAGCCGCGCAGCAGCGTGAGCCCCTCCTCGGCGCGCCCGAGCGCGCGATGGCTCTCGAGCAGGCGCTGCGCGACCAGCGCGAGATACGCCGGGTTCTGCTGCTCGATCCGCTTCCATGCCTGGATGGCGCCGTCGTGATCGCCCGAGGCCGCCGTGATATCGCCGAGGATGATGTTGGCGCGGACGCATTTGCGGTGCGCGGCCAGCGCCGCCTCCAGGTGGCGCTTGGCCCCTTCCGGGCGCGAATGCGTCACTTCCGACACCGCGAGCTCGCAGTAGTAATTCGCGATTTCCTTCTGCGCGGACTGACCGGAGTCCTTTTGCAGCTCGAGCGCGATCCCGACGGCCTTCATCCAGTCCTTTTCCTGCTGGTAGATCTCGAGCAGGAACTTCAGCGCCTCGGCACGGTGCGGCGAGTCCTTGAGCTTGACGAACATCTCCTCCGCGCGATCCAGGAGCCCGGCCTTGAGATAGTCCTGCCCGAGTTCGACCATCGCGTGCAGCCGCTGCTCGGCGCCCAGGTCCGGGCGCTCGAGCAGGTTCTTGTGCATGCGAATCGCCCGCTCGGTCTCGCCGCGGCGGCGGAACAGGCTCCCCAGGGCGAAGTGCAGCTCGACCGTCTCCGGGTCGACCTTGACCACCTCGATGAAAGCCTCGATCGCCTTGTCGGGCTGCTCGTTCAACAAAAAATTGAGGCCCTTGAAATACGAGCGCGGCAGTTGCCGCGATTCCCACAGCAGCTGCTTGATGTCGACTCGCGCCGCGAGCCAGCCCAGCCCGAAGAACAGCGCGAACCCGAACAGCCACCAGAGCTCGAAGTTGAAGTCCATGGAGAGTCCGGACCTACGCCTGCGGCGGCAAGGCGCGATCGCCGGGCAGGGTGCGATCGCCCGGCAAGGTGCGGTCGCCTGCCGCGCGCAGCTCGCGCTGGAGCTTCTGGATTTCGCGGCGCTGCCCGAGCAGGCGCGACAGGCAGGCGAGAACCCCGATCGCGGCGCCGAAAGCGAAAAACAGGAGCAGGGCCAGGATCATCGGGGCCTCCCAGGTCTGCCCGAGGAAAAAGCGCAGCGTCACCGGGCCGGTGTTCATCAGCGCGAAGGCGAATACCGCGAGGAACAGCAGCGCGCGCAGCAGCCACGACAGTTGAGTGATGAGCTTCATCTAACAGATTGCTGAAGGGGGCACGCCCCCTTCATATCCCCCAAAGCTTGAGGCTGCGGAAAAACGCTTCCCTCTCGGGAAACGTTTTTCAACAGCCTGCCAACCACGGACCCCAAAGCAAAACGGCGGCACGTTGCCGATGCCGCCGCCTGCAACCCGCCGGCCCAGTGTCCTATTTCTGATCGACCCTCTCGCGCAGTTCCTTGCCCGCCTTGAAATGCGGCACGAATTTCTCCGGAACGTGCACCCTCTCGCCCGATTTCGGATTGCGGCCGACTCGCGCCGGCCGGTGATTCAGGCCGAAACTCCCGAAGCCGCGGATCTCGATGCGCTGCCCCTTCACGAGGCTCTGCGTCATCGCGTCCAGGATCATCTTGACGGTGAATTCTGCGTCCTTGGCGACGAGCTGCGAATAACGCGTCGCGAGCCTCGCAATAAGTTCCGACTTGGTCATTCCGTTCCTCGATTACCGTTCCTCGACTACTGCTGCGCGTTCTTGTTGTCCAGTTTCGCCTTGAGCAGCGCGCCCAGGTTGGTGCTTCCCGTGCTGGCGGCGCTTTCGCTCTGGAGCTTGGCCATCGCCTCGTTCTCCTCGGCAAAGTCCTTCTGCTTGATCGAAAGATTGATCGTCCGGTTCTTGCGGTCGACGTTGATGATCATCGCGTTGACGCTGTCGCCTTCCTTCAGGTGGGTGCGGGCGTCCTCGACGCGGTCGCGCGAGATCTCGGAGGCGCGCAGGTAGCCCTCGAGGTCGCCGCCCATCGAGATGACCGCTCCCTTGGCGTCCACCGACTTGACGGTGCCCGAGATAAGCTTGCCCTTCTCGTGGCTGGCGACGAAGTTGTTGAAAGGATCGCCTTCGAGTTGCTTGATCCCGAGCGAAATCCGCTCGCGCTCGACGTCGATCGACAGCACCTGCGCCTCGGTCTCCTCGCCCTTCTTGAAATTGCGCACCGCCTCCTCGCCGGGAAGCGTCCACGACAGGTCCGAGAGGTGCACCAGGCCGTCGATTCCGCCCTGCAGGCCGATGAAGATGCCGAAGTCGGTGATCGACTTGATCTGGCCTTTTACCTTGTCGCCCTTCTTGAAGTTCATCGAGAACTCTTCCCAGGGATTGGGAAGGCACTGCTTCATCCCGAGTGAGATGCGGCGCCGCTCCTCGTCGATCTCGAGGATCATGACCTCGACTTCGTCGCCGAGCGCGACCACTTTCGACGGATGCACGTTCTTGTTGGTCCAGTCCATCTCGGACACGTGCACCAGGCCTTCGATGCCCTGCTCCACCTCGACGAATGCGCCGTAATCGGTCAGGTTGGTCACCTTGCCGAACAGGCGCGTTCCGGTCGGGTAGCGGCGCGAGAGGCCCACCCACGGATCCTCGCCCAGCTGCTTCAAGCCGAGGGAAACGCGGTTCTTCTCGGTGTCGAACTTCAGAACCTTCGCGGTGACCTCGTCGCCCACATTGAGAACTTCCGACGGATGCTTGACACGCCTCCAGGCGAGATCGGTGATATGCAGCAGGCCGTCGATTCCGCCCAGGTCGACGAATGCGCCGTAATCGGTGATGTTCTTGACGATTCCCTTGACGGTCGCGCCTTCCTGCAGGTTTGCGAGCAGCGCCTGGCGCTCCGCGCCTTGCGAGGCTTCGAGCACCGCGCGCCGCGACACGACCACGTTGTTCCTCTTGCGGTCGAGCTTGATGACCTTGAACTCCATCTCCTTCCCCTCGTAGGGGTTGGTGTCCTTGACGGGGCGGATGTCGACCAGCGACCCGGGGAGGAAAGCCCGGATGCCGTTGACCATGACGGTGAGGCCGCCTTTCACCTTGCCGGAGACCATCCCCTTCACCAGCGTTCCGGCCTCGAGCGCTTTTTCCAGGTCGAGCCAGGCCGC
>Ga0193745_1000244_pt1 | contig 9872 bp, 9 predicted proteins | sample L1a2metaG_FD_145899 | JGI IMG/M metagenome (GOLD analysis project Ga0193745, IMG submission 145899) | Soil microbial communities from a riparian zone of the East river system, Colorado, United States - L1a2 | ecosystem: Environmental > Terrestrial > Soil > Riparian zone | place: USA: East River... | reverse complement strand
TTCGGATCGCGGTTCAGGGGGAAGGCGAAGTCGATGTGCAGAACGTTCCCGAAGGAAGAGCGCGTGCTCAGAAAGCGCAGGCCGATGCCGACGTTGCTCAGCCAGCGCGCGCTCGAGGGACTTTCGCCTGGGCCGTCCCAGGCCCGGCCCCAGTCGAAGAACACCGCGCACCCCACGCGGATCAGGCGGAAGGGGTACCAGTCCGTGTAGACGCGTTCCTCGACATTGAACACCACGCGGTGGTCTCCGGTCTGGTAGTTCCGCGGATACCCGCGCAAGCCGGTATCGCCCCCGAGCACCAGCTGGTTGGCAAGGATGGGGTCTTTGAGGACGTCGCCAGCGAGAGAGACGAACGTCAGGGTGCGATTGTCCTGGTGGTGGTCGTAGAACCGAATCGAGGCGCTCGCCAGTTGCCGGTCGAGCGGTGCGTAGCCGCTCTGCCCGGAGACCGATGCGGAGCCGAGCAGGACCCGGTTGGATGGAAGCCGAAAACCATCGCTCGCGCTGGCGGAGTAGAGCCAGAGGTTCTGCGTCGAGCCCAGGCCGGTCAGCGAGCGGCCCAGCTGAACCTTCGATTGGGTTCCCATCAAAAAGTACTCGGGACGCTCGATCAGGTCCCGGTTCTTGACCTTCTCGTAGCTGTCGTGCACGAGCTCGTAGCGGAAAAAGGGAGCGACGAGCGTCTGATCCTGAGGAAACGGATCGGGAGGAGGGAGAAGGTCCGGTTCGACCTTGTAGGTATCCTTCAGGTAGCTCAAGCCGACGGAATAGCGGTGCGCCCAGCCGTCCACCAAGCCCCCGGACCAGCCTCCGAACGCCTCCGCGCTGTCCTGCCTGTGGCGATACTGGGCGACCTTCACTGCGTCTATGAATTGGGACTCGATGCGAGTGTCCGTGGAGGTCGAGAATCCGGCGGCCCAGCGCGTGTCCATAGCGTAGAACGGCCGGACGATCGATATCGCGTTGCTCTGGCCGTCGCTCAGCTGTGAGTGCGAATAGTCGATCGCGGTCCAGCCGTCGAAGGCGTGGGGCTGCGAGACCTTGTACGTGATTCCGCTGCGATCGGCATCGCTTGTGCGGTTGGCTCCGATGAGAATGCCGGTGCCGAAGGCGTTGGTGTCCCGCACCGACCAACCGGACTTGTTGACGCCCCCCGCGCGGCTGGCGCTTGCTCCGGGCTCCAGTGTCCATGTATCGCGCGTGCTGATTTCGATATCGACCACGCCGTCGCGGTAGCCGACCGGCGTGATGCTGACATCGTAAAAAAAACGGTTCGACCTCATCAGGCGCTCCGTCTCTTCGATGAGACGGACCGAAACGCGCTCGCCGGGCTTGAACAGCGGCTGGCGCCTGACGACCCAGTCCTGTGTCCGGATGTGAATCGCGTTCGCGGCGCGGTAAAGGATGCCGTTTTCCTTCTCGTCCGTGAGGTCGAAGATGTTGCGGTTGTCGATCCGCACCTCGCCGATGACGGCTCCGGCCGCCTCGAGCTCGGCAAAGGACGGGATTCTCCCCGCGGAAGGCGGCGCAGGCTCCGCTGAGAGCGGAACTTTCTGTTCCGTGGCGGGCTCCTGCGCCGCCGCCGGTCCGAGGGAGCAGGCGATCGCCGCGCAGCAGCCGGCGAGCAACCGGGCGAGGTCGGCGGCCCCGGCCCGCATTACTCGGAGATTTCGGAAGGCGCTTGCCCGGTGCGTATCCAGGCGAGGATCGCCTTTATGGTTTTCACTTCCATGCCCGCAAAGCCGTGCTCGCTTCGCGCCTCGCAGGGATCCCCGCGCGCATCTTTCGATCCGTTCACCGTGAGCAGCTGCGCCCGCATCGCTTCGGCGTAGGTCTTTGTCGTCGAGTACATCGTCGCGCGGCACGGATCGCGCCGGTGGTGCACCCACAGAACCGGAACCGTCAGCGCCTTCACATCGGGCAGGCGCAGGCCGGGCCCCTGGAAATTCGGACTCGTCAGGGCGGCGGCGAGGACGACGCGCTTCACCCGAGGCGCCGCCATCCGCGCCGCGTGCGCGGCGCCTACCGCGCCTTCGCTGTGGCCGGCAAAGGTCCAGTCGAGCTCGCCGTAGCGTTTCGAGACGGCTTCGACGACGCCCCGGATGTCCTCTCCGTATCGGGCCGACGCGCGGAATTCGTGCCTGAAAAGGCCGAACTGGCGATCGCTGGGCGCGTCGACGACCACGGTCATGAAGCCGTCCTCGAGAAAATGGCGCCTGGCCCGCACGAGGAAATTGCCGCGAAGGTCGCCGAACTTGATCTCCCCGTTCTCCACGCTGAGTTTCACCTGGCCCGGCGAGCCGGGAAAGAGCGCCACCGCGTGGGTGAACCTGGTCGCGCCGGGTTGATGGGTCACCAGCGCGGAGATGGAGCGGCCCTGCAGCGGGACGACGATCAGTTCGTTGGCGAATGCCGCGTTCGGGTCCGTCCCCTGCGCAAGAGCGGACTGCGGCGGCGTTCCGAACAGCGCGAATGCGAGAACCGGCCAGCCGCTCCTTGCGCGCATGATTCCTACTCCGGCTTGATGCCGGCTTCCTTGACCACCTTCGCCCACTTGACCGTCTCGTCCGCAATGAAGCGGCCGAACTCCTCCGGGCTCATCTGCGCCGCTTCCCCGCCTTCGGACTCGAAGCGCTTCTTCGTTTCAGCCGATGCGAGGATCACCGAGAGCTCCTTGTGCAGCCGCTCGATGACCGGGCGCGGCGTGCCGGCCGGAGCGACGATGCCCCACCAGTTTATGGCTTCGTAGCCGGGCACGCCCGCCTCGGAGATCGTCGGCAAATCCGGCAGGGCGGGGACGCGCTTCGCGCTGCCCACTCCCAGCGCCTTGAGGCGTCCGGACCGGATGTGGGGCAGAGTCTGGATGAGCGAGCCGATCGCGATCTGGGTGTTGCCCGCGATCACGTCCATCATTGCCGGGCCGCCGCCCTTGAACGGAATGTGCACGATGTCCACGCCCGATTGCAGTTTGAACAGCGAGCTCGCCAGATGCTGGAAGCTGCCGACGCCGGCTGAGGCGTAGTTCAGCTGCCCGGGCTTTTCCCTCGCGAGCGCGAGGAGATCCTTCAGCGATTTGACCGGAAGGTTCGCGGTGACGGCGAGCACCACCGGCCCCGTGCCGAGCAGGGCGACCGGAGCAAAGGCGTTGATCGGATCGTAGGGCAGCTTGTACATCGAGGCGCCGAACGCGTGGGCGACCGAGATCAGGAGCAGCGTGTATCCGTCGGCAGCGGCTCTCGCAACGACTTCCGTGCCGATAATTCCGCCGGCACCGCCCTGGTTTTCGGCGACGACCTGCCTGCCGAGACGATCGGAAAGCTGGAAGGCGATCATGCGCCCGACGACGTCGTTGCTGCCGCTTGGCGGAAACGGAATGATCATTCGCACCGGCTTGTTCGGGTAAGCTTGGGCGGCTGCGTCCGCCGTATACAGTGCGGCGGTGAACGGCGCGAGAAGCAGGCCGAGCATCGCGCATTTCAGTGTTCGTGGCATCTCTCCTCCTGGTTGCGGGCTATTCGGGCCGGATTCAGCGTGCGCCCAATTCGATCAGCGCGGTCGTCTCGAGGTCCTCGCCCAACCACGCCTGGAGCGCTGCCTTCCGCTTGCCGATGTATTCGATGCGCCCGTCCTTTTGCGTCATCGGCAGGTCGTGGCCGGGGATGAGAATGCTGCCAGCGCGTTTCTGCCACAGTTGCCAGATCCGCTCGATCGACGATTTGCTGAGCGCCGCGTCGTAGGTGGCTTCACCCTTGCGCGAGAGCAGCTCCGCGCGGTTCTTCGCGGCGTCGCCGGTGAAGATCGCGTCGCGCTCTTTCCCCTCGAGGACGTAGACGAGGTGGCCGGGCGTGTGGCCCGGCGCCGCGTGCGCCCTGACCCCCGGCATGCATTCCTGCCCGGCCGCGACCGGGTGCAGCGAGGGCCAGCTTTCCAGCTCGCGAATGTAGAGCTCGGGCACCGGCGTCTCGCCCCAGGGCTCGCTCATCGACCAGGCGAGCTCTCTTGCGCCGATGATTATTCGCGCCTGGCGGAACAGGATCCAGTTGAGCGAATGGTCGTAGTGCGAGTGCGTGAGGATCACGTCGGTCACGTCGGCGGGCTCGAGTCCGCGCTTCGCGAGCTGCGCGATAAGGCCTTTGCGCATGTTGAAGCTGCCGACGTCGACGAGCGCCACGTGTCCCTGGCCGCGGATCAGGGCGATCGTGCTCCAGCCCAGGCCCCCGTGGCACACCATCCTGCCGGGGAAGCCCTGGATCAGGACGTCGATCTCGTAGCCGTCGATTTTTGTCGCTTCCATTTTCACTCCGCCCGGATGTTGGCTTCCCGGATCAGCCTGCCCCACTTCTCGGAATCGGCGCGCATCGCCGCGCCGAACTGCTCGGGGGTGTTGCCGACCGCGGTCGCACCCATAGCGGAGAGTCTTTCCGACACTCCCGCGTCCTGCAGCACCTGCGTCACGTCCGCGTGGATTTTCCCGATGATCGCGCGGGGTACCGCCACCGGCGCGACGAGACCGAACCAGTTGGTGAGCTCGTAGCCGGGAAGCGATTCGGCGACGGTCGGTACTTCGGGAAGGAGGGGCGAGCGCGCGGCGCCGAGCACTGCGAGCGCGATCAGCCGCTTGTCGCGTATGTAGGGCAGCGCCTGCACCAGGCTGTCGAAAGTGAGCGACACCTGCCCTCCCAGCAGATCCTGGAAGCTCGGCGAGCTGCCCTTGTACGGGACGTGAACGAGGTTCACCCTGGCCATGCTCTTGAAGAGCTCGCCGGCGAGGTGCGGCGCGCCGCCGGGTCCCGAGGACGAGTAGTTGATCTGCCCGGGCCGCGATCTTGCGAGCGCAATCAGCTCATTGACGTTGCGCGCCGGAAGGGAAGGGTGCGCGACCATCACGAAATGCACCGCGACGACCTGCGTGACCGGAGCGAAATCGCGCAAGGGATCCACGGGCATCTTCGCGATCAGGTGCTGGTTGACCGCAAGATTGCCGAGCGTTCCCATAAAGAGCGTGTTGCCGTCGGGCGCCGCGCGCGCGGCGAATTCCGTGCCGATCACTCCGCTCGCTCCGGCGCGGTTGTCCACGATCACCTGCTGGCCCCAGATGTCGGTGAGCTTCGGCGCGAGGAGGCGCGCCACGATGTCCGTGCCCCCGCCCGGGGGAAATGCCACGACGATGCGCACCGGCTTCGCGGGAAACAAACCTGTCGAAGCGACCTGCGCGGGCGCATTCGCGCTCGTTGCAGCGGCGAGCAGCGCGACGACCGCGATCCTCTTCATGTCGGGTCCTCAGGAATCCAGAGGCCCGGCCGAAACATCGAGCTTCGCAACACCGGCGCGCGCGGCTTCATGCTGCAGCGGATCGATCTCCGCAGTGCTGTACGGGATGCCGCTCCTGCGGCGTTTTTCCTCCTCGCGCGCTTCGAGCTCACCGGGAAGCAGGATCTCGTCGAAGCCTTCGGCCTTCGGGCAGGCGCGCACGCGCTCGACCAGCGTGTCCATGCGAGCGCGGTAGTCTTTCTTCGACACGAACAGGTCCGGCCTCATCGCGAGGAAGAAGTGTCCCACGTTCTGCGGCCGGTCGAACACCTTGTATTGATCGGTGACTTCGCCTGCATACGCCGCGCCCGAGAGGACGCCCCCGAAGATGTCCATCAGCATCGACAGGCCCGATCCCTTCGGCCCTCCGATCGGCAGCACCACGCCTTTCAGGGCTTCGGTCGGATCGGTGGTGGGGCGGCCTTGCGCGTCGAGCGCATAGCCCAGGGGAATCTTCTCGCCGCGCTTCTCGGCAATCCTGATCTTGCCGCGCGCCGCCACCGCGGGCGACATGTCGAGCACGAAAGGCGCGAGCTTTCCGCCGGGGGCGCCCGCCGCGAGCGGGCTCGTGCCGAGCAGCGCCTCGCGCCCGCCCCAGGGCGGCATGGCGCGCGAGGCGTTGGTGAAGACGAGCGCGACGAAGCCCGCATCGATCGCCTGCAACACGTAAGACGCAGCCATGCCGAAGTGAGTGCTCCTTCTTGCGGAGGCGATCCCGATCCCGGATTTGCGCGCCAGCGATATCGCCTCGGTCATGGCGCGCGTGCCGATCACGAATCCGAAGCCGTTCTGGCCGTCGAGCGCGGCGGCCGCGGGCGCCACCCGTTTCGGAAAGAGCTTCGGCCTGGGATTGACCAGGCCGCGTCGCACGCGGTCGAGATAGACCGGAAGGCGCGTGAGGCCGTGCGTGTCCACGCCGCGCAGATCGGCGCGCACCAGGCACGCGGCGACAGTCGCGGCGTCCCTCTTCGGCACGCCGTGCGCGACGAGCAGCGCCTTGGCAAAGGCGTCGGCTTCGTCATGCTCGACGAATACGCGCTCGCTCATCGCAGATCGATCTCGTGCACCTGCTTCGCGCGCGCGGTGGACTCGGCGAGCAGAAACGCAAGATCGGTGCCGGTAGAGACGTAGCGCGCGCCCATCTTCACGAACTCGGCGGCGAGCTTGGGGCGCGTCGCCAGACCGCCCACGCCGACATGCTTGCCGTGCTTGCGGCAGGCGGCGATGGTGCGCGCATACGCCTCGCGAACGCGCTCATGTTCATATTGTCCGGGGAGTCCCATATCGGCGAGGAGATCGTTGGTGCCCATCAGCACCACGTCCACGCCTTCGACGGCGGCGATCTGCTCGGCCCTGTCGATCGCGTCGGCAGTCTCGAACTGCACCACCACCATCGTGACCTCGTTCATCGCCGCGTTCGTCTCCGCAGCCGGAAACGAGCGGTAGTGCAGGTGCGGCAGTGCGCCTGCGAGGGAGCGTTCGCCGAAGGGAGGGTATTTCGCCGAAGCGACGACTTCACGCGCCTGGGCCGCCGAACGGATGTGCGGCGCGATCACGCCGAGCGCGCCGCCGTCCAGAGCCCGCGAGACATGCTCGGGTCGGGTGCTCGGCACGCGCACGAAGGGCGCGACGCCGATCTCGAGCGCCGCGATGCAGATCTGGCTCGTAGTCTCGAGCGAGAGGCTGGAGTGCTCCACGTCCACGTAGATGGAATCGAAGCCCGCGGTCTTCGCCATGCGCGCGATCTCGATCGAGCGCACCAGGCGCACGGTCAGGGAGGCGACCACCTCGTCCCGCGCGAGCTTTTCCTTGACGTTGTTGCGCACGATTTCCCGCGGCGATGCGGACATGGCCTTTCTCCCCGGCGATTGCCCGCTATTGTATGCTTCAATTCCCGCTCACATTCCAAGGAGCCCGTCCATGCAAAGTCTCGTCGCCCTCGCCGGCCGCATACTCCTCGCGCTGATCTTTCTGCTGTCTGGAATCGACAAGGTCGTGCATCACGCCGCCAACCTGGGCTATATGACCAAGGCCGGCCTGCCGTTCCCCGAGGTGCTGCTCATCGCTTCGATCATCGTCGAGATCGGCGCCGCGCTGGCGATCATCGCCGGCTGGAAGACGCGCTGGGCCGCGGCGGCGCTGGTCCTGTGGATGATCCCGGTCACCCTGGTGTTTCATAATCCCTCGGGCGGCCCGGAGCAGATGGCCCACTTCATGAAGAACGTCGCCATCACGGGCGGCCTTCTCCTGCTCTGGGCGCTCGGTCCTGGAGTCCTGAGCCTCAAGCGCTCCGGCTAGACGGAACGGCCAGTCTCACGGCGGCGCCGGCCGAAGAAAAAAGCGAGCGCGCCGCCGCCGATCGCGAGCGGCAATCCGAGCGGAAAGCGCTGGCGAGCGCGCGCCCTGTCGCGCAGCGCGCGAAGCACCAGCTGATCGCCCGCGACGAGTTCCGCTCGCCCGGCGATGAACTGCCGCAGGCGGTCCTCGCGCTCGGCGTCCATCGCGAGCGTGCCCCAGCGCACGTCCTGCTCCATTCGGCGCAGGCGGTCGAGGTCCGCCTGTCCGCGCGCGAGGCTGTCCTCGGTGTCGCGCAGCGTCTCGAGCTCGTCTTCGGCGAGGAACACGTCCCGCACTTGAGGCAGCGCGCTCTCGACGCCATCGAGCCAGGGATGATCCATTCCCGGCAGCACGACGAGCAGCGCGCCGGCGAGCGCGGCGAGGCCGCTCGCCGCCGCCGCCGCGGGCCGCAGCGCCGCAAGGCCTCTCTCGCGAACGGCTTTCGCCGCGCGCGCTGCGCCGATACCCGCCGCCGCGAGCGCGATCGCCACGCCGAAGGCGCTCACCAGCGTGGCGCCGGTGGGAAAATCCCAGGCCCACGAGGCCCCCAGCCCCGCGGCGCTCACCGCCGCGCCCAGGGCCCAGCCGAGCGCGAGCCGCGCGCGCACCGAGCGCACGAAAAGCGAGGCGATCGCCGCGGGGACGACGAGGTAGGCGAATACGAGGAGCACGCCCGCCACGCGCACCGAGGAGGTTACGACCAGCGCGAAGCTCGCGTAGAAAAAAATATCCCAGAAGACGAGCGCGCGCCCGGCGCGCGCCGCGCCCTCGGGATCGAGCGAGACTTCGAGCAGCGGCCGCCGCAACACCCAGTGCGCGAGGCCGATCGCCGCGTACAGCCCCGCGAGCACCGCGACATCGCGTGCCGACACCGTGAGGATCGAGCCGACGAGGAGCTGCTTGATGTGCTCGCCCCCCTGCGGCGCGCGGTCGAGAACGATCACCGCGAGCGCCGCGGACACCGCGTACACGATTCCGATCACCGCTTCCTGCGGGACGGGGCCGCCGCGCGTGCGCGTGAGCGCGAAGAGCACCGCCCCGCCGACCGCGAACGCGAGCGCGTAGCCGTACGCGCCTTCGCCCTGCAGGGAATGCCCGGCGAGGAGCGCCACCGTGAGGCCGAGCGCCGCAACCTGCGCGAGCGCGAGATCGACGAAGATCACGCCGCGCGCGAGCACGTGCAGCCCCAGGTGCACGTGCATGAGCGTGAGCACGAGGCAGGCGAGGAAGGGAAGAGCGAGCAGCTCGATCATCTTTGGAGTCTCACTGCGGCGCGAGCGCGGCCGCAAGGCGCTTGACGTTAAGGTCGAAGAGCGCGAGGTAGTCGCCGGCCGCCGGATCGGCGCCGACCGACGGGATGAGGACGGCCACGCGAGCGCCCGCGCGCCCGGCCACCTGGCGCACCAGCGAAGCGTCCGAATAGGGCTCCGCGATGATAAGGCGCACGCCCGAGGCTTTCATGCGTTGCGCGAGCTCGGCGAGCGTCGCCGGGGTGGGCGGCACGCCGGGCGTCGGCTCGATGGCGGCGACGATCGAAAGGCCGAAGCGCTCCGCAAAATAGGGCCAGCTCTCGTGCACCACGACCGCGCGCGCACCGCGATAGGGTGCGAGCGTGCGCTTCCAGCGCGCCAGGGCCGCGTCCAGCCGGGCGAGGAAGCGGTCGCGATTGGCGGCGAACACGGCGCGTTCCTCCGGCCGCAGGCGCGCGAGGCGTTCGAGGATCGCCGCGGTCATCGCGCGCGCGTTTTCCGGATCGAGCCAGTAGTGCGGATTGCCGAAGGCATGCACGTGCGCGCGGCGGTCCGTGCGCAGCCGCGGCGTTTCCGACTGAAGAAGCGCGATGGTCCTGGAGGCGTCGAGATCGCCTTCGCCGCCCGGCGCTAGGCGCGCCTCGCCCGCCGTGGCGACGACGCGCGCGAGCCAGGGCTCGTGATCGAGCCCGATGCGCACCAGGAGCGCGCAGCGCCTGAGCCGGGCGATCTGGCTGGGCTTGACCTCGATCGCGTGCGGATCGTGCGTCGCACCGGCGAGGCTCTCGACTTTGACGCGCTCGCCGCCGACTTCCTCGATGAGCGCCTTCAAGTCCGTCGTCGTGGCGGCGACCTGCAGGGCGGCGGGACGCTCGGGCGCGCCCCACGCGGGGCCCGCCAGAGCCGCGGAGAGCGCGAGCGGCGCAAGAAACCGGCGCACCGCCCGCACTTTGACCTATTTCTTCGTGAACACCG
>Ga0193745_1000243_pt1 | contig 9882 bp, 10 predicted proteins | sample L1a2metaG_FD_145899 | JGI IMG/M metagenome (GOLD analysis project Ga0193745, IMG submission 145899) | Soil microbial communities from a riparian zone of the East river system, Colorado, United States - L1a2 | ecosystem: Environmental > Terrestrial > Soil > Riparian zone | place: USA: East River... | reverse complement strand
GGGTTGATCGCGATTGGAATCCGATTGTCCGCCCAGAGCCAGATGAGGAGTGCCGCGTACTCGGCGAACGCCAGCGCCGAGACGAATGCAGCCTTGCGAACAGACGACGCGACGGGCCGGCCCGCCAGTACCACGAAATACATCAAGAAGATCGGAGACCGCAGAGCGAGCACTCCCGACTGCGCAACCGCGTAGCCCCCGATAATCGCGGTGACCGCGGACACGTCCACGATCGGATTGACGACCGACAACCAGCCGGGCAGCTCAGGGCGGCGGTACCAGATCAGATACTGTGCGACGGTCCACGCCAGCGTTGGTCCAAGCACGAGCACGTTCGCGATGTTGAGCTCTCGCGATAGGTGCGGCGCGTACATCAGGGCCGACGCGGTGAGAAGGAAAACCACCGCGGCGCGAACGCCGTTGAGGATCCTCTCTGCCCGGTCGCGCCGGAGGCGGAGGCTGTCAGGCGGCGCGAAAGCGGCGTTGGCGAATAACTGCATCAATGGAATTTGCTCCCAGCGGGGTGGCTGGGGTAGCAGGCCGACGAGGTACCTGCTACCCCCGACGCCGGCTCGAACTGCCTGCCGTCATCGTTGCCGCGTCCAACTTACGTGGTTCATACCTTCTGACGAGCCATCGAATGGCAGAGGATCGCCTGGCTCGGGCGAGTAACTTCTCGCGCGCGGTGAACGGTTCTTTTTCGCCGCCAGGGAAGCGTGGCGCAACGTCTGCGACTGAGTTGTCCTTTGGAAAACCCTTCACTTTAATGGGGATCAGTTGGCGAATCCGGTAATTGCGGCGCAGCGTGAGAAAGCCCGTGCGCTGATTCTGAAGTCGGGCTGGAATGCTACGGCCTATCAGCTGCTGAACCCCGGGATCGAGCTTTGGTTTTCCGGAGCGGGAGACGGAGTCGTCGGCTACATGACGCATGCGCGGACTCGTGTCGTTGCAGGTGCACCGGTTTGCGACGCGGCCAGGCTCGAAGAGATCGCTGCGGAATTCGCCGAGGACGCGCACACACACGGGGAGCAAGTGTGCTATTTCGGCGCTGGAGACAGGCTCGAGGGGAGTTACGCATCCAGGCGCGACTGGTCGCGGGTGTTGCTCGGCGCCCAGCCGGTCTGGAATCCGCACTCATGGCCAGCGGCCGTAAATCGTCGCAACTCGCTTCGCGCCCAGTTTCATCGCGCCCTCAACAAGGGTGTGGGCGTCAACGAGTGGTCGACTGAGAGAGCCGAGAATCATCCGGCACTTCGCCGCTGTCTTTCCCAATGGCTGGAGACGCGCCACCTTCCGCCGCTGACCTTCATGGTCGAGCCGGAGACATTGCGCCAGTTGCATGACCGGCGCGTGTTTGTCGCCGAGAGAGGTGAAGGGGAAGTCGTCGGCTTCACAGTTCTGTCGCCGGTGCCCGCACGCAACGGCTGGCTCGTCGAGCAAATCGTGCGCGGATCCAACGCGCCGAACGGCACTGCGGAGCTCTTGATCGATTCCGCGATGCATGCAATTGCGGAATCGGGAGCGACGTACGCGACACTCGGTCTGTCGCCACTCTCCCGGCGAGCGGCGTTTGCTCCTCTTCCAGAACCGTTTTGGCTCCGTTTCCTGCTGCGTTGGGTTCGTCTTCACGGCGCGCGCTTCTACAATTTCGACGGGCTCGATGCTTTCAAGGCAAAGTTCAACCCCCAGGCGTGGGAGCCGATATACGGGATCGCGGAAGGTTCGCGATTTCCCGCGCGCGCACTGTACGCAATTGCCGGCGTCTTCAGTGGAGGAGCGCCGATCCGTCTTGTCGCGCGCGCACTGTTGCGTGCTGTAAGCCAGGAGCTCGCCTCGTTCAGGCGCTCTGTTCCCCACCCGGCAGCGAAGAATTCGTGAGGCCAGATTCACGAACCGCGCGCATGAATCGTTCGAGTTTGCTCGCGTCGAGGCGACCGTCGGTGCGAAGGCCGCTGCAGACGTCGACGCCGAACGGCTGCACTTGCGCGATGGCTTTCCCGACGTTGCCGGGATTCAGCCCGCCGGCGAGATAGACGGGGACCTGTACGGCGTCGCGGATCTTGCGACTCACCACCCAATCGTGCGCGCGCCCCGTCCCCCCCAACTCCTTGATCGAGAGCGACGGATTCCCGGAATCGAGAAGAATCGCGTCCACAAGAGGTGACAACTGAATCGCCTCCGCGAGCGCGCCGTCGTCTCTCACGTGAACGACTTGCACGATTTTGACTGACGGCAACGCGTCCCTCAAAGCGGCGTAAACCGCTGGCGCGACCGAGTCTACGAGCTGCAGTGTGTTCGCGCCCGTGTATCGCTGTTGCGCGATGATCGGCTCGGCAGTCGTCTCGGACGTAAGAAGAAAAGTCGCCACCCCGGGTGGCACGGTACGCGCAATATCACGTATCCGGGATTCAGCTATGGGACCTGGTCCGCTCGGCATTTTTGAAACGAGGCCGACGGCAGAAGCTCCCATGCGAACGGCCAATGCGGCTTCGGTTTCCGATGCGATGCAGCAGACCTTAACCCGAGGCGGTACGGGGAACATATCTCAGCCGTTGGTGGAGTATGATGTACGGAAAATGCATACAATTTCATCGGGCCGCGCGTTCGGCGGTCCTTCATTCAACCAGTAGATCGCGAGGCAACATGCTCACGAGAAAAGCGAAGCTGCTTCTGAGCCTCAGCGTGGCGACACCAATTCTGTTCGCCGCATGCGTGGACAACACATTAATCGGTCCCTACAGGGATGTCGCCGGAACTTACCAGCTGACGGTCTTCTCGGGCGCGACTCCTCCTGTCACATTTACCTATGGGCCGAACCCGCAAAGCTCAATAATCCCTAACGGCGGAACGGTAACGTGGACTGATGGCACGATGGTTCTGTACAGCAACGGCACTTTCACGGAAACGAACTACTACGACTATCACGACAACGGCGGGGCATCGGGGAGGGAATCCTACGTGAGTAACGGAACCTTCACCGTAAACGGGACAGACTTTACGCTTTCAGCGCCGGCGCAAAACAACTCACTCGCGCGTTTCGCCACGGGCTCTTTGGTGATCAGCAACATCAGCAGGATCAACTACGTAGAAGACAACGGCAACGGTACCAGCTCAGCCTATGAGTACATAATGTAAGGTTCTGGACAGTTCGGATCCGATTCAAAAAGGAGCGCTCTCGTCTGAGCGCTCCTTTTGCATTATCCTATTGTGCGCGTGCAACCGGTTCCCGTATCACTCCGTAAGGATTCATCATCTTTCGAGGACGGACACAATGGGGATACTCGCCTGGATTGTAGTTGGTCTCGTTGCTGGAGTTCTTGCGTCTCTGGTGATGGGTGGCACCGGATACGGCATTATCGGTGACATCGTCATCGGCATAGTTGGCGCCTTCATTGGGGGATGGCTCTTCAGCACGCTCGGAATCGCCACGCCGTTTGGCGGAATGGGCGGCACTATCTTCGTCGCATTCATAGGGGCAGTCGTCCTGCTGTTCATATTGCGCCTGATACGCGGATCGACGCGAAAGATCTGAATCAGCGCGGTCGGCGGGCGCGCCCCGCCGGCTATTCGGGGGTTACAGTGAAAGCGGTCAATGCGCTGCTCGCCGGCCTGGTTGACTATGCCGGCCTGTTTCCTCCAGCCGGTGAGGGGATGCGCGACGCACTCGAGAACTACGCGTCGTATCGGGCAAGCGACGATCGCTCGGCGCTTGGCAGGTTCATCGTCCCGCTGTCGCGCCTGAAGGAGCTCGAGGACTCGGGCAGGGATCTGATGCCGCGCGGCCCCGGAGACGAACCGTGGCGGCTGAGCGTGCTGGTCGGGGGAGATATCATTTCGGCCACAGAAGAGATGCTCGCGTTCAATCGCCGTCATCAGCCGGGCTCGAACGACGGACAAGCGATGATCGACGTCGTCGAGCTCAAGGCTGCAACAACTGACGACATTGGGCGCCAGCGCACCGAGCTGCCGCCCGCGTTCACGCCGTATTTCGAGATTCCAATCGCCGGCGATGTTGCCGCGCTGGTGAAAGCGGTCGCGCGAGCAGGCGCGCGCGCGAAGGTGCGGACTGGTGGAGTTACCCCTGAATCGATTCCGCCAGCGGATCAGGTGATAGCCTTCATAGCCGCCTGCCAACGAGAGCGAGTTCCGTTCAAGGCCACAGCCGGCCTGCATCATCCAATCCGAGGCTCGTACAAGCTGACCTACGCGACCACGAGCCCAACCGGAACGATGTATGGGTTCCTCAACCTATTTGTCGCGGCCGCACTCATGCACGCGGGTGAGAGTGAGGAAACGGGAATCGCCGCACTTGAGGAGACCGATACTTCCGCGTTTGCGTTCGAGGATGACGCGATCGTCTGGCGCGACAAGCGCATCAGCGCCGACCAGATGGAGGCATCGCGTCGCGATTTCGCGATTTCGTTCGGTTCCTGCTCTTTTCGCGAGCCCATCGATGAGTTGGCTCCGCTAGTTCTGGCTCGGTCCGACGCCCGGTGAACGAAACCCACGATCCTTCCCTCACGTCGTGGATCGAGTCGGCCAACTCGCCCGACACCGATTTTCCGATTCAGAATCTTCCGTTCGGAGTTTTCTCGCGGCGCGGAGAAACCGAGCGGCGTGTGGGCGTCGCGATTGGCGACAAGATCGTCGACATCGGCGAATCGCTTAGCGCCAACCTCTGGAGTGGTGAGGCCCGCGATGTAGCGCGCTGGTGCGACCGGCCCTCGCTCAACGAACTGATGCAGGCGCCCGCCGACTCGCTGTCGAAGTTCCGCGCGCGGCTGAGTGAATTGCTGGCTGGCACTCCTGGGGATGAGGGCGCGATAAATCCGCTGCCGCCCGGTGCGCTCGTCCAAATGTCCGATGCGAGAATGCATCCGCCGGCGGAAATCGGCGACTACACGGACTTCTACGCCTCCATCTATCACGCGACGAGCGTCGGCAAGATGTTCCGTCCCGATAATCCGCTGCTTCCGAACTACAAGTACGTACCGATCGGCTATCACGGGCGTGCCTCGTCGATCGTGCTCAGCGGCAGCGACGTGATTCGCCCGAACGGACAGGCACTTGTCGCCGACTCCGCGACTCCGACGTTCGGTCCTTCGCAGATGCTCGATTACGAGGCGGAGGTCGGGTTCTTCGTTGGGAGGGGAAACGAGCTGGGCAGTCCGATCGACATCGACCAGGCCGAAGAGCATCTGTTCGGAATTTGCCTGGTGAACGATTGGTCGGCGCGGGACATCCAGTCGTGGGAGTATCAGCCTCTCGGGCCGTTTCTTTCAAAGAACTTCGCGACGAGCATCTCGCCCTGGATCGTCACCTGGGAGGCGCTGGAGCCATATCGGGTTCCGTCATTCTTCCGGCCGCCCGGCGATCCAGCGCCGTTGCATTACCTGTCGTCGGAGAAGGATAAGAACGCGGGAGGAATCGATCTGGTGATCGAGGTCTACATTCGGTCGATGATGATGCGGGAAAGTCACCTGCGCCCTTCGCGCTTGAGCGCCGCTTCGCTCGCCGACATGTACTGGACCCCTGCGCAGATGCTGACACACCACGCCAGCAACGGCTGCAACCTTCGGCCGGGTGATCTGTTCGCCAGCGGCACGGTATCAGGGCCGGACGCCGGCTCGCAGGGCTGCTTGCTCGAGCTCACCCGGAGAGGGGCCGAGCCGCTGGTTCTTCCGACGGGAGAGGAACGGAAATTCCTACATGACGGTGACGAGGTCATCATGCGCGGCTACCTCCGCCGCGAGGGTGCAGCCCGCATTGGGCTCGGCGAGTGCTCTGGCCTCATTGTCGCATCTTCCCAGCGTTAACACTCACCACAACCGATGTCGATGTCGAAGAATGGGCGCGAGCCCCTGTATGTCGTTCGCAACTCGTGGATTCACGGACGCGGCGTCTTTGCCACGCGCTACATCAGGAAGGGGACGCGCATCGTGGAGTACACCGGTGAGCGCATCTCGAACAAGGAATCCGACCGTCGCTACGACGACACGAAGATGAAGCGTCACCACACCTTCCTCTTTACGCTGGACGGCAGGACGGTGATCGATGGCGCGATCGACAGAGGGGGCGGGGATGCGAGCTACATCAACCATTCGTGCGAACCGAACTGCGAGGCCGTGATCACGGGGAAGCGGATCTTCATTCACGCTCTGCACGGAATCCACCCGGGAACGGAGCTCGCTTACGACTACCAGTACGAGCGCACAGGCAAGAACGACGCGGAGCTGGAGAAGTTCTACTACTGCAAATGCGGCGCGCCGAACTGCCGCGGAAGCATCATGAAGCCGGGGAAGAAACAACGGTCGCGCCCACGACCGCGTAAGTAATCCGGGGCTGGACTTCGCCGGCCCGCGGATTTGATTCCCCCGCTGAACTCTTTTCGGAGTATTGAATGCGTTCCATCTTCCGCACTCTTGCGCTCGCTTTCGCCATCGCGATCCCGGCGGCGGCACAACAGTCCGCCGTTCCGATTCAAACCACGCCGCTCGATCCGTCGAACCTCGACCGTTCGGTGTCGGCCTGCACGGACTTCTACCAGTTCGCCAACGGCGGGTGGGTAAAGCGGAACCCCGTACCGGCCGCCTACTCGCGCTGGGGCAGCTTCGACCAGCTCCAGGAAAACAATCAGAGCAATCTCCTCACGATCCTTCGGAGCGCGGCGGCGAATGGTAACTCGCAGGCCAACGAAGATCTGCGAAAGCTCGGCGTCTACTACTCCTCGTGCATGGATTCCGTCGGAGCGGAGCGTGCTGGGGCGCAGCCGATCACGCCGGCGCTCGCCCGCATTGCGGCGATTCGAAACCGCCGCCAGCTCGAGGCGGAAGTCGCAAGTCTCCACTCGCAGGGTGTTCCGGTGCTTTTCGGGTTCGGCGCGGGACAGGACGCCAAGAACAGCACCTCCGTCATCGCTGGCGTAAACCAGGGCGGGCTGTCGCTTCCGGATCGTGACTACTATCTGAACACCGACAAGCGATACGCCGATATCCGGGCGAACTACACGGACCACGTTTCCCGCACGCTCCAGCTCCTCGGTGAGAACGCAGCCGACGCGGCGAAAGACGCGCAAAGAGTCCTTGCCCTCGAAACTGCCCTCGCCAAGCCGGCGATGACGCGCGTTCAAATGCGGGATCCGAACGCCAACTATCATAAGATGACGGCAGCAGAGCTGGCGCAGCTCGCTCCCGGATTTGACTGGCCGAAGTTCTTCACCGGTGAAGGCCGAAGCGACATCTCGACGATCAACGTTCAGAATCCGGTCTTCATGAAGTCGGTCGACAGCATGCTGACATCGACACCGCTCGACGACTGGAAGGCTTACCTGCGCTGGAAGGTGGCTGACGCGGCCGCGCCGAGCCTCAGCTCTGCGTTCGTCAACGAGGATTTTCGCTTCTCCAGCACGCTGAGCGGCGCGAAGGAGATGCTGCCGCGCGATAAGCGCTGTGCGCGCGCTACCGACAATGGGCTTAGAGATGCGCTCGGACAGGCGTACGTCGCGCAATATTTCACGCCTGCCGCCAAGCAGCGCGCCCTGGAGATGGTCAGGAATCTCGAGTCGGTCTTCCACGACCGACTGCAGACGCTGGGCTGGATGAGCGATACGACCAAGACTCAGGCAACCGGGAAGCTCGCTGCTTTCACGAACAAGATCGGGTATCCGGACAAGTGGCGTGATTATTCGACGCTCACGATCAAACAGGGATCGTTCCTGAATAATCAGATCGCTGTGCGCCAGTACGAGCGCCGGCGGGCGCTGGCGAAGATCGGCCAACCAGTCGATCGAACCGATTGGGGAATGACGCCTCCGACAGTCAACGCGTACTACAACCCGCAGATGAACGAGATCGTTTTCCCCGCTGGCATCATGCAGCCGCCGTTCTTCGATCCGAAAGCTGACGACGCCGTCAACTACGGAGGCATGGGCTCGGTGATCGGACACGAGATGACTCACGGGTTCGACGATCAGGGCTCGCAGTTCGACGCTCAGGGGAATCTTCGCAACTGGTGGAGCGCTTCAGACCTCGAGAAGTTCAAGCGCGGGACGGGGCTGGTATCGTCACAGTTCGACTCTTACACCGTGCTCGACAGCCTGCACGTCAACGGCAAGCTCACGCTTGGGGAGAACCTCGCCGACCTGGGCGGACTCTCGGTCGCGTACGCGGCCCTCGAGAAAGCCCTCACGGAGAAGGGAAGACCGGCACTCATCGATGGCTTCACCCCCGAACAACGCTTCTTCCTCGCCTGGGCGCAGATCTGGAGGCAGAACATCACTCCGGAAGCGCAGCGTGTCCGTATAAATACCGACCCACACTCGCCTGGACAGTGGAGAGCGAACGGCCCGGTTTCGAACATGCCGCAGTTCGCAGCGGCGTTCGGCTGCAAGCCTGGCGATCCCATGGTCAGGCCGGATTCAGTTAGACCCGTCATCTGGTAGGGCGCATCGACTAATTTGAATACATGACAGCCAGGGGCTTTTTCTATCGTGAAACCGAAGGAATTCGTGTCACGGTCAGACCCGTTTACCTTCGCGATCACTCGGAGCCCTCGCAGAGCCACTACGTGTTCGCGTACTTCGTGCGCATCGAAAACGTCGGGGCTCTCGCCGCACAGCTTCTCACGCGGCGGTGGTTGATTCACGACTCGTTCGGGGACGGAGTCGACACGGAAGTGATCGGGGAGGGCGTGGTCGGCGAACAGCCGACCATCGGGCCGGGCGCTATCCATGAGTACCAGAGCTTCTGCATTCTGAAGTCGGGTGAAGGCTGGATGGAAGGCCACTACGGCTTTCTGAGGCAGGATGGAACGTCATTCGAGGCTGCAATCCCGCGCTTCATACTCAGCGCGAGCGAATCGACCAGCCTGCCCTCGTAATCCGCGCACGACAGTTGCTTCGGTCCCGGCTGTGAGCCGCATCTACGACATCTCGGTGCCGATCCGCTCGGGCGGACTCGTCTATCCGGGAAATCCGGACATCGAGATCACTCTTCAGCAGGCGGTCGCGAAAGGGGCGGGCGCGAACGTCTCGTTGATCCGCTTCGGATCGCACACCGGAACGCACGCGGACGCGGCTCGCCATTTCTTCGACGATGGCCAGCCCGTCGACAAGATTCCTTTGGAGCGGCTGATAGGCCCGGCCTTGCTCGTGAGCTTTGCGGATGACGTGCGCGCGATTGGCGCCGCCGAGCTCGAGGCACATGATCTCAAGGGCCACAAGAGAATCCTGTTGCGGACGCGGAACTCCGCGCTCCTCTCGCAGAAGGATTTCGCGCGCGACTACACTTACCTCGCCCCTGACGGCGCGCAATATCTCGTCGACAAGGGCGTCGAGGTCGTCGGCATCGACTATCTCTCGATCGAGCAGTTCCACTCCGGGCATCACAAGACGCATCGCACCTTGCTCGCGAAATCCGTCGTGATTCTCGAGGGACTCGACCTCTCGGTGCCCGCACCGGGGGAGTATCAGCTCATTTGTCTCCCACTCCGGATCGAGGGCTGCGACGGCGCACCGGCGCGCGCAGTATTGATCGCGTGACGGAAATCCGGCACATCTTCTTCGACATCGGCGGAGTGCTCGGCTCGAACGGATGGGATCGCGAGCAGCGGGAGCGAGCAGTGGAGCGGTTCGGTCTGAACGCGGACGAGTTTCAGTGGCGCCACGAAGAGGTCATGAGCGAATGGGAGGAAGGAAGAATCACGCTGGATGAATATCTCGACATTGCGGTGTTTCATGCCGCGCGAAGCTTCTCGCGCGGGGAGTTCATCGAGTTCATGTACTCGCAGAGCGTCCCCGACGAGGCCACGATCAGGATCGCTCGCCTGCTGTCGCGCCAGCCCGGGTACACCCTCATGACGCTCAACAACGAAGCCGAAGAGCTC
>Ga0193745_1000242_pt1 | contig 9914 bp, 8 predicted proteins | sample L1a2metaG_FD_145899 | JGI IMG/M metagenome (GOLD analysis project Ga0193745, IMG submission 145899) | Soil microbial communities from a riparian zone of the East river system, Colorado, United States - L1a2 | ecosystem: Environmental > Terrestrial > Soil > Riparian zone | place: USA: East River... | reverse complement strand
TTGCATCCGCTTTTCCGCGACCCAGATCTGCGCGACGCCGTGCACTTCGTCGTCGTCAAAAACGCGGCTGCCCAGAGTCTTAAAGTCGGCGAATTCCGGCGGAATATCGTAGTGCTCGAGCCGATGCTTCATGAAAAACAGATCGCTTAAAGCACCGGCATCCGTCTTGAGCGGATCGAGGAGAACCGATCGGGTCGAGGCGGCAACCGACAGTAGCCGTCTGGCCTTGTCCGCTCCGGCAAAATCATGCAGATGTTCGTTAACGCGGTAGGCGAAGACCCCGCCGATGACGATGAAGGCGAGGGCAATCGCGAGCACGACCGGGTTGAATAGAATTTTTTTCCACCGCCATTTGACCAACGGTATCAGGCTCTCGTTGGCGAACCATTCCGCCACTTGCGCGTCCACGGGGATGGCGCGCACAAGTTTTGCGACGGCGGCATCGAACGCTTGCTGTTGCGCGAACGGCACGCCCTTCTTTCCCTGACGCGCTCGCTGGATCGCGACGCGCATCGCGCGATCGGTCCCTGGCTTTTCCGTGATGGGCGCACATCGAGCCAGGGAGCTGTAATTGGGGCGGATTTGAAAAATGCTCATGCCTCGTGGTACGGGGTGGTCGCATCGAGCCACGCCTGGAATTGACGGCGGCCACTCGCAATTAATTCGGACAACTCGCCCGCTTTCATCTCCAAGAGCGCCAGCAGTTCGCGCAAACTGAATTCATCCAAATAGAAAAGTGCGAGCGCGCTCCGTTGCGGTTCGGGCGCCGCCGAAATCCAGACGGCGAGCTGATCGGGATCCAATTGCTCAACTTGCAGCGGAGCAATGGGTGAAACCTCAGCTTCTTCCAACATACCCGGTTCGGCCTGGAGACCCTGCTCGCACACGGCGAGGCAACGCCATCTGGCATCGCGAAAAAACCAGAGACGATCCGGAGGCGGCTCATCCCTGGCGGCCCGCACAGCCGCTTCCCGAACGGTATCTTGAAATGCTTCTCGCGCCTTGCTCGAATCGCCCGTCATCAGGAAACAGAATCGATAAAGCTGCGGGAGATTTTGGGTGGTGACCGACACGGTATTTATTCCTTACCCGCAAATTTTACGGGCGTCGACTGCAAGGACAAGGGGTGGATCGAGCGCTGAGCCTGCCCTGAGCAAAGTCTAATGGGTTGCTCGATGGCAAATAGTCCCGGCTTTGCCGGCATGATTAGCATCGTGCGACGGAGCGCCCGATCCACCTACGCCAGCGTCTGAAGCCGGCGCGCCACTTCCTCGGCGTTTTCGCGGCTGTTGAAAGCCGAGATGCGGAAAAAACCTTCGCCGCACGATCCGAAACCGCTTCCGGGCGTGATGACCACATTCAATTCCTGCAACATTCGATCGAACATCTGCCAGCTCGTCAGCCCGGGGAGTGTCTTGACCCAGATGTAGGGAGCGTTCACGCCACCATAAACCGGCAGCCCAACGCGCCCCGCCGCCTCCCGCAGGATGCGCGCGTTTCCCATGTAATGATCGATCAACGTTCGCACCTGGCTGCGTCCGTCGGCGCTGTAGATGGCCTCCGCACCCCGTTGCACCGGGTAGCTCACGCCATTTGCTTTTGTGCTCCAGCGCCGGTGCCATAACGGATGCAGTGGTAACTTCCGGCCATCTGCAGTGGACGCTTGCAAACTTTCCGGCATGACGGTGAATCCGCACCGCACCCCGGTGAAACCTCCGTTCTTCGAAAAACTGCGAAACTCGATTGCGCAATCGCGGGCGCCCGGAATTTCGTAGATCGAATGCGGAAACTCCGCGTCGCTGATGTACGCCTCGTAGGCCGCATCAAACAGGATGATCGCCGCATGCTCCCGTGCGTAGTCGACCCAGCGCGTCAATTGCGCCCGCGATGCGACTCCACCGGTCGGATTATTGGGAAAGCAGAGATAAACAATGTCGACCGGCTCCCGAGGCGGCTCTGGAACAAAGTCGTTTTCGGGCCCGCAGGGCAGATAAGTTATGCCTTCGTAACGTCCGGCTTCGCCGGCGACGCCGGTGTGTCCTGCCATCACGTTAGTGTCGACGTAGACCGGGTAAACAGGATCGGTGATCGCGATTTTGTTTTGGTGGCCCAGAATATCGAGGATGAAACCGCAGTCTGGTTTTGATCCGTCGGAGACAAAGACTTCGTCAGCCGTAACGTCGCATCCGCGATCGCGGTAATCTTGTTGCGCAATTTTTTCCCGCAGTGATTCCAAACCCTGCTCGTGACCGTAGCCGCGGAAGGTTTCGCGGACGCTGAGCTCCTCCACGGCCTGATGCATCGCCGCGATGATCGCCGGAGGCAGCGGCTCGGTCACATCACCGATGCCGCAACGAATCAGCCGGCGGGCCGCATCAGGATTTGCATCGCAAAACTCGCGCACCCGCCGCGCGATCTCAGGGAAGAGGTAGCCGGCCTGGAGCTTGAGATAGTTGTCGTTGAGAAAGGCCACGGCAGAATGGAGTGAAGGAGTGTTGGAGTGTTGGGAAATCAGAGCAGCATTTCCACTACTCCATTACTCCCCTGCTCCACTCCCCCGCTGCTAGGCGGCGTAACCCTTCGCCACTTCGTCCCAGTTCACAACGTTCCACCACGCTTTGATGTAATCTGGGCGGCGGTTTTGGTAATTGAGATAGTAGGCATGCTCCCAGACATCCACGCCCAGAAGCGGCGTGTTGCCGTCCATCAGCGGGCTATCCTGGTTCGGAGTGGAAATCACTTCCAGTTTTCCGCTCTTATTCTTGATCAGCCACGCCCAGCCGCTCCCGAAACGTTTGGCCCCGGCGTCCGCGAATTTCTCCTTGAACGCGTCGAAACCTCCGAAGGTGGATTTGATATCGTCGCCCAGATTGCCAGCGGGCTCGCCACCGGCATTTGGGCCCATGATTTTCCAGAAGAAGGAATGATTGGCGTGTCCCCCGCCGTTGTTCCTCACGACCGTTCGAATGTCTTCGGGGACGGCGTTGAGATCCTTGATCAAATCCTCGACTGATTTCGAGGCGAGATCGGGCTTATCTTTGAGCGCGTTGTTGACGTTGGTGATGTAAGTCTGGTGATGCTTGGTGTGATGGATCTCCATCGTCCGCGCGTCGATGTGGGGCTCGAGAGCATCGTAGGCATAAGGGAGTTTTGGTAATTCGTAAGCCATAATGGGCACTGTCTCGCCGGGAAGGGGGCGCGTCAATCGGCAGCCGCAAGGGTAGAGGCTCAGATCACGTGCCGCTGCTGACCTACCTGATACGCCTCGGCCAGCCATGAAGCCACTTCGGCGTCGATGTCATCGACCGTTTCGAACCGGAAGGCATGCAGATGGTTCCTCGGCGAGAACGTTTCGATGCGGCGGAAGCGCGGATTTTCCAAGCGACGCGCGAGCACAACGTGCCCGTCGACCCAGTTCCTTCGAATAACGAACGCTGCGAAACTCATCCGCATGTGAAACGCAATCCGGGTTTTCTCCGGGAGCATGGTGATCGGCCCGTTTTCCCGAGCGACGCGCAGCAACCTGTCGAAGATCGCACGGACGCCTGGAGGTTTTCCGGCAAAATGACACGCAAGCGTGTAACGCCCGCACGCATGGGACTGATTCCGATTCGCAAACTGGCGGCCGCATTCCGGGCAACGCCACATTGCAGGACGCGGTGGTGGATCGTGCGCTCCGCCGCGCGATGCTTTATTTTGCGGCTTTGCCGCCATTTTTGTCATCGAGCGCGGAGCGCTCGATCCACCTCAATAAATACTCTCATTCCCCGCAACGGTAGAAGCTTGGATAATGCCCGAGCCCGCTTCGATAATTGATGTAGGTCGCCAGCGCGAGCAGCGGGAAATTTTGGCGGTACATGTCGTACTTCAAATAGAAGACTCTTGGAAAACCAGTCCCGGTTATTTGCGGCTCGTCCCACGCGCCGTCGCGCCGTTGGGTCGCTAACAAATACCGGAGACCGCGCTGCACGCTCGCCCGATCCAGGTCGCCACAGGCACAGATTCCCATCAGCGCCCAGGCCGTTTGGGAGGCCGTGCTCTCGCCTTTGCCTTTTAGCACGGAGTTTTCGTAGGAGGCACAGGTCTCACCCCAGCCACCATCATCGTTCTGGCAGCTCTCGAGCCAATCACGTCCGCGCAAGATCCAATCCTGCGTCATGTTCTCACCGATGGCGCGCAGCCCGCGCAAAACCTGCCAGGTACCGTAGATGTAATTCACGCCCCAGCGCCCGTACCACGAGCCATCGTCATCCTGTGTTTCGATCAGATATTTTACGGCCTCTCGCACGGAGAGCTGCTTCGCGTCGAAGTCGATGTAGCCAAAGAGTTCCAGCGTGCGCGCGGTTAGATCACTGCAGGTCGGGTCGAGAATGGCGTTGTGGTCCGCGAAAGGCATGTCCTCCAGCCAATGCTGCGTGACTTCCTTGTCGAAAGCCGCCCAGCCTCCATCCCCGCATTGGAAACTTAATTGCCACGCAAGAGCGCGCCGGAAGACATCCCCGAGCGCACTCGGCTCCGTCGGCCGCACCAGGCGCAACGCCATCAACACCATGGCGGTGTCGTCTGTGTCGGGATAATAAACGTTGTTGTATTCGAAAGCCCAACCGCTCGGTTTCGCATGCGGGTTATTAACGGTCCAATCCCCGCGCAGCCGCACTTCTTTCTCCAACAGCCAGTTGGCCGCTTTGGCCAGGGCCGGATGCTCCGCGGGCAAACCGGATTCCGCCAGCGCGATGACGTTGATCGCGGTGTCCCACACCGGCGACAGGCACGGCTGGATGCGAAAATCCTCCGGATCGTCGACAAAAAGTCCGGCAAAATCTTTCGCGGCCTTTTCGTAGATCGGATGTTGGGGAGAATAACCCAGGGCGCGCAACGCAATCAGGGAGTTGAGCATCGCCGGAAAGACCGCGGCCAGTCCGTCGCTCCCCTCGCCGATCCGCTCGAGCATCCAGCGCTCGGCTTCTTCCAAAGCACGGCGGCGCATCGGCCGCCACTCCAGTTTCGAAATCAGTTTGAGAGCGTGATCGGCCCGCAGGAAAAAATTCCGCCAGGCGAAAAACCGCGGGTCTCGCGGCAAAGTGAAATCCTTATGCTCGGTCCCCAGCGGATAGAGCTCGTGCAGCTGCTTCAGGCCGGGCAATTCACGCGTCGGCTTGAAATGATTGATGATCGCGAGCGGGATCAACATCGCCCGGCTCCACGACGACATCTTGTGAATGTTAAACGGCAGCCACTTTGGGAGCAGGACCATCTCGACCGGAATGGAAGGCAGATACTGCCAGGGAAATTGCCCGAGCAGCGCAAGATAGAGCTTGCTGAAAGTATTCATGCGCGGGATGCCGCCGAGGCGCAAAATGTTGGCGCGGGCTTCCTGCATGTAGGGAAGATCAGCGGAATGGCCCGCGAGCTTCAGGGCGAAGTATGCTTTGACCGATGCATTTACTTCGCTCGGCCCGCCATAATAAATATTCCAACCGCCATCGGCGAGCTGCCGCTTGAGAATGTGCCGCGCGCACCGTTGCTGGAGCCCGTCATCCACCTCACCGAGCCAATGCATGAAGAGGACAAAGTCGGAGCAGAGCGTGCTGTCGACGAGCAATTCGCCGCACCAATGACCGTCCGGACGCTGCTGCCGGAGCAGATTTTCCTGCGCACGCGAGATCGCATTCCCGATCTCCGCATCGTCGGCGGGATATCCCGCGGCGGAATCGGGAAGGGCGCTCGGCAGCGCGATAAGGTTCGCGGGTGACGGAGGCATCGCCGTTCTAGGAAGCTTGCGCGGCGACTTCGGCACGTTTGCCCGTCAGGTGACCGTTGCCGGAGGTGACGCCATTATACGCTGCGAGTTCGTTGCCCTTGCCGGTCGGTTTGGGTTTCGAGCCGAAGTTGAACCGGACATTCTTCCAAGTGTCGCCGCGTTGCGAATTGAGTCCCAGGCTGGCCGTTGGTTCGTAGCCGCAATGGACCATGCAATTCTCGCAGCGGCTGTCTTTCGCAACGCCATCGACGACGCCGTACTTCTCCCACTGCACTTTCTCCAGCAGCTCCGCGTAGCTCGAATAGTGCGCGTCGGTCATGAGGTAGCAGGGGCCTTTCCAGCCACGGATATTGCGCGTCGGAATCGCCCAGGCTGAGCAGCTCAAGTCCCGTTTGCCGGCGAGAAACTCAAAATAGATCGGCGTGCCGAAAAGCGTGTACTTGCCCATCCATTCCTCGATCTTCTTGAACTTCTCGATCGTCATCTTGCGGGTGAGGAAGAAGTTCTCCGGCTGCAGATTCAGCCGCGTGATCATGTCCTTTTTCGCGGCGTCGTATTCGTATCCGGGCGAAATCGTGTGCCCGTCCACGCCAAGGTCGGAGAGGAAATCGAACATCTGTTCCACTTCAGCCATGTCGGTTTCCTTGTAGATCGTGGTGTTGGTGGCGACCTGGTAACCGAGGAGCTTCGCCATTTTCATGGCCAGGATGCATTCCTTGAAAACGCCTTCGCGCTCGACGATCAAATCGTGGGTCCGTTCGAGTCCATCGAGATGGACGTTCCAATACATCCAGCGGCTCGGCCCGATCGTCGGCTTGGCGCGATCTTTTGGACCCTGGCGAACAGCTTCAGCATCCTTCTCCGAAACCAATCCGTGCTCGACCAGGAGGTTTAGCTTCGACTCCAGCGCTTTCCGGTTTCCGATTTCCGCTTTCCGCAATTCCGCCGCGAGCCATTCCCGCATCTTTTTGCGCATAAACATCGCGTTTGTGCAGACGTAAACGATCCGTTTCTGCTCGAGCAAGCCCTTCACCAGCGCCTCGATCTGCGGATAAATCAGCGGCTCGCCGCCGCAGATCGATATCATCGGGGCGTTGCATTCCGTCGCGGCGCTCAGGCAATCCTCCAGGGGCATAATATCCTTGAGGGAGGTGGAATACTCCCGGATTCGGCCACAACCGGTGCAGGTCAGGTTACAGGTGTGCAACGGCTCCAATTGCAAGACAGTCGCGAACTTATCCGTCCGGCGGAGCTTCTGGCCGATGATGTAGGCGGCGATCTTGGTGGTCAACGCCAGAGGGAATCTCATAAGAGCGGGATAGTAACAAGGGGGCACCCGGTGTCAACCCGGGGGTGGATCCCCCACTCCTGTGGAGGCGCCCGCGTCAAATCCCTGCGATAGACGTCCGAAAAGCCTGTCATCCCGAGGCTGGCCTGGCGCCGAGCGACCTCGCAACGGCAATAGCGCTCCTTGGAACGAGTGTTCTGCCACTCGCAGTTGCGGTTTCCCTCGCCGTCTGCGCGGCTCGGGATGACAGGCTCTTGTTGCCAACCCCGTTGACAACCGCCGGACGGACGCGTCGATTCAGGTAAGATGAATCAACCCGGCGTCACCAAAACGGTCGCCATCCTCGGCGCCTCCCCGAAGCCCGACCGTTACGCTTACCAGGCCCTGCAGCTTTTGCAGCAATACGGACATCGCACTCTCCCGATCAATCCAGCCTTTGGTGAAATCCTGGGCGAAAAGTGTTATCCGACGATTTCCGACGCTCCCGGCCCCATCGATACCGTAACGCTTTATCTCGGCGAAAGCCGATCGAGCCCGCTTATTGACGAGATCATCAATGCGAAACCGCGTCGCATCATCATGAATCCGGGCGCCGAAAACAACGCGCTCGCGGCCAGGTCGGAAGAAGCCGGCATTGAGGTCGTCGAGGGCTGCACACTCGTGATGCTGCGGACGGGGCAATTTTAGGTGTAGAGCGCTCGCCGCGGCGAGCGCCTCTCCATTACGGCGCCTGCCAACCGCGCCGGATCAGGCTCACGGCAATCGCGGCCAGCAAAAGCGAAATCAATTTCGATACGCCCTTCATGCCTTGCTGGCCCATCCACCGGGTGAAGTGGTTGGCGTAGCGGAAGCCGAATCCCACCAGCAGTAAATTCACCAGCAACGCCAGGACCGTGAAGAGGATCCCGACCGTATCGACGAGAATAAGGAGCGCGGTGAGCAACGCCGGCCCCGCGATGAGCGGCATTCCGAGCGGCACTACTCCAAACGATTCGCCGGCGTAGCGGTCGCGTCCGCCCAAATCCAACAGCTCGCGCACCGCGATGCCGAGCAAGATCAGACCACCCGCTACTTGAAAATCTGAGACCGTGATCCCGATGGCACGAAAAATTCCCTTGCCGAGAAAAATGAAGCCGATCGAGACGGCGAGACTCGTAATCAACCCAAGGGTGCCCTCGTGCTGCCGGCGCCTGGCCTCCGCGTGGCCCCCGAGCCCGAGGAAAATTGCGATCAGTCCGATCGGATCGATGGCGACAAAAAGCGGGATAAATGCGAGCAGAAATTTTTCGAGGTAAGCTTGCATCTGGTTGCGATCCTTCATCGCATAACGCGTGTTTTTCGCAAAGTAGCACAGGCGTCTTGCCTGTGGGGCTGGTAAGCGTCTCGCCTGCCCGACTGCCCTAAACAATCCGTAGCTCAAGGGAAAGAAACGGGCAGGATGCCCGTTTGCCCCACAGGCAAGATGCCTGTGCTACGTCGAATTCCCCTTTACCGGTTTCGCCTTCTCCAACATGTTCCCGTCTTCCTTTATGAAACAACTTCTTGTCTCAATTCTGTTCTGTGGCCTCGCCATCACCACCCGTGCGGAAGAAACTCCCAAGACCGCCGAGGCTTTTCGCGACGCCGCCGCGAAAGCGAACTCAATTCTAACAATTCCCAGTTGGGATCAGACGCCCGAGGCCGTGGAGGCTTCGACGAAACAGGCGCTCGCGAAAGCGAACGCGGCGCTCGACCAGATCGGCAAACAGGATCTGACAAAAGTGACTTTCAAGAGCACGATCGTCGCGCTCGATGATCTCGGTTACGAGGCCAGGATCGCCGCGAACAAGGCGACGATCATCAAGGAAACGAATACTTCCGCGCCGATGCGCACGGCGGGAGAAAACGCGGTGAAACTTTTCCAGGATTGGGCGGTCGGCGTGGACTACCGCGAGGACGTCTACAAAGCGGTCAAGGCATTCGAAAAAACGAACCCAAAGCTGAGCGGGGAAGACGCCAAGCTGCTGAAGGAAACATTGCGCGATTATCGGCGTGCCGGGCTCGATTTGCCGCCGGAGAAGAAGCAGGAAGTCGAGAAGTTGCGCAAAGATCTTTCCAAACTCGGGACCGACTTCGACTCGAACATCGTTGATGCCCAAGCACCGGTCGTTTTCACGAAAGCGGAACTGGAGGGAGTCCCGGAGAGTTTCCTGGCGTCGCCTGGCATCAAGACCGGCGACGACGCTTACACGGTAAAGGCGAATGTCACCTGGCAAACCATCGCCGTGATGGAGAACGCAAAAAGCGAAGACGTTCGCAAGCGCCTCTACATCATCCACGACAGCCTCGCCAAAGACAAAAATGTCACCGTGCTAAACCAGATGCTCGTCCTCCGGAACAAGATCGCGCTCCGCCTCGGTTACAAGTCGTGGGCTGATTTTCAGACCGAAATCAAAATGGCGAAGTCTGCCGCGGGTGCCGAAAAGTACATCAACGATCTCGTCACCGGCACCCAGCCGAAGTTCGACGCCGAGGTCGCGGAACTGCGCAAACTGAAGGTAGCTGAAACAAAAAATCCGAACGCTCAGATCCAGGTCTGGGATTTTCGCTATTACCAAAATCAGCTCAAGAAACAGAAATACGCCGTCGATACCGAGGCCTTGCGCGCCTACTTCCCGTTCCAAAAGACGCTCGAAGGAATGTTCAATATCTACCAGAGCATCTTCGGCCTGACGTTTGAAAAAATCGCCGTGCCGCAAAAATGGATCGACGATCTCCAACTCTACGCCGTTTCGGACGCGGCGACGGGCGAGCCGCTGGGGATGTTCTATCTCGATATGTTTCCGCGCGAGGGAAAGTTCAATCACTTCGCGTGTTTTGAAATCA
>Ga0193745_1000241_pt1 | contig 9914 bp, 6 predicted proteins | sample L1a2metaG_FD_145899 | JGI IMG/M metagenome (GOLD analysis project Ga0193745, IMG submission 145899) | Soil microbial communities from a riparian zone of the East river system, Colorado, United States - L1a2 | ecosystem: Environmental > Terrestrial > Soil > Riparian zone | place: USA: East River... | reverse complement strand
ATACGTCCCTTTGCCGGCGGTACGAACAACGATTGGCTCGGTATGGACGCGCAGAGAGACCATCTGGTTTGCACGCTAACTCCTGCGATCCGCTTCGCAATTGCCGGGATGATGACCGATATTCGAGTGAGCGATGCAGGCCGATCTCGATCGAATTCTTTTTGATGAGGCGACAATCCACCGTCGCCTGGACGAGCTGGCCGCGAGAATCTCGCATGATTACCGCGACCGGGAGCTGACGGTGATCGCGATCCTAAACGGCAGCATCATCCTGATGGCAGATCTGCTCAGACGCATTCCTCTCCCGCTGGAATTGGATTGTGTCAGCGTCGCGAGCTATCACGGGGACGTTAAACCCAGCGACGAACTGATCTTTCGCCAGGTGTCGCTGCCCGACGTCGTAGGACGCCACGTCCTGATCCTGGATGACATTCTCGATAGCGGCGTCACCCTGACGAGCATTCGCGAAAAGGTCGAGGCGGCCGAACCCTCTAGTGTGAGGACTTGTGTGCTGCTCGAAAAGAAGAAGACCCGAGCACGGGTGGTAGATCCTGATTATGTTGGCTTTGAAATCGCCGACGAATTCGTAGTCGGATATGGACTCGATTACATGGAACGATATCGCAATCTCCCGTGCATCGGCGTTCTGCGAAAGGACTTGATCGCGAATGGCGTGAACCGCAGATGAAGGTGCACGTCCAATTCTTTTCGCGGCTACGGGACCTCGCGGGAACTTCGGAAACGGAAATCGAGCTGCCGAGAGGATCGACGGCGGCAAATTTGCTCGAACACCTCTATTTGCAGACGCCCGCGTTGCGCAACTGGGACAACAGCATTCTCGTCGCCGCTGGAGTCGAGTTTGTCGGCCGGGATTACGTCCTGCAGCAGGGCGATCAAATTTCGATCATGCCGCCGGTGCAGGGCGGATAAGCCAGAAAGCTTCAAGGAGCGGCGGTTTGAAACCGCCGATTTTTTGGGTCGGCGATTACAAATCGCCGCTCCTTGATATCTTCTCAGTCCCGGAAGTTTTTGAAGTTGGTGGCGACACCGAAATCGCGGCCCCGCACAAACTGAATGACGTCCTGTAAGTCGTCCCGCTTCTTACCGGTGACGCGAATCTGCCGGTCCTGTAATTGGTTTTGCACTTTAAAGCCGGCGGCTTTGATGGCCGCGATGATTTCCTTCGCCTTGTCGCCCTCGAGACCCTGCTGGATTTTCAACTCCTGGCGCGCGTGACCAAGCGGCGAGATGGCGGGCTCAACTTGCTCGACGTTTCGCAGGTCGACGCCCCGTTTTCCTAGTTTTCCGATAACGATCTCGCGCAAACCGCGGAGCCGCGATGCGTCCTCGGCCGTGAGAGTAATCTTGTCCTTCTCCGACAATATTTCGGCGGTGCTGCCCTTGAAATCGAACCTCGTCGCCAGTTCCTTACGCGCTTGATTGAGCGCATTATCGATTTCCTGGACGTCCACTTCTGAGACGATATCGAACGAAGGCATCTTTGATTTTGGATTTTAGATTTTAGATTTGCAATTGCTGATGGACGTTCAGCCAATGCCGTTTCGATTCCCGCGTCAAGCTCACACCGCGGCGGTAGCGCTCGTTATCACAAGCCTTTTCGCCTTCTCGGGCTGTAATCGCGCCGCCAAGGAAGAAAAGGCACTCCGGGCGGACCTGCGCCAGGCGTTGCACGAACATGCTTATGAAAAAGCGGCCGAACTGGCACGGCGCCATTTGAAACTAAGACCGCAGGACAACGGGACCTGGGACCGTCTCGTCCGCGCGCAATTCGGCCGGCGTGATCCCGCCGGCGTGAAACAGGCGCTGGAAGATTGGCGGCGCACGGTGAGCAAACCCTCACTGAATCTCGAGGAATACACGGGCGATCTCGCCTTCGAGCAAAATGAGCCAGCTGGCGCTGTGCAAGCCTGGATGAAAGTGCTGGCGGCAGAACCGAAAAACACCCGCGTGCTCGAAAAAGTCGCCCGGATGGAAAAGACCCGGCAGCATTGGACAGAAGAAAACGCCGCCTGGACCGCGTACCTCGAAGCGCAAGACAATGCGATGGCGCGGGTAAACCGCGCCTTGTGTCGACGCCGGCTCCATCGCTGGCAGGAGGCCTTCGAAGATTTGAAACGGGCGCAGAAACTGGCGCCGGATGATCCCGAAGTTCAGCGCGGCGGCAAGCTTTTCGAACAGATGGGCAAATTTCTGGCCGAAATTCGCGAGCTCGACGCGGGTTTGGCCGTCTCACCGAACGATCCAGGGTTACTGGCTGACCGGGCGCTGATGTTCCTGCGCAGCGAAGATTACGAACTGGCGCTGGAGGACGGCGCGGAAGCTGCAAAGTTGGGCCCCTGGGCGGTGCGACCGAAATTATTTCAAACCCTCGCCTTGATCGGTCTCGGACGATCGGATGAATGCGCAGAACTGGGCGTGCAGAAATTTATCCGGCTCGACGCGCTCACGCCGGAATTTCTCGAGACGATCAGCCGGCTCGATTCGGAAATATCAGTAGAGCGAAGTAATGCGGAGCTGTACGTCGCGCGCGCATGGCAGCTCAACGAAATCAACCAGCCGACGCTGGCCTTGCAGGATGCGGAGAACGCGGTGCGGCTCAATCCAAAAGCCGCGGGGGCGTTCGCGGAGTGTGGCTACGCCCTCAAGAAACTGGGCCGCGCGGACGATGCGTTACAACAAATCAAGCGCGCGATCGAACTGGAACCAAATTACTCCACGGCCTGGCAGTACCGTGGCGAACTGGAAATGGAGCGGGGAGAGACCTTATCGGCGATCGAGTCGCTCAGCCAGGCTATCGAGGCGACTCCGACCATAGCGTCGTTACAAAAACGGGAAGAATGCTACCGGCGTCTTGGTTTGCTCGTGAAAGCGGATCAGGACCGTCGCGCGCGGGAAGAATTGAGCGCCCAAACCGCCAAGTGAGTCGTTGGGCCGGGCCAATCCCGGCAGCAAATTATTCATGACGAAGCGCGACCATTGGGTCGACCTTCATGGCCCTCCGCGCTGGGACATAGCTCGCGAGCAGCGCGGCGCCGCCCAGCAGTGCGATGACAATCGCGTAGGTAGAGAAATCGCTCGCGCCGATACCGTAGAGCATCGCCGCTATCACGCGCGTGGCTCCGAGCGCTGCCACGAGCCCCGCCCCGATCCCGAGCGCGACAAGGGTCAAACTTTGGCGCAAGACCATTTGGAGCATGTCGCCGCGCTGCGCGCCAAGCGCCATGCGGATGCCAATCTCCTTCGTCCGCTCCGAGGTGATGTAAGACATGATCCCGTAAAGTCCCACCATCGCGAGCGCGAGCGCCGCCCCGGAAAAGAGGCCGAACATGGCCATGCTAAAGCGCCGGTTGTCCAGTGACGCTGAGACCAGCTGTTCAAGGGTCTGAAAGTCCGTCGGCATTTCCGGGTTCAGCGCGCGTGCCTCCCGCCGCATCGCAGCGATCAACGTCGCGGGATCGCCGCGGCCACGCAGGACGATAGTGAATTGCGACGCGTAACGCGGGCGCTGAAAGTAATTCACGTAAACCATCGGACGTGGTTCAGCATCCAGACCGTCGTCCCGCACATCACCCACCACGCCGACGATATGGAGCAAATGGAGATCGCCGTCCATCCCGCCGAACTGCAATTGCCGCCCGATTGGGTCCTCGTTAGGCCAGGTTAGCCGGGCGAGCGTCTGGTTGATGAGCGCGACATGCGGCGAATCCGGGCCGTCCGATTCCTGGAAGACCCGTCCGCGAACCAGCGGAATCTCCATGGCCGCAAAATAGCCGGTGCTGGCGACGCGGAATTCCGCATCCCAAAGTCTTTTGGTTCCCCGGAGCGCCGCATATTGCTCGTTTAGCTCGTCGAACGTCTCGGCCGTTTTCCCGCCTTCCTCCAGCATGAACGTGCCGCCCGCGCCGTTGCCACTCAGCGGCAGCGAATCGACTCCGCCGACCGCGATCACGCCGGGCCAGCCGCGCAAGCGTTCGAGTAACTGCTGATACAATTGCGCCAGCCGGCGCAGATCGGCCGGCTCTTCCGGGCGTGGCCCCGATATGCTCATGGCGACCGCGCTCTCCGATTGAAATCCGGGACTCACTTCCAGTAATCGGAGGAAACTCCGGCCGAGCAGGCCTGCGCCTACGAGCAACATCAGAGTCAACGCCACTTGCGCGACGATAAGAAAATTGCGCACCCGCGAAGTAGAGCGACCGCTTGAGGTCCCGCGTCCCGCGTCCTGGAGTGCGCCTTGCAATTGCCGCTGCGAGACGTTTAGCGCGGGCACCAAACCGAGGACTAGCCCGACAGCTAACGAGACGACAAGTGAAAAAACGAGCACCGAAAAATTGACTCCGATCTGTCCAACGTGCGGGAGGTTGCCGCGATAGAAGCCGACAACCACATCGACGCCCCAAAACGCCAGGAGCACGCCGAGCGCTCCGGCGCAGAGCGTGAGCAGGACGGTCTCGACCAGGAATTGCCGGGCCAATCTCCAGCGCGAAGCACCCAGCGCCGCGCGCAATGCCACCTCTTTGCGCCGGGACGCTGCCCTAACGAGCAGTAGATTGGCGACGTTCGAACAAGCGATCACGAGCAGGAGCCCGACCGCGCCGCAGAGCGCCCAGAGCACGCCGCGAATATCCTTCACCATCGGTTCGCGCAACGGCGTCATCCCAAAACTCACGGCATCGGTATGGGGGCCGAAATCACGTTTCAATTGTTGCCCGATGGCCGCGATCTCCGCACGCGCCTGTTCGGGCGAGACGCCGTCGCGCAGCCGACCCATGGCGCGCCAGTTGTGTCCCGTGCGCGACGGATTCGGCGGATAAATTGTCGAGGGAACCCAGACGTCGATGTCTGGCGGAAATCCGATGTCGGGTGGCAGGACACCGATTACGGCAAAACTGCGGCTGGCGAAACGAAGGGTTGCGCCTTCCAGGTTCGTTCGGCCCGCGAGCGAGCGTTTCCAGAATCCGTAGCTGACGACCGCAACTTGGTTGCCGTCGGTTCCCGAGGCCGTGGAGAAGAATCTGCCGGCGAATGGTGGCACGCCTAGGACCCGGAAGAAATCCTCCGAGACTGCGGAGATGTTTGAGCGCACGGGCTCGGACCCGCCAGCGACGCCTTCGGTTCCCTCGCTGTACTTTGCGACCGCCTTGAAGCTGCGGCTGCGCGCGCGCAGATCGTCGAAGTTCGGTTCAGCGAATGCCATTCCCCGGCCTTTCTCGTCCAGCTCACGGAGCGCGACGATTCGCTCTTGTTGCGGGTACGGGAGCGGTCGCAAGAGGACTGCGTCGAGCACACTAAAGATCGCGGTCGAAGCGCCAATTCCGAGGGCCAGGGTGGCGATGGCAATCGGTGAAACCGGGAGGTTTGATCAGCGAGCGGACGGCGTATTTGAGGTCAGCGATCATAAATTCCTGTCATTCCGAGCGCAGTCGAGGAACCTCGTGGTCAGTCGAGCGACGTTCGACGGAGTTCTTCGACTCCGCTTCGCTGCGCTCGGAATGACACTGAAGTCGCGGCATCTTATTCATAACGGAGCGCAACCATGGGATCGACCTTCATGGCTCTCCGCGCAGGGATATAACTCGCCAACAAAGCGGCGGCGCCCAGAAGGAAAATTACAATCGCATAGGTCGAAATATCATTGGCACCGACGCCATAGAGCAATGTCGCCATCACGCGCGTCGCGGCGAGCGCGACGAGGAATCCAAGTGCGATTCCGATTAGCACAAGCGTGAGACTCTGGCGCAACACCATGCCAAGCATCTGGGTTTTCTGCGCCCCAAGCGCCATGCGAATGCCGATTTCTCTCGTGCGTTGCGTCACGCTGTACGAAATCACTCCGTAAATACCGATGGCGGCGAGAACCATGGCCACGCCGGCAAAGACCGCGAGCAGCAGCATGTTGAAGCGCGGCTGGGCGAGCTGCGTTGTGAGGAGCGTCGTCATCGGCCGGAGTTGAGGCACGAACAAGTCCTTGTCGACCTCGTGCACGGCGCGTTTCACCTCAGCCTGGAGTCCAATCAGGTTGGCGGAGGCAACGCGTATGACCACATCCAGGCTCCGCGTCGGATCTTGCGGGAGTGGCACATACATTTCCGGTCCAGGCGGGGCGGCAAGCGAATCGTGTCGCGAATTTCCTACGACGCCCACCACTTCGGCCGGAGGCGCCTTATTCTCTTCCTGATCGATCATGACTTGCTGACCGATCGGGTTTCGATCGGGAAAATGTTTCCGGGCAAAGGCTTCGTTGATCATGACTACTAGCGGTGAATCTTTCGTGTCGGATCGGGTAAAGGCTCGGCCGCTCAGGACCGGGATTTTCATGGCCTTGAAATAGTCCGGCTTCACGATGAGGTAACCAGCGCCAGGGTGGTTGCCACGCGGCAAGGGATCGGCGCCGCTGACCATGAACGACCTATTGTTGATGTTATCAGAAAGGGGCAGCGGGTTCGCGCCACCGGCGGCTTCTACGCCGGGGATGGCGGAGATTTTTTCCATGATCGCGTCATGCGTCCGGATTTGCTGGTCGAACTCCGGGTATCGCACGCGCGGCAACGTCAGCGACATCGTCATCAACCGTTGCGGATCGAAGCCCGGGTCGGTCGCCCGCAGATTAAGGAAGCTCTTGATCAACAAGCCGGCGCCGGCGAGCAGGAGGAGTGAAAGCGAAACCTGAGAAACGACGAGAAAGGCACGCAGACGGTTAGTGTGCAAGCCACCGGTGGATCCTTTCGCGCCCTGCTGAAGCGATTCATTCACGCTGGGCCGTGAAACCTGGAGCGCGGGGAAGAGTCCGAAAATGAGCGTGCTGCCAATCGCCAAAACCAAGGTGAACGCACCGACAAAGAGATTGACCTTGATCTTGCCAAGATGAGGAAGGCCCTGCTGGCCCGCCGCGCCCAGAAGATCGACGCCCCAGGACGCGAGCAACAAACCGGCCACGCCACCCATCAGGGCAAGGAGAAGGCTTTCACAAAGTAATTGCCGAATAATGCGCCTGCGGCTGGCGCCGAGTGCGGTGCGGATTGCTATCTCGCGACTGCGCGAAGCAGCGCGGGCGAGAAGGAGATTGGCCACGTTTGCGCAGGCGATGAGAAGGACGAGCGCGACCGCGCCGAGGAGAACGAACAAGGCCGGACGCACATTACCCACGACGTCGGAGTGCAGGCTCACCACGGCCGCGCCCGTAAAATTCATGTTCGTGTCGGGATATTGTTTCGAGAGGCGTCCGGCAATGGCGGTCAGCTCCGCCTCGGCCTGCGCCATTTGCACTCCCGGTTTCAAACGCCCAACTACGCTCAGGAAATGAGCGCCGCGATTGTTCAGCGCGGACGCGACCAGGTATTGCAGAGGAATGACGTAATCGATCTTCTCGTCCGCGACCGGGAACTTCCAACCTTGCGGCATGACACCGATGACGGTGATGCCGCGTCCGGAGATGTTGATTTGCTGACCGAGAATCTTGGGGTCGCCACCGAAGGCACGTTGCCAAAGCGGATAGGTGAGAAGAACAACACGATTCGCCTCATTCTTCGCTTCCTCCTGCGTGAAACCCCGGCCCAATAACGGAGGCACGCCGAGCACATCGAATATCTCGGGGGTAATGGCGACGCCCTCAAGGGCCTGTGCGTCCTCGGCCTGCGCCAGGGTTCCGCCAGTCCGGGTAAACGCCGCCATGGCGGAAAAGCTCCGGCTTTGATCGCGCAAGTCGGTGTAATCGGGGAAGGAATGCACGCCGCTGCGAAAGTCTCCGCCGTCATTCAGGTAGCGCGCCCAGGCCATGACGATTTGGTCCGGATCCTTGAAAGGCAAAGGCCGGAGCAAGAGCGTATCGACGACGCTAAAGATGGCGCTGTTGGCGCCGATACCGAGCGCCAGAGTCAGGACGGCGATGATCGCGAAGGTCGGAGCTTTGATCAGGGTGCGGAGCGCGTATTTCAGGTCGGTTAGCATACGATTCTTTCGTTAGGTGTCAGACGATGAGGTTGTGGCGATGGATGAGGAAAATGCTTATCTCGGTCTTATTCGTGCCTAAGGGCAACCATTGGATCGATCTTCGTCGCGCGTGACGCGGGCAACCAGCAAGCGACCAGCGCCACTGACAGCAGCAAGAAGGCACTCATCGCAAATGTCAGCGGATCAGTAGCGCTGATGCCAAAGAGCAAACTTTGCAGCAGTCGCGTGACCGCCAGGGCGCCAAGCAGTCCCAGGGCAATACCGGCCGCGCCTAATTTCAGACCTTGCCACAAAACCAACCTCAGGACCGCGCCCGTCTGTGCGCCGAGCGCAAGGCGGATGCCAAGTTCGCGCGTCCGCTCCGTGACACTTCCCGAGAGCACACCATAAATTCCAATGACCGCGAGCACGAGCGCAACGAGGCCGAACGCCTCGAACAGAATCAACGCAAACCGGCGCTCGGTGGCTGTGGCGGCAAGCAGCTTCTCCATGGTTGCGACTCGGATGATCGGCTGATCCTTGTCCACTGCCCAGATCGCCCGTCTGATGGCTGGAGCTAGCGTTGCAGCATCGCCCTGAGCGCGGACAACAAGCGACATCGTGTTGTCCGGGAAGTACCACTGCATTTGCGTGCTATAAACAGCATCGGTTTCGCTCAGCGCCAAAGAGGCCTGCTTCACGTCGCCGACGATACCGACAATGGTGAACCACGGCATGTCGGTCGGACCGACATGAACCCGCCGGCCGACCGGATCTTGATTGGGGAACATTCGCTGGGCCAGCGATTCGCTGATTACTAGGGCGAGCGGTGCGCCCGCCGTGTCGTGCGCGTTGAGGAGGCGGCCGCGACGCAGTGGGACGTCGATTGTTTCAAAGTAGCCCGGGCTCACCGCATAGCGAAACACATTATAGGCTGCTTTCGGATCGTTGCCCTCAGAGATGCCATACTCGTCGTCATCGCCGCTAAGCGGCAACTGACTGGTGAAGGCTGCGCTCATGACGCCGGGCACTCGCCGGACCGACTCCAAGGCTTGCGCGAAGAAATGGTCGTTAGTCTCCCTGTTGAAGCGGCGATCCGAGACGTGCACTTGCATTGTGAGCAGGCGGCTGGCGTTGAAGCCTGGATTAATCGCAAACAAACGATTGAGCCCGCGCCACAACAAGCCGGCGCTGACCAAGAGCACAAGCGCAAGCGCGACCTCGGTGACGACGAGCGCGCGGCGCGTCCATTGATGTCCGCCGACAATCCGGGATGAGCTTTGTTGTAGATCGATTTGCAGGTTGTCGCGCGATATGTGCAGCGCCGGAATCAGGCCGACCAACACCCCGACGAGCGCGCTACTGCCGAGGGCAAACAGGAAAATGGTCCGATCCAGGCCAATAGCCTGCGCGCGCGGCAAGCCCGGCGGGCTGAGCGCCTTGAGCGCATCCACTCCGAACGCCGCCAGGACTAATCCGACTGCGCCTCCGACAAACGCCAGGAGCAAGCTCTCAATCAAGACTTGCCGGATGAGTTGTCCGCGCCCCGCGCCCAAAGCCGCGCGCACCGCGAATTCGCTGCGACGCTGTGCACCACGCGCCAACAGCAGATTGGTCACGTTCACTCCCGCAATCACCAGCAGCAATGCAACCGCGCCGACGACCGCGACGAGAGCCGGCTTGATGCTGCGCGTAACCTCATCCTGGAGCGAAGCAATGACGAACTTAACGTTCGGGCCGTAAGTCTCCGGTCGCCGTTCTTGCAAGACAGCATGGGCAAGCGCATCGATCTCTCGCGTCGCCTGCTCTAAGCTGATGTCGGGTTGGAGTCGTCCTACCGTGCGCAGATGGTGTCCCCAGGCTGTGCCCAGGGACATGTCGTACTGGAGCGGTGTCCACAGTTCAGCCGAAGGAGCCAGCACATTGTCGAACCCCGGCGGCATCACGCCGATAATGGTATAAAG
>Ga0193745_1000240_pt1 | contig 9926 bp, 8 predicted proteins | sample L1a2metaG_FD_145899 | JGI IMG/M metagenome (GOLD analysis project Ga0193745, IMG submission 145899) | Soil microbial communities from a riparian zone of the East river system, Colorado, United States - L1a2 | ecosystem: Environmental > Terrestrial > Soil > Riparian zone | place: USA: East River... | reverse complement strand
AGCGGTGATGCTAATCGAGAACGCGGAACGGTTTGGGCTGGCGCAGCTTCATCAACTCCGCGGGCGCGTCGGACGCGGCGAGCATAAATCATACTGCATTTTGCTAACGTCGGATAAATCCAAAGAGACGGCGGCAAAGCTCGCTGTTTTGGAACGAACAAGCAACGGCTTTGAAGTAGCCGAAGCGGATTGGGATTTGCGTGGACCGGGTGATTTGCTTGGCACGGCGCAGAGCGGCTTGCCTGCGCTTAAGATCGGCAATTTGAAGACCGACGCAGACTTGATGCGACGAGCCCGCGCGGCGGCGATGTCGATCTTCGATGCTGATCCACATCTGGAATTGCGCGAGAATCAACGTTTTCGGCGTTTGATTGTCGAACAACAGGGACGAACTTTTTCGAACGTCAGCTGATGAAAAATCTCGCCAAATTTTTGATTTTTGTCCTGCTAATTAGCGCGGGAATTTCCCTGCTGTACGACTATCGCCTTAAACATGGGGCATTGAGTCTGCCTTCGACGCGAACGCCGGAAAAGTACACGCTGGCTTCGACGCCGAACGTTGATCCAAAACAAGTCGCGTCGCTTGACGCGTTGAACCGGGAGCGGCGCGCGCTCGTCAGTAGCGTTATCCCATCCGTGGTCGCGGTGAAAACGTCCAAGAAGATCAACATCCGGCGACAATACGGCCTCGATGCCTTTGAGTTTTTCTTTCGTAACCAACAAAGACAATTCCGGAACCCAAATGACGAGGCCCTCGTGCAAAATGCGCTCGGTTCGGGGGTGATCGTGACGAATGAGGGACACATCATCACGAACAATCACGTTGTCGATCAAGTGGATGAAATTGAAGTGCAATTGAGCGATGGCCGGACGAAAAAAGCGCGCCTGATCGGCGCGGATTCTCAGGTCGACTTGGCCGTGTTGAAGATCGACGATCCCGGCGTTAGGCCGCTTAAGCTGGCGGATTCAGACATGGTACAGGCGGGGGACTTTGTTCTGGCCATCGGTAATCCATTCGGATTCGAAGAAACAGTGACGGACGGAATCATCAGTTCGAAGGGGAGGCCGAATCGCACGGACGCTTTCGGCGATCTTTTGCAGACGAATGCCGCTATTAATCCGGGGAATAGCGGCGGCCCGCTAATCAATTTGCGCGGCGAAGTAGTTGGGATCAACACGGCGATCATTTCGCGGAGCGGCGGTTCGCAGGGAATCGGTTTCGCGATTCCCTCGAACACGGTTCGCACGGCGCTCGAAAGCCTGTTAAAGCAGGGGCGCATCATTCGCGGTTACCTTGGAATCCAGTCGCGAGCGTTGCAGCCGGGTCAAAACAATGCGGACAGCGAAGGCGTGGTCGTCAATGAAGTAATGCCAGGCTCGCCTGCAGCCCAGGCGCAATTGCAACGAGGCGATGTTATCCGCAGGTTCGATGGACATGACGTAAAAAATATCAACGCGCTGAGAAGCCTAGTGGCGCAGACCGAGTTGAATAAAAAGGTTGAGCTGGAAATCATGCGCGAGGGAAAACCACTGAAGGTGGCGACGCAGATTAAGGAGCAGCCGACTGATTATCAAAGCGCTGACGTTTTGCCGGGGCGCCCCCAGCCACAGACGCCTCAGTTGGAACCGAACGATCAAGGAGAGACGAGCGGTCCCCTGGCGTCAATTCATGTTGGGGACCTGACTGCCGACATGGCTCGCCAACTCGACTTGCCGAATAACATCCGCGGCGTTGTGGTAACCAATGTCGATCCTGACAGTGGCGTGGCCGAATTGCAAAAAGGCGATGTGATCGAGGAAATCAATCAGCAACCGATAGCGTCAGTTTCGGATTACAATAAAATCGCCGCTTCAGTTGATCCCAACCAACCGCAGATCCTATCGGTTTGCCGGCATCGGATGCGTTCGTTTCTTGTTTTGCGACCGCGCTAAGCGACGCTCAACAATCCCCCTAAAGCTCGTCTAGTGGCGCGTGTCCTCACACGCAATCTCTGAGTGTTTGCGCCTGGAGACAGCCGCCTTTATACCAAGTTCAGCACGCAATTGCGTGGCGCCGGCAAACGCCGGAGAGCATTTCCCAGAGCGCGTCGAGAACGCGCTGCACGGAAGCTTTTACGGATTCGAAATTGTAATTGTCGATGTACGAGGAAAGCATTTTGCGCTCAACGGCGGCGTGTTCGCGGTCGGCTTCAATGTGGACGCTAAAATACTCGTAAGCTTTCGGATTATTGAAGCCGTAATGTTTCTTCAGTCCGTCGATCTTTGACTCACAGATCGCGGGGATTTGACTCTCATAAGCGTAAAGCGCAGCGAGACCTTCCGCCGTCGGTCTGTCACGACACACTGATCGGAATGTGTCGATTAAGTTTTTGGTCTCCGGTTGTTTCTCTGTGCTCCGTACATCGAATTCGGAAACGTGAAGGCCTTCGGAGAATTTCAGCCAAAGCTCGGGATGGTTCGGCGAACCGGCTTCTTCGTCGATTAAGTTAGAAAGCACCTGTTTCCGCGTCGATTGATTCTCGCACTTGGCGTGAACGGCGGAGAGATACGTTGGGAACGCCGCGACATGGTGATAGTACTGCCGCGCGTAATCAGCCAACGCCTCCCTGCTCAGTTCCCCGCGCGTCCACGCGAGATAAAACGGATGTTTCAACAGATGTTTGTCGGCGATGTCCTTGTCGATCTTGTCGAGATGTTGATTCATTGGTTTCTTCAATCCTATTTTATTATGGCCACAGATTGCCACAGATAAGAAAACAGAATTCTTCGATCCGTGCTACATCCGTGTCCATGCGTGGTGTTTTCTCATTGTTGAACATCGACATCGATTACGTCGAACGCAAAATATGCTTGATGCCGCGGATGGGGATGACGACCCAGTCGGGACGATGATTTAGTTCGTAGCCGATTTCGTAAACGGCTTTGTCGAGCAAATAGGCTTGAAGCATGATTTGCAGATCCTCGGCATTTCGCGGGATGAAAATGGCCCCTGCCGCTGCCTTCAAATAGCTTTGGAGGAAAACGCTGCTCATCTGGCGATACCAAAGATCGGCCCAGCGTTCGAGGAACGGGACGTCCTCTTTGCGCATGGCCGGCTGCCAGAGCGCGCTGTAGGCGGCGTACTGAAACGAGCGCATCATACCTGTCACATCGCGCAGGGCCGAACGCTTCAGCTTCCGCTCGCCCAACGCCCGTGCCGGTTCCCCTTCAAAATCGAGAATGATGAAATCCTTTCCAGTATAAAGCACCTGACCGAGATGATAATCGCCGTGAATCCGGATTTTCGAAGCATTAGAGCGACGGTCGAGAAGTCGTTTCTCCCGCTCCAGAATTTTTTGCTCGTCGGCGAGAGCTTGTTTTGCTTCCTCTCGAAACGCGTGCGGCAAGTCTGACAGTTTCTTTTCGAGAAGAGTAAACGCCCGCCGCAGCGATGCCCGCATCGATTGGTAAACCGAACGTTGCGCCATCGCATTGAAAGGCTCAGGCGCGAAGGCGCGATCATCGCTGTTTGAAGCAAGCGCGAGATGCAATTCACCCGTGCGCTGCCCGAGCAGCTTTGCTTTTTCAGGATAAATGCCGCCGATCAATTCGTCGAGAAGTGAGCCGGGCGGCGCGGTTTGATTCTGGAGATCGGCTTTGCGGCCAAGCACACGCTCGTAATAGCGACCAACCGCGTCCAACGTTAGTGCCCAGCCGTCACTTTCGCTCATGGCCGCGCTCTGCAACAGACAGACAACGGTCGGCTCGGATTTTTCGTGACGATATTCCAGCGCGCCGGCGAAAGCCGGCACGTTGGAAAAATTGGCGCGCTCAGTAAGGAACCGGGTTATTTCGACATCGGGATTCACACCGTCCTCGAGTCTCCGATAGAGTTTAAGGAAGAATTTGTTGTCGAAGAGCATTGAGGAGTTGCTCTGCTCCCCACCCAAAACTTGCGATTTGTCCAAGGTGACCGAAGAATCCGCCGCCAGTGCCTTGCCCGCGATGCCGACGAGATCGCCCGCATGCCCTTTCATGATCTGCCGTCGGACGATCGCCTCAAATAATTGAGAGCGAAACTTCGCATCCCACACTGCATCATACAGAATGGTTTCTTCGGCGCCTGCGAGACGCGCGATGATCGCGTGTGGAGCGCTCCGAGAAACAACACGCGCAGCGTTACCCGACGCAATCTTTACCGGGAGGGCATAAGTTTCCGTAGGACCATCGACATAGCTTACCACCACGAACCAAAAGCGCGCTGCATCTGCTTCTGATGAGACGGCCGGGTGCTCCACCACTTTAAGATCGCGGAGAGTCCGCGCCTTGGAGCCAAACCAGCGACAGGTCTGGATGTAATTGGGCAAAATTACCTGCTCGAGCTGCGCGCGTTGACCATCGTCCAGCAAGGTATGAAGCTCGGCCGGCGCGTTGATCGTCGGCACAACGTGCCTTTTCGAGACGCGACGGCCATTGGTCTGCGCTTGCAACGCGAACCAGTAATACGCATGAGGACCAAGCGTGATAACGTAGGGCGATCTTTTTATCGGGCGAAACAGATTGCGGCTAAAAACTTCCATCGGTACACAGCCGGCGAAGCGTGACAAATCCAACTCTACCGATTGCGCGAACCGCGAGAGATTTACCACAACAACGATGGTCTCGTTCTCATGTCGGCGAAGGAATGCGAGAACCTTCGCGTTATCGGGATGGAGAAATTCAAGAGAGCCCCGCGAAAACGCCTTAAAGTTTTTCCGCATCGCAATGACACGGCGCATCCACCAGAGCAGCGAGGAAAGATTTTTCTGCTGATTCTCGACGTTGACCGCTTCGTAGTGATATTCCGGATCGATCGTAATCGGCAAATAAAGCTGCTGCGGATTGGCTCTTGAAAATCCGGCATTGCGGTCCGGGCTCCACTGCATCGGTGTGCGACAACCGTTGCGATCACCCAGATAAAAATTGTCGCCCATGCCGATCTCATCTCCATAATAAATGATCGGTGTGCCGGGCATGGAAAAAAGCAGCGTGTTTAGCAACTCGATTTTGCGACGGCTGTTCGCGAGCAGCGGCGCGAGCCGCCGGCGAATGCCAAGATTAATACGTGCGTGCGGATCGGTGGCGTAGACGCGATACATGTAATCCCGCTCCTCATCGGTCACCATTTCGAGCGTCAGCTCGTCATGATTGCGCAGGAACATGGCCCATTGGCAGCTATCGGGAACCGACGGGGTTTGATCGAGGATGTCGATGATCGGAAACCGGTCCTCCATTTGCAGCGCCATGAACATGCGCGGCATGAGCGGAAAGTGGAAGTTCATGTGCGATTCGTCGCCCTTGCCAAAGTAAGCGACCGCATCTTCCGGCCACTGATTGGCTTCCGCGAGCAGCATGCGGTTGGGAAATTTCGCATCGACATGTGCGCGCAACTTGCGGAGATAGTCGTGGGTCTCCGGCAAATTTTCGCAGCTTGTCCCTTCGCGTTCGTAAAGATAAGGGATGGCGTCGAGACGAAGTCCATCGACGCCTTGGGCGAGCCAAAAATCGCACACCTTCTCGAGAGCTTCGAGCACGGCCGGATTGTCGAAATTCAAGTCCGGCTGATGCGAATAAAAGCGATGCCAGTAATAGGCTTTTGCGACCGGGTCCCATGCCCAGTTCGAGGTTTCGAAATCTTTGAAGATGATGCGCGCATCCTTGTATTTCTCAGGCGTGTCGCTCCAGACATAGAACTCGCGTTCGGGTGAGCCGGGTGCGGCACGGCGCGATTTTTGGAACCACGGATTTTGATCGGATGTGTGATTGATCACCAGTTCCGTGATGACGCGCAGATTGCGTTGATGCGCCGCATCAAGAAACGCGCGAAAATCATCGAGGGTGCCGAAGTTCGGATTGACGTCGAAATAATCGGCGATGTCGTAGCCATCATCACGCAGCGGCGACGGATAAAACGGCAGGAGCCAGATGGCCGTAATGCCGAGTTCCTGGAAATAATCGAGTTTTTCGAGCAGGCCACGGAAGTCACCCATTCCGTCGCCGTCGCTGTCGCAAAACGTCTTGACGTGCAGCTCGTAGATGATCGCGTCCTTGTACCAAAGCGGATCGACAACTTCTCTTTGCGACTTCGTCATGAGGCTAACTCTTGGCGCACAAATGGCACACGGCAAGTTATCGATGTCCCAATCGCTTGCGAACAAAACGCCTCGCCATCACAAGCGCGCTACGCGAGATCATCTTGATTACGAAGTCACGGCGAACCGTCGTTCGCTCAGAACTATTTCTCCGAGAGAGCCGATCGGAACGCTTTACCTCGAAAGCGTTGGACGAATTCCTTCGCACAGACTAAGACACCCAAATGGCCGACCCGCGTCCGATCGATTCCTGCTTTCAAACTGTTGCCTTCGGCGGCTGAATTTAATTCTTTGCATGCATCGGAAAGCAAAAAAACAAGCGCGCCGCAAAGGAAAACGGCAGACGCGTGGCTTCTCTGCTCCTCCGCAACTCGAACCGGGCGCGCCAACCGATCTGGAGTTAATGCAGGCGATCCAGGCGGAAGATCCCGATGCGCTTTCGCAGCTTTACGATCGATACAATGGCATTTTGAAAGCACTCATCTTGCGCGTGATCCATAACGAAGCTGAGGCCGACGATCTTCTGCAGGAAATTTTCATGGAGATCTGGAACCAGGCACAAAATTTCTCCGCCCAAAAAGGAAAACCGCTGGGTTGGATGGTTACGCTGGCGCGCCGCCGGGCGATTGACGGTTTACGCAAAAAACAGGCTTACGCTCGGGCGGAGGAGCGCCTGCAAAATGAGGTCGAACAGCAACCTGATGCCTGGGTGCACAATGCCACCGAAGAAGAAATCGTCCTGGGAGATACCCGCGTTGTTATACGCAAGGTAATCAACGGGCTTCCGCCGGCCCAGCAGCAAGCGATCGATCTCGCATTTTTTCGGGGCATGAGCCAGCGCGAAATCGCCGCGAAAACGAATACACCATTAGGCACAGTCAAAACGCGGCTTGAGTTGGGGCTGAAAAAAATCTATGACGGCCTGAAGGAATTGAAAGATGAACTTTGAGCGATTCCAAAACCAGTCGCGGCTTTATGTCATCGGCGCGCTCGAGCCTGACGAGGCAGAGGAATTCGAGAAAGCGCGCAAAAAATTCGGGAAAAAGGCGGAAGATTTCATTACTGAATGTTATGCGTTGCACGAAGCATTTTCGCTGAGCTTGCGCCCAGCAAAAGCGTCTGCTGCAATCAAGGACCGTCTCATGGCGATGGTGCGAGAACGGAAACAGGCTTAATTATCCGGAGGCGTTTCCCAACCATCCAATTCGCGCAGGATGAATTCCTGAAGGAATCCATAGAAATTCACCTGGAACAAACTCAAGTCCCGCCGCGATCCGATCGGCGAGCGATAATGATCGCACAGCTCGCCGTCGGTGAAATTGTATTTCGCGACAATGACCAGCCGTGCCTGATTGAGTGCGCTCAACCATGCTTCGGCGTGTTTTGACGGAATACGCAACGTGCGGTTGGTGAACGTTTTTTCGTTCCCGGCTAGTTGCTCGAGGTCAGCCGCCACTGTTTCCGTCGCCGTCTGAAACAGTCGCCGTAACTCAGGTTTCACGTAAAGTTTCCATTCCGCGCAAATTTCAGCTTCGTTCGGGTCTGCCGGATGACTGAAGAGGCGTTGCTCAGCGGCGAGCACGCCTTCCGGATTAGTGCTGGTAGGAATTTGACGCAAAAGTTCCGCAAGAAATGGATCGAGCTCCGATACTTCGATCTCATCTTTTCGCCGGCAGATTTCCATATCAAACGGCTTTCTCGAGCGTCGCGAGCAGCAGATATCCGTGCAACTGCTGCACATATAATTCCCCTCGCTCGCGCATTCCGCTCCACAAAATCGAGCGTCCCTTGTGATGCACCTCCAGCATGTGGCGTTCGGCTTTCTCCCTTGGATAACCAAAGACTCGCTGGAACACCATTGTCACATAACTCATCAAATTCACCGGGTCGTTATGCACCACCACTTGCCACGGAAGATCAACATCTTCTTTGGAACGCGTTTCTTTTTCGATCGTGGGCTCATCAACTGTCGGTGGCCCCGCATTTTTCGCGACAGAAAAGGCAGTAACCACTGCGCTTTCTACCATCGCCACCTCGTTCCAAAGTGGCTCTCCGCTCATACGGAAAAGGCTAACATACGCCGCCTTCAGTTCAAACCGGATGCCGTTTTTGCAGGCGGCTGTAGGCGGCGTCGGCGAACCAGGCCACAGTGCCTTTCGCTACAACGCGGCGGCGAGGATTTTTTCCTGCGCGGTTTTCATTTTTCGCGCATCGCCTGCGCTCCGGTCGTCGAAACCGTGCAAGTGTAAGAGCCCATGGACAATGTAGAGCCGAACCTCGCGCCCTAACGAATTGCCGAACATGCGGGCGTGCCGGCGCGCTGTCTCGGCACCGATGAAAATTTCGCCGTGTTGAAACGTTATTACGTCCGTCGGCCCTGATTGGTTAAGAAACCGCCGATGCAACAGTGCCACGCGCCGATCGGAAATGAACAAAATGGAAATCTCGCGCAGCCTCGTTAAATCGGTTGGTTCGCTTTTGCGGACTTGCAGACAAAGTTGCAGTGCTTTCGCCGCGAAATTTTCAAGATCGGCAACATCAATCGGAACAGCGCGTTGTAAATTGCGGACGATGACTTGGGGAGAGGTATCGCCGCGTCTCATGATGAATGGCTCGCGATCTTTGCGGCTGATTTCTTTTCGTGCACTGCAATGCGAAAACTCATTCCCTTACGCCGGGGGACGCGTTTCTGATTGGAAATTTCGAGTGATCAATCGCGCTCCGGCGTTGAATGTGAAATAGGCCCACCCCCACTGGAAAAGCACGGCAAGCCGATTCCGAAAGCCGACCAGAAAAATGATGTGCACAAACAACCAGACGAGCCAGGCCGGAAGTCCGCTCAAGTGGACAAAATTCAAATCCGCGACTGCTTTGTTCCGTCCTATCGTAGCCATGCTTCCCTTGTCCCAATAGCGAAATCGCTGCGGTTCGCGCTGCTTGATCATTCGCAGAATATTTTTGGCGGCGTGACGGCCTTGCTGCATTGCGACCGGTGAAACTCCCGGCAAAGGCTGTCCAGTTTGATGAGAAAAATTCGCCAGGTCACCGATCACCTGGACTTCGGGATGGCCGGGAATCGTGAGATCATCGTTCACCATCACGCGGCCGACTCGGTCGATCGGCACGCCGAGCGTTTTGCCGACAAATGAAGCATTGTTACCTGCCGCCCAGATTTTCACGCGACACGGAATAAATTCGTCGCCCACTTGCAATCCGGTCTCAGTGAGATTCGTCGCGCGCACACTTGTGCGCACTTCTACGCCAAGATCGACAAGTTGTTTCATTGCGCTGGCGGACAAATCCTCTGGAAAACCGGCCAGCAATCGCGGCTCGCCTTCAATGAGAATGACCCGCGCCTGGGATGGATCGATATGGCGGAAATCTTTTGCCAGGGTATAGCGCGCGATTTCCGCGATAGCGCCCGCCATTTCCACGCCAGTGGGTCCGCCGCCAATAATTACAAAAGTCATCGCGGCCTTGCGCGCCGCTTCATCAGTGATTTTCTCGGCGTACTCGAAGGCCATGAGCAAGCGTCGTCGCAGCTCGATTGCGTCCTCCAGACTTTTTAGTCCGGGTGCTAATTTTTCCCATTCGTTGTGTCCGAAATAAGAGTGCCGGGCGCCGGTGGCTAGGATCAGAAAGTCGTAGGGGATTTCCAGATCGGTCGTCTTTATTTTTTTGGCCTCGATATCGACCGATTCCACTTCGGCAAGGATCACTTCCATGTTGTTCCATCTGCTCAAGATAGCCCGCACCGGCGCAGCGATGTCGGCCGGTGACAGCGCAGCCGTCGCGACCTGATAAAGCAATGGCTGG
>Ga0193745_1000239_pt1 | contig 9930 bp, 10 predicted proteins | sample L1a2metaG_FD_145899 | JGI IMG/M metagenome (GOLD analysis project Ga0193745, IMG submission 145899) | Soil microbial communities from a riparian zone of the East river system, Colorado, United States - L1a2 | ecosystem: Environmental > Terrestrial > Soil > Riparian zone | place: USA: East River... | reverse complement strand
CCCCCGATTCAATTGTTCCAACAGATTCCGGCTTCGTTGCGGTTTCGCCGGAGCAATTTCATGCTCGACGAATCACTTGGGAGGCCATCGTTCGCGAAGGCTGCCACCTGTTTTGGCACCCGCAGATCGTCGACTATGCGCTTGAGCGAGTCGCATCTGCATCTTCCGTTGAAGAGATTGTCGCTTCGGAATTATTCCGAGCTGATTGCGAGCGCTTCGCTACAGACGACGCCAGTAGTTTAGGGCCATCCGACCTTTCCGCGGAGAAGCTGCTGCAGGCGCGCGATGACCCGCGGCAGGGGTTGTTGAATGCATTCATTTCGCGTCAAACTGCGCGCGCGATCAAGGCGCTGAGTATCAACAATACCTCGCCTTCCGCCGTCGAGGAACTCGCGGACGCTCTGCGCTATCAGTACGTGCTCAACGCGGCGAAATATCGTCCGGGGATAGAACTCCCAGACGGCACATTTCGCACGTTTGGCTATGCAGCCTTTCACGTGAATTTTATCAGAGAGGCTTGGAATCTGATCAAAACGGGATTCCGTTCAACCACTTCGATCCAAACAAATCCGGCGTTCGACGCTGAGTGTGATTCTGCGAACGTGGGCGAGGCGCAATCGATCGCGCCTGGATGGCATCCTACTTTCAAGATCACGCTGATTGAAACCCTCCGCCACGCGTTGTCGGAGCCTATGGCGTGGGACGTTTTCAACGGATTGATGTTCGACGACCTAACCTTGGAAGAGATTGCCGCTCACGTTGGGATCTCGGCGGCTTACATCACAATGACCGTTACGCCGGGAATTGTTTCCAGCTTCCAGGCTGCTTTCGATCTGCCTACCGCCGTCAATCGAAATAACGACCGCGTGAAGATCACTGATATGCGCGAACCGCTTTGTCGCCTGCTTTCCAAAGAGGAATTCGTTCGGTTGATTCCGCGCCCACCGCTTCCGATGCCCAGGATGACCTCTGGGAGGCACCGGCGGCGGTACCGTTCATGATATACTCATCGGCTGCGCGGGAATTTTGACCCGGTCGCTTGCCGGCGCCCGAGCGGCAGTCATGCCGGTGCCCTTCTCCGCTTCTGCCCGTCCGGTGAAGCTCACCGCAGCGATTGCATCCGACGTTGAGCGGTATTTCTCAGCCAGGAGAATCAAAGATTCTGTGAATGGGCACGCCTGTTTTCATTAGTAGCACTTAAAGCAATGGAACAGCTCGACCCGATTCAAACGGCATGATCGCCAACATTTGCCAATTTGAGAAGTCGCTTCCGAGAGAAGCGGTAATCGACCAAATGCTTGAGCGGCGACTGTTCTTGACAGAGGCCGAGCGGACTTCACTTACGCAAGAGGAGTTTGCAAAGGCGAGTGGTGTCCATCGAACAACGCTTTGGCGGCGTCGTGAAAACGCCAGTCGTGGAATTCTCGTCGATCGTCGGCTGAGTAACTCTGGTCGAAAGTCGACTCTCGATCCCAGAGTCCTCGGTTGGTCGCTCGCCTACATGACCAGCTTTCCGAAGGCGAAGATCACCCAGGTGTTTGCAGAAGTGGTGCTGATAGCGCGCCAGGAACATTGGGATAAGCCCAATTACTGGAAACTGCTGCGCGCGATCAACAAATTGCCCGCAGATATGCGAATGCTTCTCGCCGAAGGCTCGCGGGAGATGTTCGAAAAGACATCTCTCACGGTGCGGCGTTTCAGTGGCTTCCCGTACGAGCTGGTTCAGATCGACAGTACCGAACTCGACCTGTGGGTCCTCGATACTGGCACCGGAGATTTGTTCAAGCCGTGGATGACCACAATCATCGATACGTTTAGCCGGGTCGTTCTTTCAGCAGTACTTCATCGCACTACTCCCAGCGCCCGCGATGTCTTGCTCGTGTTGAAGGAGGCGATCCTGCCAAAAGATGATCCAAATCGGCCGTTCTATTCGCTCTTCAAGGAATGTCAGGCGGACAATCATCCGATCTTCAAGGCGCTCGACGTCAAAGATGCGATGCTCCGCTTGGGCGTCACCTACACGCACATTCCCAAAGAGTCCCCGAACGCGAATGGGAAACAGGAACGCTTCTTCCGACGCTTCAAGGAGCAGTTGCTCGCAAATCTCATTGGCTTCGCTGGCCAGTGCGACGCACTCGACACCGCACGCCGGGCGGCGATCCCGTGGCCTCTGTTACCGAAGCGCATCGAAAAGTTCTTGCTCAAATATCACACCGCCGAACATCGCGGCATTCACACGACTCCCTGGGAAAAGCTGCACGACAATCTCGACATTGCACATGGCCTAATCTTCAACGCCCGCCACGTGCTGGACGCGCTCAAGGTGCGTTACACAGCCACCGTCGCCCTGGCGCGCGACGGAATTCAAATCGAGGGCAAGCATTATTCATCGCCTCACCTTGCCGGAATGCGCGGCAAGACGATCGAAATCCGCCTCGATCCAGCGGGCAACAACCGAACAGTCGAGGCCTACCTGAACGGTGAATTCATCGATCACTTGCGGGCATTCGAAGATGATCCGGTTCTCGGGGATGAGATCGCGAAGGCGCGACTGGAACGCGCGCACGAGCTCAAGAAGTTTCGCAAACAGATGGCGAAGCTCTTGCGGACTATGCCGCCGATCGATTCCGGAGCTATCCAGATCGCCCAGGCGAGCGGCAGCAACGGGACCTCTCCGCTGCCTGGCGCCGCAACTAAACCCGAAGACTTGTCCAATGCTCCGACCTTCACCAAGGAGGAGGAATGACGGAGGAAATCGTCACTACTCCGGCTGTCGAACGAGCGATTGAACTGCTCAAGGAATCCGTCGCGACACGGGCGATCGGTGTCATTTGTGGAGCGAACGGCAGCGGTAAAACCTTCGCCCTAAAAGCAATGGAAGGGCGCTACGGGAAACTCGAACTTCCCGGCACCTGTTTCCGATACCGTTGCTGCCAGGTGAACGGGCCAATGCGCGGAGTGAGGGATTTGCTCACGGAAATCGGATGCGGACGTGGATCGTTATTGCAAAACGGGAGCAGCGCGACTCTGCAACTGCTGGTGAAGTACGCTCTTCACGAATTCAGGAAGCGAAACATTAGGACATTGCTTTTGGATGAGGCGGATCTTTGGGGCCGCGATTCGCTCGGTGGCCTGATCACCCTTTATGATTTTTGCCGGGAGAATGATTTCCCGATCACCATCATCATGACTGGAGTTTTGCATCCCGATCAATGGATCAAGAATGTTTCGGCCGCTCTATCGCGAACACTTCGGATCGAAACCGTCGGGAATTTCGACGCCCCTGTTATGCTCGCAGTCCTGCAGGAGTGGGGAGAGCCATTTCTCGCGTGGACAAAACTCGTACGCGCGGGCAACGCGGAAGCGAATAAAACTGCCCGGGCGATCCACAAGGCGACGAACGGCAATTTGCGGCGCATGCGCTATTTCGCAGACCTCTTTCTCCTCCAGAATGCAGACGTCAGCAGAAAAAGTGTCGAGGCCATATTCGCGAAGATGATGCGGATTGGCGCGTCGGCCTAACGAGTCGTGCGCGGTCGCGTTTGCCGGAACACACAGAAGCTTCGGCTTCTCGAAGCGGTGAGCGACCTCTGCCAGAAGCTGGATCGTCCCGTCTGTTCGAAAGACCTTCTGGGCCATTTCCGCGAGAATCCTGACGCGCAGCCATTGTTTCTACAGCCACTCGGACAAGTGCTTTCTAAGGTCGCGAGACCACTTCCTCCGCCGGCGCCGTTTCTTCACCGCGTTGGGATCGTTAGAAACATGAACTTCTACGCACCCGATCCGGAGCCCGTCTGGAACTCAAAACTGGCAGCACATGCGCTGAGATGCACGTTGCAGACCGTCATGAACGAGCGATTCGCCGAACGAGCGTTGTCCTTGCTCGACACGGATTTCGCGGCAGTCGCTCGCAATGCGCTAGCCGGGTTCGTGAACGAATGGCGCCCCAGACTGGAAGATCCTTCGACACGCGCGTGGGAACAGCGCGTGGAACTGGCTGGAGCAATCGACCTGGCGCAAGTCCATGCAGCGCGCGCGTTTCAATTGCGACCACCAGTGGACTTTATTCACCGTTCAGACGCCGCAATATTGCTGCGCGAACAATATCGTCTTCGCATGCCCGGAGTGGATGCTGGCCGGCAAAACGTCAATCGCCATCTCGTTCGGCTAAAATGGCCGCAGTCGGGGGTTTTTAGTCGCGAGTACTTAGGGCGATTCTCGCGCTTGCAACTGCGATGTTATGCGGCGGCCCGCTGGCCACTGAGTATCGAAGGAGCGGACATCGCGCAGGCGCTCGTTCTTTGTCTTCGTTATGGCAACCACGGGCTGCCAGAAGGGCTAATCGAACTCGAAGGTTAGCGACCGCGTCGCTTCTTTTTTGGTGCGGAAAATAGGCGACGCGCGACGGTGCGGCGGACTCTTGGTGACTTGAACGCGCCGGCGTTGTCTGATGAGATTGTCCATCGATCGCGCGTTGTCTTCGAACGACATTCAGCTAGCAGACGCTCTCCGTCCTCCGCAGTCGGCTCGCCAACACCACTGCCTAAGTGAGCGAGTAGTCTCGTTTTATTCTCAACCACGACCGCTGACCAAGGTGTTTTGATCGTACCGTTGGCGTCGAGAACCTTGATATCGTGCTTCCGGAAGTGAACGGAGTAAGCTTGATTGGGATCGGATTGCGCTGTTGAACGTTCGCTTTTCATACTGGGTACTAAACATTCGGCACCTTCCTATTCAGGTTTTGTGCCGCTCCATTCTCAAATGTCGCGCCTAGGGCCGTGCGAGCCGAAATTGCTCAAGCGCTGCAAGCAGAGGTTCTAGCTTCAAGGAAGACTTGAACGTCACGACCGGAAAGCCGAGATCACCAAAGTGAGGCGCTGCGTCTTCGCGCACTGCCAACAGAAGCGGCTCGTCCACGAATTGCCGCAATGTGTCGCGCTTGCTGCTGAGATACTCGGGCGTCCAATAGCCCACAATTTCAAGGAGAACTCGAGCGCCGTCCTCGTGTTCGAACACGAAGTCTGGGAAGAACGCCTTCTGGGCCACAAATCGTGGCTCCGACTCGTGTTGCAAAAACCACCCGTTCCGTCGTGCCGCTCCCCATTTCTCGGCGAATCGACGCTCCAGCTCCGAGTCAAAGTCGGGCAACTTTTTGAGACTGCTCGTGTACCGATCCGCACTGCTTATGCGCAACTCCGGATGGCGCGCGCTGTTCGCATAACGAGGAATCGTGGCGCGCAGCTCCCAGTCCTCACAAAGCAAGAGCGTCGGAATCACTCGCGCCATCGCAACGCCGTACCGTTTCGTTTCTCGCAGCAGCGAAGCGGGCCCGTCGAAGATAAATTCAAAGCCGCCGTCGTAGCGAATCGCCGAATGCATGAGCCGTGCAAGTTTTGCCGCACGGACGATCGGCTTGTAGTCGCGGCGCGCGACGACGCGCATTTCAGTCGCACGATAAAGGACCGCTTGAAGTTGCGCTTCATTGTACCGGCTGAGCAAGGCTTGAGCTGATTCATAACCAGCAAACGCCGACAGCCGATGGAGCGCTATGACATCACTGAACAAATCCTGTTCTATGTCTGCCCAAGGGCGGCCGATATGATCGGCTATTTGCTGCTTAACTTCTGATACACTGTTTTCCAAAAGCGTCTGCGGTTGGAGAACGAGTGGATGCTTGACGGCAGAAAGCTCGAAGACCTGCGTCCGTAAACGTGCCGCACGATCACCTTCGCTGCCGTCGAATTCCGATTTGTCGTCCAAGAGTTTACAAAAAGCTTTAGCCCTGCGTGGAGGGCAATCGGATTCGCTCCAGAGGAGTTGTTTGATCGCGTCGTGGAGTTCGCCGCGTTGTTTGCCGATCCCGCCCCGGTAAACGCGCAGCATTTCCTCGGCGAGTCCGACGTAGTGGGCATGAGCGGAACGCGTCAGCTTATCCGGAAACACGCGAAGCCCTTTGATTTCAGAGAGCGCTTCTTCGTTGGTAAGCATCATTTCTCCTTCGCTTGCGTGAACGCATCTCTTCGCCAGTTTCGGCACAGACCACCTCGTACAAAGTCGCAGCTTGAACGCCTTTCTTGCGCAGAATCCGGCCAAGTCTCTGCACCGCTTCGCGCTCCGAGCCGGTGCCCCCGATCACGATCCCCACTTTCGCGGCAGGGACATCGACGCCCTCGTTAAGAACTCGGTTGGCGACGATCGCTTTGAAGCGGCCTTCCTCGTAGCCGCGGAGCACGAACTCACGTTCCTTCGTTCTCGAATAGGCAAGAAGGCACGGAATCAAGAAGCGCGTGGAAACAGCTCTCGCCATGATGTTCGAGCCGGTGAAGACGACGACCTGTTGCATGTGCTCGCGAAATAAATCCTCGAGCACATCCAGTTTGGCAGCCGCATGCTCTTCGATCGAACGTCGCTTCAATCGAGCGTAGAAAGCGTGCCGAGCGTCAGGATCGCGGCCGACATTGCGGCTGACCTTTTCCCAATCGTAGGTCGGGTCGTCTTCCCGACCGATTAGCATGTGTCTGCGAACGACTTCGCCGAGCCGGTCGTATTCAGCTTGTTCGTCGTCTGTGAGAAAGACAGGGATCCGTTGAATCCGATAGTCTGCGAGCACTGACTCGCGCGCAGCCGTGATCGAGAATTCGTGGCAAACTGGGCCAATCAGCTCGTCGTATTCATTGTGACGCCCGTCGGTTCGTATCGGTGTGGCGGTCAACCCAAGTCGGTATGGAGCCGCTGACATCCTCGCGGCGTCGCCCGTCAGATCTCCAGGCAAATGGTGGCACTCGTCGAATATTAGCAACTTAAAGTAATCACCAAGATGCTCCATCTTGATCCCGGCGCTTTGATAAGTGGTAACGCAGATAGGGCGCAGCCGGAACGTGTGGTCGCCAATAAAACCGACGTCCACTCCGAACGCTGATTCAATCCTCGCCGCGAGCTGATAAGCTAGGGCCCTGGTCGGCGCAACGAATAGCGTGTGCGAGGCGATTTCTTTGACGAGGTGGAAGGCGACTTCTGTTTTGCCCGTTCCCGTAGCCATGACTATCACGCCACGGCAGGTTTTCTTCCACGCCGCGCATGCGCGCTCCTGATCTGGGCGGAGATTCTTTAAATCATTGCGAGGAAAGATGATTGGTTCCCATCGTGTTTGAGTCTCAGGCAATGGTTCCCGGATTCGCTGATTATTGATCGCCGGCGTCGCCCAAAGGCCTGTGCGATGATCGCGCTTCCACCAACGAGCGGCGTCGGGCGGTACCGTGGACGCGAGAAGAAGACCACGGTCGAACCGGGGATAGCTCGGCGCATCTTCGCTCATTTCCTTATTATATCAGACAACCGGCAAAACCGGTTGCTGATCTTCAAATTTTCTATACGCGCCCCATTGTTTGGCGCTGCAATGGGTTGCGCTACCAACGTCGAGCGTTAACCGATTTGCGTCGCGACTTGTATGGGCTGGATCGGAGTCGTAACCCGTGCGGCAATTGCCGGTTTCGGATCCATTACCGTAATAGCAGCCTTAATTGCCCGGACCACCAACTCAACGTCCTGGCGTTTAAAAGGCGGCTGTTGCCGGTAGGTTTCGATGAAGTTCACGAGGCGTTCCTCGCGCAGGCAATAAACCCGTTTGGTCGAGCCCCATCGAATGTCTTCATAGGCGCGCGTGAACACGAGCAAGCCTTGGACGAAGTAGTCGCGATTTGTGATCGCTGAAATTCGTCCGCTCAATTCCGCAGAAGCGCCGAGAAGCTTCGGGATCCAACGTTGCCGTTCGCCATTCAGATTCACCTCGCCAGAATCCGAAGTTACCACTCCGCGGCAGGCTTTGACTTCGACCGCATTCCGGTCGGTCCAATCACAATGTGATCGACGTTCCCGAACCCGAAGGTGACGTCATTGAAGACATAAAACGAGTCTGGCAGAGCTGCGAGCAGCGCTCCGACGCTCAATTCTCCCTGCGCCCCTCTACGCCAGGAAAGACGCGCCTTTTCAAATTGGTCGGCGCGTCGCATAAGCCAATTGGTCGTCGTGACTAACACCGCGCCCGCGAGCGCGAAGATGAGTACGAGCGTGATCAGCGGCAATTGCATGGAAAACAGAAGCGATAGCGGTAAGCCGAGAAGCACGTTACAAAGGGCTATCGCGACCAAACACACCAGAAGGACTCGCTAAATCCTCTCACTGACTCGCCCTGCGCAAACGCTGCCGCTTCCCCAATTACATTTGCCACGCGGTAGTCGGGAGCAAGAACAGTGCGCAGCGCATTCGCGCGCGGAGCCCCGGGGGGTCGACTGGATCGCATCGGCGCAAAGGTCGAAACCTGCGGCCAGCCAATTCGTGTTTATCTCCCATTCATAGCTGAAACAAAGGACGAAAAATGTATCGCGTAGTCATGGACCGGGAACGTTGGTTCGGCGTTGTGATGGGCGAACAGTTCAAGGTCGATGCGCGGAATACTGACGCGCTCGCCCAGAGGATCCCGTTGCCGTCCTCGGTCGCATCTGAATTGGCCTTCCGCCTCGAAGTTTCGCCGACGTACATGCGGCTAAACCACGCGGCGTTGATCTAGTCACCGGCCTGGCTGAATAGTGCAGCCCAGTCGCGATCCGACCCGTGTCGTTCTTGTTCGCACTCCTGAATGTCGGGATTCTGAAAAGCTGTTTCCAAGGTTCCGATTGCGCGCGCAATCGCAGCATTTTCAGCATCTGGATTCTGACAGGCGGCCATCAGCACCGTCTCAACGAGACTTGAGCGTGCTGTGGTCGGAAGTTCGTCGAGAATGCTTTGTGCCATTCGTGTTGCGTAGTCACGCCCTTGTTGCCAGCGAAAATACATCATGCAGCCAACGACCGCTGCGCCCCATTCTTCGGCAATGTGGATTCCGGTTTCCTCATGGACATCGGCATGTTCAATCGAAGAATCGTCGTCGGCGCGCATCGCCTGCTCGTCCGATTGATCCGCAGCGTACTCTAGAAGCTTGGCCAGCATCGCGTCATCGGCGATGCCCCAGTGATCAACGATCACCTCATATGGCAGACCCGTTGTAGCCGCGAGTTTCGGAGCGTCAAGTGTCTCAAGCACCCATCGCCTTTGCTCGAGCGGAAGCGCGCTTACTTCTCGGTGATACTGTCGCGCATCCCAATCGTGGCGAAGCGCGTGGTGAGCCATCTCGTGTGCGAGGATGCAGGCTAATCCCGCGATCTTTGCACCGAAGTCAGATCCGGGATTCTGCTTCTCGATTAAAAGCTCGCGTTGGATCAGAACAGTTCCTGGTTTCTCCAAGAACGCCGGGCGCTGTTCGTATGCCGAATCCTGGCCGACGCCGTAGAGCACCGGAGCTTCGACGCCGGACAGTACCGTCAGCTCGCAAAGATGAACCGCCCGAGCGACCGCTGCACACCATTCACAGGCCCCGTGGACCGCGGTGATAATTTCGTCCCATTTCTCGTACGGGAAGCTCTCCTCTTCCACATCGCGACTCTACGGTACGAGACGGATTCCGCAGCCGGAAAACGTTACATTGGAGAATGTCGATGCTGATCGGTTCTGTCAGTCCCGTTTTGCCCGTTGTGGCTGATTCCGTTAGCGAAAAGATTTTGCTTTTGTAGGTAAAATGTCTTGGTCGGGCGAGAGCGGTCCGACCGGAGTGCACGCACGCTACGGTTGAGTTGGCCGGACAGCGTGCGAGTTGGGATTCCGCGGCCCTATGATTTCGCCTTCGTTTGGTATGATAACCAAAGAGTAGCGTGGCCAGTCGAAGCGAAAATCTTAAGGACGCCGCTCTCATTTGCAGAGTACTTGAATGATGTCCAGAAATTCACAAGCGGAATCGCCGGGCCATTTGTCGGCGAAGGCGGATTGATCGCATATCTACTAAGCGCCACTGCGTCCGATTTTTTTCATGGCTTGGCGAACGAATTGAATCGGACGCAG
>Ga0193745_1000238_pt1 | contig 9933 bp, 7 predicted proteins | sample L1a2metaG_FD_145899 | JGI IMG/M metagenome (GOLD analysis project Ga0193745, IMG submission 145899) | Soil microbial communities from a riparian zone of the East river system, Colorado, United States - L1a2 | ecosystem: Environmental > Terrestrial > Soil > Riparian zone | place: USA: East River... | reverse complement strand
GATGAGTAGTTAAAATTTGCAATAGATAACCTCGATTTTACCCAATTAGATTCATCCTCTAAATCGCCGAAAAATTTAGAGGCAGGAGAAAAAACAGAAAAAACAGAAACCGCTACTTTAAAACCAAAGACAGAACTTCCTCCTTCTTTGTTTGAAACTAATCTTGAACGATTTAAATTTCTCTGTAAAGATTTACCATCTCCAGATTTATTTATTGACTTCAATTTTTATTTTCTTTTAGCAGCTTCTCTTAATCGCAAAGTTTGGCTCGGCGGAGGGGGCGATTTTTTTAAGATATATCCAAATCTTTATATTATATTTGTCGCCGCCCCAGGAATAGGAAAAAGTTTGCCTGCTGGGGTGGTTAATAAGTTATTGGAATCGCTGGAAGAAACGAAAATGACAAAAGATGGAAAGCTCCATACTTATAAACTTCTTAATCTTGGCCCCGATGCTATTACTTTTGAAAAATTAGTCCAACGTGCCAGTCAATCTACAGATACTTGTAAATTGCCAAATGGCAAAATTTATCATCATGCATCAACCACGTTTTGTTTAGCCGGGGAACTTGGAATGTTGTTTTGTGAAAATACAAAACGAGTTGTTTCTTTTCTTATGCAAGGTTATGACTGTGATAAATTTGAAGGGGATACATTTAAGCATGGAGAAAAAATCATTAAAAATATTTGTCTTAATTTTTTAGGTTGCACAAATCCAGAAACAATGCGGGATTTAATTAGAACTAGAGTTTTCGATGCCGGATTTACTGGCCGGACCCTATTTCTTTTTGAAGAAAAGAAAAGACCGCATCCACCAACTATTCGTTCTGGCGCGCAGGAAATAACAGAAGCAGCATATATTAGGAACCATCTAAAGAAACTAGCAAAACTAACACCACACGAAATCAAACTTTCCGAAAAGGCTGTGGCCTGGCTAGATGACTGGCATTATAATAAACAAGATTTTAAAATAAATACTCATCCCAAACTTCAAGATTATTATGCCCGTAAAAAAGTTCAATTAATAAAGCTGGCAATTAATGATTCTTATAGCGATAATATCTTTGATGATATAATTATTAAAACTGATATAATAGTTAAAGTCGGAAATCTGCTCGCCGCTGAAAAATTATTAAACCGCGCCGAGCCTTTAATGCACAAAGCAACTGCGATGGGAGGTGAAAATCCATTAAGTATCATCGCGGATAAAGTATTAGATTTTCTTAAAATACATGGGGCCACCCAAAAAAGAAAAATTTATGTGGAGTTTTATAGGGATGGTGATATAGAAGCACTAGATAAAGTATTTTCTTATCTTAAAGAAGTTGGACTTTGTAAAATAGAGAATGTCGGAGGAAAAGATGGAATAAGGTTGATATGAAATGGCTATTCAAACAATTTTATAGAATTCAATTAGCAAGCATAGTCTTAAATCTTTTAACATTAGCATTTAGTGTTATAGCTGCATCTAATGTTATAATGGGATGGCTAGAAATTAAAACAACAAGAGTTGTATTAATACTTATAATTCCAATAGGTTTACTTTTAATTTGGGCTATAGGATGGTTCCTGGATGTTAAAATAGAAGCACAACGTCGCCAAGAAGAACAACTAATAGAGCGTTCTATAATCTGGCGAAAGGCAAAGGATTAAAGATTAGGGATTAGGAATTAATATGAAAACTTATAAAGAAATGATTCATAGAGAGCGTGATTTCCATTTTATGAACAAGATAAACTGGCCTGCTCATCTAGGCTTTAGTTTAGCAGCTATACAACTGGGGATGTTTTTGTTTGGCGCCGAGAAAATTTATGGTAATAAAATAGCCACAATTTATAAAACTAATTATGTTGTGGCTACTAATTATGTTGCTCAAAACTGGGAAATTAAAAATTTTATGACTACTAATTTTGCGCCCCCGACAGCGTATACTACTAATATAATAATCTCGAACTTAATTGGTAATGATATAATAGTAAACAGTAGAACCTTATTTTTTACAAATTCTTATAATCTTACAAATAACCTAACATACCTATACTACACAAACAGATTATGAACATCAACACACTAGTAACAAAAGCCCACGATAATGCACGAGCACATGGATTCTGGGATGCAGACCAAAACATAGGAAATAAATGTGCGCTTATTCACTCCGAAGTTTCAGAGTTCTTTGAGGGATATAGAAAAGGAAAGCATGTAGAACCCGATGAACACTGTCCTAATAATACTAATCAGTCTATTGAACTAGCTGACATTATTATTAGGGTGGCTGATTTAGCAGGCTATCTTTGCATAGATTTAGAGGATGCGATTAAGGCTAAGATGGACTATAATAAGGGTCGCCCCCATCTTCACGGAAAGAAATTTTAATAAAAAATAAATATCCTATGTATCTCTGGACTTATAATGAACTGTTTGATGCTCTAACTGAGCATAAAACACTGCGTATTTATATTACTTGGGAAAAACTTGAGTCTCCTATAGAATATTATTTAGTAAAAAATAAAAGAACACAAGTTTTTTTATCAAAAACTCTTATTATATCCGCCTTTATAAGGATGGAATCAAACTACTACGTGCCTGATTCAACGCCCTCTCTTTTCCATAACTTAGAATTCTTTTCTGAGCCTCGGATGAACCAAAAGTATTTTTTAGATAATTATAATACTTAGCAAATTCATAAGGTGCAGAATCCGGTGAAGGCAATGTATTAACTGTGTCGCGCTTCAGGCCACTAAGTTTCCGCTTTAATAAATCTGGGTCTCCATGAGCATCAACAATGGCTTGCTTAATCATTTTTGGTGCCTCAGCAACCATCTCTTTAATATCAGAAATGTTTTTAAAACCTTTGCCTTCAAGACCGATATATGGATTATCTTCTGTTCCGCCTTGGGGTGCTATTGGCAAACCAGACATTGATTTATAGATACGCAAGTCTCGACGTTGTGATGTATCCTCTACTTGTTCTTTATTATTTGCCAGATTATACCAGTTATAACCAAGTCTTCCTACTTGGATATTTTGCAAGAAGATTTGTTTATTAAGCTCTGTTAAAACACTGATTGGATTTTCCCCCTCTGATATAGCATTAATAGCCTGGGCAACATTAACGCTAACATCACCGATTGTTTCAGCAAGTGGATAGTTAAATCCCTGGGGCTTGTTCTTATATTTAAGGTCCATTCCAGATTTAAAAAGCTCTCCCATAGTTCCAAGCACCCCACTATATGCCCAAGCCCCTGCAAGATTATAGGTGGCGGCATCTAGTTTATCAATGGTTTTTGCATCTTTGTTACCCAAGATTTCTCGCCACTCTGGAGTTTGTCCTTTTTTTCCTGTTAGTTTTTCTCTTACTTCCTTAGCAATATAGCCTCCAAGAGTTCCACCAACTAAGGTCATAATTAATGGAGTTGGATTTCCATCCCGGAAAAGCGGCACCATTGCATACTTATGGAGATTATTAAGTTGCTCAATATTCCATTTAGCCATTCGAACAAATGGAGCAAGCTGGGAATTAATACTCCAAGCCGGGAGTCCCCTAATATCATAGGTGCCCTGAGTTAATTGCATGAGCCTGGCAGAAAGTTCCGGCGTTGACAGGTCTTTCCAGTCTTTTGTATTAGCCAGTTCCTCTAATAAAGTCGCAGATTTCTTATTTCCATTCTCTGCTAATCCCCTATGAATATCAATTATTTTTTCTCCCACAATTTGAGAAAGCCCACGAGCGACATTTTCCAAGTCTTGACGACCCGTATATTTACTAATTCCATCACCTATAGACCGGAGTCTTTCCGCCAAATCGGCGCGAGGAAATATATAGTCCTCCATATCTGACATACGCTCTTTAATTCCACCAGTGGCTCTAGCGTGTTCAATGCCTTTACCTAAGTTCCACATCGCACCAATAACTGCCGGAACATTAGCAGGAGATGGAATAAATTTAGCAAGAGCTGGAACAGCAGAAACTAGGTCAGTAATTCCGGTTATTGGGCCAAAAATTAAATTATTAGCTATTCTAGAAAGTGCATCTAGTCGCGGATTAGTTTTGATATTCTCGCCATTAATAATATCAAGAATATTCTCCAGAGTTTCATTACCTCTTAGACTTGCATAATCAGATTTTACTGGCGCATTTTTAGATAAAGATGCCGGGTCTTTATTATAGCCCAATATTTTAAGTGCGTCATGGTCAGTTTCCACAGAATCGAACCAAGCCCGATCCTTTGCCACACGTCGCCAATACCGCCCCACGGCAACCACAGGATTAGGTTCTAGCCAGCTATCAGGCAGCCCAACCCCCTCGGCCCGCCGGACCGCCCCAAAGCGCGTAGAATCGCCCCCTATGGGGCCGCCATAGCTGGCAAGTAAATCATCAAATAACTTAGTAGCTTCTTCATTATCCATCTTATAAGACTTCATTTGATGAGAAACAAAGTCGGATTTCAGCCTTTCAAATTGCGGAGTATCTCTATAATTTAATAATGTATCTAGCCGGGCTGAACCCACAATTTGATGCATATAATAGGGATTAATTTTAGGCATCCTTTTAATGATATTAAACCCGCCTCGCTCACCCTTAACATATACTTCAACAGGCTGTTTTGCATCAATTTGCTCTTGTTGTTTTTGCTTAAGGAGTTCTCGATATTGATTATAAACTAATTGTTGTTCTGGATTAAGATTTTCCTCTTGAGTTTTCCCGGTCCGTTGCTCAGCCAGCAGCTTAGAATATAAATCAACTGCGTCATCAGATTTAAGGTTCGCCCACATAGCCAGCGCCGGGTTTCTATACTTGCCTTCCTGAATACGATTTTGGTCATAAAACTCTTTAAGATAAGGAGCTACTTTTTTACCAGCTTCTCCAGCTCTTAGTGGGAGTTTTTCCATCTCAGAACCCACGCCAGGAAGTCTAAAAGGAAATTCCTTTATGGCGCGAATAAATACGTTTTCTCGCTTAAATTCAGGTGAAGTAGTTGCGTGAGATATATTGCGCTTAATATCATCTGGGGTCAGACCAGCAGCATCGCCAGATTGATAATATTCACCTGGGTATTTTTTATTTATGCTATCTATTTGGTCTCGAATTTTATCTAATTTTTCATATAAAGGCTTTTCATGATTTTTAAGTTCTTCAGAAGAAATTTTACCATTATTTCTTAAATCTTTAAGATCTTCAATTTGACTACGAAGTTTTGATTTTCTATCAGCTAGAACATTAACAGTTTCTTTCCAAGGATCTTTAAATTTAGGAAAATATTCTTCGGCCCGACTTCCCTTCTCAAGAAAATCTGCATATTCATTACCGGCGACTTTTGCTACAAAATTACGAAATATTGTTTGCCTGACCGGTGGTGATTTTTTATCAGCAAATTGAGCAGATATTTCATCAAAAGCTTTAAATAAATTAAGCTTATCTCTATAATTGGGAGTTTGATTAATATTTCCAGCTAATAGATTAAGATTTCTTTCATGATTTCTATATCCTTCCCCCCCAATAGCAATAGCTGAATTCCAAAGTTCTTCTGGAGTAAATTTAGCATTATCAAGAAGCTTGTTAAATGTCTCCATATTTATGTCATTAACATGATGAACTGCTTCATGAAGTGCTGTTTCTAAATCATTGGGTCTAGACTTAATTTCCTTAGTTTCAGGATAATATACTCCAGAATAACGTGGAGACAATTGTCGAGTATCACTATGGGAAATAACCTTAATATTCTGATATATAATACGTTCTTTAAGATTTTCTTTCAGAGTATCAAGAGCATCTTTTTGTAATTTTTCTATATTAGAAGGTTCAGATTTTTCTAATCCCGGCTCATCTCCTTCCTGAAATTTTTGGCCTTCTTTAGATATTACAGGAGTCTCCTTTTTATCAGGGCTAATCGGGGGTTTATCACTGGCGTTTTCACCCGGAGCTTTGTCCACATTGGCCTCCTTAGAAGGCTCCTGTAAATTTTTAGAACTTGATTCAGTTAATATATCTTTTTCTTTGTTGCCCGACTCCGCAAGATTCTCAGTTTCTTTTTGCCTATTCTCATTGGTTAAGTTTTCACCTCCTTTATTAGAGATTTGTCCTTCTTCGGAAAAAACAGGGTTTTTAATTGTTTCTTCTGCTGGTGGTTCAGTTTGGGATTTTTTATTAATTTCTTCTTCTGTGCCAGTGACAACTCCCACATTTGGTTTGACATGAGTTTCGATAAAAGAAGGGTCCGTAAGGAATCTATCAGCGAGAATCTTATTAAGGTGCTCAGCAGATGCATTTCCCCACTTAAATTTAACTCTAGCAATAAAGTCTTTCCAGGCTTGTTTATTAGTCCCTCCCTGTCTGTCAAGATTAACCAACCTGTTAAATGACTCAATGCCTCCCGTTGTAGCAAGGTATTCTTCGGGGTTAAGTTTGCCTCCGCGTTTGGTATTTTCGGTTTTATAATCTTGAGTATTTTTAACTGCATTTTCTAATTTAGCTGCAAAGTCCCTATCACGTTTATTCGGGGAATTCCTTAAATCACCCATAAATCCATGCATAAATTCATGCGGAATAGTATCGGGAGTTGCAAGCTCAGGATTAATTTTAGAAAGCCGGTCTTTAAAGCCTTCTCGCATACTATCAATAGCGCCCTTGGCTGGAGCACCAGAATCATCCACGAGTTTATTATCAAGCGTAAGTTTAACACCCCGATGCTTACCGAAGACCGATTTCATAATATCAAAGAAACCCTTAGTAGCACGAATTTTTCCGGTTGTTCCAGCCGCGGCCGCTGTTTGCTTTAGTTTCTTTGCAGCTTCATATTCAAGACCGGGTTCTTCTCCTTCCTGAAATTTCTTTCGTTCTTGGCGGGCCTTTTCTAAATCAATAGGAGATACTTCAGTAAATGGCTTTTCTACTTCGCCGGGAGGTGCAGCTTTTTCGGCAGAATATCGTTTATTGAAATTAAGTGCTTCACCGGGAAGGTCTCCGATAAATTTAGAAGCCTCAGCAAGTTTACCAGCTCGCATCAAATTTTTATATTGCTGATAATTTGATTCTCGACGCTTAATTAAATCTTGAGTTTTGCCTTCCGCCTGCTGTTGCTTAATCTGCTCATTAAACTGATGTTCAGACATTTTTTCCTCGGCGGCTTGTCGTCTAGCTGTAGCAGCTTCATAGCGAGTTTTTTCTTGCTCACCTAAAAACTTATCCACAGCTTCATCACCATAAACTTTACGGTCAAGCATTTCTCGTATTTTATCCTCGCCAGTGCTTTCTTTAATTTGGCCAGAATCAATAAGCTCTGATAAATGTTCTTGAAGATCATTAATAAACTGCTTACGCGGAATTTTATATCCACCAGTTTCTTCATGAGTTTGACCATCAATAATAATCTTCATCCGTTTTTCTCTTTCAGAATAAAAAGGAGTCTCGCGTTCTGGCGACAGTTGTTGTTCAATAGATTTTTTAATCGTTGGATTCTTTGCCGCTTCCTCCTTTTTACGAGCCTCCTCAGTAATACGAGTTTGGTAATCTGCAAGAGATTCTTTAGGCTCCATTGTTGAGGATTCAATACCAGCTTCCTTTGCTTTTTCCAGAGGCTTAACACCAAAATCAGCGGGCTCAAATTTAAAAAGTTTTTGAGCAAGTTTTGTGGGCCGGTTTAATAATGCTCCACCAGCAGCACCAAGAAGGGCTTCTTTAGTATTAATTGGCTCCCCTTTAATAAGGCCCTCAGCTATAGGTTGGCCGGCCCCAAGACCTACGCCAGCCCCGATATTAATAAGATTTTGCATCTGGCCAGAAGTAATAGGAGCTTCTGCGCCAACACCCGGAAGAAGCCGGGAAAGAAGATTTCCTCCAGTTTTAGCAGCTTCGCCAAGCTCTTTTAATCCTGGTTTAAACGCAAGCAAATTAGCAGCGAATCGACCCGCAGGAAAAGCAATAGGATGCTGAGCTTGAGCTGCTGCTAATTGATCTTCCACACCATGAGGCATTACCATCTGTTGAATTTTTTCCGCAAGACTGGCGCCGCCAATAGCTCCAGCACCGGCTCCTATAATACCACCAATGCCTTGTCCAATAGGACCAAGTGGAGTTCCAGCAGCAGCTCCAAGCCTTCCTAAAAGAGCAGCTCCACCGGCACCAGTAAGAGTCGGCGCTATACCTGAGCCAATACCTAATCCAACAGCCCCCATAGTAGATATCTCAGGAGGCTTTGGTGTCGTATCAATTTCGGGCAGCGGATTCCCGGTAGTTACAGTGGGCTGAGTCTTTATTCTAAAATTAACATTACCAGTTTGCTCATCCACATCATACATATTGGGGTCATACCCCATAGATTGAAGCGCCCGAGCTTTATGCTGTTCGTCATCAAAAGTAAGATAAGGCATAAATATATTATTAAATATTAATTACCACCATGAGGATTAACAAGAGATTCAGCCTTTTTCTTGGCGGCAACTTGTTTTAAATATTTAACTACCATATCACGATATACTTGATTAGTTGGGTCTTCTGGATTATTTGGCTGGTCTTCAGTAGGTCCAGAAAGACCTTGTAAAACATCAAGAATATCTCCACCTAGCTTTTGATGAATTCCAAGAGCAGTTTTACCCGCACTTTTATATAAATTACCTAGAGTGCTAAATGGATTTTGTGGATGAGCAAGTTCTTCTCCTTCTGGCTTATAAATAGCTTGCTTAGCAGCCATCAAAGATTCAACAATATTTTTTCCATGATTAACTATATTAGAACCAAGCTCTGCCATATTAGCACCTTGACCTGCAAAAAGACCTCCAATCGCCGGAACAAGACCAGAGGCCGGAGAAGCTTCTTTTGGCTCTATAGGTAATTTATCAAGACCCTTGTTTAAACTATCGTGACCAGTCTTAACAGGGGGCAATTTTTCAGCATAGCCAGACTGTATAACATTGGCGCGGCCAGAACCTTGCTGAAGCCATTGGTCATAAGTAGCTGGCACTCCATTAATAGTATTTGGAATATTACCAGGATTTACTATATTAGCGCCAGCATTTTTTGGCGTAATATTTTTCATTGCTTCTATATCAGCTTCCTCAGTATGGTCCGGCGCCATATTAGGTCCAGCAGAACCAGCACGGGTCTTATCCACTACTTCTGGAGTCATTCTACCTGTTAGTTTAGCAATATGACCAGGAATAACAGTAGGAGTTTGTGTTACTTTGGGAACCATTTTTTGAACCCATTTGCCGGTTTCCAAGTCCAATGTTTTTTCATTACCAACAGGAACTTGTTCTGTCGTTGTAGTGTGCTGAGTGCTTTCTGGAATTAATTGTTCATTGGTAAATAAATTTAATTTTCCACCATGTTCCCCAAATGGTGTAAGCTCAGATTCAATATTTGAACCCGGCAATGATTGAAGTCCTCCATTAGTAAATCTTTGACCAGCCGCTATTTTAATCAGTCTATATTGTTCTGCCGGTGGTAAATTATCATAACCAAGTTGCGGAATATTAAGAGCGATTTTTTGCTGCGGAGACATATTATTAAATAATATTCTAGCAGCCTCTCCGCCTTCTGTTTCTTCTTTATGTCTCTGAGCCTCCTGTATATTAGCCGCTTGCTGCTGCACTATTCCATGAATAGAAACTTGATTATTTAAAGTATCAGCCTGCTTACCACCAAATATTCCTCTGGCTTTAAAAGGCGGGGCGTTAGCATCAATCTTAGAATTAGTAAAAGGTTCGGCTCCTGGATTAGCACTATAAGCGGGATTTGGCTGCGCCGAACCACCTGCATAAAGCGACGCTAATAGTCCTTGAAGAAGCCCGCTTCCTTTGCGTTTTACATTTTGATTTGCTGGTCGAACACTTGGCATAATTTAATCTTTCTTAGTTAGAAGGAAATCCTTAGCAGCACTTTCTAGTTTGCTACCATATTTAAATGTTTGGAAATTAACAAATATAAGGGGCCAAG
>Ga0193745_1000237_pt1 | contig 9976 bp, 7 predicted proteins | sample L1a2metaG_FD_145899 | JGI IMG/M metagenome (GOLD analysis project Ga0193745, IMG submission 145899) | Soil microbial communities from a riparian zone of the East river system, Colorado, United States - L1a2 | ecosystem: Environmental > Terrestrial > Soil > Riparian zone | place: USA: East River... | reverse complement strand
CAGAGGGCGGTGGGACGATTGTGAATTCCGGTGGCCGCTTAGGATCGGGTGTCCCTTTGGTTTTCGGAGTGCTTCCCTCCAGAATTCGTGAGGTTACCCGATCGAAGAGCGCTTGAGCGGTTTTCGAAGCAAGCTCGACTCGTTCGCCCAGCATTTCGATGTAATTGTACTCGCCCTTGTGCTGTCGGGCCAGATCCGCGTAACGCGAAATCTGTTGCAACATCGTGTTTAGCTCGGTCGAAGTGGCGGCGATCCACTTCAAGTCATCATGATCGAGCATAAGATTTTCGCTGTTGTCAGGTCCGATCCCGGTCGTTCAAACAGGCCCAAAAAACACAACCCAAAACCGCAACAATTGCGATGGAGAAGGAACCAATAGTCAGCATGGGGAAAAGAAGATAACCTCAGCACGGTTCATGCCTTGCGAAAGGGTGTCCGTCAATCCGAATCCGCCTTGATTTCTGGGGCGACGCCGCAAAATCCCGAATCTGCCGCGGCGCCGTTTCGCCTATTTGCCGAGCGCGTTCCGCAACTCTGTCTTGGCGGACTCCACTTCACGCGGGGCTGCGTGGCAAAGCAACAGCGCGCGCAACTTGTCCCCCTGATAATACCGTACGACAAACCTCTTTTTCGCGTAGGCGCCTTTTAGAGTCACCCGGGTGGGCTGCAAGCTGAAGTCACCGACGAAGTCCATTTTCAAATCGAACATCTCGGTCCAAAAATACGGGAGTTGCTCGTAGCGTATCCTCTTTTTGCCGGTCATGTTCGCCCCGGCCACCAGCCCTTGTTCGCGCGCATTTTCCCAGTGAGTCTGGCGGCGCACACCGCCCATGATCCGATCGGGATAAAACGCCAGGTCGCCGATCGCGTAGATTCCTTTTTCTTCTGTCTCCAGATATTCGCTGACCGGTGAGCCGTGCGGTCCGGAGAGCGGCGTGTTTCGCACCAGGTCGAGATTCGGCTCCGCGCCACACGCGACGACTGCCACGCCGGCAGCAATGCGATTGCCGCTTTTCGTCTGGATATTGCGCAGGATCGTCTTGCCCTCAAAACCATTCAAACTCTCGCCCAGAAGCAAGCTGACGCCGTGCTTCTCAAAATATCCGGTAATCCACGCGCCCGTTTCCGGATCGAGATAACGGTTCAAGAGATAGGCGTTGCGATGCATGATACTGACTTTGAATTTCAGCTGGCGCAAACTGGCGGCCACTTCGCAGGCCAGCAAGCCACCTCCCACGATCACGATCGTTTTCTCCAGGTGCGCCATCTCGCGCAAGGCAAGCGCGTCCCGAATCGTCCTCAAATAGATGACATTGCCCAGGCCTACTCCCGCGACGGGCGGCCGCACGGGACGACTGCCCATCGCCAGGCATGCCTTGTTAAACTCGATCGTCTCGCCATTTCCGAGTACTGCGAGCCGCCGGTCGATATTCACCTGAGTGACCATCGCGGCGAGCCGGGTTTCGATTTTGTGGGAGTCGTACCAGCGCGGGTCCAGGTGCGGCAGCTTTTTCAGCGGCGGAGTTTTGTCCCGGAGAAAGCTCTTCGAGAGCATCCAACGCTTGTAGGGATGGTAGGTTTCCGCGCCGACGAGAGTGACACTTCCTCGCTTGTCGTATTTCCGGATGCTTTCACACGCGCTTCCGCCGCCGATGCCGCTGCCGATGATGAGATAGTCGCGTTGAATCATGTGAAAGGCGGACGATAGAGAATCCCCCGGGCCGCTGGCGAGGTAAAAATTAGGGTCTTTCGATCGGGCTTCGGTTCCTCCTGCTCATGCTCTTGATCATGATCCTAATCGGATGGGAGGGATCAGGAGCAAGATCATGATCAGGAGCAGGATGAGCGGGGCAGCTTAGAAAACGGCGCGGCAGACGATGACCGAGGCGACCACCCCGGCCAGATCTCCTAGCAACCCAGCCGGAATCGCGTGGCGGGTTTGTTTCACCCCGACCGATCCAAAATAAACCGCCGCCACGTAGAAGGTCGTTTCGGTGCTTCCGTAAATGGTGGCGGCCATACGGCTCACAATATTATCCGGACCGAGGCGATGGATGATATCGGTCAGGATCGCGAGGGTGGCGCTTCCACTGAGTGGCCGCATGAGCGCGAGCGGAAGCAAATCGGTTGGAAAACGGAGCGGCGCCAGAACGGGGGTCAGCACTCGCGTGAGAAGATCGATTCCGCCCGCGCCCTTGAACATGCTGATCGCCACCAGCATCGTGACGAGGAACGGGATGATTTTCAGGATAACGCCGAAGCCCTCCTTCGCGCCCTCGACGAATTCCTCATAAACCTTGATTCCTCGCGTAGCGGCATAGACCGGGAAAAAGCTGAGGAGAAAAGGAATCGCGAGGATGGAGAGGGCGTTGACGCTTCGCACGAACGCGCTCTGCGCCTCGGCGTTAGGCTCAGGTGGCACGTTAAACAACCCCGGAAATACCATGCGCACGAAGAGCGCGATGAAGAATAATCCCAGGAGGAGTAGAACCGCGGACGCCCAGGCGCGCGGCTTTGCTATCGGAGGCGGTGCCTCCGCTAATATGGTGCCGGGTGCGACTGGAGCTCGCATGGAGGGCGAGGCTCCCGCCGGGCTGCCGGGATGATCTGTTGGCTCAGCGGGAGCTTCGCCCTCCCGAGCAGGCGTCTCGCGCAAGCGAAAGAACGGCAGCTTCTCCAGGATCTTTGCCGAGGCGATTGCGACCGTCGCCGCGCACAAAGTCGCGAGCAACGCTGTTCCGACGATTGCGGTCGGACGCGTCGATCCTGCCGCCGCCAGAAGCGCGATGGCGGTCGCCGGAATCAATTGCACGGACGCGGTGTTGATCGCGAGAAAGGTGCACATTGCGTTCGACGCCACGCCGGGCCGCGGGTTCAGCGTCTCGAGATCTCGCATCGCGCGCAATCCGAGCGGAGTCGCGGCGTTGCCGAGCCCGAGCATGTTCGCCGCCATGTTCATGAGCATCGAACCCATGGCCGGGTGCTCGGGCGGGACATCCGGAAAAAGGCGGCGCATGATCGGTCGCAAACCGCGTGCGATGCGTTGCACGAGGCCCGCGCGTTCGGCCAGGCGCATCACGCCCAGCCAAAGCGCCATCACGCCGATCAACCCGAGCGCGATGGTCACCGCAGTCTTTGCGCCATCAAAAGCGCCCGCGGTCACCTCATTTAGCCGATTATTCCAGCCACCAATCGCGACCGCCAGGACAACGAGCGCGAGCCAGATGTAATTCAGCACGATGTTTTATAAAATGTAGAGGCGCTTGTGCCAAGCGCCTGTTGTTTGGGGTTAGGCGCTCGCCGCGGCGAGCGCCCCTACACCTGCTTCAGCAGTGTTGCCGCGTGCCGCAATGCAGACTCTGTCTTCCCTCCGAGCATTCGAGCGATCTCTTCGTTTCGCGCTTTGCCGGCGACTTCGCTCAGTCGCGAATGCGTTCGCCCTCCCGTGACCTCTTTCGTCACAACAAAATGGTTGGCCGCGGCCGCCGCGACCTGGGGCAAATGGGTAATGCAGAGCACTTGATGGTCGCCGGCGAGCTTTCGCATCTTGGCGCCGACAGCATTCGCTATTTCGCCGCCGACATTTGCGTCGATCTCATCGAAGACGAGGAGCGGGATTGCGTCCTGCTCGGCCAGCGACGATTTGATCGCGAGCATTAGCCGCGAGATTTCTCCGCTCGAAGCGATCGTGCGTAGCGGCTTTAAAGGCTCGCCGGGGTTCGGAGAAAAAAGCAGCTCGACCGCGTCAAAGCCGGTCGGACGGGCTTGGTCGAGGGTGGTGAGTTGCGCTTCGAATTCGGATTGTCGAAAACCAAGGTCGCGCAAGTTGGAACGGATGTTTTCAGAGAGTTTTGGCGCTGCCTTGGCCCGCAGTTTCCGCAAGACCTGTCCGGTCCGGTCGACTTCGGTCCGCGCCGTTTCCATCTCCTTGCCCAGACGTTCGAGTTCCTCGTCGCGCCCTTCGATCTTGCGCAATCGTTCGGCCGCGCGTTCGCCAAAAGCATTCACTTCGGCGATCGAACCCCCGTATTTGCGTTTCAGAGTCTCGAAGAGAGAAACGCGCTCCTCGAGGGCGGCGAGCTGTGCCGGGTCAAGATCAAGCTGTTCGGCGTAGTGGCTGAGCGAACGCGAAATCTCAGAAAGCTCGAGGATACTGGCAGCGTGCGCCTCGGCCAGCATCCCCTGGGATGGATCGATTTTTTCCAGTTCCCGCAGCAGGCGCTGAGTCTCGGCCAGTTGCGGTAAAATGGAATCGTCCGCTTCCGACAGGCGTCGCGCGATGGTCCCGGCCAGTTCGACCAAACGTTTGCTGTTGGCCGCGAGCTTATAACGCGCCGCGATCTCTTCCTCCTCCGTCACCGATAACCCGGCATTCGTAATTTCGTTCACCTGGTGACGCAGGAGGCCGGTTTCTTGTTCGCGGGCGGATTCCGCGTTGCTGATTGCTGCATGTTCGGCCTCGAGCGCTTGCAACTTCCGATAACGCATTTCGAATTCCCGCGCCGTTTCTTCGGCGTGGGCGAATCCATCGAGCAACGCGAGCTGCCGGTCCGGCGAGAGGAGTGATTGATGATCATGCGGTCCGTGCAAATCGACCAGCTCGTCGCCCAGATTCTTGAGGACGGCCAGCGTGGCAGGGGATCCATTTATGAATTGGCGGTTCGCGCCTGCCGCCGAGAAGCTGCGTTTCACAATGAGTTCGCCCTCGCAGGGCTCGATCCCCGCCTCGTCCAGCCGCGGATTCAGTTTTTTCAGGCCAGCCCCTTCGAAGACTGCTTCCACCGCGCAGGTCTCGGCGCCGGTGCGAATCAACGATTTGTCGGTTCGTTCGCCGAGCAGCAGCTGGAGCGCGCCGATGATGATCGATTTGCCCGCGCCTGTTTCTCCCGTGATCGCGGTGAATCCCGGTCCGAGCTGCCATTCGAGATCCTCGACGAGCGCCAGGTTCTTGATTCGCAACAGGGTCAGAACGGCAGGCATCGGGAAGAAGTTGAGAGTTGAGAGTTGAGGGTTGAGAGATGAGAACGCGACCGCCTCAAGTTTTGAACTCTCAACTCGCAACTCTCAACCCTCAACTTTCTCTCACCTTCCTCGGGACCGGCACATCGCAGGGCGTGCCGATGATTGGATGTGATTGCGCGGTCTGTCATTCAACCGATCCGCGCGATCAGCGATTGCGCTCCTCCATCTATGTCGAAACGCCGGAGTGCGCCTGGGTCGTGGATACCGGAACCGATTTTCGGACGCAGGCTTTGCGCGAAAACATTCGCCGCCTGGATGCGGTTGTCTTCACACACTCCCATACGGACCACATCATGGGGTTCGACGACCTGCGGCGCTATTCGTACGACCTGGGATCGATCCCGGTCTACGCCTCCGCGGAAACAATGCGCGATCTCGCGCGCGTTTATGAATTCGCCTTCAACGGTCTCAACCGTTTTCCGGGGTATCTCGTGCCTGTGCCTCACATCGTCGACGGCCCATTTCAACTCGGAAAGACTTTGCTCACGCCGTTGCCAGTCCCTCACGGCAAATCGACGGTCAATGGATACCTGTTTTCGCGTGAGGGGGAAAAACTTGTCGCATATTTAAGCGATTGCAGCGCAGTGCCAGCCGAAATTGTGCGCGAGATCGGCGGAGTGAAAGTCCTGATCATCGATGCGCTGCGGCACAAGCCCCATCCCACGCATCTCAGCGTGAACCAGGCGATAGAAGTTGCGTCGAAAGTACGGCCGTCGCAGACGTTATTCACCCATATTTGTCACGACCTGCCGCAATCCAGCGAAGCGGATCTTCCGCCCGGGATCGGGATTGCCTACGACGGGTTGAAGTTGAGATTTTAGGATCGAGCGTTCGAGACGACGGGCATGACGCGGCGTCAGTTCCAGGAGGCGCCTAACGAATAATCCCGCGCTCGGTTTGCTCGATGAATTCGACGATCTGATTGATCTCTGGATTCGAGGGCAATTCGGCCCGGATTGCGTCGATCGCCTGGCGCGTGTTGTACTTCGAACGATAGATCAAGCGAAACGCTTCTTTGATCCACTTGACGCTTTCCGGCGGAAAGCCGCTCCGCTCCAGCCCGACGAGATTGATGCCGCGCACCTTCGCTGGATTCCCGTCCGCAATCATGAAAGGCGGAATGTCCTGCACGATTTTCGAACACCCGCCGGTGATCGCGTAACGGCCGATCCGGCAAAATTGATGGACCGCGGTCAATCCACCCATGACCGCGTGGTCGCCGATCTCGACATGCCCCGCCAGGGTTCCGTTATTCGAGAACACCACGGCGTCGCCAACCACGCAATCGTGACCAATGTGGCTGTAGGCTAGAAAATTTCCGCAATTTCCAATGCGCGTCTTCCCGGCGCTGGTCGTACTGCGGTTGACCGTGACGAATTCCCGGAACGAGTTTTCGTCGCCGATTTCAAGATAAGTCGGCTCGCCCTGGTATTTGAGATCCTGGGTTTGCTGGCCGATCGAGCAGTAGGCGTAAAACTTATTTCGCGCGCCGGCCCTCATCGGTCCGCCCAATGTGACGTGCTGTTGCAGCCAGCAGTCCGGCCCCAGGACCACTCCCGCCGCGACGATGCAATAAGGCCCGATGATTGTGCCGCCGCCGATTTCCGCCTGTGCATCCACAATGGCAGTCGGGTGGATCTGCACCTCGCTCATTGATCCATCAGCCTCAACATCAACTCGCATTCGGAGACGACGGCGTCGTTGACCGCGCAACTGCACTTCAATCTCGCCAGTTGTTTCCCGCGCGTTTTGGTCAACTCCGCGGAGATGAAGAGCGTGTCCCCTGGAAAGACCGGCTTGCGGAATTTTACTTCGTCCGCGCTCACGAAATAACCAAGCCGTCCGCTGCCGCTCTTCGTCAGTTTCAGCATCAGGATGCTGGCGACCTGCGCCATCGCTTCGATCTGCAAAACGCCCGGCATAACCGGGTGTCCCGGGAAGTGGCCGGCGAAGAACGGTTCGTTGATGGTGACTGATTTCACGCCGATGCATTTCGTCTCGCCCTCGAATCTGAGGACTCGATCCACCATCAGGAACGGGTAACGATGCGGCAATAACTCCATCACCTGGTTGATGTCGAGGCCGCCCTCGCCGGCCGGGAAAGTGTGCGGTTGCATGGGAGGCGTGGTCCGGGCGAATTCGCGCGCGAGCGCCCGCACCAATTCGGCATTCGCGCCGTGTCCTGGTTTGACCGCGATGACATGCCCGCGGATCCGTTGTCCGAAAAGCGCCAGGTCGCCGATAATATCGACGATTTTGTGCCGGACGAATTCGTCCGGGAACCGCAACGGCTCCTTGCTCATGACCGCTTCGCCGCGGACGACGATCGCGTTCTCCAGGCTGCCGCCTTTGATCAGGTTCTTCTCCATGAGCTGCTGCACGTCTTCGTAGTAAACAAACGTCCGGGCCGGGGCGATCTCGCGCTCGTAAATGGCGGGAGTGATTTCCGTGGAAAGAAATTGCGTGAATTGGCCGTTCGGGCCGGCCTGGGTACACGAGATCCGGAACTTTGGATCCGGGACGATCACCAGGAGCGAGCCATTCTTCGTCTCAATATGAATCGGCTCCCGGACGTCGAAAATCCGGCGCGGCGTTTCTTGCGCGATAATTCCCGCTTTCTTGATCAGCTCGACATAAGGCTGCGCGCTGCCATCGCCTATCGGGGGTTCGTTCGCGTCCATCTCGACGACCGCGTTGTCCACGCCCATCGCGGAGAGCGAAGAAAGGACATGCTCGACCGTGTGCACGCGCATCGATCCTTCACCGATGGTAGTCGCGCGCTCGACCGTTTTCAGGTTCGCGATGGTCGCATCGATCGTCGGCTCGTCTTGCAGGTCCTTGCGCCTGAACTTGAGTCCGAAGTCGGCCGGCGCCGGCATCAGCTTCAGCGTGACTTTCTCACCGGTGTGCAACGATGTGCCGCTCACGCTCGCGCTCCGGGCGAGAGTTTGCTGGGGCTCGGAAGACATAAGGGGCTTAACTAACAAAGAATACGGCTGGTGACTAGTGCGCACTCTCTCGGAATTGAAAAGCTCTGGTTGGTGATGCCGCAGATCGCGGACGTAACAGGACTGTTACATTTTTCGTGCTGGTCTTTTTCGGTGCGGTTTCCTAGGATCGCGGCGAACGCACGCAGTTGTCAGCAACCTGACGTTGGCAACGCCACCAGGAGGGATTGGAATATGAGCAGACAAACCTTGAAAACGATGTGCGGCTTGCTGTCCACGATACTTGTTTCGTTGCTATTCCTTCCCTCTCAGGTTCGTGCGGGGAACCCCTCGGTTTCTGTCGACTGGGTTTGGTATGCCGGGCCACCCCCCTACGCCACCTACCACAGTGTGACTGCTGGCACGCCTGCGATGCCAACCCCGAACGTGTTCGATTCGGGCATTCATACTTCCCCTTACGGTTTCACACACACATTCCCGACCGCAGGCACTTTTCCGTATTTCTGTCAGGTGCACGGCACCATGATGAGGGGCACGGTGGTGGTCACCGCCCCCGCCTCGCCGACGCCGACGCCCGGCGGCGCACCCAGCACCCTGGGGAACATTTCGACCCGCCTTCGCGTCCTGGCCGGCGACAATGCCCTGATCGGAGGGCTGATTGCCACGGGGACAGCGGGCAAGAAGGTGATCATCCGTGCGATCGGTCCCTCGCTCAGCGGTTTTGGCGTTCCCGGCGCGCTCGCGAATCCAACGCTCGACCTTTTCCAAGGCAGCACGCTGCTCATGAGTAGTGACGACTGGAGTAGTTCCACTCAGCAGGCGGAAATTGCGAGCAGCGGGCTCGCGCCGAGTAACAGCGCTGAATCCGCCATCATCTGGACGCTGACACCGGGGCAAAACTACACGGCCGTGGTGCGCGGAATAAACGGCACAACCGGCATTGGGGTGGTCGACGCCTTCGATCTGGATCCAGCTGCGGCGTCGAAACTGGGGAACATCAGCACGCGGGGATTTGTGGACGTGGACGACAACGTGATGATCGCAGGTTTGATCGCGGGTCCCAGCAATGGAACGAGCCTCAAGGTTCTGGTGCGTGCGTTAGGACCGACACTGAGCGACTTTGGGGTGGCCGGTGCGCTCGCGAATCCGACGCTCGATCTGGTGAACTCGAACGGGACGGTGATTCGTTCGAATAACAACTGGAAAGACGATTCGCAACAACGCACGCAGATTGAATCAGCCGGGCTAGCGCCGAATCACGACGAGGAAGCGGCGCTAGTGGAGACGGTCGCCCCCGGAGCTTACACGGCGGTCGTGCGAGGAAGTGGCCAAACCACTGGAGTGGGGTTGGTCGAAGCGTATCATATTCCCTAGGCGGGGAGGGCGGCAATCTTTCGGGAGGATAAAATATGAGCACACACAGCACTGGTAATGCGCGCATTCATCAATTGCGGATTCTTGCCGCGCTTGCATCGGTGGCATTCGCGCTTCCAGCTCAAGCCACGTTTCACTTGATGCAGATCGAACAGGTGATTGGGGGCGTTAGTGGCGACACATCCGCCCAGGCTATTCAGTTGCGGATGCGTTTTGCCGGGCAGGATCTCATTACCGGCACCACTCTCATTGCCGTCGACGCTTCGGGGAACAATCCAATCACCCTCCTTACGATCCCTTCCAACGTGAGCAATACCGCAGCCGGCAGCCGGATTCTGATCACGACCGCGAATTTCGCGAACTATCAGACATCGCCCATCGTGCCGGATTTCACCATGACGAATCCCATTCCGGCAAGTTATCTGGCCGCGGGCCGGCTGATTTATTCAAAACCAACCTATCAAGCCGGCGCTGCGATCTGGTCGGTGAGTTGGGGCGGCGCGAACTACACCGGACCCAACACGGGCACCCTGGACAATGACGCCGACGGCAACTTCGCGCCGCCATTCGCGGGCGTGTTGCCGTCGAGCTCGACGGTTGCGCTCCTTTTCACCGGGGCGGCAAACGCCATG
>Ga0193745_1000236_pt1 | contig 9991 bp, 7 predicted proteins | sample L1a2metaG_FD_145899 | JGI IMG/M metagenome (GOLD analysis project Ga0193745, IMG submission 145899) | Soil microbial communities from a riparian zone of the East river system, Colorado, United States - L1a2 | ecosystem: Environmental > Terrestrial > Soil > Riparian zone | place: USA: East River... | reverse complement strand
ATCACCACGGTCGACTGCGGCAGGTCGTAGCGAAGATCGTTGTCGATGAAGAAGAACATGCCGCTTTTTTGCGCTTCCTGCGCAAGCGCCGAGGCAACCACGTTCAGCTTTTCGAAGGGCTCGGTCGTCTGGATGACGAACTGCACCGGGAACCCGAAGGCCCCGGGCAGCGGCGGAGGCTGGAAGAGCGCGGCGCGCAATCCCGCGATCTGTCCGAGCTCCTGCGTGACACCGGGCAACAGGCGCGCGGCGGTCGCCTTGCGCTCGTTCCAGGGCTTGAGCACCATCCCGGCGAGCGTCTGTCCCGGAACGTCGATCTGGAACACGTGATCCGTCTCGGGATGTTTCACGAAGGTATCGTATACCGCGCGCGTGTATAGCTGGCGTTGCTGCAGCGTCGAGTTCGGCGCGGCTTGTGCGGACATGATAAGAACGCCCTGGTCTTCCGGAGGAGCGAGCTCCTCTTTCGCTGTCACCCATAGAAAGTAGATAGTGCTCAGGACGATGAGCGAGAACACGGCGGTCACCGGTACCCAGTTGAGCGTGCCGTGGAGAAAATTCTCGTAGCGCCGGTGGAGTGCGTTGAAGCTGCGGTCGAGGAACACTACGAGCTTGGCGTCCCAGCCACCCGCGGCGGGGTCGTGCGGCTTGAGCAGCTTTGCGCACATCATCGGCGACAGGGTCAGCGCGACCACCGCCGATACGGTGACCGCACCGACGAGCGTGACGGCGAATTCCGTGAAAAGAGCCCCGGTGAGCCCGGTCAGGAATATGATCGGAAGGTACACGGCGACCAGCACGACCGTCATCGCGATGATGGGATTGGCGAGCTCGCGCGCCGCGAGGATAGCCGCCTGCCGGGGCTGCATGCCTTCTTCCAGATGACGGTTGACGTTCTCTACGACGATGATGGCGTCGTCGACGACGAGGCCGATCGCGAGCACCAGGGCGAGCAGCGTCAGCAGGTTGATCGAGTAGCCGAGCGCAAACATGACCGTAAATGTGCCGACGAGCGAAAGCGGTATCGCCACCGTGGGAATGAGCACCGATCGCACCGATCCGAGAAAGGCGAAGACGACGAGGGTGACAATGATGAGCGCTTCGGCGAGCGTCCAGATGACTTCCTCGATCGCGCTGTTCACGAACTTGGTCGAATCGTAGACGATCTCGCCCTGCAACCCCTGGGGCAGCTGCGCGTGGATGTCGGGAAACGCATTGCGCACGCGCGCGATCACATCGAGCAGGTTCGCCGCGGGCGCGACATTGATGCCGATGTAGACCGCCTTCTTGCCGTCGAAGCCGACTTCGGAATCGTAGTCCTCGGAGCCGAGCGTCACGTTGGCAACGTCGCTCAGCCGAATGACCGCTCCGCCCTGCTGCTTGACGACGAGATTCTTGAACTGCTCGACGGTGCGGACGTCGGTCGACGCCGTGAGGTTCACCTGGACCATCTGGTCTTGTGCCGTGCCTACCGCCGAGAGGAAGTTGTTGGCCGCGAGGGCCGCGCTGACGTCGGCCGCCGTGAGTCTGTAGGCCGCGAGCTTGTCCGGGTCGAGCCAAGCGCGGAGCGCGAAAAGCTTTCCGCCCAGGATCTCGGCGGTCTGCACGCCCTCGACCGCCTGTAGCTTCGGCTGAACGACACGAATCAGGTAGTCTGTGATCTTGTTGGGCGTGAGCACGTCGCTCGCGAAACCGATGTACATGGCGGCGAACGTCTGGCCGACTCTCACCGTCAGCACCGGCTGCTGCGAGCCCGGGGGCAACTGGTTCAAAACCGCGTTGACCTTGGTGTTGATCTCCGTGAGAGCCTTGTCGACGTCGTAGTTGAGCCGCAAGGCGGCCGTGATTGTGCTCACGCTCTGGCGGCTCGCCGAGCTCATGAAGTCGATGCCGTTCGCCTGGGCGATGGAGTTTTCGAGCGGCGTCGTGATGAATCCGGCGACCAGCGCCGGGTCGGCCCCGAAGTAGGTCGTGGTCACGGTCACCACTGCGTTCTGTGTTTGCGGATATTGCAGGACCGGAAGAAGACCGATCGAGCGCAAGCCGAGCACGAGCAGGGTCAGGCTCACGACCGTCGCGAGAACAGGCCGCTCTACGAAAATGTCGGTGAATTTCCTCATCCGCACCCCCTTATTGGTCCTTGGGTTGTGGCGCCGGATCGTTCGTCGGCTGGATGGAGTTGTTGACGATCACCGGAAATCCCGAACGCAGCTTGATCTGCCCTGCGGTGACGACGGTGTCGCCTTCCTTGATCCCGGAAAGGATCGCGACCTGGTCGCCGCGCGTCTCGCCGGTCGTCACGAACTTCTGTTGCGCGACGAGCGCGACTTTCTCGTCCTTCCCCTTGCTCTCTTCCACGACGAACACGGTGTCTCCGTAGGGGTTGTAGGAGACCGCGGTCTGCGGCAGCGTGAGGAAACGCTGCGGTCCACCCGAAGCGAGCACCACCGTGGCGAACATTCCGGGAAGGAGGCTTTGCTTCGAATTGCGCACGGTCGCTCGCACCTGCACGTTGCGCGTCGCAGGATCCACCTTGGGGTCGATCGAGCTCACCTCCCCCGGAAACTGCTGACCCTGGAATGCGTCGGTTGTCAGGACGATTTTCTGCTTGAGCACGATTTTGCCGAGCGATTTTTGCGGCGCATAGAAATCCACGTACACGGGATCGAGCGCCTGCAGCGTCACGAGCTTCGTCCCGGCATTGACGTACTGTCCGACGTCCACCGCGCGGATTCCGAGCCGCCCCTCAAAGGGGGCGCGAACGAGTTTCTTGTTGAGGAGGGCCTGCTGCTCGGCGAGCTGCGCCCTGGCGTTCTTCACGTTCGCGGCGTCGGCGTCCACCACCGCCTGACTCACGGCCTGGATCTCGAGTTGCTTCTGGTTGCGCTGGTAATTCACCTCCGCCAACGCTGCGCTCGCCGCCAAAGCCTGAAGCCTCGCCAAGTCCGACTCTGCGTTGAGCTGGACGAGCGGCGCGCCCGCCTGGATCGACTGCCCGGATTGAAAGTGAATGGCGGTAATCACTCCGGAAACCTCCGGGGCGAGATCGGCGCCGCGCACCGCACGCAGCGTCCCGACCGCCTGGAACTCACCCTGCCATTCGGCAAACTGCGCCTTGGCCGTGGAGACTGTCTGAGACGGGAGGCCTTGCGCGGAGATGCTCTTGCGGATTACGCCCCCCAAGAACGCCTTGAAACCGAACAGCCCGCCGAACAACACCCCGACGACTACCAGCATGATGATCATGCGTTTGGTCATGAATGCGACTCCCTAAGATTCCTCTTTCTCAATTCGCGGCTTTCGCGGTAAGCCGGTCCTGCCCCTCGCGCTGCCACCATCCGCCGCCCAGCGCCTGGAAGAGCGCTGCAGTATCCGCGTAGCGCGCCGCCTGCGCCTGAACGAGACCGATCCTTGCCTGTTCGTACTGGCGCTGCGCGTTGAAGAGCGCGAGATAATTCGCCGAGCCGAATTGGAGTTGCTTGTTCGTCATGTCGAGGCTTTCGCGCGCCGCGGCCTCGGCCTCGGCCTGCGCCTTGAGCGCGACGGCGTCGAACTCCAGCGCGAACAGCACGTCGGCGACGTTCTGGAACGCGCCGAGCACGGTCTGCTGATACTGCGCGAAGGCCTGGTCGTAGGCGGCTTGTGCGCCGCGCTTTCTCGCCTGGAGCTGTCCCGCGTGGAAAATCGGCTGGAGCAGGCTGGCGCCGATGTTCCAGATCAGGTTGCCCCGATCGAACAGACCGGGATAGCTGGTCGACGCCACGCCGTAGCTTCCGTTCAGGGTCAGTTGCGGGAACATGAGCGCCTGCGCCACGCCGATGCGCGCGTTGGTCTGGCGCAGAACGGTTTCGGCCGCGCGGATGTCAGGCCGCTGGCGCACGAGGTCCGAGGGCAGGCTCAGCGGAAGATTCTGCGGCAGCTGGAACGCCGAAAGGTCGAGTTCGGGCAGCCGTGCCTCGTCCGGGAATTTGCCGACGAGCACCGCAAGCTGATTGCGGGTCTGCGCGAGCGCTTTCTCGAGCGGAGGCAGGTTCGCGCGCGTCTGCGCAAGCTGCGCGCGCTGCGCGAGCACGTCCGCGCGCGAGAGGGCGCCGAGGTCGAATTGCTTCTCGACGAGCTGGGCCTGGCGCTCCTGCGAATCGACGATATCGCGCGTCGCGCGAATCTGCTCGCGCAGCGACGCCTCGCGGAAGGCGGCGGTGGCGATGTTGGCGGTCAGCGAAAGATAGGTGGCTTCGAGCTGAAAGCGCTGGAAGTCTATGCCTGCCTGCAAGGCCTCGAGCTCGCGCCTCGCCCCGCCCGCGACGTCGATGGCATAAGACACGTTGACCGAGGCGTTGTACAGGTTGAAGGGGCTGATGGCGCCCGAATTGCCGAAGGACGCGCCGGAAATGCGCTGGCGCCTTGCCGACAGGCCCGCATCTACGCTCGGGTAGAGAACGGCGTACTGGGCGTTCAGGTTCTCCTCGGCCTGCAGAAGCGCAGCCTGCGCCGCTGCGAGCGTCGGATGGCCGCTGAGCGCCGTGCGCATCAGCGCATCGAGCTCGGGCGAACCGAAAAGCGTCCACCACTCGGCGGAAATCTGTGCCCCCAATTCGAAGTGCTGTGCCTCTCCGCCGCGCACCGGGGCTGTTTCGGTCCGCTCGGGCCGCGGCTTTTCGGTGTAAATACCTACCTTCGGGGCGTCCGGCGCACGGTAGTCGGGACCCACCGCGCAAGCCGCGAGAAAAGCGGCCGTCGCGGCGATCGCAATGCTGCGGAGCCTAACGGACCCGGTCATCGTTTTTCCCTCGTGCGCTTGCCACCGTTTTTCGGGCCGAGGCCGACGACGATGGCACGAACCGCCTCCCGCAACTGGCGGTGTGCCTTGGCTTCACTCCCTGTACCTCCGTGGAAAAAATGGTCGCGCAAGGCGGTGTTGAAGCTCACCGCGAGCAAGAGGTCGGCGACCGTCTCGGGCACGGCGGCGGGCAGCACCCGCCCGAGTTGCTGCTCGGCGTGCAGATACGCCGCAATCACGGAGGTCGTGCGCCCCGGACCCATTGAGCGCTCGTGCATCATGCTGCGCACGCGCCCGAGCAGTTCCTGGTCCGCGAAAAGCGAGCATGTGAGCGGCGCGATCCGGTGATGAAAGGCGAACGCGCTCTCCAGCACGCGCTGGAGATTTTTCTGCACCGTGTTCTGCCCGACCTGCATCGGGAGGCCCTGCAGCACCTCGGGAAAATCGCCGAGCTGCTGCAGCACCACCGACAGGATCAGCTCGGCCTTGTCGTGGAAATGGTGGTAGAGCGCGCCTTCCGCGACTTTCGCCGCACGCGCGATGTCACGCGTGGTAACGCAACCGAGCCCCTGCGAGCCCAGCAGCCGTTCGGTCGCGCCGATGAGCTTTTCCCTCTGGTCGATCGCCGGAGGGCGGGAACTGACACGGACTGCAGCGGGCCTTGCCATGCGGGATCGGGGATTTGAAAGTTCGAATTGAGCGAATGCTCACGAATTATGAGCGATTGCTCAATGCAACGCAAGCGCGGTCTACTTCGGAGGCAGGGGCGCCTGATTGTACGGCTGCTTGGGTTCCTTGTCGGGCGGCAGGTACGGTTGCGCGTGCTGGCCTGCCGGGCCAAGGCTCTTGATGTAGTGATACATGGCCCGCAGGTCCTGCTCCGTCGTCTCTTTCATGCTCCACCACGGCATGGGAGGGCGTGGCTTGAACGTCTTGATATACGCGACCCATTGTTCTTCGGTCATCGCCGGCGCGGTGAGACGCAAGTTGGAGGCGTAGGTCGTTCCCCAAGGCCCGTGCCAGCCCACCGGCCCGCTGCCCAGCAGCCAGTCCTTCTCGGGGACATTGCCTTCTTTCGGTGCATAGCCCGCGGTATGACAGTTGTTGCAGTGGCCGGTCAGGACCATGTAGCGGCCGCGCTCGATCTGAGGAGAGGCCTGCGCGTGTGCGCTCAACGGCGCAAGAGTCATTGCGAGCGCCGCTATCATTCCCGGCAATGCGCGATTGTTCCGCATGTCGATCAGGCCGCGGCGCGGCTCTTCTGCTTCTGCTGCGCGGCCTTCGCGTGCATCGAGGCGTAGGCCCCGTGCGCCGCGGCTTCCGCATCGCCGACGTGCACCGACATTCCCATGTCGGAGAGCACCGAGCCGAGCGCGGACAAGCACAACATCACGTTGTCCGGGCGGCAGGAGTAGCCCATGATGCCGATTCGCCAGATCTTGCCGGCAAGGGGCCCCAGCCCCGCGCCGATCTCGATGCTGAATTCGTTCAGCAGCGTCTTCCTGACTTCGGCTTCGTTCACTCCCTCCGGGCAACGCACCGCGTTCATCTGCGGCAGCTGGAACTGCTCCTTCACCAGGAACTCGAGCCCCATCGCTTCGAGGCCCGCCTTCAGCGCGTTGTGATGGCGCTGGTGCCGGGCCCAGGAATTTTCCATGCCTTCCTCGCGCAGCAAGAGCAGCGCTTCGTGCAGGCCGAAGAGCGAGTTGGTCGGCGCGGTGTGGTGATAGGTGCGGTTGGACGCACCCCAGTAGCCGAGCAGCAGGTTCATGTCCATGAACCAGGAACGGATCTTGTCCTTGCGCGCCTTGACGTATTCGACCACGCGCTCGGAGAACGACACCGGCGACAGCCCGGGAGTGCACGAGAGGCATTTCTGGCTTGCCGAGTAAATCGCGTCGATCTTCCACTCGTCCGTCTTCACGGGGGAGCCGCCGAGCGTGGTGACCGCGTCGACGATCGCGAGCGCGTCGTATTTGTGCGCGACCTCGACCAGGGTCTTCGCGTCGGACTGCACGCCCGTGGAGGTCTCGCCGTGCACGAACGCGACAACACGCACATCGCGGTTTTTCTTCAGCGTGTCCTCGAGCTTGTGCGGATCGACCGGGGCGCCCCACTCGTCCTCGACGACGATGGCCTTGCCGCCGCAGCGCTCGACGTTCTCGATCATGCGCCCGCCGAACACGCCGTTCCTGCACACGATCACCTTGTCGCCGGGGCGCACGAGGTTCACGAAGCAGTACTCCATGCCGACCGAGCCCGGGCCCGAAATCGGGAAGGTGAGCGGGTTCTTGGTCTGATAGACGTAGCGCAGCAGCCCCTTCAGCTCCTCCATCATCTCGACGAAGACCGGATCGAGATAGCCGATCGCCGGCTGGCTCATGGTCGTCAGCACCCGAGGATGGATTTCCGTCGGTCCAGGACCCATGAGCGTCCTCTGCGGCGGATGGAACGAGCTGATGCGTTTGGCTGGCGCGAAATCGTTCATGGCTTCCTTTCCCGAAAGGGGCGACCCGAAGAGAACGTCGTCGGGGCGCGATTTGACCTTCACCGGCTTCTTGGCCGAAGCCTCGTTCAGCACGTCGACGGCGTGAATCCCGCCGTTGGTGACGCGTTCGACCTCGGTCGCCCAGCGCGCCGGCACATACCCGGACTTGACCCAGTTGTTGACGACCGCACGATCGAGCCGGAAGGCGCGCGCGACTTCGGCTTGGCTGCCGAAGATCTCCACTAGGCGGGTGGCGCAATTCATTTCCGCGCAGTCTATCGTGTCAATATGAATTTGACAATCGCAGTTTTACGAATACACGTGGTCCCTTCGACTCACCCCCTTCGGAACCGCGTCAGTCAATCCGCATCCCGATCCGCCCGATCAGGCCTCCGAATCTTTCGTACTCCTCCCTGAGCATTTTCTCGTACTGCTCCGGCGTAGTGCCGGCCGGCTCCATGCCGATCGCTGCCATGCGCTCGAGCACATCGGATGAGCTCACCGCAGCGTTCACCGCGCGGTTGAGCCGCGCAACGATCTCGCGCGGGGTGCGCGCGGCGACGAACACGCCGAGCGGCGCCGACATGTCGAACCCCGGGGCGACGGTCTCGGCAACGGTCGGGACCTCGGGCGTGAGCGCAGAGCGCTTCGCCATGCTGAAGGCGAGCACCCGCAGGCGCCCGGACTTGATCGCCCCTGCAGCGGCCGGGTAGCCGATAAAGCCTAGCTTCACGTCCCCCGCGATCATTGCCGGGACCGATTGGCCCGCGCCCTTGAACGGCACGTGGGTGAAGTTGACGCCCGTGTCGGCCTTGAACAATTCCATCGTCAGGTGATGGATCGAACCGTTTCCCGAGGAGGCGTACGGCAACGGCTCTTTTGCCGATCTTGCCAGAGCGACCAGCCCGGCGATCGAATTGGCGGGCACCGATGGATGCACCACCAGCCACATCGGAACCACCACCGCGAGCGACACGGCTTGAAGATCGCGGAACGGATCGTAGGGCAGGGATTTGTAGAGGTGCGGCGCAGTGGTGATGATGCTGCTGTCGCTGACGAGAACCGTGTAGCCGTCGGGCGCGGCCTTGGCGGCAAGGTCGGCGGCGACGGTGCTTCCCGCTCCGGGGCGGTTCTCGACCACGAACTGCTGGCCGAAGGCGTCGCCCCACTTCGAGGCGAGCATGCGTGCCAGCGTGTCCGGATTGCCCCCGGGGGCGAGTCCCACCAGGACGCGAACGGGCTTTTGCGGCCAGGCCGGAGCTTGCGCGAGCGCCGGTCCGTGCCAAGCGGCAATCGTTGCAAGCAGAAATGCGAACCGGTTCATCGGGGAAGGAAGGTCAGCTCAGGTTTCAGAGTGTATGCGCAGCAGGTTCGGAATCGTTTCCGGCGGCCGGCGGCCGAAGCCGCACTCGGCGGCGATGCCGAAGTCGCTCGCGTATTTCGCCGCGACGGCGACGCGCCGGCGCGTGCCCTCGACGCCGTCGGAATCGTGCACCAGTCCGAGGAAGAGCTTCGTCTCGCGACGCAGTTTCAACTCCGCAAGCGGGGCGAAATAGGCTTCGTCGTCGCGATTGACCGGCACCGGCATGTGAATGTAGTCCAGCGGCCGGTCGAGCGACTGGATGAGCCGGTTGTGGACCTCGACCATGTTGGCGGCGCTCCCGGGCTCCTTCCAGTGACGCCCGCCGTAGCTGCCGTAGCAAAGGTGCACGCCGAGCTCGACGTCTCGCGGGACCCGGTTGCAATGGAGGGCCAGGCGCTCGATAACGCCCGCCTTCACATCGGGAAAATGCGCATGGCGCACGCCTTCCCATTGCCCCATCTCGGTCGAGACGTCCCACTGGAGGGCAAGGTGCTCGTGCCCGATCGCCTCGCAGATTTCATCCACCTCCCGGAAAAGCTGCCCGCGATAGATCGGCTCGACGGCTGCGTGGTGCTCGTAAACGAGGTGTGCGTTCAGAAACGCTGCCGTGGTCGGCAGCGAGACCTGAAAGCGCAAGTGCCGCGGCACGGCGCCCTGATCGCGCAGCGCGCAAAGGCGCTTGTAGGAGTCGATCGCGGCTTCGGGATAGCCGAGCCCGCCGATGCGGACCCCATCTGGCCGCGCGCCCGCTTTCAAGCGCATGCGCGGCGGCGGAGGCGCGCCGCGCGCGATGACGGCCGAGCCCTTCCAAGTGCGCGTGCCTTCGGTGGGATGGGTGATGCGGCCCCCCGCGGCAACCTCTTGCGGGTCATCTTCGAACGAAGGATTGCCCTCGAGCGCGAAGCGCAGGCGTGACACCCACGACGTCCGCGGCCCGGTCTCGCCATCCGGGATGCGCCTCATGCGGCCGCCAAGGAGCGGCCCCACGGTGCGAAAGACTTCCTCGCTGTCTTTCAGACCGACGCTGCCGACGAGCAGCACTTCGCGGGCGGAGGGCGAATCGGGCTTCACGCCCTCAATTGTAATGGGCGCGGATAATACGGGTTGATGAAAGGGAGCGAACCGGGCTAAAGAGCGTGCTTGGGTGCAGCGGTTTCTTCGGCTTTCGATGCAAACGAGCGCGCCGGGCCGACGCGGCCTACAAGAGGCAGCTTGAGCGAGAGATCGAAAGGATTTATTCCGAAGCTGAGGCCGAGGAGGTTCACTTCGAAGCCCTCGACCGCGCTCGCGGTGAGGCCGGCGAGTCCGAACAGCGAAAACTGGAAGCCGCGCCCGCTCGGGGCGGATCCGGCGAGTTTCA
>Ga0193745_1000235_pt1 | contig 10015 bp, 7 predicted proteins | sample L1a2metaG_FD_145899 | JGI IMG/M metagenome (GOLD analysis project Ga0193745, IMG submission 145899) | Soil microbial communities from a riparian zone of the East river system, Colorado, United States - L1a2 | ecosystem: Environmental > Terrestrial > Soil > Riparian zone | place: USA: East River... | reverse complement strand
GGGACGCCCCTCATCGCGCCGGCCTTGCAGGCGAGGCAGACACTACTGCAAGTGATAAATCTCGACGAGACCAACTCCAGTGCCGCCGTTCTTTCCTGCCGAGATGGCGGTAAATGCGCCGGCCGGCAGTGAGGCAAGTATTCCGGATTCCAGAGGATTGGGCAGCGCGAGTCCGTGCGCCGCAAGTTGCGCGGCGGAGGCAGGGTCGTCCTGCCAGTTGTCATTTGAGCTCAGAAGCGCGCCGTTGCCGTCGCGCAGCTCCAGAGTTGGATCTGCCAGTACGTTATTCAAGCCGGATTGGGTCAACGACGGCCCAAGGCCGCGCACCACCACAGTGCTGCCGCTACCACCGCCGAGAATAAATCCCCCGATCATGACATTAGCGCCCGTTCGCACAAAGCCACGCGTGCTGATGTTCGCCAACTGTGAACTGGATCCCTGGTCAGTGTCATAGACCTCCACGACACCCGTCCCTGTACCATTGTTTTTTCCGGCAAGGATGGCGGTATAACCTCCTGGTTGGAGGGTAGCGACGATTCCGGATTCGTTCGGATGCTGCGGCGCGAGACCGAGGGCGGTAAGTTGAGAGGCTTGTGCAGCGTTGTCCTGCCAGTTGTCGTTTTGGAATAGCAATCCGCCGCTGCCGTCGCGTAGTTCCAAGGTGGGATCCGCGAGTGCGTCACTAATGCCGTAACCTGTCAGCGATGGTCCGATGCCGCGCAGCGCTATGTTCTTCGCTGCGTTCCCCGAGATGATGAAGCCACCGATGAGCGCATTATCACCTGTGTCCACTCGCAAACGCGTTGAGATATTGGCCAGCGCGCTCGGAGCGCCGGCCGTCACTTGCATTCCATCCGTCACCACATAATCGCCCGTGATCTCAATGGTCTTTACGGGAGCGGAAAATGCGTAACCCCGCCAGTGCATGCCGCCATCGCCCCCGGGGTAGGTGGCCTCGCCAATCTGATTTCCCGACGCGTCTGTGAAGGCAAAATGCGTTTTGCTGCCATTGCAGGGACTTGGAGGCCCAGGGATGCTAGCCCAATACGCGCCGAAGGACGAGACGGGTTGGGAGAAGGAAATCCTGATGAAGGCGTCTTGCGAATCCGACCCCATGAATATTCTTCCGTCGGTCGGACCGGTATAGAAGGCACAAAGGCTAAACATATTAAACGTGGCGGTTTCCAGCCGCTCCCCCGAGACCACCGCGGTACCTCCGAGAATGATTTCTGAACTGCCGAAATGCCTCACCGGAAACTCTTCCCACGTTTCGGATTGAGAGCCGACGAATGGCGGTATCTCAATCACATCCGCGATAGAAACAGTGGTCGCGGAAAACAGACCAAAAATTGCCGCCGGCAAAAACGCCCTGATGAAATTTCGGGCTCTCCCAAGCTGCAGAAATTCCTTCATCGCCCGTTCCTTCAGACAGTGTTCCGAAACATGCGGGAAAAGGCAAGAGCAAAGAGGTGGATTTAGTTTCACAGTTTCCCATCCTTGCCGCTGCGGGCCAGCACACGATGCCGTTTTGTTCTACGACCAATCGGTCTTGGAGACAATATTGCCAGAAAACGTTTCCAGTTTTACGGCCTCTTTGCCATCAAGGAGTTGTCGGCCGGCAGGAACCGCGACGACGGAACGGACCGGTGCGGCCCCGGGAGGGTTGCGGTCGATTCGTATTCCCAACTTGTCCCTTCGGCAGTCGGCAGCAGCGCTTCGGCACGAGCCAAAACAGCCGCAAGAACGAGCGCGATGGCTAGAAACGATTTTCGCATGCGGCCTCACCTGTTATCCACTCGGTTCTGTTTGGCGAGTGGTGAGATGGGGCATCCGCTCTTCCTCTTCCGCTTCCTCTGATTTGCTCGACTCGATACCCTTCGATGGGCAGGAAGACGAAGAGGAAGAGGAAGACGAAGAGGAAGAGGAAGAGGAGAAAATCCGGAGTCTACGGGGCTCGAACCCGCAACCTCCGCCGTGACAGGGCGGCGCTCTAACCAATTGAGCTAAGACTCCTCGCGAAAAGCGAAGCAGCGTAAATCGCCTCTTTCACACCGACAACCTGTTTCTCGCCCCGAGTCATTGCGAGATGCATTGCTTATGTGCGGGATGCAGGCGAACGCAGCGAGCAGACTAGGTCGCACCCTCTGCGCCTTCAACCTCTTTTTCCGCGCCGTAGCCGCCGCCAGTGGGCGGCGTCACGAATCACACGGTTGTGTGGCAGCAAGAAACAAAACTGGCGGCGCGGCGCACAGCGTCGCGGCAACAAAATACGAAATCGGTCGCCCCGTTTGCCACCCGTGACGCGTGGTTTATAATCGCGTAACCTCCGAATGACCGACAAACCCAGCAACGAATTCGAGAACCCCGACGATCGCCCGGGCAAACGCGAGCTTAGTTTGCTCGAGGCATTCGATCTTGTTCTCGCTTCCATACCTCCGGACGATCGGAATCGCGGCGACCTGTTTCTCATCCGCTCGGAAATTGCCGCGCAGGAAGAAACGATCGGCGAAGCGGAGCAGATGATCGAGAAGCTCGAGCAGGTCATTAAAAAGGTGACCTCCCCCGCGAACCGCATCGGCACTTACCTCAGCAATCCTGCGCGAGAGACGGCGCATATTGTTGTCGGCGGCGCCGATTATTATTGCAATGTCGATCCGCGAATCAATCTCGCGAAGCTCCAGAAAGGCACGCGCGTTCTCGTCAATGAAGCGTACGTGATTGTGGGCGACCTCGGTTTCGAGACAGCCGGCCCGGTCACGAAAATCACGGAGGTGCTGGGCGCCGATCGGCTCCGAGTCGGCTCGGAACACGGGCTCCAGTCTTTGATTCTCCAACGCTCCGCCGAGCTGCTGAAGAGCAAGCTTAAATCCGGCGATGAAGTTCGGGTCGATCCGAATTATCGCGTCGCCCTCGAAATCCTGTCACGCCCCCAGGCCCGGGAGCATTACCTGGACGATGTCCCGGAACTGCCCTGGGAGAAAGTCGGCGGGCAGGATCAGGCGCTCCAGGCCATCAAGGACGCGATCGAGCTGCCGCTTCTTCACGGCGAGCTCTTCCAAAAATTCCAGCATGCGACGCCGAAGGGTTTCCTGCTTTACGGGCCGCCTGGCTGCGGCAAGACGCTCATCGGCAAGGCCACGGCCTACAATCTGACAAAGCAGCTCCGGGAAAAAACGGGCGCTGAGATGAAAGAGTATTTCATGCACGTCAAAGGCCCGGAAATCCTGAACATGTGGGTGGGAGAATCGGAGCGGATCGTGCGTGAAATTTTTTCCACCGCGCGCGAAAAACGGCAGGAAGGCTTTTTACCGTTTCTCTTTATCGACGAGGCGGAAAGCATTCTTGGCACGCGGCGTGCCTCTCGTTATTCGAACATCCTCTCCACGCTCGTGCCGATGTTCTGCTCGGAGATGGATGGAATCGATTCGCTTCACGACGTCGTCATTATTCTCGCCTCCAATCGTGCGGATTTGATCGATCCTGCAATTCTTCGCCCGGGCCGGATTGACCGAAAGATCAAAGTGAACCGGCCGAATAAGGACGGCGCACGTGAGATCTACCGGATATATCTTACGAACGATCTGCCGTATGACGGAGCGTTGGCCAAGGAAGCTGGAAACATCGGCGCCGCGATCGATCGGCTGGTCGAGCGGATCCTGGAAGTGCAATTCGCGCGGCGCGACGAAAACAAATTCCTGGAGATCACCCTGCGGAGCGGCCGAAAAGAGACGCTTTACCGGAGCGATCTCCTGAGCGGGGCGATCATCGCGTCAATCGTCGAGCGCGCAAAAAGCCTCGCGATCAAACGCGCGATTGCCGACCAGGCGACTGGTGATTCAGCGCAATCGGCCGCCGGAATCAGCGAAAGCGACTTGCAACTTTCGTTCATCGCCGAGTTTACAGAGAACGATATTTTCCCACCGGCCGACATGACCGAGGATTGGTTCAAGCTGATCGATTACGATCCGGAAAATGTCGTGAAAATTTCGCCGGTGCGCCGCGCTGAGCCGTCGAAACTGCCCGGTCATCGCGGAGTGATCTAAGGTGGATCGTGCGCTCCGTCGCGCGATGTTTTCATTTTGCGGCTGCGCCGTCATTTTTTGTCATCGAGCGCGGAGCGCTCTATCCACCACCCTGAAATCGCTTCCGCTTTCCCCGGCGCATCGCTTAGCATCGGGCACATGAAGTTGCGCGCTCGTTTTCTTGTTCCGGCGATAATCTTCGCGGCGCTTGGCCCGGCGTTGCTCGGCCAGCTCACGCCCGAACCGCGGTCTGACGTTTCAAACAAGGCGCTCATCACCAAAGCGGCCCCAGCCGTCAATCCACCCACAAACAAGTCCGGGGCGGGAGACATCACGGAGCTGCGCACGATGGCTGACGACTATTACGCATGGCGTAATGAAAATTATCCGGTTGGCAGCAGCGATTCCGGACTTCACACCTGGGACAATCGCCTGACCGACTACTCCGAGGCGAAGATCGCGGAACGCGCCCAGCATGTTCGTAAATTACTCGATCGCGTTCGCGCGCTCCCGGCCGCCCATTGGCCGAAAGATGATCGAATCGACTGGATGCTCTTCCGTTCGCAACTGGAAGGAGCCGATTTCAACAGCCGCGTGCTGCAATCCGAGAAAACAGATCCACAGGTCTACGTCAGCGAATGCAGTAACGGAATTTTTTCCCTCCTGAAGAAAGAATACGATGCACCGCGCAAGCGCGCGCTAGCCGCGACGGCGCGTCTGCGGCAGATGCCGGCCATGCTCTCCCAGGGCGAGCGCAATTTGCAGAAACCAATCAGACTCTTCGCCGAGCTCACAATCGCCTCCGCCCGCGCAATCGATCCCCTCTTCAATGACAGCCTCATGACTCTGGCACGCGATCTTCCGCCGAACGAGCGCGACGATCTGGTGAAAGCGCGCGACGGCGCGCTCACGGCCATTCATGGTTTCGCCGACCGCCTCGAAAAACGCCTGCCATCGATGGTGCCTTTCTCTCCGATGGGGACTGCGAATTACAATTACTACCTCAAACAAGTGCTCCTCCTCCCGCTGGATGCGCAACAGGTAGAGATGCTGGGCCGCGCGGAGCTGGCACGTTATCGCGCACTCGAATCGCTCCTGCCCGATCCCGCCCTCGCCGATCCGAACCCCGCCCGAAGCAAGAACATCCCACCGGATCAGGCCTCCTTTCTGAATGCCTACGAAAGCCGCGAACAAGAGATGATCAGTTTCCTGAAAGAACATCAGCTCGTGACCGTGCCCGATTACCTCGGCCGCTTCGAGATTCGGCAGCTGCCGGAGGCGTTCAAACCAACCAGTCCCGGCGGCTTCATGAATCCGCCGGGGGTTTACGACAAAGATCCGGCCGGTTTTTTCTTCATCCCCACCTACAATCCCCAGTCGAAGAATTTCTACATCCGCGCGGCGATCGAAGATCCGCGGCCAATTCTCGGACACGAGGGCATTCCCGGACATTTCATGCAGCTCTCGATCGCGAACCATCTTACCGACGAGATCCGTCGCCAGCACGGCGATGGCGTGTTCGTCGAAGGCTGGGCGCTTTACGGCGAAGAGATGCTCATGCGCACAGGCCTCTACCCGGAGAACTCTGCTGCGTATGGGCAGGTCTTGCGGTTGTCGCGGTATCGTTCCGCGCGCATCGGGGTCGATGTGAATTTGCACACTGGCAAATGGACCTTCGAGCAGGCGGTGAACTACTTCATGGAAGGCGGAGGGCTCGACCGTGAAGCGGCTGAAGGCGAAGCCGCGGGGGCGGCCTCGAGTCCCACGCAAAAAATCAGCTACATCGTTGGGAAATGGCAGATCATGAATCTGCTCGGCCGTTATCGGGATAAAGCCGGCGCCAACTTCCGGCTTGGTCAATTCCATGACGATTTGATCAGGAACGGCAGTCTCCCGCTCTCCATCGTCGAATGGATTCTCCTCGATGACGCGACGTCCATCGAACAGGGGATACGGTAGAAGCGCCATCCTCTGGAGCGCGTCGTTTAGATCATGTCATCCTGAGGCTGGCGAAGCGCGCCGAAGGACCTCTCAACTGCAATTCGCGGGCGCATTCGGTGAGAACGCGCAACTTGCATTGGCGAGGTCCCTCGCCGTCTGCGCCGCTCGGGATGACAAGCCAGAATACCTAACGCGGGGTGACTACCATCGCGCGTGGACCGGCGTTACACTTCACAAATGTCCGCTGACGCCACCTCAGTCCTTGTCATCGGCGGCGGGCCGGCTGGCCTGCGGGCCGCGGAAGTCGCCAACGCTGCCGGCGCGCGCGTTGTCCTCTGCGATGCGCAACGTTCGGTCTGCCGGAAATTTCTCGTCGCGGGCCGCGGAGGACTCAATCTCACGCACGGCGAGCCGGTGGAAGATTTCCCGGCTCGTTATGTCGATGAACCGGATCGCTGGCGTGTTCTGCTCCGGGAATTCGGCCCGGATGATTTGCGCGCCTGGGCGGCGGAACTAGGTGTCCCGACGTACGTTGGCACAAGCGGACGCGTTTTTCCGCTCGGACAAAAAGCCGCGGGACTCTTGCGCGCATGGCTCAGACGTCTGCGCGCGAGCGGGGTGGAGTTTCGCACCGGTTCGCGCCTCATCGGCCTGGCACGCGAACAGGAGAGTTGGCGCGCTGAATTCCAAACTGTCGACGGCCAGTGCTCGCTCGCCGCTAATGCGGTCGTTCTCGCGCTCGGCGGCGCTTCGAGGCCAGAAACCGGATCTGACGGCGCCTGGCCCGCGATTCTGGCTGCTCACGGCGTGGAGATCGCTCCGTGGGTTCCAGCGAACTGCGGATGGGAAGTTGATTGGCCTCCGGAGCTGCTCGCGCGGGCCGAAGGACTGCCGTTGAAGAATCTCAACGTGCGCGCCGCAGGCGAATCGGTCTCCGGTGAGTTGCTCATCACGCGCCACGGATTGGAGGGGGGTGCGATTTATCGACTGGGCCGGACGCTCCGCGCAATGAAGCCGCCGCGTTTGGAGATTGATCTGAAACCACAACTCACGATCGAAACAATGCGCGAGCGGGCAGCCGCTCTGTCCGACGCGAGCGATTGGTTCCGCGCCTGGAAACTGAGCGCTGCTACGATTGCGCTGATCGAAACCATTTGTCCCGACGACTGCAACGATCCGGAACGATTGATTGCTCGCGTGAAAAATTTCACTCTGTCACTGCGAGGCCCGTGTCCAATTGCCGACGCGATTTCCTCAGCCGGCGGCGTGCCCTGGAGCGAGGTCAACGAAAACCTGATGGTGCAAAAGCTTCCCGGAATTTACGTGGCAGGGGAAATGATCGATTGGGAAGCGCCCACAGGCGGTTATCTCCTGCAAGGCTGTTTCGCCACTGGCACACGCGCCGGAAGAGCCGCCGCAGCCTGGCGCACCCAAGTTTAGCGGGAATTTGCAAGGCGAGAGCACTCAGTGAACAACCGGCGTTGCGCCGGGTGACACACCCGTCTAGATCACGCCGTTGGCCCCGAGAACGAAACTCGCCGCCGCAGTGCGGTTCTCTACGCCTAACTTTGGAAAAATGCGTTCGAGATATTTCCCGATGGTTTTCGTTTTTAGACTCAGAATCCTGCCGATCTCCGCGTTCGTTTTGCCGCGCGCCACCCAGGACAGCACTTCTGTTTGCCGTTCCGTTAGGGCGCTCCGGCTTGCGGACACGCCTGGGTTCTGTTCCAGCAACAGACAGACCGAATCAGTTTCGCAACAAAGCATCTGCACCCCAAGCCGTCCTCCTGACCGGTCCAGGATAAATCTCGGCGGTTGCCCCCCGGAGATCCCGTCGCAAAGCCAACGGGTCAATACCTCCGGGAGGCGATCCAAGGGGTAGGCCGCCGCGAACAGATCCCTCAGCCAAAGATTCGCTCGCGCCGTCGCAAACTGAATCCGACCATCCGGTGACACGACCAGCAGCGCTTGCAGTGCCGCGGCCGCATCAGGGGCGGGCTCGGCCTGGTCGAGAATTTGGTTGAAGGATGGATCCAATGACATGGGTCTAAAAAATGACTACGAGAACGGCCGCCCGAAGTTGGCGAAGTTCTTTAAAACCCGTAATTCCCCCGGTCGGGGGATTCGTTGGACTATCCGGTTTCGACTAACGAGCGAGGGGCCGGTATGTTGAGCGTCGATGAAGAGGGTCTTCGGAATCGAAACGGAATACGGAATTACGATTCAAGGGGCTGAATCGGTGGATGTGGTGGCCGAATCGATTGAGCTGGTGCGCTCTTACACCGAGCATGGCGCCCACATGAAATGGGACTACGGCTTGGAAGATCCACATCGGGATGCCCGTGGCTTCAGAGCGGCGGAACTGGTCCAGGACACGGATGAGTCGGCCTACTACGAGATTGATAAAAATCGGCCGTTGAGTTTTGAGGAGATCAAGAGCGATCTCGTGCTTTCGAATGGCGCCCGTTATTACAACGATCACGCCCACCCGGAGTATTCGACTCCGGAATGCACAACGCTGCGGCAGCTCGTCGCGCACGAAAAAGCTGGGGAGCGGATTCTGGCGGAGTGCGCCCGGCGGAGGAATTTGAAACTTCCGGCCAACCGCGAGGTGCGGCTCTACAAGAACAACACGGATTTCGTCGGGCACAGCTACGGGTGCCACGATAATTATCTGATGCGGCGCGATGTCCCCTGGGATCATCTCGTCGCCGGCGTACTGCCCTTCTTGATTACCCGGCAAATCTTCGCCGGCGCCGGCAAGGTGGGAATTGAAGGGGAAAGCGCGGCGAACCAACCGGGAGTGTTTCAGATTTCACAACGCGCCGACTTTTTTACCGTGCCTGTAAGCATCGACACGATGAACAAGCGGCCGCTCGTAAATACGCGCGACGAGCCTCACGCAGACGCACGCCTTTACCGGCGTTTTCACGTGATCATCGGGGACTCGAACATGAGTGAGTGGGCCACGGCGTTGAAGGCCGGGACGACTGGGCTCGTGCTCGATCTGATCGAGCGAGGGGAAGCGCCGCAGATCGAAATCGCGCAACCGGTCGCCGCGACAAAATCCATCAGCCGTGATCAGAATTATGACTGGATCATCGAACTGAGCGATGGACGCAAGATTTCCGCGATCGATGTCCAACGGCTCTATCTGACAGCCGCAGCGAAAGTCGCAAACGACAATGCGGAAACGACCTGGCTGCTGCGGGAGTGGGAGGCGGTGCTGAATGATCTCGAGCGCGATGTGGCACTGGCCCGCGACCGCGTGGACTGGGTGGCAAAAAAGTTTTTACTCAGCGCGTTTCAAGAGGAGGAGAAGCTTTCCTGGACCGATCCGTGGCTTCAGGCGATCGACCTCGAATATCACAACATTCTCCCGGACGAAGGCTTGTTTTATGAGCTGCCACGTCAGGGTTCGATGAGGAGCATCGTGAGCGAGGAAGAAATCAGGAGCGCGGTCTTTACGCCGCCGGAAACGACCCGCGCGTATTTTCGCGGCCGGTCTGTCGCGAGATTCAACGAGGCGATCACGTCGATACAATGGGATGAAATAGCGTTCGCGAATGGCGCGCATTCCCATCTGGTCGCGTTGCCCGAGCCGGCGGACGGGGCACGCCTTGAGGCGTTAAATGAACTCGTGCGGGAAGAGACGGAGTTGCCGGAGTCCTCGACTTCGCTGGGCCGTTATTAAGCTGGGTCATCCCGAGCGAAGTCGAGGGACCCCGTGGAACATCGTTCGACATAACGACGGGATCCTTCGACTTCGCTTCGCTCCGCCCAGGAGTGGCCACCGACGATGAAGCCCGCAATGAGGATGTTGTTACCCGTGCTCACAGATGCTCGCGTGCTGATATTCCCGAGCTTTGCGGCCACTCCCTGATTGAGGTCGTACACTTCCACCAAGCCCACCCCGGTGTTGTTATTCGTACTCTTCACGATGGCGGTGTAGGCACTCGGATTCAAAAGCGCATCAATCGCCGCTTCGAGATTATTGGCCGGTGGGATGCCCGTGGCCAGGATCGCGGCCTCTTGCACGGGATCGTCTCTCC
>Ga0193745_1000233_pt1 | contig 10071 bp, 3 predicted proteins | sample L1a2metaG_FD_145899 | JGI IMG/M metagenome (GOLD analysis project Ga0193745, IMG submission 145899) | Soil microbial communities from a riparian zone of the East river system, Colorado, United States - L1a2 | ecosystem: Environmental > Terrestrial > Soil > Riparian zone | place: USA: East River... | reverse complement strand
CAACACCAACTCCGACGCCAACTCCATCTCCATCTCCAACTCCAACTCCAACTCCGACGCCAACTCCAACTGCAACTCCGACGCCAACGCCAACACCCACTCCAGCGACCCCGACGCCCACTCCTAGCCCGGCAACGCCAACACCAACTCCCACTCCTCCAACCCCCACGCCGACACCAACGGTGACGCCAACGGTAACTCCGGGCACACCGTCGCCGACTCCGACGTGCCCGCCAAATGTGATCCAAGGATTCGACGACATCACGAACTTGCCCGTGGCGGGCTGGGTGCAGACCAATCACAGCACCACCATCGGGACCACCGGATGGTTCCAGGGCAATGACGCGGTCTTCCCGGCTCACCAGGGAACGCTGCCTACTTCCTATATTGGAGCTAACTTCAACAACACCACTGGCACCAATACCATCAGTAACTGGCTCCTGACCCCGGCGACAACGTTGCGTAACGGCATCCCCATGACCTTCTGGACAAGGAGCACAACGGCCAACCCATTCCCGGACCGGCTCCAGGTGCGCATGAGCACCAACGGCACCAGCACGAATGTGGGGACAACGGCGACCGACGTGGGCGACTTCACGACGCTCCTGCTGGATATCAACCCGACCTATACCGTCGGAGGTTATCCGGAAGTCTGGACGCAGATGACTGTGACCATAACAGGCGTCCCATCGTCGACCCTGGGACGGCTGGCCTTCCGCTACTTTGTGGAGAACGGAGGACCGACGGGAGCGAACTCTAATTACATCGGCATTGATACAGTCTCTTACATCACGGTCGCTTGTGACGATTTTGCAAGTCCAACGCCGTCACCGACAGCCACGGTCCCGCCAACAGCGACACCGACATCCACGCCGACAGCTACACCCACTACCACCGCTACTCCTACAGCGACGGCGACGGCTACCGTTCCACCTTCGGCGACACCTACCGCTACCGCGACGATTGCGCCTTCTCCCAGTCCGTCAGCCTCACCTGGCATAAGTCCGACGCCGAGTGCTACACCAATCCCACCGACCCAGGCGATCAACCTCTCGACCCGGATGCGGGTTCAGACCGGTAGCAATGTTGGCATCGGCGGGTTTATCATTACGGGAAGCGCTCCCAAACAAGTGCTCGTGCGGGCCATCGGACCTTCTCTCACTCACTTCGGGGTGCCCAATGTGCTGGCTGATCCAGTGCTCGAGCTGCACGGTCCGAGTGGCTTTTCCACAGTCACGAACGACAACTGGAGAGACACGCAAGAGGACCCGATCCGGGCTACCGGCATTCCGCCGACCGATAATCTGGAGTCAGCCATCCTGGCGACGCTGGCTCCCGGAGCCTATACTGGGATCGTGAAGGGCCAGAACAACACTTCTGGTGTCGGCTTGATCGAAGTCTACGACCTCAATCAGAGAGCCTCGAAGCTGGCCAACCTGAGCACGCGCGCCTTCGTCAGCACGGCTGACAACATCGTCATCGCGGGCTTCCTCCTCAGCGACAGCACCACGGACGACCGAATAGTAGTGCGCGGCATCGGCCCGAGTCTCGCTCCCGCGTTATTCCCTGCATCTGCCGTGCTGGCCGATCCAACGTTGGAGCTGCGCGATGCGAATGGAGCGCTCCTCGTCGCGAATAACGACTGGCAGGACGACCCGGTGCAAGCCGCGGCCATCACCGCAACGGGACTGGCGCCGAGCAACCCATTGGAGGCCGGAATAGCGACGACGCTGCCGCCGGGTCTCTACACCGCGCTGCTGGCGGGATTGAATGGCGGCACCGGCATCGGCGTGGTTGAAGTTTACGACCGCGCAGCACCATAAGGCGTTCCTGTGCCCCTTCTGTAGGGCGGGGTCGCTGACCCCGCAGAGAGATAAGACAGGTTGCCAACCTGAGTCGGCAGAGAAGCGATCGCAGGAATGTCAGAAGATGTAAGGGCGGCCACCAAAGCCCTTCAGAAGGTGGCGGGCTACTTCTGTGACATTTTATCGCCTAGAGGCGCGCTACGACAACAACAACCGTTTGTGTCATCGCTCTGTCGACTGATGCGGCGCTTGAGTGGCGACGAAAAGAGGCAACTTTTCGAGAAGAAACTTAGCTGCTCTACCGTAAAACTTTATACTGACTGGCGTGTCCTTCACTGAAATGTTAACAGCTTTGATAATTCCCAATGTTGTCGACTTGTTGAATCCCGCTATTGCTGGCCAGGGTAAAAAGATCACAGGATGGAGAGGCCTAAACAGCCAGAATACTGAGATCACAAGCCCATTGTTGCAGAGTCGCACCGTTAAGGCCGCTCGATATGGAATCGTAATGATCCATGAGAAGTACGCCGAGCAGCCTCGCTTGACGTAAAGAACCGTTCCAGGCTCTCCGGCATACCTTTGACTCAGCTTATACCATCCTCCAGTGGTCGTTAATAGAATCACAAGAATGTATGCACTCGACATCCCGGAAAAGATGATCGCGTAAGAATTATTGTCCATTCCTTGGCGGCTGCTTATACGCGTTAGCTGGCCATAATTTTGTGTAGGTAGGATAACTGCTAATGCTAGCTATCACACCTTTACCCCAAATGAACGAGCCGAACCAAATGAATTTATTGTCACTCGCACGTCCCCACGCAATATTCAATGACCCCCACGGGGTGTTGATGGTGCCATTGTCAAACGCTCCTTCAATATCGCAGGCGGACCGCGCATTTGTAACAAAGGGGCCGAGACCACCCCCCACACTTCCAGCAAATGACCAAGGTTCATAGCCCCTGGGAGAGGCTACAGCAGAATTTGGCCCGAGAAATCCACCAGCTGTACTAAAAATACCGCCAGAATTGTATGGCCTTTCGAATCCTCCATCGAAAAGACCGATGCCTCCGGCTACAATGCCTCCAGCTGACAGTGGATAGGCCAAACCTCCGTCCCCGCCGCCGGCGGCAATGACTCCAAAACCAAACAAACCCAGCGGATCTACCTGGTTAAGTGGATCATTGCCAACATACCCATAAAGATTCGTCCCACCCCCTTCACCGATTGGATCGCGGCAAATCCACCTCCCTAATGCCGGATTGTAGGCGCGGTAGAGCGTCAGATTCAGGCCGCTGGGAGCGTGGAAATAGTGCCCGGTGTAGCCGAAATCCACATCCTCCGTCCCGGCCACCTTAGTTCTTTGACCATACGGATCATAGTCGTACCGCGCCATCAATGTTCCTGCCGAATCGGTTAGCTCCCGAATGCTTCCAAGATGGTCCCGCGTGTAATAGCGGCTCTTCTCCCGTTGTTCTCCCTCCGCAAAGTATTGCCGCGTGACCTTGTTGTCCCCGTCTCGTTCCTGAGCAATCGTATTTCCCACCCACACAAAGTGCTTTGTGCTTGTCACCGTCGAGCCACTCTTCTCCACGATTTTGACACGTCGGTCCAGTCCGTCGTAGGAAAACTCGGAGCGCTGGCCGCTGCCATGGTTGATCGCCCTTAACCGGTTCGCCGCGTCCCACTCGAAAGTTTTTCCCATCCCATCATCGGTCAAATTGCCGGCTAGATCGTACGTAAGTATCACGTCGCTGCCAACGATCCCACCGCCTTCCGTCGTGAAGCTCTCTATCTGGTTGAGATTGTTGGGAATGTAGGAGTGGTATAAAAGATTCCCCGCAATCCCTTGCGGGTTCAACTCGGAGTCGCTGGTACGATTCCCGGCGGCGTCGTACCCATACGTGTTGATCTCGGCCCCGGGAGTGGGAGTCAAACGATTGCGCGCACTAACCAGGCGCCGAATCTCGTCGTAGACAAACCAGCGTCCCGAGCTGGCGCTTCCCAGTTGTCGCGCCCAGCTCAGGATCTCTCCTTCCGAATCGTAGTCGTAATCGAATTTCGACAGGTTCACGGTCTGAGGATTCCTATTTTGCAGGGTTTGCAGACGCCGGTCTTTGCTATTGCCAAAATAAATATAGTGCGTCGTTTGCCCGCTCGGGTAAGTGAGGGTATCCAGCCGGGAGGTCGCTCCGTAATAAGTTCGCCCAAACTCGCCGAGGGCGTTGTGACTGGTGGTGAGCCGACCCAAGGCATCAAACTGCACGGTCGATTCGTCCCCGCCCTCGATCGTTTGGCTGGTTACTCGGCCCAGTTTATCGTAGATAAAGGTAATGGTATCTTCGTCCAGAGGCCCGGCTGTGTTGGCCAGCTTCCCGTCATTCCCATAACCTGGGGTCCCGATGTAATAATAAGTGTAATCAGTCGTGCCGGTTCCATCCTCCATCGTCGTCATCCGGTTGAAATACGGGTCGTAATTGTACGACACACTGGGTGTGGGGGGGCTGAGAGGATTGCCTGAAGTATCGGTGTAACTTACCTGCTGGATATTGTTGTCGAGAAAGTAGGAGTAGTTTGTCCGGCGATTCAGCGCGTCCGTCGCTGACTTCAACCGGCTCGTAGCGCCCGGTGTGCCCGAGGCGTTCTGACCTTCGTAGAGATAGTTGATCTTTGTGTTATCCTGGAACACCTTTTCGTAGACGCGGCCTTGCAGGTCGCGGTTGAAAATGGTCATGTTTCCATTGGGATCGGTGATACTGTTCAACGAACCACAGCTGCACCAATCGTAAGTAGTTTGGGTGAGAAAATCGACGATCGAATCCATGTTCCGGTCCGCATTGTAATGGCGATACGTCCAACGATCGAGCCGGTCTTTGCTCGCCGTGAGATCGAGCGTCATTCCCCTCACGCTATCCATATATTGGAATTCTTCCGTTGTGTTATCGGGGTAGGTGATTCGCGTCGGCCGGTCCAGGGCGTCATATTCGATAATTGAAAAATAGCCGTCCGGGTTGGAGGTCACCTTCTCTACCCGGCGTGCACTATCGTAATAAAATTCGGTGCTTGCGGCTGCACCGTTGACCTCGGGACTGGTAATGGAGGTAAGATAGCCGACGGGATGGCCCGTGCTGCCGTCGCCATACCCGTAGGTCGTAGTCTTCTCATTGGCATCGGTAATGGTTTCAATCTGTTTCGTGCCTGTGGTGTAGGTATAGGAAGTTACTTGTCCGGCGGTATTCCAGACAGTTAGTGGCTGATGCGAGTCATTATAAATGGCGTCGAATAACTTATCGGCCGGTTCGTTATCCGGATACTGGTTTTTGCCTTTCGGATTTTTTTGGTACACGCCAACCAGATCAATTTGATTCGCCGCATAGTCGAAGTACGTCACCCGACCCACCGGGTCAGTCGACTTGGTCACACGACCCCGAGCGTTGCGTTCGAACCCGGTAATTCGATCGGTGCCGTCCGGCAATAGTTTTTGGGCAATGATGCTTGGCAGGCCAGTGCTACCCGGAGACCAGGGAGGTCCGCCTTCCCGCGGATAGAAATAATAAACAGGGTTTTCCAGGGGCTCCTTCTCGCGCTCTTTGATGTTGCTTACACCGAAAGTGTCCGGGGTATGCACCCACTGGGTTAATCTGGCTTTGCTGTAATCGGGATCTTCACCACCTGGTGGGTACAACGCCATTGCTCGTTTGTCCCAATAGAAGGTATTGCGGAAGTTATGAAAGTGATTTAAAGGAGGGGGAACGATGCCTGGAGCATTCGGGTCGGAATCGCAATTCACCTCGGGGCATCCTGGAATTCCAGGGGCATCTTGTCTATACTCGACCCTTTCCCGCTCGCCAGTGAGCGTATCGGTAGCTTCTATCCTCCGCAAGCCGCCGTCATGGTAAGGGTCCGCGCCAGTAAACGCGACGAATGAGGTCGAACGATACGGCGTCGTCAAAGTAGTCACAAAATCGGGATGGTTCGCATCCTCGTAAATAAATTGTGAGACGATACCGATCGTGTCGGTGATACTTGTCAAATTACCGTCCTTGTAGGCAAATGTAGCAAAACGCCCAAAGGGATCGGTCACCCTGGTGATCTTGTAAGTATCAACCGGGTCGTCATAGGACAGCGTTGTCGGAGGGTTTCCGACAGCATCGTAGATTTGGACCAGTCGCAGACTGTCGTAGACCAGCTCGGCAAAATTGCCGACGGGGTCGATGCGCTGGCTCAGGAAGACCCTCCGGTTCCCTTTACGTTTGTCCGATTCCGCAAACCTTTCACGCGAACCGCCACTGGAAATTCGTTCGTAAACGATCGGATCCGAGGAAATCCGCTCCAGAGTGGCGCCGCTTTGAAATTCCGGTTTGAAACCGCCGGTGACGTTGTCGAACAGGTAAATTTCCGCACCCCCGCCAGCCGTGTGAAGCGTCACGCTGGCCGACGGAGTACCGCTATCGTCCGTGATGTAGGAAAGCCAGTTGAAGTTCCACTTCGGGCCAAGATTAGAATAATCGAAATTCGCTGGCTGATTGAATTCCCGCTGATTGTAGGTCGCGGTAAATACCATGGACGGGCCGGCCGGCGGAACGTGTCCCACAGGGGTGTCCGTGATGTTAAGGCTCACCGTCTGAAGATGAAAATTATAGATGGCCATGCCCTTGGGGCACTCGGGGTCCTTGGCCTTGGGATCATTGACCTTCGTCCCATTCTCGTCGTGGTTTTGCGTGAACCCGCGGCCCCACACTCGTGACGCCTCTTTTGCGCTGGCGAGTTGCCAGCCAGAAGGCACTTTTGAGCGTGGAATGAGAAAATAACCGCTGGACTCAGCATCCAGGGCAGCCCGAGTTACCCATATCTCGCCGCCAAGGATGGGGTCCTTGGTCAGAAAATGCCCGTTCTCTTCCCTGACTAGAGCCGCATAATGCTCGGCCTTCCAGTTGACCACGGAGGGCACAATAACCTTTGCCCCGGGAGCCCGCTTGGCGACGACATAATCCATCTTCAATTCGGACGCGAGCTGGTCCAGTTGCCGAAGCGACAGCCCGCGGCTTGTTGATTGGACCTCGGAAAGTCTCGCGGCGCGCGGTTCAGCAGGATTTTCGAAAGCAAAGATGGAACTCAGGGCCGCCACGCCGCATGTGAAAGCCTTCCCTGGTTCTTTACGCATCCACCAGCTGCCCTCTTGAGCGCCGGCGACTTTCTCGGTCGCAGAGCCTATCAGCGGCCTGTGCTCAATTTGTTTCAACAGCGCTTCCAACTGATCGAGGCGACCAATCCGGGTATTGAGTTCAACCAGTTCTCCAATTGCGCGGTCGGCCAGGGCTTTGGCTTTCGCTTCCGTCGCCTCTTCACTTAGTTTCCAGGCTTGCTCCCAGGCCGCCAGGGCCTTTAGGAACCAGCCACTCTGCCGATATGTCAGGCCCAGGTTGACCAATAGCGCCGCACGCCAGGGCGACTTTGGGTGCCGCTCGATGAAACCAGTTATGGCGGACAGGTCGTCACCATCCGCCCGGTTTGTGTATGACTCAATCGCGTAATTCAGCGCAGCATTTTCCGCCGGGGTCGTCTTGTCGCCGACGGGAACGAGCGGTTCTTGAAACACACGGGCACGAAAAATTTCCGCGTCCGATGGCGCAGGGGCCAGCGATGTCTGCGTCTGGGCCACTATAAGAGCGGAGCCGGTCGTGACAGAGATAAACAGGCAGAAGCACACAACAAAACATGTAGTCTGTGATTTCATAGATTCTCGGGGTTGGATGGGGATGGGGCTTTAGGGAAGTTTAGCCAACATGTTTGCGATGCCCCAACGCAAGCTAAATGTCGAAATAACGTGAAATATTCTACGGATCGGTCTTGGATCGATTTTTCAGCAAGCCAAAGCCGCCGTCGCAACCCAGTCTGGCCGGCGCAGTCCTGAGTAATAGAATATCTCGAAGATATGCTATTGATCGGCGATTAGGCTTACTTCCGCCGTCGTAATCCCCATCTAGAAGACTTGTTCGGGGGGAACAAACCGATTGGGTGCCCAGCGCTGGAGTTGCGCGACAACAACGGAGCGCTCCTGATTGCAAACAACGACTGGCAGGATGACCCGGTCCAAGCCGCCCTCCTAACCGCTCGTCTGGCGCCGAGCACCCCTTGGAGTCTGGCATAGCTGCGACGCTGCCGCCGGGTCTTTACACCGCGCTGCTAGCGGGATTGAACGGCGGCACCGGCATTGGTGTGGTCGAAGTCTACGACCTTGGGCAGTAACGCCGAGCCTGGGGCTCGGAAATTCGAAACCCGAATATCGCCGTAACGCGGGTGAAGGAGCGGCCGGGCTTTCCAATCCGAAACAAGGACCAAAGGCTCAAAACAAGGGGAATGTTCGAAACAATGCTTGCGGTTTTGGTCACTTTCCCTATCGGTGATTCGAATTTGTTTCGGATTTCGTGTTTCCCGCTTCTCTTGTAGCGGGGAGCTGACCCCGCCCGACAGTTTGGCAAAAGCGAACGCCGGAAAAGAAATCTCGACACTGTTCCGTCCTCTCGCCAAAATCACGGCGTATTCCTAAGCGATTGCGTCGATCGCACAGTGCCGGTGGGTAACGGCACCTCGATGGCGCCACAGCGAAGGCATTCCATACTGTTAATGTAAACCGCGGTACTTGGCGCAGCTTCATGTTGATCGACTCCGGGTCGTCAACCTCCCTTTTGGCTCACTGGGTCTGACTACTATCAAGACGCCCATTTTTTTCATGAAGACAAAAACGGTCTGCAAAGTTTTTTTTACTCTCCTCGTGGTCGGGACCCTGTCACTTACTGCTTCCGCCCAGCAAAACGCCTGGTCCGCCAACGATCAACCGCCTGGGACCATGGCTACCGACAAGGCTGTCGCGAGGCTGTCGTTTCCGACCGAGTTCAAATTATTTATCTTAAGTTCCGAGCCTCTCAGGCAGCAGTTATTCTCGGCCAGCGCTTCGCATTCCACGGTGATCGTCCTGCCCAATGCGGATGGTAATTACGAGCTATTTGAAGTGTTTGAGGCCTCCAACTTTGAACCGGCTTTGCAGGCACAATTTCCTGAAATCCGGGCTTATTCCGGCAAAGGCATCACAGATCCATATGCCACGCTCAAACTGAGCATTTCTCCGCAGGGAATTCAAACCATGGTCTTCAGAACCGATACTGCGTCGGAGTTCATTGAGCCGTATTCGGCCGATCACGCTATTTACGCCGTCTTCCGTTCTCAGCGCGAAAGAAGAAAACTGCCCTGGACTTGTTCCACCGACGACAGGCAAACTGCCGCCTCCATCGACGCCCAACTTCCCGCGATCGTGCCTCAAAGTAACACGGGACAGATAAAGACCATGCGGCTGGCGCAGTCCTGCAACGGCGAATACTCCAACTTTTTTGGCGCATTTAACTCGAGCCAGGTATCCCTGGTCCTGGCTGCTTTTAACGCGACGCTGACCCGGTGCAATGGGTGTTATGAAAAGGATCTGGCGGTTCACCTCAATCTGATTGCGAATACAACGGCCGTTATTTATTACGACCCGGCCACGGATCCCTATACAACCCTGCAGAATTGGAACGCGCAGTTGCAGGCGACGTTGACGGCCAATATCGGCGAAGCCAATTACGATATTGGCCACATGTTTGGGGCCACCGGCGGCGGTGGAAACGCCGGCTGCATTGGTTGTGTTTGTGTCAACGGACAGAAAGGGAGCGGAATTACTTCGCCCAACGATGGCATCCCCATGGGAGATAACTTCGATATCGACTATGTCGTGCATGAAGTTGGACACCAAATGGGCGCGAATCACACTTTCTCGCACACGCTCGAAACATCGGGGCAAAACAAAGAGGTTGGCGCCGGGATCACCATCATGGGTTACGCGGGCATCACATCCTTCGACCCCGCGCCGCATTCCATCGATATTTATCACGAAACTTCGATCCAGCAGATTCAAAACAATTTAGCCAACAAAACCTGCCCGATAACGACTGTCATGACGGCTAACCACCCCCCGGTCGTGGCGCCCGTTGGCAATATTACCATTCCGATCAGTACTCCGTTTACCCTGACCGGCTCGGCCACTGATCCTGAAGGCGATCCACTCACCTATTGTTGGGAGCAGAATGACAATGCTACCACTTCCGGATCAAACAGTGTTGCCTCTCCGACCAAGCTGACCGGTCCAAACTGGTTATCGTTTAGCCCTACTACATCTCCCTCCAGGACTTTTCCCCGATTATCAACCGTCCTTGCCGGCTTGCTGGTAACTCCCCCT
>Ga0193745_1000232_pt1 | contig 10081 bp, 8 predicted proteins | sample L1a2metaG_FD_145899 | JGI IMG/M metagenome (GOLD analysis project Ga0193745, IMG submission 145899) | Soil microbial communities from a riparian zone of the East river system, Colorado, United States - L1a2 | ecosystem: Environmental > Terrestrial > Soil > Riparian zone | place: USA: East River... | reverse complement strand
GCGCCTTTACCAGCGTCACGGCGGCTGGTAGCGGCCGTGACGCTGGTAAAGGCGCTGGGCGGTGGATGGAGCGCCGCGGAGATCGCGGCGGACAACCGCTGAAACCCGGTCGGCCGTTATCTCGAAACGGCGTTTGCCCCTGATGCTCCCACGGCAAGGTACATCGCGGGTGTAAAGATAACAGCAGCAAGATCCGATGCAGAGCCTGACGATGTCGTCGCCCAGTTGATCGCATCATCGCTGTACGCGACTATTCCGCCCTGCCCGACCGCGACGAACCGGGTGCCGAACCTGATGGCTCGCAAATCCTGAGGCAGCGGGGGCGGAGTGAGGCTCCAGGTCGCCCCATCGGTACTTGTCAGAATCGTGCCTGCATCGCCGACGACTACGTAATAAGCCCCGGCCGAGCCCGTGCCGCCGTAAGTGGCGCCGAGAAGAGCGTTGGGCGTGGACGGGATCGAATTCGGGAGGGTCCAAGTGATCGCATCCGCGCTTGTCAGCAGCGTCCCGTTTGCTCCGGTCGCGACGAAGAGGCCGTTGGGAGAAGAGACGTTGTATAAATGATTTGTTGTGCCGGACGCTGCTACCGGCGTCCATGTCATAAGATTCGCGCTCGTGAATATCTTTCCGCCGTTGCCCACCGCCACATACACCACGGCATCGGACACAAGTCCGAAGGCGATGCTGTTCATCCTGGTGCCGCCGGCACCGCCACTCGGGACGGAGGCTGCCGCAGTCCACGTATTCCCGTCGGGACTCGTCAGGAGCGAGCCGTCCGTGCCCAGCGCAATGAACTGGCTGCCCTGGAACGTTACCGCACCGAGGTCGCTGACGAATCCCGCCGGGATCGTCGCTTGAGTCCATGCAGTCACGCCGGGAGGACTCGCGCTGGTGTAGTTGTAGTCGCCCGCGAAGATGGTGCCGGCGTTGCCGACGGCTACGATCCTGTTGAGGACCGGGTTGTAGGCGGCCCCATTGAGATCCTGCGCTCCAAGCGGCAGACCCGAAGTCCAGCTCGCACCCGCCAGCCTTGGGGTCTGGGTCATCACAGGTGTGCTGGGGCCCGCGCGGCTGTCGTGATTGGTCGCGTTCATGACGAACGCGTACTGTTGTCCGTTCGCCAGAGGGAAGACGACGCGAGGCGACTGAGCGTCGAAAATCAAAGGCGCCGCCGGGGAAGCAGCCGTGACGGTGGCGCCCAGTTGAAAGAAGATCCAATAGGTGAGCCCGGGTTGCTGGTCCCACGATACCGTTACCTGCCCGTCTCCGGACTCAACCGTGAAATTGCCTGGAGCGTCACCGGGCGCACTGGCTTGCCGGTGGCAGCCCGTGAGCGCGAGGAAGGACGCAAGGGCGATGACGCGGAACATCGGGCGGCTCACCTGGAATTCCCTTCCATGTCGAACGAAGTGCAGGACTTTACCATGTAGTCGGAGCAGGCCGACGGCGGGTGACTGCATGCTAATATGCCGCTTTCGCTGCGCTGCGAGATGGATCAAATGTTCAATCCCGGCAAGACCCTGCATGAAGTCGATGCTGAATTGTGGGCGGCGGTCCAGCAGGAAAATCAGCGCCAGGAAGACCACGTCGAGCTGATCGCCTCGGAGAACTACACGAGCCCTGCGGTGCTCGCCGCTCAAGGCTCGCAGCTCACCAACAAGTACGCCGAGGGCTATCCCGGCAAACGCTACTACGGCGGCTGCGAATTCGTCGATATCGCAGAGCAGCTTGCAATCGCCCGCGCAAAGCGGCTTTTCGGGTGCGACTACGCCAACGTGCAGCCGCATTCGGGCTCGCAGGCGAACCAGGCTGCCTACATGGCGGTGCTGAATCCGGGCGATGCGATCCTCGGCATGTCGCTTGCCCACGGCGGACACCTCTCGCACGGCGCGGCGGTGAACGCGAGCGGCAAGCTTTACCGCGCCCACGCATACGGCCTCAACGCCGGGGAGACGATCGACTACGACGAGGTGGAGCGCCTGGCGCGCGAGCACAAACCACGCATGATCGTCGCGGGAGCCTCGGCGTATTCCCGCGTGATCGACTGGCGGCGATTGCGGGAAATCGCCGACGGGGCCCGCGCGTATCTGATGGCGGACATTGCACATTACGCAGGGTTGATCGTCACGGGGCTCTACCCGAGTCCGATCGGGATCGCGGACTTCGTGACCAGTACGACTCACAAGACGCTGCGGGGTCCGCGCGGAGGGCTCATCCTCGCCGGTGCCGAGCATGAAAAAATTCTCAACGCGGCTATCTTCCCCGGACTGCAGGGCGGGCCCCTGATGCATGTCATCGCCGCCAAGGCGGTGGCGTTCAAGGAAGCCCTCGCGCCCGAGTTCCGCGATTACCAGAAGCAGGTGATTGCCAACGCAAGGACCCTGGCGAAGACCTTGCAGGCGCGCGGCGTGCGCATCGTTTCGGGGGGCACGGACTGCCACATGTTTCTGGTCGACCTGCGCGCGAAGAACGTCACCGGCCGCGACGCCGAGGATGCGCTCGGGCGGGCGCGCATCACGGTCAACAAGAACGCGATACCGAACGATCCCCAAAAGCCCTTCGTGGCGAGCGGCATCCGCATCGGCTCGCCGGCCATGACCACGCGCGGCTTTCGGGAATCCGAAGCCACGCATCTCGGCAAGCTCATCGCGGACGTTCTCGACGCCCCGCGGGACGACAAGGTGATCAAGCGCGTGATGGTGGAAGTGTCCGAACTGTGCCGCCGCTTTCCGGTATACCGCGCCGCGGAGGCGGCCGGCGGTCAGCGCGCCGCTGCGGGCTAGCGGCGGGGAAGCGCGGTGAAATGCCCGTACTGCAAGGCCGAGGACACGGCGGTCATCGACTCGCGTGAGTCTGAGGACGGCGACAGCGTGCGCCGCCGGCGCCAGTGCGAATCCTGCGGAAAGCGCTTTACCACCTACGAGCGCGTCGAACTGTCGATGCCGATGGTCGTGAAGACCAACGGAAACCGCGTTCCCTACGACGGCGAGAAGATCCGCACCGGTTTCATGCGCGCATTGCATAAACGGCCGGTTCCCACGGAGTACGTCGAGCAGGCGACCAACCGCATCGAGCAGCGCATTCTCGCGCTCGGCGAGCGCGAGATCCCGAGCCGCGTGATCGGCGAGATGGTGATGCGCGAGCTGAAGAAGATGGACGATGTCGCCTACATCCGCTTCGCTTCCGTGTACGAGGACTTCCAGCGCGTGGACGACTTCCGCGACGCGATACTCGAGGTGAAGAAGCCCGGCACCAAGCGCGCGCGCCGCATCGAGAAGTAATGCTCACGGCCGCCAACCATGAATTCATGGGGCAGGCGCTCGAACTTGCCGGGCGCGGCCTCTACACGACGACACCCAATCCGCGCGTCGGTTGCGTCGTCGTCGGGGACGGGGCGGTCGTCGGCACGGGCTGGCATGAAAAGGCCGGCATGCCGCACGCGGAGGTGCTGGCCCTGAAAGCGGCCGGTGCGCGCTCGCGCGGCGCTACGCTGTACGTGAACCTGGAACCGTGCAGCCATCACGGCCGCACCCCGCCCTGCGTGAACGCGATCATCGAGGCCGGCGTCGAGCGCGTGGTGGCGGCGATGCAGGATCCGAATCCGCGGGTCGCAGGTGCGGGCTTTGCGAGGCTGCGCGCAGCGGGGATTGGGGTCGAGCAAGGGTTGATGGAGGACGAGGCGCGCGAGCTCAATATCGGTTTTATCGCCCGCATGACGCGCGGCCGGCCCTGGGTGCGCATGAAGATCGCGGCGAGCATCGACGGGCGCACCGCTCTCGCCGGCGGCAAGAGCCAGTGGATCACCGGAGAACCGGCGCGGCAGGACGGGCATCGGTGGCGGGCGCGCGCCTGCGCGGTTCTCACCGGCTTCGGTACGGTGAGGGACGACGACCCGCAGCTCAACGTCCGCGGCGTCGATACGCCAAGGCAGCCGCTGAAGATCGTCGTCGACTCGAAATTCGAGACATCCCCTTCCGCGCGCCTCCTGCAGGAGGGGAAGACGCTCGTCGCCGGCGCGGTGAACGATGCGAAGAGGATCGCCTCCCTGAAGAGGGCCGGGGCCGAGGTCGTGATCATCCCGAACGACGGCGGAAAAGTCGAGCTGTTCAAGCTGATGGAGGAACTCGCGCGGCGGGAACTCAATGAGATCCACGTGGAGGCGGGTGCGAAGCTGAACGGCTCGCTCCTGCAGGCCGGCGTGGTGGACGAGCTGCTCGTTTACCTCGCGCCGCGAGTGATCGGCGATTCGGGCCGGGGAATGTTCCATCTGCCGGACCTTACCGAGCTTTCAAGGAGCACGGCACTGAAAATCCGCGAGGTCGAGCGCGTGGGCGAGGACCTTCGCATCCTGGCGAGGATTTGAGGCAGCCGGGGTCGGATTTCCAGTCAGGAGGCTCGCGGAGGCGTCGCGGCGCACAGCCTCGGGAACTTCATCCGCCGCGCTGGTGCAGCTCGATCACATTGCGATCCGGATCGCGCACGAAGATCCCCTGCGCCCCGGGTCCGAAGCGGATGGGCCCGCCGCTCAATGGGATGCCGACCGCCTCGAGCCGCTCCTTCGCGGCCATGATGTCGGGGCACAAGAGGGCGAAGTGCGTTATTCCGGGGTGCTTCCCGGGCACGTCCATGAGGACGTTCGGCTCGTTCGCGCTCGGCGCGTTGAGAACGAGGTTCAGCTCCACACCCGAAGGGTGATCGAGGATGGCGACGGGCTCCGGACCGATCGGGCCCGCGGTCTTCGTGAAGCCGAGCAGGGCGTAGAAGCGCACCGAGCGCTCGAGGTTGTGCACGCGAATGCCGATATGGGCGAGGCCCGAGATGGTGATGGGAGCGGTCTTCGTCTTCGTCATTCTGCCTCCGGACGTCCGGCCGACACGGGTTCGCCGCGGCGACTCCACGGACAAAGCCAAGTAGAATTCTTTTCCATGTTTACCGGAATCATAGCCGCCGTCGGAAAAATCAGCCGGGTGGAGTCCGCAAAGGGCGGACTGCGCCTCGCCCTGGACGCCGGCAAACTGGGCCTGAGCGACCTCAAGGTCGGCGACAGCGTCGCGGTCAACGGCGCATGCCTTACCGTTGTGAAGCGCGGAAGGAAAACCTTTGGCGTCGATGTTTCCCGGGAGACTCTGCGCTGTACCGCCGGGCTGGACAAACCGGGAGAGGTCAACCTGGAGAAGGCGCTGCGGTTTTCCGACCGCCTCGACGGCCATTTCGTTCTCGGTCACGTCGACGGCGTGGGAAAGGTGACGCGCTACGAGCCGGCGGGCAAGAGCCGGTTGCTTCGCGTCCGTGTGCCGGCGGATCTGGCTCGCTACATCGCGCGCAAAGGCTCGATCACGGTCCACGGCGTGAGCCTCACGGTGAACGCAGTGAAGGGAGCCGAGTTCGAGGTCAACCTGATTCCACACACGCTGGCGGCGACGACGTTGAAGCGTCTGGAGGTCGGCGACCGCGTCAATCTGGAAGTGGATCCGCTCGCGCGCTACGCGGAACGCCTGCTCGGAAAAAAGTGAGCTGCAGAGAGCAACCGGTTCCTGGGCTCCAGCTTCTGCGGGAGTGACGACCTGGCAATGGCGTTCTCCCCGGCTGAGATCGAGCAGCGCCGCGCGCTTGCGCCGCGCCCCGAGTTTCCGCCCGAGCTGCCGATCTGCGCGAGGCGCGAGGAGATCGCAAAAGCCATCTCCTCGAATCAAGTCGTCATCGTGTGCGGCGAAACAGGCTCAGGCAAGACCACCCAGCTGCCGAAGATCTGCCTCGAGCTGGGCCGCGGGATTGAAGGGCTCATCGGGCACACCCAGCCGCGCAGGATCGCCGCGCGCGCCACCGCCACCCGCGTCGCGCAGGAGCTGAAGACCGAGCTCGGCGGCGCGGTCGGCTACAAGATCCGCTTCACCGATCGCGTCGGCCCGCGCTCCTACATCAAGATCATGACCGACGGCATCCTGCTCGCCGAAACGCAGGGCGACCGGGAATTGCGGCAATACGACACGCTGATCATCGACGAGGCGCACGAGCGCAGCCTCAACATCGACTTCCTGCTCGGCTATGTGAAGCAGCTCCTACGGCGGCGACCGGAACTCAAGCTCGTCATCACTTCGGCAACCATCGATGCCGAGCGGTTCTCGAAGCACTTCGACGGGGCTCCCGTCATCGAGGTTTCGGGGCGCCTGTACCCGGTGGAGGTCCGTTACCACCCGGTCGAATCCGAAGACGAGGACTACGATCTCAACGAGGCGATCAGCGATGCCGCGGAGGAGCTCGCGCGCGAGGGTCAGGGCGACGTCCTCGTGTTCCTGCCGGGCGAGCGCGAGATCCGGGAGGCTGCGGAGACGCTGCGCAAACACCACCCGCCTCACACGGAGATCCTGCCTCTGTTCGCGCGCCTCTCGGCCGAGGAGCAGGAACGCATATTCAAGCCGCACGGCGGCCGGCGCATCGTGCTCGCGACCAATGTCGCGGAGACCTCGCTCACCGTGCCGGGCGTCCGCTACGTCGTGGACACCGGTCTCGCGCGCGTCAAACGCTACAGCTACCGGAGCAAGGTCGAGCAACTGCGCGTCGAAAATGTCTCCCAGGCCTCGGCCAAGCAGCGCGCCGGCCGCTGCGGGCGGGTCGCGAGCGGGGTTTGCATCCGCCTCTACGCCGAGGAGGAATTCAACTCGCGCCCTGCGTTCACCGATCCGGAAGTGCTGCGCTCGTCGCTCGCCAACGTCATCCTGCGAATGAAGTCGCTCGGCCTGGGAACCGTCGAGGAGTTCCCCTTTATCGATCCGCCCCATTCAAAGGCCATCCAGGACGGCTACGCGCTGCTCGCCGAGCTGGGGGCCGTGGACGAAGCCAACGAGCTCACAGAAGTCGGGAGGCAGCTCGCGAAGCTGCCGGTGGACCCGCGTATCGGCCGCATGGTGCTCGCGGCCAAATCGGAGAACGCGCTTCGCGAGGTGCTCGTCATCGCGGCGGCGCTCTCGGTGCAGGACCCCCGCCAGAGGCCGAGCGAACGGGCCGCGGCGGCCGATGAAGCGCAGAAGCGCTTCAGCGACGAGAAGTCCGATTTTCTCTCCTGGCTGAAGCTCTGGAAGTTCTTCGAGGAAGCGCTCGAGCACAGAAAATCCGTCCGCAAGCTGCACGAGGCATGCCGCGAGCATTTCCTGTCCTTCAACCGCATGCGCGAATGGCGCGACATTCACGGGCAGCTCAAGGAGCTGGCTGCCGAGCTCGGGTGGCGTATTTCCGAGACGCCTGCCACCTATCAGCAGGTGCATCAGGCCCTGCTCGCGGGCCTGCTCGGCAACGTCGGCATGAAGACCGATGAAGGAAATTATCTGGGTGCTCGCGGCATCCGCTTCTGGATTCATCCCGGGTCGGGCGTGAGAAGGAAGGCCGGGCGCTGGGTCATGGCGGCGGAGCTGACAGAGACCACGCGCCTTTACGCGCGCTGCGTCGCGACCGTCGAGCCCGACTGGCTCGAGTCGGTCGGTGCGCACTTGGTCAAGCGCCACCAATACGAACCGCATTGGGAGAAGCAGCCCGCGCGCGTCGCCGCGTTCGAGCGCGGAACGCTCTACGGGTTGCCGCTGTATGCAAAGCGGCGCGTGCACTACGGCCCGATGGACCCGGTCGAGTCGAGAAGGATATTCATACGGCAGGCGCTGGTCGAGGGCGACTACGAGACGCGCGCGCCGTTTTTTCTGCACAACCGCAAGCTCACCCGTGAGATCGAGCAGCTCGAGCACAAGTCGCGCCGGCCCGACGTGCTGGTGGACGACGAGCTGATCCACGCGTTTTACGAAAGCCTCGTCCCCGAAGGCACGCACAACGGCGCAGATTTCGACCGCTGGCGCCGCGAAGCGGAAGCGAAAGATCCGCAGCTGCTCTTCCTCAAGCGCGAGGATCTGATGCGCCACGAAGCGGCGGGGATCACGACGGAGCAGTTTCCCCACCAGCTCGAGATGGCGGGACGCAGTTTCGCGCTCGATTACCATCACGAGCCGGGCTCGCCCCGCGACGGTGTAACGCTCACCGTGCCGCTTCTCGCGCTGAACCAGGTCGATGCGGCCCGGTGCGACTGGCTCGTGCCGGGGCTCGCGCGCGAGAAGATCACGCGCCTGGCCAAGTCGCTGCCGCAGAAGGTCCGCCACCAGTTCGGCCCGCTTCCGGAGTTCGTCGACGCGTTCCTTCGAGCGAACGAGCGCGCGGATGCGCCGCTTGCTCAGGCCATCGCGCGCTACGCGCGCCGCGAGCTGAACCTCGCGGTTCCGCTCGATGCGTTCCGGCAGGAAATGCTGCCCGCACATCTTTCGATGAATTTCCGCGTCGTCGACGAGTACGGCCGGCAGCTCGCGACCAGTCGCAACCTCGGCCAGCTGCGCGCCGAGCTCGGCCAAAAGGCCGGAGAGCAGTTTGCCGAGCTCGCGCGGGCAGATGCGCCAGCAGCGAAAGTCACCACCTGGGATTTCGGCGATCTCGAGGAGGTGATGGAGGTGCGGCGAGACTCCCAGACGCTCATCGGCTATCCGGGTCTGGTGGATCACGAAGATTCCGTCAGTCTCGAGGTTTTCGATTCCGCGGAGAAGGCGCGAGAAGCGCATCGGCCGGGGCTGCGGCGGTTGTTCAGGCTGCAATTGAAGGAGCAGGCTCGCCACATCGAGAAGAGCCTTCCGGGGTCGCAGACGATGGCGCTTCAGTTCGCCGCCTTCGGCGAGGTCGCCGAGCTGAAGGAGCAGCTGCTTGCCGCGGCTTTCGATCGTGCCTGCATGCAGGAGCCCTGGCCGCGCTCGCGCGCCGAGTTTGAACGGCGCCGCGACGAAGCGCGCTCGCGCGTCACGCTGCTCGCCGGGGAGATCGCGCGGCTCGCGGGAACGATTCTCGCCGAGCACGCAGCGCTGCAAAAAAAGCTGCAGCAGACGTTCAAGGCGTTTCCCGAGCCCTGCCGGGACATCCAGGAGAGCACGACCCGACTTCTCCCCAAGCGGTTCATCGAACGGACGCCCTACGAGCGGCTGCAGCACCTCCCGCGCTACCTGAAGGCTGCGGGCCTGCGGCTCGACAAGCTGCGCGCGGATCCGCAGCGCGATGCGCGCCTCGCCGCGGAGTTTGCGCCGCTGTTTGCGCAGTGGCAGCGCGAGCGCGTGAAGCAGGCGAAGTCGGGCGCGCCCGATCCGCGGCTCGAGCAATTCCGCTGGCTGCTCGAGGAGCTGCGCGTGCAGCTCTATGCCCAGGAGCTGAAAACGCCGGTGCCGGTTTCGGTCAAGCGCCTCAGCAAGATGTGGCAGACTATGGGCGGATGAGAGAGGAATGGAAAGGATTATTGCCGCGCTGTTAAAGGCGCTTGCCAGCCTGCTGCATCCGAAGATGCTCTGGCTCATGGTATGGCCGGTGATCGTCGCGCTCGTCCTATGGGTGACGCTCGCCGTGCTTTACTGGGGCGAGGCCGCGCAGTGGATCGCCGCCCAGCTGCACCAGTGGCCGCCCTACGAGTGGGCGGTCTCGGTCTGGCCGCTCAAGCTCATTGCGGCATGGTTCGTCTGGATCCTCCTGCTGCTGTTGTTCGTGCCCGTGGTTCTGATCACGGCCGTGCTGATCATCAGCGTCGTTTCCATGCCGGCGATGGCCGCCCATGTCGGCGGGCGCGACTATCCGGGGCTTGCCCGCCGGAAGGGGGGTACTTTCGCCGGCAGCCTCTGGAATGCTCTCGTCGCGCTCATGCTGTTTGCGCTGCTCCTCGCGGTCAGCTTGCCGCTGTGGCTGGTTCCGCTGCTGTGGCCGGTGCTGCCGATCGCCTTGTTCGGCTGTTTCAACCAGCGCGTGTTCCGCTACGACGCGCTCGCGGAGCACGCGACCGCCGCCGAGATCGCGCAGATCGTGCGCCGTCATCGGGGCGAGCTGTTTCTGCTGGGCGTCGCGCTCGCGCTGGTCGGTCATGTCCCGGTGCTCGGGTTCTTCATGCCGGTGTACGGCGGGCTCGCTTTCATCCACTACGGCCTCGAGCGCCTCGGAGAGCTGCGCAGCGAGCCGATCGAGGGTGCGGCGACGCCGGTGTGAGATGGGGATTGGGGCGATCATCATCGGCGACGAGATCATT
>Ga0193745_1000231_pt1 | contig 10085 bp, 4 predicted proteins | sample L1a2metaG_FD_145899 | JGI IMG/M metagenome (GOLD analysis project Ga0193745, IMG submission 145899) | Soil microbial communities from a riparian zone of the East river system, Colorado, United States - L1a2 | ecosystem: Environmental > Terrestrial > Soil > Riparian zone | place: USA: East River... | reverse complement strand
GTTCACGATCGAGTGCAGTTTCTCCAGGGCTTTTTGCCTGGTCGCCGCGCTCATCCACTCGAGCTGGACTAGGTCGTCGTGCATCGCCTGTTCGATTTGCCGCGTCATATGCAGGGTCTTCCGTTTCAACTCGGGGCTGAAGGCGCGGCTCACGAACTCCTGGCCGAGCGCTTCGCCCAGTTGCGCGTCGACCAGCGTCACGCAGCGTTTCCAGCGGGGCCGCAACTCGGGCACGCCGTGAAGCGTCCTGCCGAAGAAATCGAAGTCCTCGTTGACGAAGGCGGAAGACAGGAACGGCGCGGTCGCATGGACGGCATGCCAGCGCAGATAGGTCTTGATCTCGTCCAGGCTGAGCGCCTGCCATTGCCTGTCCAGCTCTTTGTAGAATTCCGGCTCGGTGACGTTGAACGCATCCAATCGCGCAAGGCCGGCGGTCTTCAGGTAGGCGCCCCAGTCGAAACCCGGCGCAAGCGCCTTCAAGCCACCGGCATCCATCTTGTGGAGCAGCTTGTAGGGATCGCGGCGCTCGGTGCGGGTGAGCGAGGCCCGGGCAAGCGCCGTTTCGATTCCCATGACTTTGCCGGCCTGGCGCCTTGCCGCATCGGGCGTGTCGCCGAGAAGCTCGAACATGCGCCCGACGTGGGCCACGTACCGGCTGCGAAGTTCCTTCGATTTGTCGTCGTCCTGGGTGTAGAAGTCGCGGTCGGGCAGCCCGAGACCGCCTGAAGCGGCGAACGCGATCACGCTGGTGGAATCGGCGAAGTCCTGATTCGAGCCGAATGCGAAGAACATGCCGCTGCCGCCCGTCATGAGATGCAGCCTGGCAAGCGTCGCAGCAAGATCGCGCTTCGATTTCATCCTGTTTATCGGATCGAGGGTGCGCTTCAACGGCTGCGCGCCCAGTTTCTCGACTGCGGCTTCGTCCATGCACGCGGCGAAATAGTCCCCGATTTTCTGCTGCGTGGCGCTTCTGCCGGCGGTGTTCTTCGCCAGGCCGTCGAGAATTCCCCAGAGGAAACGCTGGTTGTCCTGATAGAGCTTGCCGTACACGCTCCATCGCGACTCGTCGGACGGGATCGGATTGTTCTTCATCCATCCGCCGCAGGCGAACCGGTAGAAATCGACGCAGGGATCCGCAGACCTGTCCATTGCGCTCACGTCCAGGCCGGGCGTGTAGGGAAGCGAGGTCAACGGCGTTTCCGCGGGAAAAACCGGACACGACACGCCCAGGAACGACACAAGACAGAAAAGCTTTCGCATGGGATGCCTGGATGGGACCCGCTGCGGCGCGCGCGCCGCCCGCCGGCGACCCCGGTCGCTCACCAGATTTTCGAGCGGTCCTCGGGCTTGCGCCACATCGGATCGCCTTCCTTGATGCCGAAGGCGTCGTAGAACGGCTGGACATTCACCAGGGGGCCGATGGCGCGGATGTTCCCGGGTGAGTGGGGATCGACGGCAACCTGCTGGCGAAGCGCGTTCTCGCGCATGTTCGTGCGCCACACTTGCGCCCACGAGAGGAAGAAGCGTTGCTCGGGTGTGAACCCGTCGATGAGCTTGCGCTCCTTGCCGGCGAGGGAGCGCTGCAGCGCTTCGTAGGCGAGGCTGACGCCGCCGAGATCGGCGATGTTTTCGCCCAGTGTCAGCTCGCCGTTGACCTTCACGCCCGGCAGCACCTCGTAGCTCGAGAACTGCTCCGCCATTTTCCTGGCGCGGGCCTCGAACCGGGCGGCATCCTCCGGCGTCCACCACTCCGCCAGGTTGCCCTCGGCGTCGAAGTGGCGGCCCTGGTCGTCGAAGCCGTGCGTGATCTCGTGGCCGATGACGGCCCCGATGCCGCCGTAGTTGACTGCGTCGTCGAGCGAAAAATCGAAGAACGGAGGCTGGAGAATGCCGGCGGGAAAGTTGATGTTGTTCGCCGTCGGATCGAAGTAGGCGTTCACGGTTGGCGGCGACATCCTCCACTCGGCCTTGTCCACCGGCTGGCCGAGTTGGGAAAGGCGGCGCTTCACCTCGAATTCTGTCGCAGCGCGGACATTGGCGAGGTAGGCGCCGGGCCCGATCCCGACGCTCGAGTAGTCGCGCCATTTGGCCGGATAACCGATCTTGGCGAAAAAGCGCTCGAACTTGGCGAGCGCCTTCTTGCGAGTGGGCTCGGTCATCCATTCGAGCTTCTGCAACCGGTCGCGCATCACGGCGGTGACGTTGCCGATCATCTCGTCCATGCGCGCCTTGGCTTCGGGCGGGTAGTAGCGCTCCACGTAAAGCTGTCCCAGCGCTTCGCCGATCGCGCCGTCGATCACCCTCGCTGAGCGCTGCCAGCGGGGCTCCATCGCGGGCGTGCCCCGCAGGACGGTGCCGTAAAAGCGGAACTGCTCCGCCTCGAACGGCGCGGCGAGATAAGGCGCCGCGGCGCGCAGGACGTGGTAGCGCAGATAAATCCTCCAGTCGGCCGGCGGGCGCGACGCCAGCTGAGCCTGCAGGCCCTCGAAGAATTTGGGCTGGCCGACGATGACGTCGGCGGCGGCGGGACCGGCGATGCCGCGATCGGCCAAGTAGCGTGCAAGGGGAAAGACCGCCACCTTGCCGGCAAGGTCGGCGGTCGGCATCTTGTTGTAATTGGCGAGCGAGTCACGCAGCTCGACGGGAGTCTTGGCGGTGGCCGCAAGGGCTTTCTCCACCTCGAACACGGTCTTCGCCCCGGCCGCAGCGCTTTCAGGCGTGTCGCCGGCCAGTGACAGCATCTTTGCGACGTGCTCGACGAATGCGACGCGGAATTTCTCGAATTGCTCGTCGAAATAGTAGCCCTTGCTCGGCAGGCTCATGCCGCCTTGATAGGCATAGAGGGCGTTGACTTCGCTCTTCTTCTGGTCGGCCTTGACCATGACGCGGAAAAAGCCGTCGATTCCCCGGTCGTGCAGGGCGGCGAGCGCGCGCGCGAGATCGGCGGTCGATGCGATGGCGGCCACCCGCGCGAGGTCGGCCTCGACCGGTTTCAACCCGGCCGCATCGATGGCCGCGGCATTCATCGCCGATTTGAAAAAATCGCCGACCTTCTGCTCGACCGAGCCGGGCTTTTGCGGTCGCGCCGCCGCGGCTTCGAGGATGCCTTTGAGCGCGAGCTGGTTGAACTGCTCGAGCTCGTTGAAACTGCCCCAGCGCGCCTTGTCGGCCGGCACCGGATTGTTTTTCTGCCAGGCGCCGAAAGCGTAGCGCGCAAAATCCGCGCGCGGATCGGCGCTCGTGTCCATGTAGCCGGCGCTGAAGCGCGGCGGAACGGGCCGGGCCGGTTCGGCAGCGAAGAGCGGCCGGCACGCGAGCGCGGCCAGGGCCGCGGCGATCAAGACAAGGCGGTAGCGTTTCATGAGTCGGGATTGAGAGGGGGGGACCGCGGCGAGCGCCATTATATAGGGCCGTGGCGCGGGCGATGGGGCACTTTTGTTGCCGGGCCGTCCGTGCGATAGTACGCGCCATCGGCGGCCCGCGCGGCCGCGGCTCCGCGGCCTTCGCAGCCCAAAGGGAGAAAAAGAATGAACGGCGTCCCCGCTCTTTCGCATCGGCCTTTCGTCCCCGACAGCGCTCAAATGGCCGAATTGACGTTGCGCGCCGTCATCATGGGCGTGCTGCTCGGCATGGTGTTCGGCGCCTCGTCGCTCTACCTGGTGCTCAAGGTCGGCCTGACGGTAAGCGCGTCCATTCCGGTGGCGGTGATCGCCATTACGCTCTTCCGCCTTGCGTCGAAGGCCGGCGTGCGCGATTCCACCATCCTCGAGAACAACATCGTGCAGACCGCCGGCTCGGCGGGCGAGTCGATCGCGTTCGGCCTCGGCGTCACCATGCCCGCGATCCTCATTCTGGGGTTCGACCTGGAAATCGCGCGCGTCATGCTGGTGGCCGTGCTCGGCGGGCTGCTCGGCATCCTGATGATGATTCCCCTGCGCCGGACGCTGATCGTCGCGCGCCACGGCGAGCTGAAATATCCGGAAGGCACGGCGTGCGCCGAGGTGCTGAAGGCGGCGGAAATATCGAAATCGGCGCGCAATGCGCAGGGCGGCGAAGCGCGGGGGGATTCGGGCCGCGCCGGCGTCATCTTTCTGGGATTCGGAATCGGCCTGCTCTACAAGACCATCAACGTTGCGCTCAAGGGCTGGAAGGACGTGCCGGAAAAGGTGTTCGGCGCGCCCCTGAAAGGGGGCTCGGTGGGAGTGGAGATCTCCCCCGAACTTCTCGGCGTGGGCTACATCATCGGCCCGCGCATCGCCTCGATCATGTGCGCGGGCGGGGTCCTCGCCTACCTGCTGCTCATTCCGCTCATCAAGTTCTTCGGCGACGCGCTGTCGGTCCCGCTCGCGCCCGGCGCGAAGCTGATCCACGACATGAGTCCCAACCAGATCCGCGGTGCGTATGTGCTCTACATCGGCGCGGGTGCCGTTGCGGCAGGCGGAGTAGTGAGCCTCGCAAAGGCGCTGCCCACGATCTGGGGCAGCCTGGGTGGAAGCCTCAAAGGATATGGCGGCGGCAAGGCAGCGGGCGGGCGCACCGATCAGGACATCCCCATGAAGTGGGTACTGGTCGGTTGCCTCGCCATCATCGTGGTCATCATGCTCTCGGCGCCTTTGCACATGAACCTGCTGGGCGCGCTGCTGATTCTCGTGTTCGGCTTCCTGTTCAGCACCGTCTCGTCGCAGTTGACGGGGGAGATCGGCTCGTCGAGCAATCCCATTTCCGGGATGACGGTGGCGACGCTGCTGCTGACCTGCCTGATTTTTCTGCTGGTGGGGTGGACCGGCGGTCCGTACTACGTCACCGCTCTCTCGGTCGGCGCCATAGTCTGCATTGCGTCGAGCAACGCCGGCGCCACATCGCAGGACTTGAAGACCGGGTTTTTGCTCGGAGCGACACCGCGCCTGCAGCAGTACGCGATCCTGTGCGGCGCGCTCGCTTCAGCAGTCATACTCGGGCCGATCCTGCTCAAGCTGAACGACGCCGCGACCGTCTACGTGCCGATCGCCCAGGTCGCGCCGGGGCTGCGCACCGACGCTCGAGCGCTCGTCGACACTGCGACCCTGCAGGGACCGCAATCGCTCCAGGACCGCGGCACCTACCGGGTGTGGCACAAGACCGACACTGCGGGCGGCCCCGCCGGAAAATATCTGGTCGACGATGCCGGCAAGGCCGTCTATCTGGTCGACCCGGGCATCAACGGCAGCCACACGACGCGACCCGACGGCACGCAAGTACGCAAGTACGATGCCCCCAAGGCGGTGCTCATGTCCTACATCATCAAGGGCATTCTCGATCAGCAGCTGCCCTGGGCGCTGGTGATCTTCGGCGTGATCATCGCTCTGGTGCTGGAAATGGCGAAAGTGCCCTCGCTGCCGTTCGCGGTCGGCGTGTACCTGCCGCTGTCGTCTTCCGCGCCGATTTTCATCGGCGGCATGGTGCGCTGGCTCGTAGACCGCCGTAGAAACAAGCTGGCGGCGTATGCCAATGCGAGCGAGGAGGAGCGCACCGCCGCCGGCGACCGCAGTCCGGGCGTGCTGCTTGCCTCCGGTTACATCGCCGGCGGCGCGCTTGCCGGCATACTCATCGCTTTCACCGCCGGCGTGCTCGGCGACTTCGATAAAGCCGTCACCAGCTGGTCGACCGCCCACAATCCGTTCTTCGAGGGCGGCCGTTCCGACCCGCTCTCCATGCTGCCGTACGCCGCGCTCGTCGTGCTGCTGTACTGGATGGCAAGGGAAAAACCGGCACGCTGAAGCGCGTGCGACCCCAGCGGGCCGGAGCGCTCCGAGCGTCATCGAAATGCGGATTCGTCTTCTTTCTGCTGCATTGCTGATCCCGGGCGCCGTGATCGCGGCCGAGGGAATGTGGCCCCTGGACAATCTGCCGGCTTCCCGCATGCAGGCGGAATACAAATTCACGCCGGGCAGGAATTGGGTGGACCACGTGATGCGCGCCTCGGCGCGTATCGCCGGCGGCTGTTCGGCCTCGTTCGTGTCGAAAGACGGCCTGGTGATGACCAATCATCATTGCGCGGCGGCGTGCGTGGAGCAGCTTTCGACCGCCGGGAAGAATTTCGTCACCGACGGTTTCCTCGCGCGCAGCCGCCGGGAAGAGGTGCGTTGCCCGGAGATCGAGCTCAACCGGCTGGAGCAGATTACCGACGTGACCGATCGGGTCAAGGGCGCGATCGCGGGCCTCGATGGCGAGGCATTCAAGAGCGCGAAAAATGCCGTCGAGGCAAAACTGTCGTCGGCTTGCGTCGGTGCGGAAAGGGAAACCGCGCGCTGCGACGTGGTCGATCTCTATCACGGCGGGCGTTACCATCTCTACAGATACCGCCGCTTCCAGGATGTCCGCCTGGTCTGGGCTCCGGAGCAGGCGATTGCGTTCTTCGGCGGCGATCCGGATAACTTCAACTTCCCGCGCTACGACCTCGACATGGCCCTGCTGCGCGCCTATGAAGACGGCAAACCGGCGGTGGTGAAGGACTTCTTCCCGTTCAGCAAGGCCGGCGCGGAGGCGGGCGAAACGGTCTTCGTCAGCGGCCATCCAGGCTCGACCCAGCGCCAGCTGACCGTGTCGGAGCTGGACACTTTCCGCGACATACGCTTGATCGGCGGCTTGCTGCGCCTTGCCGAAGAGCGCGGAATCCTCGAACAGTACGGCAAGCTCGGACCTGAGGCGGCGCGTATCGCGGAAAACGATCTGTTCGGCATCGAAAACAGCTACAAGGCAGGCCTCGGCGAGCTCAGAGCGCTGCTCGACCCTGCATTGATGAAGCACAAGCAGAAGGAAGAAAGCGATCTTCGCAGCTTCGTCGCTTCGCAGCCCGCATTGCGGGCGAAGGCGGGCGGCGCATGGGATGCAATCGAGAAGGCGCAGCAGGCCTATCGCGATATCGAGGCGCAGTATTCGGCAATCGAGGGCGCGCGGGCCTTTGCCGGCCGCTATTTCAGGTACGCGCGCCAACTGGTGCGCGGTGCCGAGGAACGCGCGAAGCCGGACGCGGACCGGCTGCCAGAGTTCACCGATTCGCACCTGCCGGAGGTCGAGCAACGCCTGTTTTCCACTGCGCCGATCTACCCCGATTACGAACGCGTAAGGCTCGGCTGGTCGCTGACGAAAATGCGCGAGCTCCTCGGCGCGGACGATCCATTCGTTCATCAGGTGCTCGGCAGGAAGTCGCCCGATCAGATCGGCGCGGCATTGATCGCAGGCACGAAACTGGGGGACCCGGCGGTGCGCAAGGCCTTGTGGGCCGGCGGCAGGGAGGCGATCGCGAAGTCGGACGATCCATTCATCAGGCTCGCATCGGACATCGACCCGGTTGCGCGCGCCATCCGCAAGCGCTATGAGCGGGAAGTGGAATCCGTGGTGCAGAAAAATACCGAATTGATCGCGCAGGCGCGATTTGCGCAACAAGGGACCAGCGCCTATCCGGATGCGACCTTCACGCTGCGGCTGTCGTACGGGGAAGTGACCGGCTGGAGCGAAGGCGGAAGGAAGATCCCGTCGTTCACCGATTTCGCCGGCGCGTTCGCGCGCGACACGGGCGTCGATCCGTTTGCGCTTCCGGCCTCATGGCATGCGGCGAAGGGCAAACTGGATCTGGCGCAGCGGTTCAATTTCGTGACCGACAACGACATTATCGGCGGCAATTCCGGCAGCCCGGTGATCAACCGCAACGGCGAAATCGTCGGCCTGATTTTCGACGGCAACATCCATTCGCTGGGCGGCGCTTTCTGGTTCGATGGCCGGAGGAACCGCGCGGTCGCGGTCCACAGCGGCGCGATCCTGGAAGCCTTGACCAGGGTGTATGGGGCGCTCGATCTTGCGCGCGAGATCGCGAGGCAGTAAGGCCACGCTCATCGTTCTCGAGCACGCCTCTCGATCGCGGCGCCATCGAGGATGCGCCGGGGACGCAAGTGCGACTCCGCGCTAGAACGTGTAGGCGAGGCCGAGGGAAATTACCGGGTAGTACTTGAAGCTGTGAAGGCTGTCGTCGAGACTGGATTCCTCGGCCGAGGCGTCGCTTTGGAGCGAGGTGCACCTGGGGCTTCCTTGTGGAGCCGCGGCGCCGCAGCTCACGTCTATTTTTGAGCGCGGGCTCCCCTGGAACATGATGCCCGCGTCGAATATCAGCGACAGGCCGCGCTTGATCGGGCGCCCGTAACCGATGCCGAAGTACGGCGCCGCCTTCTTGAATTTCACCTCAGCCTCGAGCGAGCCGACTTCCGCGGCTGCGTAAGGTTGGTCATTGATCGTGAAACCTGCGCCCGTCGGCTGTCCCTTCATCGTGAACTTGTTGCCGTTGAACATGGCGCCCGCGCTGATGCGGAAATTGTTCGCGAATGGAAACCAGTCGCCGAGCAGCGACGCCGTCTGCAGCTTCAGCTTCATATCGTACTGGATATTGTCCTGGTCGCTCGATTGGGTGCGGTTGTAGCGGTCCACGTTCAGGCGCACCGCGGCGCGCTGGCTCAAGGCGTACGACAGCTCGAGTCCGCCGCCGAGCGTCCCGGCTCGAATGCCGAGCGAGGTATCCGCCGAAGTAACGCCGGGGAAAACCAGAAGGGGCAATACTGCGGCGGTGGCAAATGATTTGCGCATCATCTTCTCCTTTCGGAAACCGGGAAACTCGGGTCGAGGCCTGCCAATCTTATAATACTTTTTCAAAAAAATAACAGAGTGGATCGGGCGTGTGTACTCCCGAACTGTCCACGCTCCGCTTACCCCGACCTGCTTCGCCGGGATATCATGGCCGTTCCTTTCATCCGGAGGCGGGATTTTTCAACATGCGATCGCGTAGCCTTTGCTTGCTTTTCTGCACCGTAGTGTCCGCAATGCCCTGTTTCCCTCTCGCCGCCTCCGCCGCGGAACCATCCTGGATCGAAGCCAGCGACCGCAACTCCGCGATCGTAATCGAGATGCAGGGCGCTTTCCACCCCGAGTTTGCGTCGGAATTGGGTATCGATCGCTTCGATACCGCCGTGCTCGACCTCAACCCGGACAATGTGAAGCGCTATGACGCTGCCGCGGGACGCGTGCTGAAGCTGCTGTCGGCGAGGCGAAAAACGGAATCCGATCCGAAGGTGCGGCAGGACCTCGACATCCTCATCGACGCGGTCGAGAGCAGGCGACGCACCAGCGCGCTCGAATATCGCCTCCTCATCCCCTACTTCGACCCGGCAAAACACGTCTTCCAGGGCCTCCAGGTCCTGCTCGACGCGCGCAACGACGAGTCGAGGCGGCGCAGCGCCTTGCAGCGCCTGCGGCGGTACGCCGGAATGGAGCCGGGCACCGCGCCGCTCGCCGAGCTCGCGCGAGCGCGCGCAAGTGAGCGCTTCGGCGCTCCGAAGCTCGTCTGGCCCTACGAAGGACAGGTGCGGCAGGACCTCGACAACTCCGAACGTTACATCGCGGGAATCGCCGAGCTGTTTCGCTCGAGCGCGCTGCGCGACTGGGAAGCGGCGCACGCGCGGCTCGCTGCGCAATTGCGGAGCCATTCCGAATGGGTGAAGACCACCGTCCTTGCGCGTGCGCGCAAGGAGCATACGCTGCCGCGCGAGCTGTACGTCGACCGCCTGAAGACCACCGGGATCGACTTGGAGCCCGAACAGGCGATCTCGATGGGCGCGTTCGCATTCACCGAGATTCGCGACGAGATGGCGCGCCTCGCCGCCCGCGTTGCGCGCGAGCGCAATCTCGCGTCGGCGGACTACCGCGACGTCATCCGCGAGTTGAAGCGCAGTCCGGTTCCGCGCGATCGGATCCTGGCGCTCTACCGCGATCGCTTGAAGGACATCGAGGAGATCGTGGTGCGCGAACGGATCGTCAGCCTGCCGCGGCGCGCGGCCTCGATCCGGCTCGCGAGCGAGGCGGAGTCGGCTGCCGTGGCTGCGCCCTTCATGAACCCGCCCCGGCTCGTGGGCAACCGGGGCGAAGTGGGAGAGTTCGTCCTGCCGCTGCAGAATCCGAACGCCAAGTCATCCGACCCGGTCGATGATTTCACCGCGGAGGCGGCGGCGTGGACGCTGACTGCGCACGAAGCGCGTCCCGGTCACGAGCTGCAGTTCTCGTCG
>Ga0193745_1000230_pt1 | contig 10104 bp, 7 predicted proteins | sample L1a2metaG_FD_145899 | JGI IMG/M metagenome (GOLD analysis project Ga0193745, IMG submission 145899) | Soil microbial communities from a riparian zone of the East river system, Colorado, United States - L1a2 | ecosystem: Environmental > Terrestrial > Soil > Riparian zone | place: USA: East River... | reverse complement strand
TCGAGAAAAAGTATCTCGCGTCAAATCCGGAGCTGAACACGGTCGCGATCTCTCACCTGCGCTACGTCCCGAGTGTTTCGGGCGCTGATGCCGCGGTCAAATCGGCGGCGGCGGAAATGAAAGTTGCCGGGATGCTCGGCCCGACTACGGATGTTCCGGATCTGGCCAAGCGCGCGTTCGCGCATCTGGACGGCGTCTCGGACCAGTGGCTCGAGAGTTTGCAGGTCGAGAAAGTCGCGGGCGGCCAGGTGCCGCCGGACCAGGACATCCGTTTGTATGCGGAGCTGATTCTCTCCGATACTGAGGAATCATGTTGCAAAGCGAAACCGTTCCTCGCATCCCAGAAGTAGATCAGGCGTGGACGGAGGGTGCGCCGCGCCCGGCGCCGCCGGTGAGCAGAGCGGCATCGCTCCGCACCTGGCTGCCCGTTACTGCCGCGACGGCGATTTGCCTCGTGATTCACTGGTTTGTTTCGACCACAGAGCCACCGGCCGAAACGCGTTCCTACTTTGTCTTTCTCTGGAGCGTGCTTGGCGTCTCGCTGATTCTCGCGGGGGCACAAGTTAGCTGGCCCGCTCTGCGTCGATGGATGCGGCGGATGGGCCCGATCTTCGCGGCGGCCTTAATGGTCCTGGTCGCCTGGGAGCTCATCACTTCGGGGTTTCGCTGGCTGCCGCTCCCGTACTTTCCGAGTCCCGCCGGCGTGTTTCAAAGCTTGATCAACGATCGCGGGCTCTTGTTCGACAGCACCTGGCACTCGCTCATTCTGCTGCTCGGTGGTTACGCGCTCGGCGTTACTGCGGGTTTGATCAGCGGCATCTGCATCGGCTGGTCGTCGCCAGTTCGGTATTGGGGAATGCCGGTGCTGAAAGTCGTGGGCCCAATTCCCGCGACCGCGTGGATTCCGCTCGCCATGGTCGTTTCGCCGTCGGCGATTTTTTCCGCGGCGGCCTTGATCGCTCTCGCCGTCTGGTTTCCGGTTACGATGCTGACCGCTTCGGGAATTTCGAACACGCGCGCTTCCTATCTCGATGTGGCGCGAACCCTCGGCGCGGGACGGCGTTATCTGATTTTTCGTGTCGCCATTCCCGCGGCGCTTCCGAGCATTTTCATCGGGCTATTTATGGGATTGGGTGCATCGTTCCTGACGCTCGTGGTCGCCGAAACCGTCGGCGTGAAGTCGGGTCTCGGCTGGTACGTCGCCTGGGCACAGGGCTGGGCCGAATACGGGAAAGTTTTCGCAGCGTTGGTGATCATGGCCGCCTTTTTTTCCACGATCATGACGTTGCTCTTCAAGGTGCGCGACCGCGTGCTCGTCTGGCAAAAAGGAGTGATTAAATGGTAGCCCCGGCAGTGACGGAAGCATCGTCCCTTCGCGTTCGTGAGGTGACCAAGAGCTTTCCTCTGCCGGACGATCCGGCGTCACGCCGATTGGCGCTGGATAATGTTTCGGTGTCGCTCGCGGCGGGGGACTTGGTTTCGCTGGTGGGCCCAAGCGGCTGCGGCAAGTCCACTTTGCTTCGTTTGATCGCCGGGCTGGACTCCCCGGACTCTGGCGAACTCCTGGTCGGCGCCGAATCGATCAGCGGGCCGAACGCCGAACGCGGCCTCGTGTTCCAAGATCCGAACCTGTTCCCATGGCTGACTGTCCGCCGGAACATCGAGGCGGGTTTAGTGGCGCGGCATGTGTTGCACGAGAAACGTCACGAAGTGGAGGAATTCATGCGGCTGGTCGGGCTGGAGAGTTTCGCGGACGCGTATCCTCACCATCTTTCGGGCGGAATGGCGCAGCGGGTGGCTTTGGCGCGTGCACTTATTAATCATCCGAAACTCCTGTTGCTGGATGAGCCCCTGGGCGCGCTCGATGCATTCACGCGGATGCGGATGCAGGATGAAGTGCTGCGGCTCTGGCAGACGCGCCGCACCACGATGCTTCTTGTCACCCATGATATTGATGAAGCGATTTACATGAGCGACCGGATTGTGATCATGACGCAGCGACCGGGGAGAATCGAGCGGACCATCCCGATTGCACTGGATCGTCCCCGCGATCGGAGCAGCGCGGACTTCCTGCAGCTTCGCGGTGAGATTCTCGAGCTCCTCCATTTCGCCGGAAACGCGCTGGCCCTGTAGCCGCTTCGTTGCGCGAAGCGTGCCGCATCGCGCGAACAGTGGTTGCGCCACCACGCCGCCCACAGGGCGGCGGCTACAGCGACAGCTACTTGTAGGCGAACCTGGGGCCACCGTTAAAAGGCTTCCACCGGAAAGGGCGCGTTGAGTATCATCCCGGGCAGCGCGATGGATGAAACACTCGGGAAACTAACTTCAGGAGAGCCGCTCAGCGTCGATCAATTGATCGAGTACTTGCCGGCTTTGAAGGAAGTCGCGCGCGGGCAGCTCGACAACTGGGCGAAAGGCGCGGCTGTCCTCCATCGTTATCGCCCGGGCGAAACGGTCTGCACCGAAGGCGAGTTCGGGTCGACTGCTTATTACATCGTCTCAGGCACGGTCGACATTTCCATCAACAATCCGATGGCTCATCTGCGCACGCGGCCGGGTTGGGGATTCTTCGGGCGAAGTGTCGCGCGCATGAAAAGTTTTCTTGTAGATGACAGCAACGACAAGCGCGCGGAAGCGCACGAACGGAAGTTCATCGGGATCGACGCGAATATCGATCTGCCGATGACCAAGCCCATCGCGCAGCTCGGGGCGGGCGAGCTTTTCGGCGAAATGACCTGCCGCACGTTCCAGCCGCGCTCAGCCACGGTCATCACCCGCGAACCGTGCGTGATGGTGGAAATGCTGCGCGTGATTCTCGACATGCTCGTCGGCAATCGCCAGGTCTCCGACGCCTCGAAGGCGACTTCCAAGGTCAAGGTTCCCACCTTCAAAGGGACCTCCTTCAAAGTGGAGATGGAAAAAAAGTATCGCGAGCGCTCGCTCGAGACCCATCTCCGTAGTGTCCCCCTTTTTGCGTCCGTCGGAGACGAGTTCATCACTTATCTCAAGGAAAAGGTCGAACTGATCTCGTACAATCAGAACCAGGTCATCTGCAAAGAAGGCGAAGATGCCGATGCCTTTTACTTGATCCGATCGGGAATGGTTCGCGTTTCGCAGAATATGCCGGGCGGCGAAATGGTGCGCACCTATTTGAGCCGCGGAGATTATTTCGGTGAGATCGGATTGCTAAAGTCGATCAAGCGTATCGCCACCTGTACCGCGCTCGATGCGGCGGACGTGGTCAAGATCCCCGGGAGCGAGTTCAACCTCATGCTCGAAAAATTCCCGGGCGTCCGGGCGCAGCTCGAGCCCGTGGCCGATGCCCGCATGGCGGTAACGAAGGGGCGAACCGCTCCGCCCGGACTCGGCCTCGATGATTATCTCAACCAGGGATTATTCGAGGCGCAGAATCTTCTCCTCATCGATCTGGATAACTGCACCCGCTGCGATGCCTGCGTCCAGGCTTGTGCGAAGGCGCACGATGGTGTTTCGCGTCTCCTGCGCGATGGCTTGCGCTACGATCATTTCCTGGTCGCGACGGCCTGCCGCTCCTGCCGCGATCCGCTCTGCATGACGCAGTGCCCGGTCGGCTCCATTCGCCGGAAGGAAAACCTCGAGATCATCATCGAGGATTGGTGCATCGGTTGTGGCAAATGCGCCGAACTTTGCCCCTACGGCAACATCAACATGCACCCCCTCGAGGTGATCAAGGAAGTGAAGACCGAGATCAAATCGCCGACGCCGGGCCTGCCGCCCAAGGTGAAGATCGAGAAAAAGAAGAGCACGGCTTACAAGGCGAACACCTGCGATCTCTGCACGCAGTTATCCGTGCCGAGCTGCGTCTATGCCTGTCCGCATGATGCGGCGAAGCGCGTCGATCCGCAGCGATTTTTCGGCGATGCGCTGGAGGCCCAGGCGGAGATTTTGAAAGGGAGTTGGAAGCCCGAGCGGCAGTACCAGACGCGGACCACACACTGACGCCACTGACGTGGAAATTCCAAACCCCAGGCTCCAAAGCCCAAAAAAGAAGTGAGCGACGCAGGCAAAGTCTCGGGAGGTTGGGATTGCGGGTCTGGCATTTTTCCTGGGATTTGGGTTTTGGAAATTGGGATTTCGAGAGTTTCGAGCCATGCGGATCAATAACTGGAAGCACTTTCGCTGGTTTGTCTTTGTTTGTCTGGCCACGATCGCGGCGTGTCTTCTCTACATCGGTAATTTTCACCCGCATCGGATGCCGGCCGGGATCCATTTGCCGCCGTCGCTGATCCAAACTCCGACCGAGCACCACACCGTGGGGGGCACGCCGCTCGGACTGGCCTTCGGCGCAATCTCGCTCGGGATTTTCATTTTCGCCGCGCTGCTCAATCTCCGAAAAAAAATCCCGCTCTGGAGAGTGGGGACCGTGCAGCTTTGGTTGCGTGCCCACATCTGGCTCACCTTCCTCACGATTCCGCTCATTATTTTGCACAGCGGTTTTCGTCTGGGCGGGCCGATGACCATGTTGCTCATGGCTCTTTACGCCGTGGTCATGGTGAGCGGGATCTATGGGCTGGTCCTCCAGCATCTCATGCCGCGTTTGATGAAGGAACGGCTGCCGGCCGAGACTGTCTTCGAACAGATCCCGCATATTTGCGCCCAGCTTTGCGTCGCCGCGGAAAAGATGCGCGACTCGTTCAAGCCCGCACCGCCGAAGAAGCCGGATGCTGGCCTCGAGTCCCGCCAAGGCGGTGACGGCTGGTTCCGCGGTGATGGCTTCCACAAAAGGTGAGCTGAGCACTCCAGTCGCTCGCGCAAAATCGGTGACCGGTTCCAGCGTGACGGCGGAGCCCGTGGAGGTTGCCGTGGCGACAACCAACGCGGCCCCCGTGACAAAGGCGGCGCAGCCGGAGCCGTCAGTCCAGTCCGTGGCAAATGCCGCGGCGCCGATCTCCCCCGCAAAACCCGCGGAGACCATCGGCACTCCGACGGCGCGAGTCCAAAGCGAACCGCCGGGCGCTTCCGTGCCCCGGCCGTCGGTTCCGGCGGGCGATGAATCTGCGCCGGATCCACCGGTTGTTCCCGCTGCGCCAGTGGCTGCTGCTCCGGAAAAATCAGCGACTGCTGCTCCGGGGCCGCCAACGCCCGCGCCAAAACCGGCCGAGGCGAAACCAACCGTTCCGGCCGCCGCAAAGCCTGCTGCCCCGCCCGCCCCAAAACCTGCGGCTGCGAAACCCGCGGCCGCTCCCGCAAAACTGGCGCCTCCGCCCGATCCGGAATCCGAGGCGGCGCTGGTCGAATTTATCGACCTCCAGATTCTCCCGTATCTTCGCGCAAGACGTGGCGAGAGGTTCCGTCTGGGCAAGGCCCGTTTCTCGGACGACACCTTCCGCTTCGTCAAACTGCGGGTGGCGGAAAACTACCGCAGCCGGGTCGAAGAAATCCAGGGCTGGTGCGACGAGCGGCGCATGCTCGATCTGCAGACGCGCCTCCACCACTGGCTCCACGCCTGGCTTTTTATTCATGTGCCGTTTTCGTTTTTGCTCCTGATGCTCACGATCTGGCACGCCTACGTGACACTTTTCTACTACTGATGACATCTCTCTTCTTAATCGTGCTCGTGCTCGTGCTCGTGATCGATCCCTTCTTCACCAATTCTCGATCACGAGCACGAGCAAGAGCACGAGCACGAGAGGGAAAGATGTCCTGAACCATGGCTACGCCCGGACGCACCCAGAAACAGATCGCCGAGCGCTACAAAGGCAATCTCGGTTATTACAAGAAGAAGCACCCCTGGCGCGTGGCTCGCTGGTGCGCCAACCTTCTCGCCATCGCCGGCGGCATCGCAGCCATTATTCTTTATTCGAAACGCGGCAGCGAAGAATTTTTCAGCTCGGGGAAGATTTCGAGCAGTCACGCGGCCTTCGCGCAGGATTGCGCAAAGTGTCACGACAAGGGCGCTGCCCTCGGCGATCGCGTCACCCTGGCAAAATTCCAGAGCGTCGCGAGCGACCGTTTCCATCGCGGAATCGATTTCGCGGCGATCGATCGCAAGTGCGAGACCTGCCATAAACAGCATGCGTTACACGAGCCAAATGTGGTGGAAAACCGGGCCTGCTCAATCTGCCATCAGGAACACCTCGGGCCGGGGCGGATGAAACAGGTCGCGGATTTGCAGTGCGCTTCCTGTCACAACGACCGCCGGGTCATGGAAGCATCCGCGCAAAAAGGGAGACAGCTCCCGCCCGCCGCGTTTCATCTGCGACCGCATCCGGTGCAACAGGTGGTCTTCGAAATGCCCCGGCCGCCGAACGGTTACACTCAGGTTCTTTCGTCTTTCGCCGGCGACCATCCGGAGTTTCAGCTGGTGCGCGAGAAGGCGCGCGATCCCGATGTCGTCCGTTTCAATCATCAGCGCCATTTTGCGGCCGATATTCCATCGGTGGAGAAGGGCCGGAAGCTCGATTGCAATTACTGCCACAAGCCGGATCCCGAGGGCCGGTTCTATCAGCGAATCAGTTTCGCTGCAAATTGCCAGGCGTGCCACGCGTTGCTCTTCGACAAGAACAACCCGCAGTTCCGCATCCCGCATGGTGATGTGAACCTGGTGCGGACATTTTTGCGGACGTTGCCCGCGCAATACGGGGACTACGCGCGGCTAAAACAAGGGAAGACGCGCGAGAGCGAGGTGCAAAACTTCGTTGCGCAACAGGTCCGGCAACTAAGGGAGCAATTTGGTTCCGGCGAAGAATTGGAGAAGGCGGTGTTTTTCACCACCGACCCTTACAAACCGCAGCGACAAATGGCTCCTTCCATCCGCGCGAACTTCGCGGGCTGCGCTTTCTGTCATGACGTAAAACAGAGTGCGAACGGGGCGCCCACGATTACAAAGCCAATCCTGATCGATCGCTGGATGCCGCAGGCGCGCTTCAATCACGCAAAGCATCAAGTGGATCCAGTCACGCAAGAAAAACTGGATTGCAATAAATGCCACCGCGCGTTGGTGAGTCGCGAGACCTCGGATGTGCTGATGCCGGCCAGGGCGGATTGCGTGACGTGCCACAGCCCGAAAGGGAAGGTCGTTTCGGAATGCATCACGTGCCACGGCTATCATGCGCGGCCGCAAGTCGCCGCGGCAGATGTCCACGCGGATGCGCGCGGCTCGTTCAAGCAGATGTTGCTGGGAAACCGCTAACGTAACTCGGGGTCGAAATCCCAGAACCCAAAGGCCAAATCCCAGGCAAGTCTCAAATTCAAAAACGAAGAAAGATGCCTGAACTAGCGGAAGCTTGGTGTTCCTGTTGAACTTTGGATTTTCCCTGGGGTTTGGAGCTTGGGATTTGGGTTTTCTTCTCGGCAGTCGCCCGTTCGCCCCACAGCCAAGATGCCTGTGCTATTTTCTGCGATGCCGTCCGGGCTCGAAATAAATCTCGTCGTCCCTGATCTCTGGCAACAGGAAGCGGTCCGCGCGCTTCGCGACGGGAAGGACGTGGTCGTGCAGGCGCCGACCGGTTCGGGCAAGACCTTCATCTTCGAGTTGCTCTATCCGTCGTTGAAGGGGCAGGCGATTTTTACGGTGCCGACGCGCGCACTCGCGAATGACAAGCTCGCGGAATGGCGCGCCCGGGGATGGGATGTGGGAATCGCGACAGGCGACCTTGCGCTAAACCTCGGCGCAAAAGTTCTCGTCGCGACATTGGAAACGCAGCGGGCCCGTTTTCTGCGGCGAGATGGTCCGCGGCTTCTGGTGGTCGATGAATATCAAATGATCGCCGATCCCGTTCGAGGGGTGCATTACGAATTGGCGCTCGCGCTGGCGCCGCGTGAAACCCAGCTGCTGCTTCTCAGCGGCAGCGTGCAAAATCCGCAGGATGTCGTCGCGTGGTTTCAGCGCATTGGCCGCGACCCGGTCCTCATTTCGCACAATGAGCGGCCGGTTCCTCTCGAGGAGATCGATCTGCGAGTGCTGCCGGAGTCGCAATTCGTCCAGTCGAAAAGTTTCTGGCCGCGCATGATCGGCAAAGCGTTGCGCGCGGAACTGGCGCCCGTGCTGGTTTTTGCGCCCCGCCGCAATGCCAGCGAAGAAATGGCGCAGGCCATCGCTTCCGCGATGTCGCTGCGCGATCCGTTATCGCTTTCCGCGGAACAGGAGGCGCTCGCCGGCAAACGGCTCTCGAAACTCTTGCGGAGCCGTGTGGCCTACCATCACAGCGGACTGAGCTATGCGGTGCGGGCCGGCTTAATCGAGCCGCTCGCCAAAGCCGGCCAACTGAACGTCGTTGTCGCGACGATGGGTCTCGCCGCCGGCATCAATTTCTCCATGCGTTCCGTCCTGATTACCGACACGCGTTACAAGGCGGGAAGTTTCGAGCGGCACGTGCAGCCCGATGAGCTGTTGCAGATGTTCGGCCGCGCCGGCCGGCGCGGGTTGGATGAAATCGGTTATGTTTTGATGCTGCCCGATGTTCCGCGGCTGGGCAATGCCAGGGCGCGCCAGTTGAAACGGGCGACGCAAGTCGACTGGCCGAGTCTCATCAGCGTCATGCGCGGCGCGGCGGAGCGGGGCGAGCAGCCATTCGCCGCCGCGGTCGAATTGAACCGTTCGCTCTACAGCACCCAGCAGGTTCCGATCGGTTCCGAGCATTCCCTTTCGACGGGAGAAAAACCGTGCGGCCTTTGGGTGGACGCAGAGCGCGCCCGCTTCGTTCGGCGGCCTGTCATCGAAATGCTCAACTCCGCCAACGAGTGGGAGGTGAAGCCACTATCGCCGGAAAAGGTTTCGTTAGGCCGGTTGTTCGTTCGTGAAAATGATTCCTGGGTCCGGGCGTTGACCCTGCCCCGCATGCTTGATGGCCTCGGTTTCGGTAATCTCTGCAAACTGCGCGACCAGGGAATTTACGGCCGCGAAATGCCGCTGGCCACTGTCGTCGGCGACGATGCCATCGCTCCGGTGAAATGGCTGAGGAAGATCTTGGTAGGGCGAGACTCTGTCGAGCCGCGGGATAGCGCCTCGACGGCTCGACAGAGTCTCGCCCTACCATTCACTCAATTGCTTTTCGACGAGTTGGTCGTTCCCCTGATTCCAAACCTCACAGGTGGTCAAGTCGCGGAGATTGTTACTCGCGCCAACACGATCTACGCGCGGATTGATTTTTCCTCCGTGCAGATGTCCGCGCTCGTTGATTCGTGCGGATGCGCGCTCCTCGACCCACCCGAGCGCGAGGCTATCCCGCTTGTTTGTCGGGCTTGTTCCGAGTTACAGCACGATCTCACCACGGCGATCACGAATTCTCCTGCTTATGCCTGGCGTCAGCTGGGCCTCGTGACGGGGGACGGAACACCGACACGTCGCGGCATTCTCTTTTCCTTCTTCCAGGCCGGCGAAGGCCTGGCCATCGCCGCTGCGCTCGAAGATGAAACCTATCCGATCGGCGATCTCGTCTTCGATCTCGCGAACATCCGCGCTGGTCCCCGCTTTGCCGGAGAAGACGCGCCGCTGGGCGGACGGCTTGGTATTCTTTGCCAGCGAATTTACGGCCGCGCCGATCATCCTGGCTATTTGGAAATGGGAGTGCCCGTCCATTACGGCTCCGGCGCTTCGGAAGTCATCCGCGAGCTGGTGGCGAACTCGTCCAGCCGCTACCGCATGACGAACGAGTCGCTCCGTTCCGGCGATATTGAGCGCGCGCTCATGGAATGGCGCAGCCTCCTCCGGCACATTATCGGAGCGCCACGCTTGGAATCGGATCGGTGGCGCTCCCTGCAAGAAGCGGCGGCCCATTTCGTGGAAACCACCACCTCTCCCGCCAGCCTGGATTTCCCTCCGCTGCTCGCTGCCCAGCAACGCCGCCCGGACTTCCTCAAGAGCCGTTGATTGGCGTCGAAGTCTTACAAGTCCCGGGCTGTTTAGTGGCTCAAACGCTCAGCCTGTAACTCGCGCAAAGTCTTCTGGGGTGGCGTCGGTGAGGGCTTCACTGCCGCCGTCTCTTTATTGGCCGCCTTCTTCTTGCCGTCGAGGCTTACGTTGTTTTCCTGGGCGATTTTGTCCCATGTCGCGCCTTTGCTTTTGAGCCCGGCGATCTGGTCGAAACTCTTGCCGGACGCGCTGGCAATCGAGTGCGCGATGAA
>Ga0193745_1000229_pt1 | contig 10112 bp, 12 predicted proteins | sample L1a2metaG_FD_145899 | JGI IMG/M metagenome (GOLD analysis project Ga0193745, IMG submission 145899) | Soil microbial communities from a riparian zone of the East river system, Colorado, United States - L1a2 | ecosystem: Environmental > Terrestrial > Soil > Riparian zone | place: USA: East River... | reverse complement strand
GTCGTGACGAGCAGCCGCAAGCCCTCGAGCTGTTTCGGATTCAGAATCCCGTTGAACAATTCATAATAGTTGTCGAGGGTCACCAGTTTGCCCTGGGACACGTCACCGAGATCGGGCCGTGTCGTCAGGTAGATGGGGGGCGGGAACTCCGGTAAAAAATGGGCCGGCAGGTCAAACTCCAGGTCGAAGCGCGTGAGATCACGGCCCTCCTGCTTCTGAATCTCCTCGATGTGGAACTTCGGGAACACCATCCCCCCTTCAGGGTGGTTGGGATGCGGCAGCGGCAAGAATCCAGCCGGAAACGAATCCTTCTCCTTAATCTCTTCGGGGGTCATGGCCTGAAGTTTTTCCCAGGTCAATCCTTGCGGAAGTGTGACGCGGATCCCTTCCTGGACAGGCTTCCCGCGAGACATCGTGACATCGTTGGCCGGGCGGTTGGCGAGGTCGTACCGCGCCTTGAGCACATCCATCTGCCGCTTCATGACCGCAGGCTTTGCGGCTTTCATGCGCGCGATGACTGCGGCAACATCCTCCTTGAGATCAACGGGCGCATAGCTCGTCCCCTTCTGTGGTCCTTCTTGTGCGGTCGGTGTCTTCTCCGTGGCCTTGCCGAAAACGGTCACCGGTGCCGCGGTGAACGTGGCTCCGACCACCAGAACGGCACAGAGTGTGATCAAATTATGTGTGTTCACGATCCCCCCTCCTCGGCCGGTTACGGCCCCACTATATGAGGCGATGCCCAAGTGAACAATTCCATCGTAGCCAACGATGACCTATGGATGACCTATGCTAATCGAAGATAGTAGGTCCCGGTTTGACAGTTCGAACTGGGCGAGCGCGTGTGAGGAAATGAAACGGGGAAGTATACTCGTGGAGATCCCCGACCTCCGCTTGTCACACTCAAAGACCGCTCACCGCGTTCTGCCCTTTGCGGACTCTCTCCATGACCTGTGTGAAACACGCCGGACAGTAAGTGTGAGTGAGAAGGCAATCGGCCGGATGCACGCCATGTATCTTTCGATACGTCCGCTGCGTAACCCAGCGCTCCTGATCAAGGGAATGTCCGGTCTCGTCTCGAAGGAGTCCGCAGATACAACAGATGGGGAGCAATGACGTCTTGCTCCTCGAAGCAGACGGCGTCTCATGAGGTTTGTGAGCGAACACGGTTTCAACAGCCATTCTCCACCTCCTTCTGTCATTCTCCAGCACGCCAGATCAGGAACGGCAACAAGGCGAGATGCGAATCATCATATCCGAGCGTACTTCTCTGCAGCCACTTTTGGCACTAGGAAATCCCCCAGTTCCACTCGAAGCGACCAAGGTGAACTACAACTTAAGGGGAAATGTATGCAGTGCAAAGGGGAGTCATGGATTGGGGACACATTGGAAGTGCACTTGAGCCTGGAGTATCTGATTTTATTCGGTTGGCATGTTTAACATTACCCAAGGCTTTTCAATTCGTGTCATGGGGTAACTTTTCTGCTAGTTAAGTTTTAATTTTATATGGTGAAAACCCTAGACGGCCATTGTGTTTTCCAAGGGGGAACCCCCATTTAATTCAATGAGGATTGTTGTGCCCTCCGCTAGGGCAACCTCTAGTTCCCTCCCCCACGTGCACACAACTATACTGTATCTAAGCATCTGCGATGAATTTCGGTAGGCCAGTCCGTGAGAATGTGTTCCCATGTTGAGACCAGTTTCAATTTTTTCGATCAGAAGGCAAAGTCCTGCGGCTCAGCCCTCAGGTCGATGCTCAGAAAGGAGTTCCTTATGGCTAGGTATGGCAAGAGTGCACAGCGATCGGTCAAACGGGCGATGCATAAACTGAAGGAAGGTAGTTTAAAGAGCGGGAAGAGTGGTAAGCGAGTCAAGAGCAGAGAACAAGCCATTGCCATTGGACTTTCGGAGGCCAGGGCCAAAGGGGCAAAGCTGCCTGCCAAATAAATTGCTGACGATGTTCCGCTCGGCCATAATTCTGGTGGTGGGACGTAAACTGTTCGATTCCTAGGAGACCAAATCATGGAGACGCACCATTGTGGCAATCCCCTCAATTAGTTCACTCTTTGTCGCACTGAAGACTGAGACAGTGGAGTACTGCAGTGCCGCCAAGGGTAATTTTCGAAATAAAGTTCTTCCAGAGAAAACCACTCCACCCATTTCATTTTGATTCGCACGCCAGAGAATGGCCCGTCTAGTTCGAACAACAGGCTCGACATACATCTTAGAGTCTTCGGGAATCTGACTCAGAGAGCGGCATAGCTGATTTGCCGCGGGTGGTCGGTAGAACGGTCGAGTCGTTTTCCACGTTCCTGAACATTGGCTCGCTAATGTATTGTGATTCTGGCGAGACTCCCCCAGGCACTCCGGAGCAAACCTGCTCGTGGCGTACTGATGTGTGTAGACCTAGCCTTGCCAGCCTTCACAGGTCGGGGTCGGCAGCTATTCAAATCAAAGCGCAGACGCTTCTTGCTTTTCGACGCGCTCGATGGTCGCCTTGCACGATGGCGGCGCAAGCATGCTGCGCTCGGGCGCGAGTTGGATTCGCTCGCGGACGTTATTTCGTTTGGGGTCGCTCCAGCGGCACTCGAATTCGCTGCAGCATGCATGGAGGGTGGGACTGGATAGCGCTACTGTATTTTGTCTGCTGTGGAGTAGGTCGATTGGCCGGGTTTAACGTGAAAGCGGAGAGCCTTTCGGAGTCCTTTTGTTCTGGTTTATCATTCCCTCAAAGCATCATGGAATTCTCCGCTGACCTGACACTCGGCAACCGAAAGGTGTCCGTCGTTGGTGGCGGTCTCTACTCCTCGTTGAATGGTTTGCTCCGGTGAGCAAGCGACTATACCTAACTCAACGCCACTCGACCGCGCCGAATCCGGAGTTCCCGAGCAAAACATACATGAGGCTGATTGTCTCGACCGTCTGGTCGCGGTAGTCTACGCTCGGATAATGGGCGTCCCGGTGTGAAACGAGGTACCGGAGCGCGACTCCATGCTGGCCAAAGACCCGGAGGGTGAACGTGGCGTCTCCACGCAGCATGTTTTCTTCTCCTCGCTCGGGAGAAAGCACGCGACTGACATAGTACTCGCGCCCGGTGAGGTCGAGCATCGCTCGGTCGCCGAAGATCAGACGGAGGGCGAGTAAGCCTTGAGGGGTGGCACCATAATGATAATCCCGCTCCTCCGTGCGCTGTCTGCTGCCAGCTGCGCCATAACCGGCGCCGGCCAGAGCCGTTCCCTGGAACGCCACCATGCGCGACAGCCACGATTGCCAGGTCGTCCCGAGCGAGAGCGCGGTGCTGGAGACGCGGAACACCTGGGGTGAAATATAGTCAAAGCTCCCGAAGAGACCCCACACCCCGCGAGTAGAATCACCGGAATCATATGTGCGACCGAGCAGGAGCCCTCGCGTATTGAGACTCTCTAGGGTATTCGCCGTGACGGCGGTCACGTGGAAATCGAAATAGTCAAACGGGCGTGCGTAACTATAGCCGGGCTTTCCGGGGAGACCGTACGTGATTGTGAAATCTCCCACGGCGCCATGCTCTTTGACGCTGGAGGAGACATTCTGGCTGCTCGAGCTCAGCGTTCCGCCGACCTGCAGGCGCATGAAAGTGGCAGGTTGGTGACTCGGGAACACGGCGTCGAAGCGGTTACCGAACGCGAGACGATTGAGCCCGGTGGGCGGAGAGATCACGGCCGCGCCGAGTTCACGCCAGAAACCGGGCCTACCGTCGTCGGTCTCCAGCAGCAGACTGGCCATACGGAAAAATGGTTCGCCCATGAAAGTCCCGCCGATGGGCGTCGCGATCATGTCATTGATCGAAGGATTCGTCTTTTCGCCCCCCATCTCCCAAAGAAAACTCCCGGCGCTGCTATACAGAAAAGATTCCCAGAAGTTGAGGCCCGCCGACCGGGCTAGGCCGTAGTAGATGCTGCCGCCGTAGGGATGCAGGAACTGGTTGACGGAGAACTGGTCGTTGTCGATGACCCACTTCGAATCAGTCAAGTGTTGCCAGAAAGTATTGCCAGTAGTGCGGTACACATCTTTGGGCTCGGTAAAATGCCGGTCGTACTGATTGAGCAGGAACAGATAGGCCAGAATTTCTGCGGTGGGAACTAGATAGCTGCGGCCGGCGCCGGTCTCCCAATCTAAGGGAGTATTCCACCACTCGGAAGGGGTTTGAGAAAGGGCTGGGGATTGATCAGGTCGCGGACGAAGTTCACCCGCGGGGGATGGCCCCTGTATCTCGTGAGCGCTGCGCTCCTGGACGTGCTCAGTGGCACGAACCTCGGCAAAGCCTTGGCCCGCCGCCATGATGAACGCAAGCGCGAGAGCTCCTGGGAAGAGTAGGATTCGCAGGCACTGACTGTGAAACCCTGAACCGTTCATCTTCCAGATATAGTTCGTCGTTTCGCTGTGATTTCCGTTCTTTTGAATAGATATCACTTTCGAACAAGGCCGATACTGGGTAAATCCCTGGCTTTTCTACTCCATTTACAACTTGGATGGGGTGAATGCGTTGAAGGTAGGCCTCTTCTGGGAGTTCTCTTCAGCACCGCCAGGTCAAAAGGGTCTTACTATGTCAGAAATGCTCAATATGTCATATAAATGTAAGCCAGATGTTGTGCCTCACTTGAGATTTGAACGTAGCTTCTCAGTAGCCGTTCTGGCTAAGCCATTGATGAATCTTCTGCGCCGTCTCTCGCAGTTCCTTCCTGGTTCGGATAGTCAGTAGAGAGAAACCTTATCCGAGACCTCGAAGGGCGCAGCTTGAGAGGTCATGCTGTAGACCTGGCAGGAGAAGGGGAGGCTGGGAGAGCGGGGATCGGTTCGCGAGAAAGAGCGGATAGCGTTGCTGTTCGGGTCCGGAGGCGTCTACGACAGTGAACAGCTGCATGTCCGCGAAGCCATGCTGCAGCAGCTCGGATCCAGCATTCAGTTGATGCACCAGGAGCTGAAAACGCTGCTCCGTGAGGTCCTGATGCGGCAGGCCGTGGAGGAGGAAGCGTAAACGAACCCTCCCACCCCGCTGAACTGGTCCCGGATGAGACGCTGGAGGAGGTCCCTTACGATGGTGTTGGGCCAGGGGTGAAGCGGGTCGTGATCGACACTACCTCGCCCAGTCGATGAATTTGCTAGAGCGGTTGAGGGGGATCATGGAAATGGGGCAGCGGGTGGCGAAGGGCATAACACACGAAGGGAGCGTGAGCCGCGACTGCTGCAGCGCTACGAATAAAATGCGCGTATTTCCCTTTCTGTATCGTTGCGTAGCCCCCAGATGTGCCCGCGTATCCGCCGGCGACAAAACCGTGTGAGCCCGAGGGACTGCACGCCTACTCTGAAGTTAATGACCGATATCTCCGTGCTTCCGCTTCCACCGAAGATAGGCCATCTCTAACACGCGGAAATGGTTTTCAATGAAGAGGAATTCTACCTCATTTAGTGCCCTGTCCTGATACAGCACGTTGCGCAAGGCCACGGCGCATGTCCCAAATTCCCTGAGCGGGTTGTCCATTTCATTTTGATCCTTCGCCTCCGCCATCTCACGAGCTGGCTGAGCGGCTAGAGTTTCAACAGCCATACGTCACCTCCTTCTTTCGTCGTTCATCTCCTGAGATCACCCGCGACGCGCTGATCCTGATGTGAACAATAGTTCCCTGCAGCCGTGTCGAGAGGGCAAGAGTTTGCGGTGGAAAATATATCGATAGATGCATGCTACCACCCCCTTCCCCTCTTGCCTGATTCGAGAGGAGCGTCAGTGGGCTATAGGTTGGTCCGCTAGAAACGAAATTGCGTGACCCTGAGCGCTCACTTTCGCAATAACGTGATCTCCCGGTTTAGCCTTTACAGCTGATCTCGGCTCAGTTGTGCCGTCAACATGCATTTGCACCACATTTCCACTGTCCTCTCTGACGAAATACTTCTCACCTTCGACGCGCACCACTTCGCCCTTGACCTCCTTGCCGGGTTCAAAGCGGTCTTTATCCGACACGGTAAACATCTTCTTATCTGATTGGCCAGTGTTGAGCTTGTCTGCAGACGACGCGACATTCGACAGACCCAGGCACAGCACGAAACCACACGACAGGACACCGACAATTTTAGAAATAGATACCATGGGAGCCTCCTTGGTTAGATGTACACACACGTCTACATGTGCCCGAACGTTCCTCGCAGAATTTTCGGAGCTAGAAAACCGCCACCGGCTACATTCCCTTGCCTGGCATTAGGTTCATTTAGCCTGGCGAATCGATAGCGCGTGATGCTCATCGTTCACTTTCGCCTCAATATGCTCTCCTTGGGCAATGCGTCCGGTCATCTGGGTGGTTTCATCGATATGCAAACGCACTTGATAACCGTCATATTGCTTGACGAAATAGGAACTGGGTTCAACGCGCAACACTTCGCCCTTAATTGTGTGGATGCCATGCAGGGACAGACCCAGGCCCAGTAACAACCCACACGACAGAACACTGACAACTTTAGGAATGGATACCATGAGAACCTCTTCGGATTTCGATGAACAACCTACCGTTTATCTATATATCTTCCCCGGAGAGTCAGCGGAGCTAGGAGGGCTCCTAGTATTTGGCGTGGTTGACCCCAGCTGGCACATCGCAAACAACGAGAAGACGTAAAAGCGCCATCTCGCGAACATTCACAATCTTGGTTGGCTCTGCTCGAAGCCTGGACTGCCAACTACACACTGGTCAAAAAAGGTTGGTGCTAGTGGTCTCGGAAGCATGCGCCTGCAGATACAATGCGGGAAGGGTTAGAGAGGGACGACTATTGCCAGGGCTCCGCCGGAACTGACTACTAGGGTTCTTCCTAGTAGTCACTGTTCCTGGGGTGCCGTAGAAGTGAAACGATGCTTTAGAAACCGCGATGGAAACACTGCACGCCCACCCCAGCCCTGTGAACCCGCAGTGCACCATTGCGGAATCTGAGGTAAAAGGCTCGGGTCCGAAAGGACTCGAGCCTTTATCTTGCCAGCACAGCATGTTTCCGCGGTCGAGCCAGAAAGCAGGTCATGTATGATCCCCAAACTCCCCACGCTTACTATCACGCCTATCACAGAATTCACGCTCGCGTGTGATCGACTACTGAACGACCCCATCACGCGCGACGCGTTGACTAAGGACGAGCTGGACATTCTCAAAATGTGTGTTCAGCGACTCACGGAGAGATTTTTCAGCCAACCGTGTGACGAAATGAGCCCTGGCCAGCCCGGCGTAGACCCTCCTGTGGTTCTTCCTCACGGTTCCGGGGGTCCAGTAGAGTGAATGTGTTTGAGAACAAGCGGTATGATGGACGCATGGCAAAAAAGAAGAAATCTACCGATGTTAACGTCACGGCCTTTGAGATCCTTCAGGCTGTAACAGGTGAGCTACCCTGCCACGCTTCCCCTAATGGGCAAGAGTCCGCCAAGAAGAGAGCCCAGCCAGAGAAGAAGCCTGCGGCTGTGGCCCTGGGGCGCTTGGGAGGGCTCAAGGGCGGGAAGGCCAGATTGAAAAAGCTCTCGGCTAAGAGAAGAACCGAGATAGCCAGAACAGCCGCCACGGCCCGCTGGAAATACTCTTAAGCATCCCGAGGAACCCGGCGAGTGCGATGAATCAGGGCGCCGGGCCGTGACCGAGGCCAAGACCCCGCACATACCCGCTCCATTGACATCCCGCTCACCGGTCGACAAGGTCGTCATATGCGCCGTCAGAAGGTCCTGGGAGACTCTATTGTACGAAGAGGGAGTACACCACATTCAGCTAGCTTCCGCGCCTTACGCGAACTTATTCGCTGGGTTCGAGGGCGGTCAGTGGAGATAGGGATAGAGTGAGCTGGAGTGAGACGCCAAAAACTAGGATTCTCCCTAGCTCCGCTAACTCTCCGGAGAGCGTACACGTACAGGTATGGGATTTTTCCCATCTGATCGAGGAGATTTTGACCAGTACCCATAATGGCGAATGCGTGTTCAGTCGTCTCTAGTTCAGCAATCTCACACATCCGAACAAAGGAGGAACTCCATGAAGAAGGAAATCATCGCGGCTGGATTGACGCTCGTGCTCGGTGCGACGGTCGCCCCGGCCTGGGCACTGTTCGAATCCGATAGAGCGCTCAGTGAAAAAGCAACCGTCAGCATGGTCGACGCGATTAAAACCGCGGAACAGGCAAAGCCTGGCAAAACTGTAGAAGTGAATATGGGGAAAGATGACGGCCGCGTCGTCTACAAGATTGAGATCGAGGATGGGAAGAACACCCATAAAGTTTATGTGGACGCGATGACCGGCAAGGTGCACGAAATTAAATAGTACCTAGTACCGATGACTACGGTCTGCTGGCATGCGGGGTCACCTATGATTCGTATATGGGTGGCCTCACAGCCGTCAGCATTATAAGAAAAAGGATGGGGTACGGTGAAGTGGTGCCTCTTTGCGAATTCAAGCGACGCACAAACCGCCCGTTAGGTCATGGTGCCATCTGTGCCTCTCGACAGTGCCAATGATGATCGACAAATGCCCCTCTCCTCTGCGCACGAGACATCTCAGTAAACACGTGTCTGCGCTGCTCCTTGTATTCCTGCTGATAGGGCTGAACGGCTGTAACCGTTTCTTTCCTATTCAATACTCTACCGACAAGGTGTTACATGGCGCGCTCAGTGGTCACCCTGTTGACCACGTGGTGATCATTGCCATTGATGGTCTCGAGCAAGACACCCTGATCAAATATCTCATGCAGAATCCTCCACGAAAACCAGGAGGCCTACACGATTTGCTCGGTGTGCGCGTCGATGCCAGTGGTCTGGTGTTGACCAAGGGCATTGCCGTCCAACACCCGACGACGGTGTTCCCGTCCTATACCTACCCCGCCTGGACGTCGATGTTCACCGGCGTGTTCCCCGGCGCCCACGGCATTGCAGGGAATAGCCTGTTTTTCAGGGAGCGCCAAGTCGCGCGCTATTACACCGAGTATCATATGGATGCGGTGAAGGTACAGTTGGCGAAGGACTTCCTCTCCGACGATATAAACGATCAGGTGAAGACGATTTACGAGTATATCGGACAGAATGGCGGGCAGAGCCTTGTCGTGCACCATATGCTCACGCGCGGGAGTGGGCGGGGAGCGATTCAGCCTGACTTCGACAGCCTGCTGAGTTACCAGCAGAATCGAAGTCAAGCCGTGGATGACAACGCGCTGTGGGAAGCGGTGAAATCGCTCCAGGATTTCAATGGTGGAGCGAAGAGAGGAGCGGAACTGCAGCTTCCGAGCCTGATGACGATCTATTTTGCCGGCCTCGATCATGCCGAGCATCTCTCCCCCGAGCATCCGGAGCAGGCACGCCTAGAATATCTCAAGCATCTTGATGACCTTATCGCGAAATTCATTGCGGGCGATCGCGCCATCATGAGACAGCACCATGCCACACCGGTATCCGACGTCACACCCGTCGACCCGATTCCGTGGCGGGGATTGCGCGATGAACTCGTCATGCAGCGGACCCTCTTCGTGCTGGTGTCGGACCATGGCCATACCCCAATCGACTGGAATACCGCCCTGGGCATTGACGATCTCAAGGTGGTGTTCACCGAACTGACCGGCATAAGCGGGAAGGCCTATCATTTCGAAACTCCGGCCTTGTATGACGATAGCTTTCTGTCTGGAGTCCGTGCCCTGTTTGGATTCTTCTCCGATGGGACCATTTCCGCGGATTCTAATATCGTGGCCACCGTCAATGGTGGCGCGCTCGGGTTTCATGTGAAGCCTGCACAGGGGCAGTGGACGGATCTTCCCGACTATCAAGCAGACATCGCGCCGATGTTGGAACACGTGCTCCTCACGCTCCACAAGAATGAGCAAGGGCCGGAAGCCGTGCTCTATAAACACGGCAGCCGCTATGACTTTGTTCCGTATCACTATGATGGGGCCACCATCCAATTACTGCCGGCGGTGCAGCTCGACCAAAGCCCGTTGAACACTGCCGCATACCCGATGGCGGAACAAAGGCTGAACGGGCTCGCGTCACGATTACCCACAGATCCTCAGAGCGCCCCGGACATTATTCTGCTGGCCGACCGGTCTAAGAAATTGACATATTTCAATAAGCAGGATGGGCGGGTTCT
>Ga0193745_1000228_pt1 | contig 10138 bp, 9 predicted proteins | sample L1a2metaG_FD_145899 | JGI IMG/M metagenome (GOLD analysis project Ga0193745, IMG submission 145899) | Soil microbial communities from a riparian zone of the East river system, Colorado, United States - L1a2 | ecosystem: Environmental > Terrestrial > Soil > Riparian zone | place: USA: East River... | reverse complement strand
CAATTGCGCGCTCCCATCCTCCCGACACCGTCGCAGGGTTAGCCATGGTCTCAAGGAGGGCCTGCGTCGCGCCGCGAAAGACCTCCTCGACCGACTCCCCCTCAGCTTCGAAGGCAGTATCGGCCATGGCAATATCCTCAAGAAATCGAAAGGTCCACGCCATGGGCGTCAGGCTGGCGGCATGGTACGCCGCACTCGGCGGATGAGGGCCTGGATGTGGCTGAGCCCAGGGAGCGCATGTCCGAGTGGATTGGGGATTTTGCCTTTGAGCAACATCGTGATGGCCAGAGGCAGAATGCGCAAGAGACTACGCGGTGCGAACCCCACCACCTTCAGTGGCATGATCGCTTCGTTCAAACGCCCATGCTGTTCGACCAGATCGGTAAACCCAAGAATGTGACGCGCGCCACCGGTCGCCGTCAACCCATGTTCGAGAGAGGCCCGACGCAACCTGACGATCGCCTCCATGGGTTTGACATCTTTCGGACAGACCTCCACGCAGAAATTACAACGTGTGCAGTCCCAGATGCCGTGCTCGTCTTGGAGCGCCGAGAGCCTCGCCCTTGTCGATGAACGAGATTCTCGTGGATCGGAGAGGAAACGATCGGCCTTCGCCAGGGCTGCAGGGCCGGCAAACCCTTTCGAGACTTCATGCACGGTACAAGCCGCGACGCAGGCGCCGCACATGATGCAGGCATCCACATTGTGAAACTGTGGATTGGCATGGTCCCGCGCCTTCGTCTGAGCAGACACGCCCTCACGCGTAGGCCAAGCCGCTGGAACCAGCCAGGGATGCACGTCGCGGATCTTCTCCCAGAACGACGCCATATCCACAACCAGGTCCTTGATCACCGGTAAGTTGCGGAGCGGCGCGACCTCGATATGGCCGTGCCGTTCAAGTTCTTTGCGGAGAGAGGTGCGGCATGCCAGTTTCTCGCTGCCGTTGATCGTCATCGCACAAGAGCCACAAATCGCAGAGCGGCAGGAGTAGCGAAGTGCCAGGCTCCCGTCGCACTCATGCTTGATCCGAATGAGGGCATCGAGGACGGTCATCCCGCGGCTGACATCGAGCCGAAACTCTTCAGGATGGGGTGTGGAATCGACTTCGGGATTGAATCGTTGAATCGTGAAAGTGAGACGCATAGAAGACGTGTGAAACGTGACGTGAAACGTAAGGAGGCCTTTTGCTCCTTGCGTCTCACGTATGATGTCCGGCTCAGTCCAACTCGAAGGTCTTGGGAGAGTTCGTCAGATTGCGGCACCCATCTTTCGTGACGAGCACCATGTCCTCGATGCGCACGGCGCCGAGACCTGGATAGTAGAGGCCGGGCTCAACGGTGACAACATGGCCTTCTTGGAGAAGTGACCCGGTGCGGCTAATGCGCGGCATTTCATGGATATCGAGTCCGACCCCATGGCCGGTGCCGTGAAAGTAGCCCTGCATGCGGCCATTAACGAGGCCTGTCTTGTACCCGGCTTTTTCAAACCGAGCGCAGATACCCTGATGAATCCTCTTCCCGTCCGCTCCGTCTTTGACTTTCGTGATAGCCTCTTCCTGCGCAGACAGGACCGTCTGATAGAGCCGCTTCAGTTCGGGGCTCGGGGTCCCTCGCACCACAGTTCTGGACATATCGGCGAAATACCGGTTGGTGGCTGAACGAGGAAATACGTCGAAGATAATGCTGCGGTGAGCCGGTAACGGTCCACTGCCTTCGTTGTGTGGATCGCAAGCCTGCTCTCCCCCCGCAACGATGGTGTGCTGGGCGACACAGTCGCACTCCATCAGTATCACATTGATCAGCTTCTTCACTCGCTCCGACGTCAGCGGTATCCCATCGAACCAGAGTTGATCCTGGTTGATTGAAGCTTGACGCAGCAGATCATGGGCGGCTGCGACCGCCTGTTCAGTCGCACGTTGGGCTGCTTCGATATAGCGAACTTCTTCGGCGGTCTTCACCACACGCTGTTCGTAGAACGGGTCCCTTTTCGGATGCAGCTGATACCCCAAGGACTGGAACTTGACGGCATGGCTGAAGGGAAAGTTCGCCGGGACCAGGACCTGCGTGATGCCGGCTTCCCGCAGGAGGATATGGACAACCTCAACCATACTTGGCTCGGCGATACCTTGCGTCTTGGCTCGCCCTTCGACCTCCGAGTACGAAAGCACCCGATCGACGGACGACTGGCTCTTCGCCCGATCCATCTCGAGATCGCTCATCACCAGCATCCGCTCCCCCTTAATTTCCAAATAGATAAAGGGGTCCGGCGCAATAAACTTTGTCGCGTAATATAAATTGGCATCGATCTCGCTGGCAGCGATAATGACCGTGGCGCGATGAGATTGCGGCGTGGATGAGGCCATAGTGAATGCAGGTCGGAATCTAGCACGGGGGGGGAGGTCGGTCAAGGCGCGGATGGAACTGGTTCAGGCGCGGGTATGCTGTCCTTGTCGACAGCTTTCTCCTCGTCAGGCGTCATCAGATCGATCGGCAGCATGACCGTATTCTTCAAAATGTCGAAGGCAAGTTGCGCCAGGCCCGTCACGCCTGTGGCGAACGACTTCATCGGCAGGTACGTCACCTCCGGATCCTCGATTGACCCTTTGACGGAGAACAGCGCAGTGGCAACGCCTTTGCGATCACCGGCGAAGATCCGCCCGAAGAGCGGAATCGTTTTCAGGAATTGCGAATAGGACCCGAACGGGCTGACGGCCCAGACCATGTCGATTTGATCCGTCGGCAGATCATAGTTGCCGGCAGCGGTAATCTTGACGATCGGGCTATCGATGATCAGGTTCTCGGTTTCGAAGAGCCCGTTCCGCATGACAACCTTTGCCGAAATCTTGTTGTAGGGCAACCCTTCTTTCTCCAAATCCACTTTTCCTTGGAGCACGGCTGGGAGATTCAAAATGCTGATGATTTTCCAGACCGCCCGTTCCTCCGATTTGAAGATGCGTCCGTTTTCAAGCAGGACATCCACCTTGCCGTTCAACGTGGGATATAGCCCGTGCGGGTTTTTCCCATGGCCGCGAATCGTCCCCGTCACTCGAGCTTCACCTGTGATTCCGCCTCCTTTCCCCCCCTTCGCCAGCTTCAACACATCATCCACCAACAGGCCCGTCGCCCGAACCGAGAGCTCAGCGTCGGCTGGCTCATTGCGCGGCAGTTGCACCACCATGCGGCCGGCGACTTCTCCATTGGTCGATTGGCCGGACAAACGATCCAAATCAAGCACACCGTCTTGAATCATAATACGGCCGGAGAGGCTCCCAAATTTGAGATGTTTGTAATGGCCACGCGCCATCGACACAGTTGCTTGGACCTTGCTGGTGGCTGCAAGAGTTTCCAGAAACTCTCGGATCGGCGACCGTTGGCCTTTCGGGATGAGGAGATCGAGATCCATTTGATTGGACTCGATCTTGGCGATAATCGAAGGTTTTGCCGCCCAGTTGCGGATCGCCGCTTCCAGCACGACGTCGCTGTCGAGCAGGCGAAACGACAACCGCTTGATCTCCGCGCCGTTCTTCACGAATTGGAGCCGCAGATACAAATCCTGGATGGGTCCCTCGACCCCCTTGGCGTTCATCAGACCGTTGGTCAACGCCAGCCACCCGGTGGTCCTCCAGGCTTTCCAATCGGGCCCCTTCCCCTTCATGTCGAGCGACAATTCGATATTCCCCGCCTCAAACCCTCCCTTCGCAACCCATTCCGGCACGCGAGACAATGACAGCGTGCCGGTCGAAAGTGCCGCGTCGATAGAGAATCGGTCACCCAGTTGAATCTTGCCTTTGACCGGCAGTTTGATCGGCGGTACAATCAGCTCGAGCCGATCTAGCAAGACCCCGGAGGCTTGTGGAATCATGCCCTCGAATTCCACCGTCGCCTGGGCGCCGATCGGTTTTTCGAGCAGACCGGGAAGCGTCACTTTCGATTCAGATAGAACGACCTCTCCCCGTATGTGCGGCGACACGGTCGGCCCGGTCAGCACCACAGCGCCGTTGACCAAGCCTTCGATCATCCCGGCTGGAATGGCTTGCGAGGGCAGCAACTTGGCCATATGCTCCGCATCGCCCTTGACCCGAATCAGGAAATCCTGAAAGGTGCTGCCGCTGCCTCCCGTGATGCCTCCACTGATCTGCAAGGCCAGATCGCCAAAATGTCCCGTCACCTGATCGAACTGCGTTCCGCCATCCGACAGCACGAACCGGCCCTGCAGCGCCGTCAGTCGCTCGGGCAACGACGGATTGGTCAGACTGACACGCTGAACGGTAATCTCTCCACCGGCAAAAGTGACGCCACCAGGCTGATTGAGCGAGCCGACCATACGAAACGTGGGAGAGGCACTGCCTTCGACCTCACGGGAAGCGGCCATTACACGCGACAGCTGTTCCGACTTGACAGTCTTCGCGAGAAACTGCAACAGGTCTGCGGCGGTCATCTCTCCGATAATGTCCATTTCAAGCCATGGCCCCGCCTCCAAAAATGAGACGAGTGCCTTGCTCTCATGCATGTGGATCGTGCCATAGAGTCCGCTCAGATTCGACACCTTGAGGCGGCCGGCTTCGACCGACACCATCGCGGCCAAATCCTTGGCAGGGACATGACTATCTCCGATCAAGGCTTGCCCCTGTTTCACGCGAAACTCCCCCGTCAATGACAGCTGCGGCCCCGCCACCGACGATCCCGTGACGGTCGCCGAGACAACCTCCAACATCCCGTCGATCTCCCGGCCCTGAATGATCGCCGGCAGCCTCGGATGCACCCACTCGGCCGGCACGGTCGTGAGCAACTGGCTTAGTGGGATCGGGGGGGCCGCAAAGGTGAACGCAAACGTGGGTTGAGGTGTCAGCAGACCGGAGAAGCTCGCTTGGCCTGCGAGTTTCAGCTGTTCGAGATTCGCAGACAAATCGGACAAGACCACGTCATAGCCCGCGACGCCAGGCACAGCCCGAAGATGACTGTGCACATTAACGGTGCCCTGCAAGTGTTGCGGAACCGGGTGTGGCCCGAAGAAATCCGCTACCTCTCGAAGATTTAGATTAGCAGCTTCGAGTATGCCATCGAATTGGAGTGTGTCCTGCGACGCAGAGGAATCCTCGATCGCCATCGTATGCCGCTGAGCGGTGCTGATCGTTCCGGCCAGAGAAATGGCAGACAGGCCCTTATCGCCCTTATGACCGGCAGAGACGTGCAAATCCGCCTGTCCCCGCTCCGGTTTGATGACCAACGAGGCCTCCACCGATTCCAGCGTAATCGATCGTGTCCCGTCTGTACGTGCGTCGTCGATGATGAGCACCTTCCCGTTCACGAGTGTCGCTTCACGGATATGGAAAATCCGGCTGATCATCTGCACGGCATCCTGATCGGCTGAGCCCCCCTGGACGACCTGATCGAGGAGATTCCAGTGCCCGCTGCGATTGCGCCGAAGCGTTAAGGTCGGTTCTTCGATGAGCAACCGCTTCCCCACCACCTGCTTTCGCAACAGCGGGAGAAACCGCAGGACCAAATCCAACTTCTTGGCCGATAACAAGACGTCATCGGAATTCCGATCGTGAATCGCGACTTGCGTCAGTTCCAATCGGATGCGAGGGAACAAGACCAGCTTGATGCGATGGACGTCAATCTTGCGTCCGATACTCTGTTCCAACTGCTGGAGGAAAAAATCTTTGAGATAGTCGTCGCCAGTCAAGTATGGCGAGAAAATAAGAAAGGCTCCACCGCCGATCAGCAGAATGACAATCAGGGCGACAACAACACGGGTTCGGACCACTCCTGCTCCCTGGATCAATCATCCTCGATGGGTAAACCGCATCATACTTGCAATTGCATTATCATCTTACCGAATCACCTGCATGAAATCTACTAAGTCTGTGTCTTGACAGGGAATTCTCCCCTTCTCACGCTTCAAGATTCTCGAAAATGGTGCAGGGGGAAAAGTGCGTCCCAGGGCAAAGAGGCTGTCTTGGCAAACTCAGGTCGGGCAGGCGAGAAGCGCGACAGTTTCAGCTTCCTGGTATATACGCGATAGGGCCGGAGCCGGTTTTCGTAAGATCGATCACGAGTTCGTCATTGGTGTTGGCCAACAACGTGTCCCAGAGGCTATGCCGTTGCGTGATGGTCGCCTCGCCTGGATCGAAAAACAGGTAAAATCCTTTGGCGGCCGTCGGTCGCATGGGATAGCGCCGATCGTAGATCATCCCATAGGTCGGAATGCCGTAGACGATCTGCCAATTCCCCAATATAAAATGCAACTCCGTGCCGTGGAGATAGACGCCACCCGAGGTAATGATACGCTTGACGGACGTTTGCGGTTGACTGAGATAAAACGTCACGCGTTCGTCCGGTCGGGCCAGGGCGAAGGCCTCTGCGATCTGCTGGGACAAGAGAGCGAGTTCCTCAGGACGAAACGCCGGTATCAGCGGCGCCTCGCCCTGCAGCCATTTCTGTAACCAGATCCGATGTTCTTTGACCGAGATACCGCCCAGGATACGAGCAAGGTCCTCGACAGGCATCGTCTTCGGATGTGCATGCGCGCTGGGAAGCCACTCCGGCAGGACGGAATCATCCACCTCCAGTCGAACATAGTTCACTGGATCTTCATAGACCGCACGATAGGGCACCATAGGAATGGCGCAGCCTGTGAAAAACAGTACGGCGTAAGGCGTGAGGCGTGAGGCGATCGCCCTGAACGCCTCCCACACTGAATCCGACGGTCCATAATCTCTTCGGTCTAAACCCCTCACGCCTTACCCCTAACCCCTCATGCTATTCCGTGATCGTGACCGTCATCTCGACTCGTTCGAGGGGATTATCCCGGACGTCCCGCTTCATGTTCACCACCTTGTCCGCCACGTCCATCCCGCTGACCACTTCACCGAATGCCGTGTACTGCCAATCGAGAAAACTCGCGTCTCCGACGCAGATGAAAAACTGTGAGCCGGCGCTGTCCGGGTCGTTCGAGCGCGCCATGGAGAGCACCCCGCGCTTGTGTGGCTTGCTGTTGAACTCGGCCTTGACCTTGTGCCCCGGACCCCCCATGCCGTGCGACGCACGGTCAGGATTCTTGCTGTTGGGATCGCCGCCCTGGATCATGAAACCGGGAATGACCCGATGAAACGTCGTGCCATTATAGAAGCCTTCTTGGGCCAGCTTTATAAAGTTCTTCACATGCCCTGGCGCCACCTCATGAAACAATCGCAACACAATCTCGCCCAGCTGCGTTCCCTTGCTGCTGACGGTAATTGTGGCTCGCGTTTTCTCTGTCGGCTCTGACATCGTCCTCTACCCTTTCTTGGTTAGCGAAAACGGAAGGGGGACGGGGCCGCCTCTCCCTCAAGACCCTGATTGATAGGACTCCAGGTCCGTCCGTCGTCGTCGCTTCGGAATGCCCCGTCGCTCGTACCTACATAGAGCACTCCCGCGTCGGACTCGATCAAGACTTGGATCGCCATACTCGTCAACCCCTTATTGAGCGGCACCCACTGGCGCCCCTTATCGGTCGTTTTGAAAATACCGTGCCCCGTCGCCACAAAAAGCCCCCGGCTATTGAACAGAAGCCCGCGAATCGAATCGTTCGGGAGCGCCCGGCTGATGGGCAGCCAGGTTAGGCCCCCGTCGGCACTGCGAAAGACGCCTCCGTCGAACGTGCCGGCATAGATGCCACCCTCGGAATCGATCGTCAACACTCGAATAAAGTTCTCCGTCATACCTTCATGATTTTTGAGTCCATTTTTCTGATGCACCCAGCCGGTCGATTGGGCCTTAAATCGCACGATGCCTTTCCCAGAGGTTCCGGCAAACAGCGTCCCATCGGACGAGAGGGCCAAGGCATGGACCAGGATGTCGTCGAGACCAGTGGTGACCACCGACCAACGATCGGCGGCAGCGAGTCGATAGACTCCGTCGCCAGTGCCCGCATACACCCCCTCGCCCACGGCAAGAAGGACTTTGATTTCCAGACGCTTGAGCCCGCTATTGATTGCTTGCCAGCTCTTCCCCCGATCGCGCGAACGAAAGACCCCGCCACGGAAGGTTCCGGCATAGATCGCACCGTCTTTCCCCGTGGTGAGCGTCAGAATAAACGGATCGGTCACACCCTGGCCAGATTTCGTCCAGGTGGCGCCACGATCCTCGCTGCAAAATAGACCAAGGCCGAACGAGCCGGCGTAGACCAGATTGTTCCCGACAGACGTGAGTGCCTGAATGCTCGCGGCCTGCTGACCGGAGGGATCGTATTGAGGCTGAATTTCCCCATGGCCTGGGGCTTGCTGCGGAGAGGGTGGGAACGGCGAGGGTGCCTGAGTGGCAGCCCCTACTACTCCACCTGCACTCCATATACTCAGCGCAAGGACTGGAGGTATCATCCAAGCTCGAATCATCGTCCACCCCTACCCCGCTACCCCTTTTCCATTTACCAGCTTCTATCGCACCCTTTGCCCGGCCGGCCCTATCGGCAAATCCGGATCGAGCGGCAAGTTGACTTCGGTCGGGACGCCCCTTCCAAAGATGCGTGCGCCAAGAATTCCGATCTCATACAACACCATCAAGGGCACGGCCATCAAGAGCATGGTAAAGAGGGTCGCATCAGGCGTGACGATGGCCGACAGGATCAATGCGGCCATGATCGCGTGTTTCCGATACTTCGCTAACACCTGGGCCGAGACCACGCCGACCCGCGCCAGGATGGTGAGCACCAGCGGCAATTCAAACGCACAGCCGAATATCAGCAGAAATTTGACGTTGAAATCAATGTAGGTCCCGACACTCAATTGCGGGGTGACATCGTGATCCATGCCGAAGCTGACGAAGAAATCGATGACCAGGGGGAGAATCACGAGATTGCAAAAGATCAAACCGAAGGCAAAGAGCGCTCCCGCCAGAACAAACAGCGGAATGCCCCAGCGTTGCTCCTTGGGGAGCAGCGCTGGTTCAATAAACTTCCAACACTGATAAAAGATGACCGGCAGACTCGCCAGGATCGCCGCAAGAAAAGAAACTTTGATCGAGGCGAACAAGGCTTCCGTCGGTCCGTAGAACACCAGTTGGTTGGGAAACGGACGATTCAACCATGCGACCATATCGCTGGAAAAGCTGAAGGACACCATCAGAGCCACCAGAATCGTAGCCCCGATGATAATCAGACGCTTCTTGACGGTCCGGATATGTGAGGCAAGGGGATTGAGAATCTGTGCCATGACTCCGGTCTCGGTTGCTGGTTGACGCCAGCCCCACGGCGGTACCTTTCACTGTGGAGCAGCCTGCAGCTCATGGTCTCGCCAGACACGAATCATCTCGGCCATCTTGTCTTTCTTCGCCAACTTCTCTTTGTGTAAATCCTTCATGGTCAGCTCTTCGGCCGGAGTCAGTACGTGGCGCTTCTGCAATTGGATTAATTCCAGATCCAAACGGTGGTGCGCCTCTTCCAGTAGACAGAATTCGTGACTGGATTGGCGCAACCGTTCCGCAATCATCGCAACCATACTGTCTGTCAGCATGTCGCACCTCCTGGCTATGAGATTACTGCAACGGCCTGATACGTCCTCCCTCGCGATCGACTTCGTGTGTCCATAGACCCGACTCCGACACAATCGGGTCCAGTTCCATCAGCAACGCATCTTCTATGGGATTGGTATAGTACATTTGTCGGGTCGTCACGTCGCGGAACCCAAGACTTCGATACAGGGCATGAGCGGCATGGTTCGAGGCCCGTACTTCAAGCACGGCGCACTTCGCCCCTTGTGTCAGCCCCACCTCCAGGGCCTGTATGACCAAGGCCTTGGCGATACCCTTGTGCCGCATCGACTCGATGACCGCCAGGTTCATCAGCCGTACTTCCTCGAAGACGACCCAGAAACAGAGATACCCGACAATCGAGATGGAACCAACGTCGCTCGGCGGCACCACCTTTGCCAATAGAAAATGTGCAAAGGGATTGCCGCTCAGTTCCGCCTCTAACATTTTGCGCGTCCAGGGGGCCGAGAAGCAAGCTTCTTCGATATGCAGAATGTCCGGCAGAGCCTCGACGGTCGCCGGCTCGATGACCCATTCGCCCATCACGGCTCCCCCTTGGCAGGATACTGAAAAAGGGGCGGGGTAGCTGGGACGATCCCCGTGCTCGCGCAACGCGCGGCCTCAGAAGG
>Ga0193745_1000227_pt1 | contig 10140 bp, 7 predicted proteins | sample L1a2metaG_FD_145899 | JGI IMG/M metagenome (GOLD analysis project Ga0193745, IMG submission 145899) | Soil microbial communities from a riparian zone of the East river system, Colorado, United States - L1a2 | ecosystem: Environmental > Terrestrial > Soil > Riparian zone | place: USA: East River... | reverse complement strand
GGCGGCGTTTTCATTTACGAACATGAAACGATCCAGCGTCGAAATCCGCGGGAACGAAACGACAAAAGTAGTGTCGCCTTCCGGGAGCGGATAATTAAGGGTGTCGTCGTCGAGCAGGAGGGCGCTAGCGCTGGAATTTTTGTTGGTGACCGCAACGATGCGGCCGTCCGGGCCGATGAGGTCGATAGTCGCGCCGCAGTTCATCCGCGCGAGGTTTTTCGCGGGGTTACTAAGATCATCAGAAGTCGTGGAGCTCGCCGTTTCGCCGGCGAGCGCGAATTGCGCACTGGCGGCAAACAGAAAGAAACCGGCCGCACTCACGGCGCGACTGAAAGGGTGGAACCATTTCATATTCTCCCTCCCAAAAGCTAAGAGTGCGCCAAGTTTCCCGGTTTTTTATAACCCGTTTCATAAACGACTGATTAATACCGCCTTCCAGTAAACGATCAGGATTATCCTGATCGGGCCGTGTCCCGGGTGTGAGCCGGGCGATTTTCCTTGCTGTGCGGCAGTTCTCATAGAAGAATCGCGGTCGATCGCTTAACCTTGAAACAACAAATTTTGAATCCCAAGCGGACCTCCGCCCAATCTGCGCGAGGTAACGAGACGGCCGCCGGCTGCACTCAACCGCTTTGGTATTACATCTGCTAATCTACCGGACCGACACCCACATGAGTCACGAAAATTCTCCTTCTCCGTTCGCCCGCAGACTCGTTCTCGCCGTTCTTGTGCCGCTGCTTTTGACGGCTGGGATGTTGCGCGCCCAGGATGCCATCCGTCCTTCACTCGCAGGCGAAGCCGCGGCCGAAGCCCGTCGGCAGTCGATCGACAAGATTCCTTACAATCTTCAATTGGGTGCCATTAAACTTCGATTCAGCGCGACGATGGGCATCGAGTACAACGACAACATCAACCTGGCCGAGGATGGATCGTTCGCGTTCCCGAGCGTGGCCGGGCCGATTCTCTTAACCACCCACCCGCAGAGCGACGTCATTTTTCGCCCGCAGATCAACTTGAACGCCCTTTGGCCGATCACCCAGCTTAACACTCTCAGGCTCGATATCGGCCTCGGCTACGCCTTCTATCTCGATCATTCGAAATACAACACGAATGGGCTGCTTATTAACCCCGGGTCTCAGATAGCCTTCGATATTTTTGTCGGCGATTTCCGCATCAATCTGCACGACCGGTTTTCCGTCCAGCAGGACCCGATTGCTGAAGCGCAGCTGAGCAACGTGGTCGATTACGGCAGGTTTGAGAATACAGCCGGTATTTCCGTTCTCTGGGATTTAAACCAGGCGGTCGTTACTCTTGGATACGATCACTATAATTTTGTCGCGACGAACGACGACTTCAACTATCTCGATCGTAACGCCGATATTGTCTCGGGATCGATTGGCTTCACCCCGACCGCAACGATGACGGTGGGCGTTGAAGGCTCGGCCATCGACACCTACTACGACAAGAATGTCCTGAACGATTCCCTCGCCTACTCAGCCGGCCTCTTCCTCGAGACACAGCTCTCCAGCAATCTTCGTGTCCGGATCGCGGCCGGGTATCAATGGATCGATTTCGACAACACCGGCCTTGTTAACGACCTGCAGGACGTGGACGATTATTACGCGAACCTGGTCCTCTCCCATCGCGTGAATTCAGTCTTTTCGCACAACCTCGCGATTGGTCACGAAAATAGCCTTGGAGTAAACTCAAACTACGTGACCCTCAATTACATTCGGCACACCGGTAACTGGAACATTTTCTATCATACGCTGCTCACGACTGAGCTCTTCTATGAGGATGCCGCGGATTCCGGCGGACTCGGCACGAAGCTGCTCCCGGGGCCGGGCCTGCCGCTTTTCAATCCATTCGTCGCCGAGAATTTTCATCGCTACGGCGGGGCGATCAGCGTCGGCTATCAGCTCACGCCCCACGTGACACTGGGATTTCGTTATCAATACACCCAAAAGGATTCGGACCAGCCGCTCCGCGATTACCGGCAGAACCGCGTGTCGTTTGATGGCACTTACAGCTTCTAAAAGGGAACACTTGGAACCGCATGAGAATTTGGAAGTTCATCCTGATCGCCGCCACGTGCCTCACCGGCCCGTTGGCACTCTCGGCCCAGGATTCCAGTCCCATGCCTTCCATCCCGAAGGCCACGACAGTGGAGCCGTCTACTACGAGCACGGTGATGCGCACCAACTCGATGACGGTGCTCGACGACAAGAAGCGGCTCGGGTCTAACGATTTCGTCAGCTTCCGGGTCGTCGAGGATCGCGACAACGAATCGCAGCATCTCCGGGTGAACGATAGCGGCGAGCTGGAAGTTCCTTACATTGGGCTCGTCCAGGCGTCCGGGCGCACCTGCAAGGAGCTCGCCTACTCCGTCAAGGCTTCCCTCGAGCGCGAATATTACTATCACGCCACGGTCATCATTGCCGTGGATCACATCAGCGAGAAATCGCGCGGCAAGATTTATGTCTACGGTTCCGTGAAGTCGCAGGGTCCGCAGGAAATTCCACCCGACGAATCCTACACCGTCAGTAAGGCAGTTATTCGCGCTGGAGGATTTGGCGATTTTGCGAACAAGCGCAAAGTCCGGGTGACTCGGAAAGACGGAAAGAACTTTGTGGTCGATCTCAAGCGCGTGATCGAAGAAGGGCATACGGATGAGGATCTCGTCCTCCAGCCGGACGACCAGATCAACGTGCCGCAGCGCCTGATTAACATGTAGCCATGCCCGCGCCGGCCACTACCACCGATCGTCCCGCTTCCGCCCCTTGGAGCACCGCCTTCATCACGCGGCTCCATCGTTACAAGGCGCTGTTGCAACGCCGCTGGTGGATTCCGGTCCTGACCATCTGCCTCGGTCTCTTCGTGCAGGCCTGGTTCATCTACCAGACGCCGCCATCGTTCGAATCCCGCAGCAAGATGATGCTCGCTGGCAAACTGAACATCAGCCAAAGCGCGGTCTATAGCGAGGACAGCGTCAATTTCTACGGCACCCAGATTCAGCTGATGCAGAGCCAGGAAGTGCGAAAGAGCGCCGAGCAACTGGTTCGCTCGACCCATCCCGAAATGCAGCCCGTCGCGGTCGAAGTCTCCGTGGTCCAGAAGCCGCGCACCTCGATCTTCGATTTGGTGGCGATCGGTTCCACGCCCGATTACACGCAGGCCTACCTGAACTCGGTGATGCAGAAGTACCTCGATTTCAAGAAGGGCATGCGAGAGAACCAGGGCTCCACCGTCACTACGGCGATCACCGAGCAGCTCATCCAGGTCGAGAAAGATTTGCGCGGCGCCGAGGATGAAATGATCGAGTTCCAGAAGCAGAACAACATCGGCTTTATTCAGGAAGAGGGGAATAGCGCGGCCGCCTACCTGGTCCGCTTGAACCAACAGTACGCCCAGCTCAAGACTGAATACGATCTGCTGAGCCTTCTCGATCTCGATCAAAATCTCGACCGCGCCCAGGGCAAGAACGACAACCCCTCGACGCCCAACACGCAAGCCAACGATGATAGGGCGCCGGGGATGGCGTTCTCCGACGTCGGGCCCGAAAGCGATTACTTGAAGGCGAAGCAGTCCCTTCAGTTACTCAAGGCCGAACGCGAAACGCTTTCCAAGGATCTGCGCCCGCGTCATCCGAAAATTATCAAGCTCAACGACGAGATCACGAAGCAGGAAAAGCTGATCGAACTTTATCGGCAGGACACGGTCGAAAAACTCGATACCCGCCGGAAATCCATCGGCAAACAGATGGAGAATCTCCAGACCAACATTAAGGAATGGGAGACCAAGGCCCTCGACCTCAGCCAGCGGCTCGCCCAGTTCAATCGGATCAAGGGAAAGGCCGAACGCCTAAAGACACTCTACGATCGCCTGACGAACAGCCTCAAGGACGTCAACGTCTCCCAGAGCGTGGATAGCGGCGACCAGGTTTCCATCATGGAGATGGCCTCGGGGCCCGTTTCGGTGCGGCCCGGGTTGATCCGGGGCCTGCTCATCGGTTTGGGTATCGGTGCGCTTGCCGGCATCGCCATCCTTCTCCTGCTCGATCGGATCGACGATCGCATGGCTTCGTTCGGCGAGTTCCAGAATCATTTCTCGGAGAACGTCCTTGGCCAGATTCCGAAGGAAAAAACCAAGGGCCGCGTAAGCCTCCTCCAGCCGGACGACGCGCGGCATATTTTCGCGGAGTCCTACCGCAATGTCCGCTCGTCTATTTTCTTCATGCCGTATGAAGGCCCGCGGCCGAAGACGATGCTCATCACCAGCTCGGTGCCTAACGAGGGCAAGTCGACGATCTCGTCGAACCTGGCGATCACCATGGCCCTCTCCGGTGCGCGCACCTTGCTGATCGACGGCGATCTGCGCCGCGGCGCGTTACGCGAAGCGTTCGGTGTTTCTTCGACGATCGGCTTCTCGGAAGTCCTCAAGCAGGAAGTGAACTGGCAGGAAGTCGTCGTGCCGACCACCTACGAGAATCTGTTCCTCCTGCCCCGCGGAAAGACCCTCGGCCAGCCGAGCGAACATCTCCTCCGCGATTCGACGGATGCGCTCCTGCGCGACATGTACAATCACTACGACTACATCATCATCGACAGCTCGCCGGTCCTGGCCGCTGATGATTCGACCAGTCTCGCGCCGAAGATCGACGCCACCCTGTTTGTCGTGCGCCTTTCCTACACTTCCGCGCGGCTTACGCGCAAATCGCTCGAGCTGCTTTACAACCGCCAGGTCAACGTGCCCGGCGTCATTTTGAATTACGTCGATACCTCGCTGCCGGAATATTATTACTACCAGTATTCGGAGTACTACAATACGCCGGTGCCGGTTGAAGAACATGACGACGTGGCCGCCGCGGCGCGTCGTCCTCATCAGCCGAGACAAATCCAGTCTTCCTAGCGCGCGTCCCGATTTGCGGGCCGTGATCTCGGACGGTCCAGCGTCGCGCGAAATCCACCGATGAGTTTCTTCGGCCCGATTTCGCCGCCGGTTCTGAACGAAGCTTCCGCGCCGGTCATTCGCCGCGCCCTGCATCGCGCCCGCGTCGTGGGCAAGTTCGCCGTTGTCCAGGGCATTGTGCAGATGGTCGGCTTCCTCAGTGGCATTTTGCTGATCCGGCATCTCGACCAGCGAGAGTACGCCTATTTCACCATCGCCAACACCATGCAGGGGACGTTGAACACGCTGGCCGACATCGGCATAAGCGTTGGGCTCGTCTCCATCGGCGGCCGCGTCTGGCAGGACCGAAACCGTTTCGGCCAGCTGATCAAGACCGCGAGCAACCTGCGCCGCAAGCTGGGCGCCATCGCCGCCATCGTCATCACCCCGATTCTTTTCTTCATGCTGGTGAAAAACGGGGCGCCGCTTCCTTACACCTTCGTCCTGATCGCGCTCGTTCTCGCCGGGCTGGCTGTCCAACTGGCGCTTGGCGTGCTTGGCGTGGTCCCGCGACTGCGCTCGGACGTCGGGCGAATTCAGACCATCGATTTTGTGGGCGCCGCTGTTCGCCTCGTCGTGCTGGTGGCGCTGCTCTACTTGTTTCTGAATTCGGCCGTCGCCGTGGCCGTCGGTTCGGCGACGTTGTTTCTCCAATATTGGATGCTGCGCCGCTACGCGGCCGCCGTGATCGATTTCGACGCGCCAGAGAACGAGGAGGACCGCCACGCCATGGAGCGCTTCATTCGCCACCTGGCAGCGAATGCCGTCTTCTTTTGTTTTCAGGGACAGATCACGATTTTTCTTCTTGGTTTTTTCGGGCGGGTGAACTCCATCGCCGAAGTCGGCGCGCTCGGCCGGCTCGGAATGGTGTTTACCGTGCTCACGAATTTGCTGACTAACGTTTTCGGGCCGGCTTTCGCGCGCTGCCAGGATCCGAAACGGTTGCGCTGGCAATACGCGGCGATTGTCGGTGGCGTAACGGCTTTCAGTCTTGTATTGATTGCCGCCGCCGCTTTTTTCCCGGGCGCATTCCTGTTCGTTCTCGGAGCCAAATACGCGCATCTCGAGCGGGAACTCGTGTTGATGGTGGGTGGCGCGGTTGTCGGAGCGTTAACCGGCACTTTCTGGACTTTGAACGCATCGAAAGCATGGATTGCCGGTTCCTGGCTCTACATCCCGCTCACGGTCGGAACCCAGATCGCCCTTATCCCGATCACCGATTTCTCCAGCGTCCGCAGTGTCCTGATGTTCAACCTGCTCTCGGCCGTTCCGAACCTGGTCCTCAATCTCGCGCTGAGCATTCGCGGATTTCGCTCCCAATCTCTGGCCGCTCCATGAGAAACCTGCCGAATTTCGCCTATCACTTAGCGCTTCAACTCGGCAAAGCGTTGCGGGGTTCGTATCGCGTTTTCCTGCCGGCCATCGTTCGTTTCAGGCGGAACCCGCCGCGGTCATTTCCATTCGAGGTGTTTGCTTACTCGAACGAACGGATGTTGCCCGAACAAGTGGTGTCGATCCGATCGTTCCTGCGGCATGTTGGACGGCCGAAAAGTTTCACTGTTGTGTCCGACGGATCGCATTCGGATCGCAGTATCCGTTTGTTGATGCGCGTGGATCGCAGCGTTTCAGTGGCGACGGCGCCGCCAGCGCCCCCCGGCCTGCCTGCGAAATTGGAGGGCTTCCTGAACAGCCATCCCACCGGCAAACAACTCGCCTTGATCATGTCGATGCCCCGGAACGGCCCGGCCTTGTATGTCGATGCGGACGTGCGTTTTTTTCCGGCCGCCTCCGATCTCGTTGCGCTCGGCGAAGCCAAAGACCTTCCCGCCTATTATCTGGCGGACTGCAAATTTGCCGGCGATCCAAGACTTGTCCGCGACGCCGGTGAAGAAAACGAACCGGTCAACACCGGCGTTCTGTTTCTCTTCAGAAAATTGGACTGGTCGTTGAGCATTCGCCGGTTCCTGGAGCTCAAGGGCGAACCGACCTTTTTTACGAACCAGACCATGACACATCTAACGATGCACGAAAACGGGGGCCGTCGGTTTGACCCGGCAAGATATGTCCTGCAATTGGACGACCAGTGTGTGTTTGCTGACCGGTATGCCGGTCCGCGACTGGCTCTGCGCCATTACGTGAACCCGGTGCGGCATAAATTTTGGACGAGCCTCTGGCATTAACTCTGTCGATGGAATCGCAACGCCCACTTCGCCTTCTCGCTGTCGTCAATTTGCCCTGGGATCGGAAGCTGGGCGCGCCACGAGTCTGGATGGAACTGGCCGACCAATGGCGGGCCGCCGGGCATACGGTCGATAAGTATTGCCTGACTGACGCCTTCCCGACTCCCAGCACCTTGCGCGCGGTCAGTGTCGCCCGCCAGGTCCTCTTTGCCTACCGGGCCGCGCGCTACATCCGAAAAAATGGCGCGCGCTACGATGTCATCGACAGTCTGCTTGGCACCTTGCCGTTCTCGAAAAGGCGTTTGCGCTTTGCCGGTTTGCTCGTGGCGCGGTCCGTTGGGTTCTACCGGCTCTACGAGAGATTCGATGTCCTGGCCCAAAGCCGCTGGCCGGATTTGTCCTGGGGAAAATTGGTTGGGCGAGTTTTTCATCGCCTCGTCAAGAAGCGCGCGCACCAAGCGGCCGAACAATCCGTTCGCCACGCGGACCTGCTCAATCTCGCGAATGAAGACGAACTGAGGTCTCTGCGCGACGACGTCAAATCGACCAAGCCGGCGCTGGTGTTGCCGTATGGGCTGACGCCGCAGAGACGCCAGGCCTTGGAGGACGCGGCATTCCCGGCCGAAGCCCGGTTGGCGAAAAAAAAGATCTGCTTCATTGGTATGTGGACGGTTCGAAAAGGCGCCAGGGATTGGGCCGAAATCATTCGCCTTATTCGGAGCAGCGTCCCGGGCGCGACTTTTCTTTTTCTCGGCACACTGACGGATGACGCCAAAGTCCTGGAGCAACTCAATCTGACGGGTTCGTGCGATTTCGTTGAGCTCGTTTCCGAGTATGAGCCGGATGCGTTGCCAGACCTTTTGCGCGATTCGACCATTGGCGTTTTTCCAAGTTACGTCGAAGGATTTGGCCTGGGGGTTTTGGAACAACTCGCGGCTGGAATTCCAACTGTCGCCTACGACGTCCCGGGGCCGCGCCAGATTCTGAGATCGATCGCTTCGACAGCGTTGGCTCCAGTCGGGGACACGGCGGCCTTAGCGGCGCAGGTCATCAATCTTCTCCAGACCGATTTGCCCTCGTACATCAGGCTTCGCGAGGAATGTCGGGCCATCGCAGGGAACTATTCCTGGCCGGGGATCGCGGCCGAAACCATTCGCACCTATCGCCAGGCCTTGGAGAACAGGTTTGGCGGCGCGGTCGCCTTCACTCACCCCTTCGGCTTGCAATCGCCCATGGGGGGTTCGCGCATTATGCGCGCTCTCTTGCAGAACGCGCCCGATCGATTTGTGAGCATCTGCACCTCGTCGGACGCGCCCCCTGAGACAAACCTGGGCCAGGAAGTGCACGTGCCGTTGCGGCCGGATTTTGGCCGGATCGAACGAACTCGTTTTGCCGGAGGAGCTCACGCGCTCGCGCCGTTGTTTGCTGGCCGTTTCGCGCGCAGGCTGGAGGAGGTTTGCCGTGAGTGCGGGGCCACGGCGATACACTCGATCGCGCACGGGGGAATGGATTTTTATTCCGCCTTTCTCGCGGCAAAGAAACTCGATATCCCATTTTTTCTTCAGGTCCACGACGATTTCATCTTCAGTGCCCGAGGCGTTCGCAGCGAAGCAGCCGCCCACGGCGCGCTGCGTGAGGCCTGGCAAAACGCGGTTGCCCGTTTCGTGATTTGCCACCCTCTCGGCGCAGAATACTGCCGCCGTTATGGGGACAAAGATTACCTGGTCATTACCGACGGCGTGGAGCGGATTGCCGACAAACCCCGGCAGCGAGCCGGCCGGGATTTGCAAGTTTACTTCATGGGATTGTTTCATCTCGACTACGAACCGAACCTGAGCATTCTCCTCGCGGCTCTGGCGCAGTTGCAGGAACAGAGCGCGGGGAAACTTTCCGTGGTGCTTCGCTGCGGTGGGGTTCGGCCGCGTTTGATCAAGAGCTACGAGAAATTTGTCCGAATCCTGCCGTTTGCTTCCGAAGCCGAAGTCCAGGCCGACATGGAACAGGCCGACCTGCTCTACTTGCCCCTTCCCTTCGGGAAGAAATATGAGCTTTTTGTGCGATACAGTTTGTCGACCAAGATGGTGACCTACGTCGCAAGCGGGATTCCAATTCTGTATCACGGACCACCCGATGCCGCGGTGCATGACTTGTTGAGAACGCACGATGCCGCCTTGTTGTGCACCGAACCCTCGTCAGATGTTCTCGCGGAAATGTTGCGCGGCTACCTTAATGACAAGGAAATGGGAACGCATTCGGCTCGAAACGCTCTCGAGTTGGCTCGACGCGAATTTAATCTGTCCCAAATTCGCGAAAAATTCTGGGGGGCGATTGACCAATCGCTGGAACGCTGATGTCTCGATCTCTTCTCCGGCGCCTCTGGTTCGATGGCATTATGTTTGTTTGTAACCACCTGGTCGCGCATTTTCCCAGTCATACCGCGCGACTCTGGTTTTACCGCGCCGTCATGCGCTTCGATATCGGGCAGCGCGCTTTCATTTTTATGGGCGCTCAGTTTGACACGAGAGGGCACTTCACACTGGGCGACCATTCCACGATCAACCAGCGTTGCCGGCTCGATAATCGCGGCGGTTTGGAAATTGGCAGCAACGTCTCCATCTCCGCCGATGTCTGCATCCTGACGGCCGATCATGATCCGCAGAGCTCGAGCTTCGCGGGGCGGGAACTGCCGGTGCGGATTGGAGATTACGTTTTCGTCGGCACGCGAGCGTTAATCCTGCCGGGAGTCGTCATTGGCCGGGGCGGTGTTGTCGCGGCGGGCGCGGTCGTTACCAAAGCGGTCGCGGAATGCAGCATTGTGGCTGGTTGTCCCGCCAGGGAAATTGGGACCCGCCGCGCCGATCTGGCCTATCAAATCGATTACTGCCGTTTCTTTGCCTGACCCCTGGTTCATGTTCGAAGACCGACTGCCCGGCGTTGTCTCGTTTAATTGAAAACCGTTCTTCAAATCGTGCCGAGGACGCCAGGGTCTTTCGATGGAGTGGGTGACTACGCT
>Ga0193745_1000226_pt1 | contig 10171 bp, 6 predicted proteins | sample L1a2metaG_FD_145899 | JGI IMG/M metagenome (GOLD analysis project Ga0193745, IMG submission 145899) | Soil microbial communities from a riparian zone of the East river system, Colorado, United States - L1a2 | ecosystem: Environmental > Terrestrial > Soil > Riparian zone | place: USA: East River... | reverse complement strand
ATCGACCGTAAGCCGGCACCCGCGCTGCCAAACCTCGAGATCTTCAAACGACTGGTAAGCCATACTTAAAGCTTAAAACTTAACACTTAAAGCTAGCGCGCCGCGCGCTTCAGCGCGGCAGCCTTGTCGATTTTCTCCCAGGTGATATCAGGGTCGTCTTTCCCGAAGTGCCCGTAGTTCGTGGTCTTCGAGTAAATTGGTCGCAGCAAATCGAGCTGCTGGATGATGTCGGCGGGCTTGAAGGAAAACGTGCGATTAACGGCGTGCTCGATCGCTTCCTCGGGCACCGTGTTTGTGCCGAAGGTATTGATGTTCATGCTAACCGGATCGGGATAACCGATGGCGTAGGCGAACTGAATTTCACAACGCGTGGCCAGCCCGGCCGCGACGACATTCTTTGCGACCCAGCGACCCATGTAAGCCGCACTCCGGTCGACCTTGCTTGGATCCTTTCCGGAGAACGCGCCCCCGCCGTGCCGGCCCCAGCCGCCGTAACTATCGACGATGATCTTCCGGCCGGTCAGGCCGGTATCGCCCTGCGGACCGCCAATCACGAAACGCCCGGTTGGATTGATGAGAAATTGAGTTGTGCCGTTGAGCATCGATTTCGGCAGCACTTTGCGAATGATTTTTTCGATGCAGAATTTTTCGATCTCGCTGTGCTCTTTTTCTTCGGTGTGTTGCGTCGAGATCACGACGTTGGAAATGCCTACTGGCTTTCCGTTCTCGTAAATCACTGAGACCTGCGACTTCGCATCCGGCCGGAGCCATTCCGCCTTGCCGCTCTTGCGAATCCGAGTGAGCTCGCGGCCGAGCCGATGGGCAAACATGATCGGCGCTGGCATCAACTCCGGAGTGTCGTCGCAAGCAAAACCGAACATGAGCCCCTGGTCGCCCGCGCCCTGCTCGGAAGTCTGCTTGCCCTTCGCCTTCTTCGCATCGACTCCCTGAGAAATGTCGTGCGACTGATCGGTGATGACTGTGTTTACGAAAATTTTCCTGGCGTGGAAAACATCGTCGTCGTGGACATAGCCGATCTCGCGCACCGTATCGCGCACGATTTGGTTGATCGGGATGACGTCCTCGAGGTGTTTGCCCTTCGGTAAGTTCGGTATCGTAATCTCGCCGCCTACCACCACGACGTTGCTCTTCGCGTAGGTTTCGCAGGCGACCCGGCTTTTTTTGTCCTGGCGGAGGCAGGCGTCCAGGACGGCGTCGGAGATGGTGTCGCACACTTTATCCGGGTGGCCTTCGCCTACGGATTCGGAAGCAAAAATGAAACGTCGGAGCATGGAATACAGTTAAGAGCTGAGGATTTCGATGGAGCGAAGGAAGCAAATGATCAGCCAACATATTGACCAATCATGATACGTCGATATATCGTTGAGCTACAAAATGGCGTCAACCATTAATTTTCTCAAGCTCCTCGCCGATCCAACCCGGCTCCGGCTCATCCTTCTGCTCGAAGAGGAGGAGCTTTCCGTGGCGGAACTGCAGAAGATTCTTGGGATGGGGCAGTCGCGGATCTCCAGCCATCTGGCGCAATTGAAACGCGCGGGCGTCGTCGAAGATCGACGCTCGGGCAAGAATGTTTACTACGGCCTGACCGCGAAACAGGAGCGCAACGCCGCGCGTGCGAAAGTAAGCGAGCTGATCCGCGCGCTCGCGCGGGAGATGCCGGAAACGGCGCGTGATCGAACGGCGCTCCAGCTCGCCCTGCGCAAACGCCGCGATAAAGCGCGCGAATATTTCGACGAGCTGGCGGGAAGATTCGGGCGCAGTTATGTGCCTGGGCGTTCCTGGCAGGCCCTTGCCCACACGTTGATTTCGTTGTTACCGGCTCTGACCGTAGCCGACCTCGGCGCCGGCGAAGGCACGCTTTCGCAGCTCCTCGCCAAAACCGCGCGCAAAGTCATCGCGATCGATAACGCGCCGAAGATGGTGGAGTTCGGCGCGCAGCTCGCGAAGAAGCACGGTTTCGCGAATCTCGAATACCGTCTGGGCGACATCGAAGATCCGCCCATCGCGAAGGGTGCGGTCGATCTCGCGATCCTCAGCCAGGCCTTGCACCACGCGCTTCATCCCGAGCGCGCGATCGCCAGCGCCCACCGCATCCTGCGAAAGGGAGGCCGCATCGTCATCCTCGATTTGCTCAGTCATCGTTTCGAGCGCGCCCGCGAACTTTACGCGGACCACTGGCTGGGCTTTAGCGAAGTGCAGCTCCATCAATTCCTCGAAGCCGCCGGATTCAAGCAGATCGAGGTCACCGTTGTCTCGCGCGAAAAACAGAGTCCCCATTTCCAGACCGTTTTTGCGACCGGAGCGAAATAGGACTCAAGCGTTCCGGGGATTCCCGCTCTGACGCCGGCTCGTTGATTTCACTAGTCAGCTCTTCGAGGCGCTGATAGGACAATTTCGTCCCTCGCGGAAAAACGCAGTGAATCTAACGAAATTTTTCGCGGAGTTACAGCGACGGAACGTTTACCGCGTCGCCGTCGCCTATGGAGTGGTGAGCTGGCTGCTTATTCAGGTTACCACCCAGATTTTTCCCGTTTTCGAAATTCCGAACTGGGGCGCCCGGTTGGTCATTCTAGTCCTGGCCCTTGGTTTCCCGGTGGCCCTCGTCCTCGCCTGGGCTTACGAGATAACGCCCGAAGGCATCAAGCACACCGAGGACGTTACCCCTGGAAAATCGATGGTCCGCCGGACCGGAAGGACTCTCGATTTTGTAATCATCGGCGTCCTGCTGGCGGTGATCGCCGTGATGGCCTTGCGATATTTTCGCAGCGCCGAGCCGGAGGCGCCCAAGATTCCAGAAAAAAGCATCGCGGTGCTGCCGTTTGAAAATCGGAGCGAAGATAAGGCCAACGCTTACTTTGCCGATGGTATTCAGGATGAAATCCTCACGCGCTTGTCGAAGGTAACAGACCTGAGGGTGATCTCGCGCACCTCGACCCAGCATTACAAGAGCGCGCCCGATAATTTACAGGAAATCGGAAAACAACTCGGCGTCGCGAATATCCTCGAAGGCAGCGTACAAAAAGTTGGAAATACCGTGCGCGTCAATGTTCGGCTGATCCGCATTGCGACCGATGAGCATCTCTGGGGGGAGAGTTACAGCCGGACGCTCGACGATATCTTCAGCGTCGAGAGCGAGGTCGCCGGCGCAATCGCTGACAAGCTGAATGCCAGGCTCAGCGGCGCTGAAAAGCAGGAACTGGCCGACAGGCCGACGAATAACCCCGAAGCATACGACGCCTACCTGCGTGGCCTCGCCTTCTCCGAGCGCTCCTATCTGCTCGAGGCGGATGCGACCAAGGCGATGCAGTCATTTGAAAACGCCGTCAGGCTCGATCCGAATTTCGCTCTCGCCTGGGCGCGGTTGTCGAAGATGCACTCGCTTCTCTTCCTCTATAGCGACGCTTCCGCGGCCCGGCGCGACTCCGCTCGCGAGGCGCTGCAAAGAGCTTTGCAGTTGCAGCCCAATCTGCTCGACGCGCAACTGGCCGAAGGTTACTACCACTACCGGGTCGTCCACGACTACGACCGCGCCCGGGAAATCCTCGAACGGGTCCATTCAAAGTGGCCTAACAATTCGGAGGCTCCACGCGCGCTGGCCCTGGTGGCGCGGCGCCAGGGTCGTTGGGATGAAAGCCTGGCGCATCTCCACCAGGCGCTGGAGCTCGATCCGCGCAATCTCCAGACTCTGACCGCCGCCTCAATCACCTCCAAACTTACGCGCCAATTTCCGATGGCGTTTAAGTTTATCGATCGCGCCCTCGATATCGCTCCGGGCGACAATACCGCGCTCGCGCTTAAGGCAGGAATCTACCAGGCCCTGGGCCAGCTTGATCAGGCGGACGCGGTCCTGGCGCGAATGCAGATGGACGCGAACGATGAGTCAGCAATCGACGTCATGTTCCTCCAGCGCCGGCTGCGACACGATTATCCCTCTGGCGTCGCATTGATGCAGTCATCTCTCGCTAAACTCGATCCCGCTCTGCGATTCGAACACGCGGAATATCTCTCGTTACTCGGCAATTTTCAGCAACTGGGCGGGGACGCGGCCGGCGCGAAATCGAGCTATACCCAATGCCGCGAGGAAATGAAAAGCCTCTTGCGCGAGCAACCGGACAATCCCAGGCTCATGAGCTGGCTCGCAGGCGCCAACGCCGGCCTGGGCGACAAGGAGAGCGCGCTCAAGCTCCAGGAACAGGCCCTCGAGAAGGTACGCACCGCGAATGATCTCTTTGAGGAACCAGGTTACGAGGTAGGACTGGCGCATTTGCAAGGGCAGTTCGGTCTCAAGGATCGCGCCATAACAGCCCTGCAACGTTTGTTATCCACTAATGGGGCCGGGATCACACCAGCCCTGCTGCGCCTCGATCCGAATTGGAACTACCTCCGCGACGATCCCCGCTTTCAGGCGCTCACCGTCGATAAAACCCCGGAGCCGACGCTGGCGAAGCCATGAGCACAAGTAGCGAAGGCCCGAGGTGAAAAATTTCCGAAATTTCTTCGCCGAATTGCAGCGGCGGAATGTTTACAGGGTCGCGGTCGCCTATGGAGTAGTGAGCTGGTTGCTCATTCAGATTGCGACCCAGCTTTTTCCCGTGTTCGAGATTCCGAACTGGGGGGCGCGGCTGGTGATCTTTGCGCTGATCCTGGGTTTTCCCGTCGCACTCACTCTAGCCTGGGCCTACGAGATCACGCCGGAAGGAATCAAGCACACGGAAGAACTCGAGCCCGGAAAACCAATTCGCCGCCAGACCGGGCGGACGCTGGATTTTGTGATCATCGGAGTTCTGATCGCGGTGATCGCGGTGATGGCTTTCCGACATTTCCGGGGCGGTGCCAACCCGGTGGAGGCGGGCGTTCCAGAAAAAAGCATCGCGGTGCTTCCCTTCGAAAACCGGAGTGAAGAGAAAGCCAACGCCTACTTCACCGAGAGCATCCAGGATGAAATCCTGACCCGTTTATCAAAGATCGCCGGCTTGAAAGTCATCTCGCGGACTTCGACGCAGCGTTACAAGAGCGCGCCGGAAAATTTGTCCGACATCGCGCGGGAACTTGGGGTGGCGCATATCCTGGAAGGGAGTGTCCAGAAAAGGGGCGATGCCGTCCGCGTGAACGTCCAGCTCATCAAAGCGACTAGTGATTCCCATCTCTGGGCCGAAACTTTCGATCGTAAATTGACTGACGTCTTTTCGGTGGAGAGCGAGGTGGCTAAAGCCATCGCCGATCAATTGCGAGTCAAGCTTACCGGCCGCGAAGAGAAGATCATCGAGTCCAAACCGACGGAGAACCCGGAGGCTTACGATGCCTACCTGCGGGGGCTTGCCTATACGTTGAAAACTGCTCCTACGAGCGAGAACGCGCTTGGGGCCCAGAAACATTTCACGGAAGCGGTCCGGTTGGATCCGAAATTCGCGCTCGCGTGGGCGCTGCTCTCCACCGTTGATGCCCGAAATTATCTTACCCAGAGCCTGCCGCCGACGGTCGCGCTGCGGGAAGAGGCGCGGCAGGCCGCCGAAAACGCACTCACTCTTCAGCCCAATCTGGGCGAGGCGCTTCTCGCAAAAGGTTTTTACCATTACGCGTGCCTGAAAGATTACGACACGGCCGTGAGTTACTTCGAACAAGCACGCAAGTTCCTTCCCAATAGCAGCCAAATCCCTGAATCGCTCGCCTACTTGGAGCGAAGGCGCGGCCGGTGGGAACGGAGCGAAGCGCACCTGATCGAAGCCGAGCGACTCGACCCGCGCAATGTCTCCCTGCTGACGGGACGCGCGACCAATTATGTATGTCTGCGTCGTTTTCCTGAGGCGCTGCGGAAACTCGACCAGGTTCTCGATATCATCCCGGAGGACATGGATACGCTCGCCGCGAAAGCGAGAATAGCGCAGGCAGAGGGCGACCTGGCGCTGGCCTCTTCACTCCTTGCATCGCTGCGCCCCACGGCCGGGGACTCGGGAGCGTTGGAAATCCAGGTTTACCAGGCGATCCTCGAGCGGCACCCCGAACAAATGATTGCCCGGCTGAAGGAAATTCTGGCCGCCAAGCCTGATCCACCCCTGGGTTACATGACAGGCGAATTGCGCTTTTGGTTAGGTTGGGCGCAGGAGATCGCGGGCGATCGGAGCGGGGCGCAGGAAAGTTGGCGCCAGGCGCGCGCTGAATTGGAGCGCTTCCTCGCGGAACAACCCGATAACTACAGCCTTCTGGGAGATCTCGCGTTGACGAACATGGGGCTCGGGGAAAAGACCGCCGCGCTTTCTCTCGCAGAACGCGCCATCGCCGCGAATCCCATTGAAAAGGATGCGGTGCGCGGTCCGGTTCCAATTGAGATCCTGGCCCGGGTGGCCGCACGCTTGGGCGATCCCGACCGCGCCATCACCATTTTGCAGAAACTACTTTCGACACCGTACGACGGCGCCATGGCTGTCGGTCCGCCACTTACGCCTGCGTTGCTCCGGTTGGATCCGATGTTCGATCCGCTCCGAAACGATCCGCGGTTCCAGAAGCTCGCCGCTTCTTCGAACGCGAAATGACGTTGCTCTGAATTCCGAATCCGCTCGGACTAACTGGCATTCGGCGGGCCAGGCGCCATCATCCGCTTGGGCTTACCGGAACCTTTACCCTTACCTTTTCCTTTTGCTGAGTTCGGAGGCAAGAGCGGCGGTGGGCCGGGGCCTTTTCTTTTCTTCTTGCGATGACTTGTCGTTGGTCGCCGTGTTGGAACTTTTCCCATACGTTATCGAAAGGTGTGATGGGTTCGCCCCGTTTTGTCACGCTTTTTCTTAGATTGTTTCTGGGCCGCGGTCCCAAGCCGCTCCCGACCATCGAAAAGCAGTTCCGGATAATGCGGTCCGCGCCGGGCGATGAAGTGGAGAAACAATTGGATGTATCCATCCACGCGGAATCGTTTCCGCCAGTGTTCCACTTCGCTGCCGGCATAGACACAGCCGTCGCCTTCCCTCATTTCCACCTTGGTCTCTTCGGCGCCGGGAGGTTTCAGATACATCACTGAGGGTCCGGCTCCTTTTGGAATTTGGATCGAGATCGTCACCGAGACTTCGCACGCGGCGCGATCGCGATGCCGGGTCAGGACATCACCCTTCGCGTAGCGGCGGGTATAGGAATAAGTCGGCGCCAAACTGAACCCAACCAGCCGGCCGAGCTCCGGCCGAATCCACTCCATGACGGCGTCGAGCGCCGGATCGCCGCTGAGAGATAACGAGGAAGGACACTGGCTGTCGTGAGAGAAATAGTTATCGGCCAGAAGAATGGCGTAATAGACTTTTAAGTATTCCAGCAGCGCCGGCGGCAGCAGTCCTTTAACGAAAAGATAGCGCTTTTGGCGGAACCGTTTCGCCGCTTGAACATAGGAAGCTTCAGACCGGCGGCTCATCCTTCCAGAGCAAAACGAGCTCTACGTCTTTGCGGAACCATCGTGGTTTCCCTTCGTGGCGCCCGGCTCCATCCAAGAGATTTCATTAACGAATGGACGCGCCAGCGATTTCTTCTCCCCCTTCGCATCCTGGAAGTAGTCCTTTTGCCAGCCTTGGGCGACGATGTGCGGCTTTTCTTTTTCCAGCCCGAGAAGAAAACGGTCCCGGCTCGCCGACCACTCCCGATATTGTTTTTCAAACTCCGGGTTGGATTCCAGGGCGCGCAGTTCTCCGCTAAATTTTTCCAGCGCCCCGCGTTCGATCGGAAAGAAAAGGCAAATGGGCTCTCCGAGCGTGAATTCGACCGTGCCCGCTCTGGTAAAGCGCCAGTTCATCGTGAAAGTGGAATGCGACCAATCCGTTTCCACAATGCCGTCCAGCGGCACAATTCCATCCTTCGGATTGTTCGTAGGCCCGCGGACCATGAGATTCCAGCCCTCCGGCGTCTGGAAAATGAACGGAATCTGGAACGTCAGGACTCCTGCGCCAAAATGAGAGGTGGCATGCAAGTCGCCGTCGCCAGACAGGTTTTCAACCGTCAAACCCTCCGCCGTCGAGGTGCCGTCCCAAATGGCGCGGATATGATGGGTGGAGAGAATTTCCCAGCCGTATTGGTTCGCCACGACCAGCGGCAGACAGCGATAAGGGAATTTTCGGTCCGCGTCTTCCATCCATTTCCGTTCGCGGCGCGCCGGGCGGATCGGTGCGGTATCGTCCTCGTGGATCTGGTAGGCGACGACTTTGTGGAGTGTTTCTGCCGGGGGAGCTTTTTCTTTCCGCGCCGCACTTTTTTTGGGGGCGACGCTTGATCTTGCACTCAGTTTGGAACCCACGGATCGAGGATACGTCGCTATTCGACGGCCCTGCTAGAAAAATGTCGTGAAGCCGTGTAAGTCATTTGCGGTAAGATATTCGTCGCTTGGCAAACTCGTTTCATTCCAGTCGCCTCTACGGTTTTTTCTGCGAGCTACGGCGGCGCAAGGTCTATCGCGTCGCGGCTGGGTACGGCGTCGTCGGTTGGCTCATCATCCAGTTCGCGGTGACGGTCCTGCCGGCCCTGACGCTTCCCGCGTGGACGGCGCGGCTCGTCATCGTTCTCGTGCTGGCCGGATTCCCGATCGCGTTAATCCTGGCCTGGGCGTTCGATGTCGGCTCGGGCGGAATCACGCTAACGCCGGAAGCGAAACCCGCTGACGAATGTCCGCCCGCGTTGCCCGGCCGGCGCCGGAACATGGTCACGCTCGCCCTGGTTGGTCTCCTCATCTCGGGCGTGATCGGTTACTTCGTCCTGGCTCGCGGCTCATGGCGGAAAATGGAGAAATCGATCGCGGTGCTCCCGTTCGCGAACTTCAGCAACGACCAGGCGAACGCTTATTTCGCCGACGGCATCCAGGATGATGTCCTGACGAACCTCGCCAAGATCAGCGCGCTGAAAGTCATCTCGCGCACTTCGGTGCTGCCGTATCGCGGGCAAACGCACAACATTCGCGAGATCGGAAAGGCGCTGAACGTCGCAACCGTGCTCGAAGGGAGCGTCCGCCGCGAGGGGAAGCGTGTCCGCATCAACGTCCAGCTCATCGACGCCGCGAACGACCGGCATCTCTGGGCGCAGGTTTACGACCGCGAGCTAACCGACATGTTCGCGGTGCAGAGCGAACTGGCGCGCGAAATCGCGGCCGCGCTCAAGGCAACGCTGGCGCCGGGCGAGGAGGAGCGGATCGATCGCAAGCCAACCCAAAACGGCGACGCTTACCTCCTCTACCAGGAGGCGCACGAAATCTTCAGCCGGCCGGACCGGCACCACGACGACCTGGCAAGAGTGGAAGGTCTTTATGAGAAAGCGATCGCGCTCGATCCGAACTTCGCGCTGGCCCAGGCCCGCCTCTCGCACCTGGAAAGCTGGATGTTTTACGCGATCGAACCGTTGCCTGCCAGGGCGCAAAAAGCGCGGGACGCCGCCGAGGAAGCGCTCCGCCTCCAACCCGACCTGCCGGAGAGCCATCTGGCGATGGGCTACGTCCACTATTATGTGAACCACGATTACGATTCAGCCCTGGAAGCGCTGGCCATCGCCCGAGGCGGGTTGCCTAACGACCCCGGCATTTTCCGCGCGATGGCCGCGATCCAGCGGCGCCAGGGAAAATGGCAGGAATCGAGCGCAAGTTACGCGAAAGCGGTCTCGCTCGACCCGAAAGACCCGATCCTGCTCGAGAACATGGGCATGAATTACCTGGCGACGCGAGATTACGCTGCCGCCACGCGCATTTTTGATCGCGCGGTGAAAGCGGCGCCGGAAACTTTCACCATCCGGGAATTGCGGGCGCGAGTGGATCTATATTCGAAAGGCGACCTGCGCGCCATGCAATCCCTGCTCGCTTCCTGGCCGGAGAACATCGATCCGAACGGAACGATCACGCTTTCGCGTTACAACGTGAAAATGTACGAACGGAAATTCCAGGAGCTGCTCGAAATTCTCCAGCGGAGCCCCGCCGAGAAATCGCGCGGCGAAACCAGCGCTCCGATCTCGAAGGAATTCCTTCAGGCGACCGTCTACGCCGCGATGAAGGACGACGCCCAGGCGAGGGCGAACTATTTGATTGCGCGCGAAAAAGCTGAGAAAGCCGTCCAGGAAACGCCGGAGGACGGGCCGCGCCGCGCGTTGCTCGGGCTGATTTATGCCGGGCTTGGCCGTTGCGAGGAGGCTAAGGCCGAGCGAAGCG
>Ga0193745_1000225_pt1 | contig 10173 bp, 6 predicted proteins | sample L1a2metaG_FD_145899 | JGI IMG/M metagenome (GOLD analysis project Ga0193745, IMG submission 145899) | Soil microbial communities from a riparian zone of the East river system, Colorado, United States - L1a2 | ecosystem: Environmental > Terrestrial > Soil > Riparian zone | place: USA: East River... | reverse complement strand
GCGCGGCGCGAAGGCGTGCGAGCAATTCCGGAGTACTAAATGGCTTGGTAATATAATCGTCCGCACCCGCATCCAGCGCCGCTACTTTTTCCTGCACATCATCACGCACGGTCAGCACAATGACCGCTACTTCGCTCCATTCCCGCAAGCGTTTTAGCACTTGCAGCCCCTCAAGGTCCGGCAGCCCGAGATCGAGCAGGACCACGTCCGGTTTGCGCGTGGCGATTTCCATCAGCCCCTGTTGCCCGGTCTCAGCTTCATGCACCTTGTAGTTCTCGCCCTCGAGAACAAGCCGCAGCAGCCGGCGGATCTGAACCTCGTCGTCAATGATTAGGGCGACGAGATTCATTTAGCGGATGACACACGCGCCGCTGCAACCTTAACGGCGGATACCTCCGCCTCAATAGTTTCTCTCGGCGACACGCCTGTCGCCACAGATTCTGCGCCAGGAAGTCGCATTGCTTCACCGATAGGCAAACAAATGGAAAACACCGCACCGCCCCCCTGGCGGTTCTGCGCAACGATCTGGCCGCCATTCGCCTCGACCAATTGTCGCGCAATCGACAGACCCAGGCCGATACCGCCGGGACGAGTGCGCGGACCGCGATAGAACTTTTGGAATACTTGTGTTTCCTCTCCCGGTTCGAGACCGGCCCCGCGATCAGCCACGGAAATGACCAGCATAGAATCATCGCGGGCGGCGCTCACTTCAATCGGCCGCTCGCTTTTGCCATAACTCATGGCGTTCGAGAGCAACGCATTCAGCGCCTGCTGAATCAGGCCTGAGTCCACAGAGACTGCCGGTAGGTTCTTCGCGATGTTGATTTGCACGTCACGTTCTTTCAATCCGGAAGCAGCAACTGCTTCGTGCACAAGCTCGCCTGGATCGCACCATTCGCGGACCGGTTGAAGAAGGCCGGACTCCAGACGCGTGGCGTCAAGCAAATTATCGACAGTGTGGGTGAGGCGTCGCGCTGCTTGTTGTAATTCAGCGGAATTGGGGCGTGGTTGTTGCAAAGCGGCGCTCATCGCGGCGAGTGGCGTCTTCAACTCATGCGACACGGAATCGAAAAGCACCTTCTGCAGTTTCTGCGATTCGCGCGCCACCTGAGCTTCGCGGCTCTCTTGCAGCGCACGTTCCTTGTTCATAAACACAGCAAGCTGCGCAGCGAACGCGTCCAGCAATTCGCGCTGCTCCAATGTAGGCAACGTCTTGAGCCGCACGCTTAGCACGCCCTCAGCACGATCGCCGGCAACCAGCGGAATGTGGAGGCACTCTGAATCAGGAAGCGTGTCTGTTGATTTTCCGGCGGCTTGTTTCTTTTGAAAGGTCCACATCGCGACGCTTTCGTCCTTTTTCGATGGTACAAAGCTGCCGGCGGGATGTTGCGTCAGGCCATTTTCATCCCGTAACCAGATTGCGGCATCCGCCTTAAAGAAATCTCTGATCAACTGTAAAACTTTGGCGAGCGCTTGACTGAGATCGTGGCTGGCGGCCAGCGTCCGCGTGAGACGATACAAAGCCGTGGCGCGTTCTTCCCGGCGGCGCTCGGCTTGTTCGCGTTCGTGCAATTGGGTTACCAGATGTCCGATGACGACGGCGATGACAAAGTACGCGCCGAACATCATGAAGTCCTCGAGCTTACTGATGTAAAACGTGAAGCGTGGCGGAATGAACAGAAAATTCCAGAGCAGCGCGCTGAGGGCGGCGAGAACGAACGTTGGCCAGCGGCGCAACCGCATTCCGGCGAGTATGACTGCGAACAAGTAGAAGAGCGCGACTGCGCGGTAATCGATAAAATCGACGATCAGCAATGAGAAGCCGGTAACGCCAGCAGCGATGCCGAGCGCGATTCCAAACTCCTGCCAGGGCGCGCGCGCCAGACGTTCTTCGAGCGATTCACGTCTTGGCTGCGCCGATTCCTCACCGGGGATCATGTGGATGTCGATGTTGCCGCTGTGGCGCATCAGCCAGCGCAACAGATCAGGCTTGAGAAAACTGAACCACGGCGTCCCCAGCGGTTTCCCCATTATAATTTGCGTAACATTGTTTTGTCGGGCGACACGCAGCAGCGCTTCGGCAACATCCCTGCCCGGTGTCGTAATCACCTCCGCTCCCAGTTGGCGCGCCAGCGCGATATAGCGAGTCAGTCGCGTCTGTTCCTCCTGCGAAAGCGGTCGAGGCCCTTCAATGTTTGCCACAATCCAGGACGCCTCCATGGAGGAAGCCAGCCGTCGCGTGTAACGAATCAAGCGCTCGGAGTACGGACTCGCGCTGACCGCGACGAGCAGGCGATCGCCACTCTTCCAAGGGCCAGCGATCTTCTCTTCCGACATGATCTCGCGCAAGTCGCGATCGACATGCTCGGCAACCACGCGCAAAGCCATTTCGCGCAACGCTGTCAGGTTGCTCTCGCGGAAAAAATTTTTCGCGGCCCACTCCGCGCGTTCGCCGAGATAAACCTTTCCTTCAGCCAGTCGAGTGCGCAGCTGGTCCGGCGTCAGATCGACAAGAACAATTTCGTCGGCGAGATCGAGAACGGAATCGGGAACTGTTTCACTAACCGGCGCGCCTGTGATTTGACGAACCGTGTCGCTGCGACTGCCGACATGTTGAACGTTGAGCGTGGTGTAAACATTGATGCCCGCATCCAGCAGCTCGAGCACATCCTGATAACGTTTTGGATGACGCGAGCCAGGCGCGTTGGTGTGCGCGAGCTCATCGACCACCGCAAGTCCGGGATGCCAGGTGAGAATGGCATCCAGATCCATTTCGGTCAGTGTCGTGCCGCGATATTCAACCTGTAAACGCGGCATGATTGGCATGCCTTCCAGCAACGCCTCCGTTTCTTTGCGGCCGTGCGTCTCCACAATTCCACCGACGACTTCGCATCCTTCCGCCTGCTTTTCACGCGCGGCTAGCAGCATGGCGTACGTCTTGCCTACACCCGGCGACATCCCGAAGAAAATCTTCAGTTTACCGCGGGTAGACTTTGCTTCTGCGCGCTTCAGTTGCGCCAGCAATGCATCCGGATCAGGCCGCTCGGCCTCGGTCATGGACAGAATCTAACGTAGCGAATTGACGGGTTCAAAAATGAAAGATTACGTCCGTCGTGAAGACGAGCTGATTATGTCTGGTGCCGTTGTCGTAAGCCCTGTCCGCATAAGAATGATCAAATCTAAGCTCGGGACGAATGGTAATAATCTTGTCGGGCCACCAGGTGATGCCGATGGAATGCTCAGAATAGTCGGTCGCGAAGCCAGTCCGGCTGCCGACCTTGTCATTAAAATATTCGTTACGCACGGTTAGGAACGTATTTCCCGAGAGTCGAAACATCGTGTAATTCACGACCGCCCACTCGGGCGCATAACCGTTCTGGACAGGAAACGAGCCGCTTCGAAACGGTACCTCGTTCGTGGGATGATCGATGGCGTCGTATTCCCACATGTACCAGGCTTCGGTCGCGGTGTAGATCTTGTCGTTGAACTTGTGAGTCCACGTTCCAACAACCTGTTGCATGTTGTTGTATCCGAACTGCCCGTTGTTGATCACGTTGTCGCCCGCATAGATCGAGTCCATTTGGTTAGGCGCAACCCATTGCACCATAACTGTACCAGTCACTTGCCGACCTGGATCTTCCTGCCAGATGGCAACGTCACTGCCGTCAGAAATCCCTGCCTGAATAGTCCATTGATTGTTAATCTTCGTTGTCGTGAAAATCCCTTCCTGGCAATAAGGATCGAAGCCGTAAAGAATGGAGTGGCTCGCCATCAGATTGTTCGGCGCCAGCTGCGCTTCAATGTCCGGCTCGGAAATGATACGACCAATGCGAATGTTCATCCCTTGGAAGACGTACGGGATATACAGATCCAAATAGATCATCGGCGTATCGAACCCGTAATAGCTATTGTGTTTCAGTAACTGCGAGCTGAACCAGCCACGCGAGATCATAAATCGGTAATCGAGGCCGTACACACCAGAAAGACGAAAGCCCCAGTCGATGTGATCGGTTTGGTTCTCGTCCGGCACACGCTCGATGTAAAGGACGACCTGGTTTAGCTCCATCCGGTTGGGCCGAATATCGTAAACGAGCGGAAAATTTCCGTTCTCACTCGTTTTTGATGGATGAGAAGTGCTGATGTTACCTGAAAAGTTTACCCAACCGTAGATCTGAATCTTGCTGTCTTTCCACATCTGGCCACCGGGTCCCTCGTAAATTGCCTGCATCAACGGATAAGGAGCAAGCTGGCCCGGATCCCCAATGATCGGTGTTCCATTGATCTGCCAATCGCCCGACGGGAACGGTGGAGAATCGAACGGTGGCGGCGGAATGCGACGCGTGTACGGCGCGTTCGGGTCCGGTGGCGTGTATGCAGGCGCGCCCAGTTGCTCCAGAAAAGCTTCGTCCAGACGTTGGAAAAATGGTTCGTGTAACTTCTTTTCTGCGCGGGCCGCTTTCGCTTGTTCTTCCTGGCTCTGGACTATGGTTTGCTGATGCTTGGCCTTGGCTTTTCCCTTCTCACGGGACCGCGAAGTGGAACTTGCTGTGGCCCTTTCTTTTTCAGCCAACATTTTCTCGCGTTCATTTAATGCTTTCTCGCGCGCGTCCAGCTCGGCTTTCCGTTGAGCAAGCTGTTTTTCAGCGGTCACATCAGACGCCTCCTGCGCGTGCATTACAGCAGTCATAAAGATCGCCGCCACGGTGGTGATTAGAGATTTCTTAGTATTCATTTTTCTCCTTTTGTTCACTGCAGGTTCCGGCGGGGATTATCGACGAACCACGTCCAGAACAAATGATTTGGCAGCGCGGAGGCTTCGCATTGCTGAAGTTCGCGTTCTGGCCATCTCAGTGCTCCGCTATTGTTTTCATCCGTCGGAGAAAACCAACTCGGTGGCATCGGAACGAACATGAAACCGTAAGTCCAAGCTGTTTTCATCAGTGCTGCCGGTCGAGCGCGAGGTTCAATTGCAGAACATTGACTCCGGGGTCACCGAAGACGCCGAGATCACGTCCATCGGTGTTTTGTTGGACGAGTTCGCGGACTTTGTCTTCGCCCAATCCCCGCGTTTTCGCGACGCGCGGAAGCTGGAGCTCGGCATTAAGCAAGCTTATCTCTGGATCGAGTCCGCTGCCCGACGCAGTAACTGCATCCGCTGGCACAGGCTCGGTTTCGCTCAAACCATTTTCAGCACGATATGCCGCGATGCGCTCCTGGATCGCGTCTTTCAGTTTTTTCGACGTCGGTCCCAAATTGCTGCCGCCAGAGCTGGACGCGTCGTAACCGTTACCAGCCGCGGAAGGACGCGGGTGAAAATATTTCGGATCCGAGAACGCCTGGCCTAACAATTTCGAGCCGCGGACGCTCCCGTCTGCACTGACAATCAAGCTGCCGTTCGCCTGTTCGCGAAACAACAGCTGCGAAATTCCGAACACGATGAGTGGATACAGGCCGCAGCAGACTACTGCGAGCACGAGCGTCGACACGACTGCGCCGCGAATATGGGAGAAAAATTCTTTCATGTCGTTAGGCGAGGTGAAACGCAGTGATGATCAAGTCGATCAGTTTGATCCCGATGAAAGGAACAACGAGGCCGCCAAAGCCGTAGATAAGGAGGTTGCGTTGCAAAATCGCCAGCGCGCCCATGGGCCTGTAGGCAACACCGCGCAATGCCAGCGGGATAAGCGCAATGATGATGAGCGCGTTAAAAATGACGGCGCTCAGAATCGCGCTGGTCGGGCTGTGCAAGTGCATGATGTTCAGCGGCGCGATCTCGGAAAACCTGGTCATCAGCATCGCCGGCACGATTGCGAAGTATTTCGCGACGTCGTTTGCGATGCTAAACGTGGTGAGTGAACCGCGCGTAATCAGCATCTGCTTTCCGATCTCGACGATGTCGAGCAGCTTCGTGGGATTGGAATCCAGATCGACCATGTTGCCGGCTTCCCGGGCGGCTTGGGTGCCGGTGTTCATGGCCACACCCACGTCGGCCTGCGCGAGCGCCGGTGCGTCGTTCGTGCCGTCGCCGGTCATCGCAACCAGGTGACCATCGCCTTGCTCCTGGCGGATCCGTTTTAGTTTCTGTTCCGGCGTCGCTTGTGCCATGAAATCGTCCACGCCTGCTTCGGCCGCAATCGCCGCGGCGGTCAGCGGATTATCGCCTGTGATCATCACCGTTTTGATTCCCATTTTGCGTAGCTGCGCGAAGCGTTCTTTAATTCCGCCCTTCACCACGTCCTTCAGCTCGATCGTACCGAGCGTCAGCAGATCGGATGCGACGACCAGCGGCGTGCCGCCGCGATGCGAGATCTCATCCACTGTTTTTGTGACTGGCTGCGGAAAAATGCCGCCGGCTAATTCAACAAACCCGCGCACCGCATCGGCCGCGCCTTTCCGGATGCGCATTTTCGGTTCCGCGCCGTTGGCATGAAGATCGACCCCACTCATGCGCGTTTGCGCTGTGAACGGCACAAACGTCGCCTCCAAATCGTGCATCTCTCGCGCGCGCAATCCGAATTTCTCTTTGGCCAGCACGACAATCGAGCGTCCTTCCGGCGTTTCATCGGCCAGCGAGCTCAATTGCGCAGACGCTGCAAGATCATCAGGCGACACCCCTGGCGCAGGATGAAATCCGACTGCCATGCGATTGCCGAGTGTAATCGTGCCGGTTTTGTCCAGTAACAAAACGTCGACGTCGCCCGCCGCTTCGACTGCACGCCCACTCATTGCGAGCACATTTCGTTGAAGGACGCGATCCATTCCTGCGATGCCGATTGCACTAAGCAATCCGCCGATCGTTGTCGGAATGAGGCAGACCAGGAGCGAGACCAGGACCGGAATTGAAAAGTTGGTCGCCGAATAAATTCCGAATGGCTTCAGCGTTACGCACACCAGAAGAAAGATGAACGTCAGTGCGGCAAGCAGGATGGTAAGCGCAATCTCGTTAGGCGTTTTCTGGCGGCGCGCGCCCTCGACCAACGCAATCATTTTGTCCAGAAAACCGGCGCCTTTGTCAGCCGTGACGCGGATTACGATGCGATCGCTCAGCACACGCGTGCCGCCAGTCACTGCGCTGCGGTCGCCGCCGCTCTCGCGAATCACCGGTGCAGACTCGCCGGTGATCGCTGCCTCATCTACGCTGGCGATTCCCTCGACTACATCGCCGTCTGCCGGAATGATGTCGCCCGCTTCGCACACGACGAGATCGCCTTTCTGCAATGCGGGCGCGGGAACTTTCTCTTCGCGTTCGTTCCGCAGGCGCCGCGCAATCGTATCCTTGCGCGCCCGCCGCAAGCTGGCGGCTTGCGCTTTGCCGCGGCCTTCCGCAACTGCTTCGGCGAAATTAGCGAACAGCACGGTGAACCAGAGCCAGATCGCCAGTTGCGTTACAAAGCCGCGCAGTCCTGGCTCGGCGGTAAAAATTCCGACGGTCGTTAGGGCAGCGCCGACCATGGTCACGAACATGACCGGGTTTTTCACCATCAGCCGCGGGTTCAACTTTTTGAACGCGTCGCCGACAGCCGGACCAACAATGTTCCAGTCGAAAAGAGATGCAGGTTTTTGCGTCATGAGTTTCGAAGCTCTCCGTTAGAAAAGTTTTCCGCCCTGCATGAGGAAGTGCTCAACGATCGGCCCCAGAGTCAGCGCGGGGAGAAAATTGAGCGCGCCGATCAAAATCACGGTTCCAAGAAGCAGAATGAGAAATGTACCGCCGGAGACTGGAAACGTGCCGACGCTGGGGGGCGCGACTTTCTTTTGCACCAGCGATCCCGCCAACGCCATGATCGGCACGATCATGAGGAATCGCCCGAACAACATATCAAGACCGAGCGTTGTGTTGTAAGGCGGTGTATTGCCCGAGAGACCGGCGAATGCGCTACCGTTATTCCCAGCGCCGGAGGCGAATGCGTACAGAATTTCGCTCAACCCGTGCGGGCCATTATTATTCAGTCCGGCCAAGCCCCATTTGGCTACTGAAGCCGAGGCGGAAAACCCGAGAATCGAGATGGCGAGAATGAGCAATGCGAGCATCGCCATCTTCACATCGTAAGCCTCGATTTTTTTTCCGAGGTATTCCGGTGTACGGCCGACCATCAGGCCGGCGATGAACACCGCGAGCACGACGAAGACCAGCATTCCGTACAACCCCGCGCCAACACCGCCGAAGATCACCTCGCCGAGTTTGATGTTGAACAACGGCACGAAGCCGCCGAGTGCGGTGAACGAGTCGTGCATCGAGTTGACCGCACCGCAGGAGGCATCTGTTGTGACCGTGGCGAACAGCGCGGAATTGAAAATGCCGAACCGGACTTCCTTTCCTTCCATGTTGCCGCCGGCAACGCCGAGACTCTGGTGGATTGGATTACCATTCGCCTCCGCCCACCAGCACAACAGCACTCCACCAACAAAAAGGATCAACATCGCAGCCCAGACGGTCCAGCCGTGTTTCTGATTCTTAACCATCCGGCCGAGGTAGTAAGTAAGCCCGCTGCCGATAGAAAAGATCGACAACATCTGGAAGAAATTCGAAAGCGGCGTCGGGTTCTCGAACGGATGCGCTGCGTTTGCGTTCACGTATCCACCGCCGTTGGTGCCAAGCATCTTGATCGCGACCTGTGACGCCATTGGGCCTTGCACGATGTTCTGATCAGTCACCGTTTGCTCTTCTGTTACCGCTTTACCGTCTGATCCTTTGATGGTCTCGCCCTTATCATTCTTTTTCTCCACCTGGATTTTCATCGGCTCGACCAGCGTGGCCTTGGTGTAAGGCTTGAAATTTTGAATCATCCCTTGCGACACCAGAAAGACTGCGAACACCAGACAGATCGGCAGCAGCAGGTAGTAAGTCACCCGAACCAGGTCCACCCAGAAATTGCCGAGTGTTGTTGCCGAATGGCGCGCAATTGCCCTAACAAACGCAGCCGCGATAGCGATCCCGGTGGCGGCCGAGACGAAATTGTGAAACGCCAGCCCGACCATCTGCGAGAAGTACGACATCGTGGATTCGCCAACGTAGTTCTGCCAATTGGTGTTGGTGGTAAAACTCGTTGCGGTGTTAAACGAAAGATCCGGACTGACTCCTGCCAGTTTTTGCGGATTCAGGGGCAGAAAATATTGCAACCGCAGGATTGCGTAAGTGAACAGGCAACCCACCAGACTGAAAAGCAGCATCGCCAGTGTGTACTGCTTCCAGTCGTGCTCTTTGCGAGGGTCAACACCCATGGCGCGATAGGTGAACCGCTCGATTGGAGCGAGCACCGGATCGAGCCACGTTTTGCCACTCGGGTCAAGAACGTGAATCAAATAGAGGCCCATCGGCTTTGTCACCAGGGCGAGCGCGATCAGATAGATCGCGAATTGAATCCAACCGGAGGTCTCCATTGGGATGTTAGAATTTTTCAGGCCGGATCATGGCCATGAGCAGATACACGAAAAGCAGCAGCGCTATGACGCTAACAATGACCGTTTCCATTTATCCTCCTACAACTTCTCGCAAAGCACCGTGTACAAAGCGCCCGACAGGAAAAACGCGATGATTACTCCTATGAAGATCAAGTCACTCATACGTGTAAGTATCTGTGCGACCTGATGAGACGGTTAATTAAACCGTGCGCGAAATACGTTAAAAAATCGTTAACGCGCCGCGACGAATATCACTTCTGCGCCTCGAGATGGGCGAGTACTTCGATCTCGGCCGTTTGCGGAAACATGTCGAGCGGTGTGATCGAATTGATCGCAAATCTGTGCTGCAACTCTTTTAGGTCCCGCGCAAGAGTCGGCGGATTGCACGACACGTAAATCAATGTTTCCGGCGCGAGATCGCTTATCGCCTTGCGAACCCCTTCGGTGAGTCCCGTTGCAGGTGGATCGATGATGATTGTCAAGGAACGACGGCTTCCCAGCCGTCGCGTTTCACCCTCGACGGCTAAGAAGCCGTCGCTCCTTGTTAGTTCACTTTCCACATCGCCTGCGATATACGTCTCCTTCTCACTCGCGTTCTCTTTCGCGGCGGCGATAGCGAACCGGTCCCAATCAATCCCAATCACGCGCTCGAATTTGTCGAGCAACGCTTTTGCGAAAAATCCCGCGCCGCAGTAGGCGTCGATTAACAGTTGCTGATTTGGCGGAACGAGATCGATAACTAAGTCTCGCAGCACCTGTGCGACCTCGTCG
>Ga0193745_1000224_pt1 | contig 10215 bp, 6 predicted proteins | sample L1a2metaG_FD_145899 | JGI IMG/M metagenome (GOLD analysis project Ga0193745, IMG submission 145899) | Soil microbial communities from a riparian zone of the East river system, Colorado, United States - L1a2 | ecosystem: Environmental > Terrestrial > Soil > Riparian zone | place: USA: East River... | reverse complement strand
GCCAGCACCTGAAATTTGCTCCCCTCCGGCAGCAAGCCAATGGCATCCACCATCTGCTGCACGGTCTGCGCCGTGATTTCCTCGCCGCACTGAAAGCAGGAGGGGCGTCCGACCCGGGCAAAGAGAAGACGGAGATAATCGTAAATTTCCGTCACGGTTCCGACCGTGGACCGGGGATTGTGGCTGGAGCTCTTTTGCTCGATGGAAATGGCGGGCGAAAGCCCTTCGATCGAATCGACGTCGGGCTTGCCCATCTGTTCGAGGAACTGACGGGCATATGCCGAGAGCGACTCGACGTACCGTCGCTGCCCTTCGGCATAGATCGTGTCGAAGGCCAGGGAAGACTTGCCCGACCCGCTCAGCCCCGTGATCACGACGAGCTGGTCGCGTGGGATCATCACATCGATGTTCTTGAGATTGTGTTCCCGCGCCCCTTTAATGATGATCGAGTTATGCATCAGGGGCGGGATTATAGCATGCCGGCCTGGTCGCCTTGACAAACCTGGAAGGCAGGTGCTACCACGCTCACATGGTGCATGTGGCTACACCGCCAGTTCAGAAGGGAACAGACTCTCCAGCGGCTCCGCTCGCCGTCTCAACCTGGTCGGGCCAAGCCCGTGAGCAAGCCGTGCAGCGGATGTTCACTGCGATCGCTTGCACCTATGATCTCAACAACACGCTCCTGAGTTTTGGGCTGCACCACCGGTGGAAAAAGATCACTGCCTCCTATGTCCACGTCACCACAGAAGGCCGGGCACTCGACGTCGGAGCGGGCACAGCCGATCTCGCACTCTTGATCGAACCCCGCATGGGAACTAACGGCCGCGTCATTGCTTCAGACCTGAACCACGCCATGCTCGTCGAGGGGCTGAAGAAAGTCACCGGGCGAGGCCTGGGACAGAAGATCACCTGTCTCGAAGCCAACGCCGAACATCTGGGATTCCCCGATGGGACCTTCCATGCCGTGACCACAGGGTTTTGCATGAGGAACGTCGGCAATCTTCGGCAAGCGGTCACGGAAATTCACCGTATTTTGCAACCAGGCGGGCGGTTTGTGTGCCTGGAGTTTTCCCGACCCGTCTTTGGTTGGCTGCGGGTACTGTATGATTGGTACTCGTTCCGGCTTCTTCCCTGGATTGGCACGAAAGTGGCGCATGACACGACCGGTGTCTATGAATATCTCCCTGCCTCCATTCGGAACTTCCCGGACCAGGAACGATTGAAACAGGTGCTCCTCGACGCAGGCTTTCGCCAGGTCACGTATCGCAACCTGACCGGCGGAATCGTGGCGATACATGTAGCAGTGAAATAGCCAGTGCTGAGTGCTGAGTGCTGAGTTCTGAGTCTTGAGTTCTAAGTTGCTCGGAACTCATAACTCATAACTTCTAACTTAGAACATTATGGATTATATTTTCCTCCCCTGCAAGAAGGTCTATCCCATTGGTGTGACCTATCTTGCTGATTTTATTCATCGGCGAAAGCCGGATGTGCAGCAGCGCATCCTCGATCTGTCCCTCTTTCCAAACGCTCAACGGATCCAAGCAGTCCGCGATGCCGCAACCGAGTTCAAGCCGGACCTCGTCTGTTTCTCCTGGCGCGATATTCAGATCTTTTCCCCGCATGAGGGAGACTCCTCGCTGGAACATGCGTTTAATTTCTACTTTGCGAGCAATCCACTCAAAAGGGTCATCGCCTCGTTTGCGGGGATGCAACAGCTCTACCGCTACTACAGTCATATCCGGGCGGCACTCTCCTACCCCTGGTTGATCGCGAAGGAGTTCCCGAAGGCGCAAATCATGATCGGCGGAGGAGCCTTTACCGCCTTTGCAGACCAACTCATCCAGAAACTTCCGGAAGGCACCATCGGAATTCTTGGGGAAGGTGAAGACGCCATCCTCAAGGTCATTGAAGGCCAGTCGCTTGAGAACGAGCGCTACATCCTCCGGGAGGGAAAGACCATTCGAAAGGGCCAGCAGGGCACCCCCGCCCTGCTTGATGCACTCACCGTCGACTTGCCCTACCTGACTTCGATCTTCCCGCAGCATCGGGAATATCTTGGTGAATCCATCGGGGTCCAGTCGAAGCGAGGCTGTCCCTACGATTGCGCGTTCTGCCTCTACCCGTACATTGAAGGGAAGCGGGTCCGCTATCGGCCACCCTCCATGGTCGTCAAGGATATTTCTCAGCACTACCATCAATGGGGCGCCAGGCGTTTCTGGTTCACGGATGCCCAATTCATAACAGGGAAAGAAGCCTACCCCCAATGCACCGAAATCCTTGAACGGATTCTCGCCGAGAAGTTGGAGATCGAGTGGTCCGGCTATATTCGGACTTCGCTCATCACCCCGGAGTTGGCAAAACTCATGGTCCGGTCCGGGGTCGGCGATCTCGAGGTCGCTATTACATCGGGCTCCCAAGTCGTGCTGAACAACCTCCACATGGGATTCAAGCTTGAGCGACTGTACGATGGCTGTCGCTATTTGGCCGAAGCGGGATTCAAGGGGAAGGTCATTCTCAACTACTCTTTGAACTCCCCGAAAGAGACGGAGGAGTCGCTGCTCCAAAGTGTGGAGTCCTACAAGGTGGTCGCCTCGATCTTGGGTGAGGAGCGCGTCTTCCCCCTCATGTTCTTTCTGGGCATTCAGCCGAACACCGATTTGGAACAACGGTTGTTAGAAGAGGGGTACCTCTCGGCCGGCTATAACCCTCTGATGCTGACTCCGACGAGCATCAGAAAGCTCCTCTATAACCCGGCGCCGCTGAACTCATTCATCGCCAAGGCCTGCCTCAGGGCCTGGGAACGGAGAGAAGGGAGCCGGGACCCACGGAAATGGACGGGATCCCTATCCCAAGCCCCAAAAGAATCAGGCTCCTATGCCGACAAGAATTTGATCCGAGGGATCGAAGGGAACTCTGGACGCGATGCCCTTCTGTCCCTGGAAGAGATCCTCCGCTCCCGACAATCGATTCGCTCCGCTAGGGATTCGGGCGAAAGATCCGTCGTAACCCCGGCATCCTAGCGTTGTCCCACTAACCCACGTCGACGCCTTGCATTCGAATTCAGACCGGTGCTAGCATACGCGGTCTTTAAGGCTGGGGAAGTACGTCAACCGTTTGGAAATTTTGACAATTACTCTCGTTCGTCCTGGCCTGGAGGGCATCTTGAGGAGACATCTAGATGTATAAGACGATCTATGTCCCGGTCGATAATTCCGACCATTCCAACACTGCCGTCGACGTCGGTGTTCACTTCGCCAAAGCCTTCGGCTCGAAGATCGTGGGCAGCCACGTCTATGCGGCCAAAATGCATGACAAACGCTTCAAACAGATGGAAGCGGGCTTGCCCGAAGAGTACCACGATGAAAAAGAGCTCGACCGGCAGCGCCAAATCCACGATTCGCTAATTACCCGCGGGCTCCAGATCATCACCGACTCCTACCTCGACTACGTCGATAAGAAATGCGCCGAAAACAACCTGCCGATTGAGCGTCGCTCGCTCGAAGGCCGGAATTGGAAGGTGTTGGCCGAAGACATCAATACCAATGCCTACGACCTGGTGATCATGGGTGCCCTGGGCGTCGGTGCGGTGAAGGACAGCGTGATCGGCAGCAACACCGAGCGCGTGCTTCGTCGCGTGCGCAATTCGGACATGCTGATCATCAAGCAAACCCAGCCCATGACCGGCGGGAAGATCGTAGTCGCCGTGGACGGAAGCCCCTATTCCTTCGGCGGACTCATGACCGGCCTGACGCTGGGCAAGGCCTTCAACATGCCGGTCGAAGCCATCTCTGCCTTCGACCCCTATTTTCACTATGCCGCCTTTCACAGCATCTCCGGTGTCCTCAACGAGGAAGCTGGCAAGGTGTTCCGCTTCAAAGAGCAGGAAAAACTACACGAGGAAATCATCGACAGCGGCCTTGCGAAGATCTACCAGTCGCACCTGGACATCTGCCGCGAGATCGCTCAGACCGAGCAAACCGACGTCAAGACGACCCTGCTGGACGGCAAGGCTTTCGAGAAGATCATTCAATACGTGCGCAAGGATATTCCGGCATTACTGATCGTCGGACGGATCGGCGTGCATAGCGATGAGGATATGGACATCGGCAGCAACACGGAAAATCTCTTGCGGTCCGCGCCCTGCAATATTCTGGTGTCGAACCGAAAATACGTGCCGCCGATCGATACGCTGGCGGAATACACTATCGCCTGGACTGAAGAAGCCCTCCGTCGGATGGAAAAGATCCCGATTTTCGCTAGAGGCGTGGCCAAGACTGCCATCCACCGCTATGCCATCGAGAAGGGCCACACCATCATCAGCAACACGGTGGTCGATACGGCCATAGGGCACATCCTTCCCAAGGGCGCGATGGATGCCATGCGCGCACTGGGTGGCAGCTTGGATGCCGCGGGCATCGACCGCGACAAGATGCAGGCTGACGAGTCCGTGGTGAAGGATCTCATGGGCTCGACGCTCAGCGGCATAATGACCGAGATCGTGGAAGAAAAGCCGAAAGTCAGTGCAGGTACTCAAGCCTACTTGGACCGGATGACCCAGGATTACTTCGTCTGCGACGGGTGCGGCTACATCGGCAAGGGCGAGACGCCCGTGAAGTGCCCTGTCTGTGCCGCTGGAGGCGACCGCTTTAAACTGGTCGACAAAAAGATTTTCGAAGCGGCGGCGCACGCTGAAGGAGCCCTCGAAACCGACCTGGCCTACGATGACGTTCCCATGCAATGGACAAAGGACGCCAAAGAAGGAATCCGTGCAGTCCCAGCCGGATTCCAACGTCGACGCGCCAAGGCCAAAATCGAAAAGACCGCCCGCAAACTCGGCATGACCACGATCACCCTGGAGTATGCCGCACCCATGATTCAGGAAGCGGCCTCAGAAGACTACACCCCCATTTTCGCGAATAAGGGAACCGGCGCCTCGACTGAAGCACAGGCTACCGTGGCCGCTGCAACGAACGGTACCAATGACGCGACCGCTTCCCACGAGAACGGCCACGCAGCAGAACCTGCTGCCCCTGCCTCTCCCTATACCTGGACGCAGGAAGCTCAGTTACGGCTCGAACGGGCCCCTGAGGGGTTCATGCGCGAGTGTACGCGTGCCCTCATCGAAAAACATGCCCATAAGATCGGTGTCATGGTCATCACGGCCGAAGTGGCTCATGAGGGCATCGAACAAGCCAAGGACTACATGGCGGAAGCCATGAAGACCGGCAACCTGAAGGATATGATCGCGAGCCTGACTGGCAAAGCTAGTTCCTAGCTTTGCCAATGTTAAATGTTGAATTCTCAATGTTGAATGACAGGCCTGTCCCCACGCGCACACTTCCCATTCAAAATTCATAATTTAACATTCAACACTTAGCGCTTATAACTCATGGGTAAATCTCTTCCAATCTTTAATGCCCCATCTCTTTCGGGCGCGTTCGGAAGCATCCAGCATCAGGTATCGAAGTTTTTTACTCCGCCATCCACGGCTCCTAAGCCGCACGATGGCCGGACCGTCGACGACTTCAAGCCCTATCTCATCGCGCTGAACCTCACAAAGCGCTGCAATCTCAAATGCGACCATTGCTATCTCGACGCGACGACGAAATCCGCCGGCGGGGACGACGAACTTTCGACCGAAGAATGCTACAAACTCATCGATCAGATTGCCCAGGTCAACAAGGGCTGCCTCCTTGTGATTACGGGCGGGGAACCTCTCGTCCGTCCTGACATCCTCGACATCGCGCGCCACGCGGTGAAGCTCGGCTTCATGGTGGTGTTCGGGACCAACGGCATGTTGATCAACGACCGGATGGCGAAGGACCTGGTTGAGATCGGCGTAATGGGTATGGGCATCAGTATCGATTCGCTCGATCCCAAGAAACACAATCGTTTCCGTGGCGTGCCCGGTGCGTGGGAAGCCGCACTCGCCGGCATCGAGGCCTGCAAGCGAAACGGGTTGGCATTCCAAGTGCACTTCAGCGCGCAACCGATGAATTATCAGGAACTGCCCTTGGTGATTGATTGGGCGCACCAACTTGGCGCCAAGGTACTCAATGTCTTCTTCATGGTCTGCACCGGCCGCGGCGAAGAGCTCACCGACATCACCCCGACTCAGTACGAAGAGGTGCTTGGCTACCTGGTTAACTGTCAGGATAATTACAAGGGCATGCTCGTCCGGGCTCGCTGTGCGCCGCATTTCAAACGACTGGCGTACGAGAAAGATCCGAACTCCCCTATTACCAAAGCGACGGGTTATATGGGGGGCGGCTGCCTCGCCGGCACCAACTATGCCCGTGTGACCCCTAATGGCGAGTTGACCCCATGCCCCTACATGCCGCTGTCTGCCGGAAATATCCGTGAAACAAGCTTCGTCGATCTGTGGGAAAAGTCCGATGTCTTTAATTCCTTCCGCTATCCACAACTGAAAGGTAAATGCGGTGATTGTGAATACACGGATATCTGCGGCGGCTGCCGCGCACGCCCCTATGTGGATCACGGCGACTGGCTGGACGAAGATCAGTGGTGTCTCTACACCCCGAAGGGTGGTGAGAAGATCAAAGTCGCGTTTAATACGCCGGAAGAAAGCTACGTGGCGTGGGATGAGGACTCAGAAACACGACTCAACCGGATCCCCTATTTCTTGCGTGCCATGGTGAAAAAAGGCGTTGAAAAGCACGCACGCGAGAATAACATTCCCCTGATTACCATTGAGTTGATGGAAGAACTCCGCAAGAAACGATTCGGCAACGAAACGCCGGTCTTTAAGTTTTGACGTGAGGGGTAAGGCGTGACGGGTAAGGCGTGGTAAGAAGTACTTTCTCGGAGTGCGATCGAGACGCATCGCACCTCACGTTTGACGCCTAACGGTTATCGGAATGGACGCGTTTCAAAGCCTCGTCATCGACCTTAACACACTGATCCCAATCATCAATCATTGGATCCACTTGGTGTCGGCAGTCATCTGGATCGGGGGACTCGCGTTCCTCGTCATGGCTGTGACCCCAGGGCTAAAAAAGGCGGTCGCGAAGGAGCAGGTCAAGCCGATCACCGACGTATTTTATCAGCATTACAAGAAAGTTGCGGGTATTCTACTCGTCGTCCTGCTGTTTACCGGTGGCATCAATTTTCATTATGTCAATCAGGTCATCACCTCGCAAACGGGAAGCGGGATCCAGCACCATGCGAAATACCTGACCGTCTTCTTTATCAAGCTGTTTCTCGTCCTCTGTCTTCTCACGCTCTTCCTCTACACGGTGATCTTCAAGTCGGATGACGCAGAAGAAGGCGAAGAAGAATCCTACGAAGCGATCCCCTTCCAACGAGCCGCCCTCTGGATCGGCTTCTTCATCCTCCTCTGTGCCGCCGCGATGAAACATCTCCACCAATAGATCGGCCCCAGCTCTGGCTCTCCAGGGCTTTCACCTAGCGCATTCCTCTTGTCCCTGTATCTCCAGGGAGCAAGAGCGTACCGAATCAGATACGCCTCTATCCTCGAGCCTCATTTTCCCCGCTCACTCACCAAACCAAATTTACTCAACGACTTACAGCGTAGACCTCGGAATATTTTCACTGGGAAACCTCTGGTACAGGGGTTGCTGTACTGTTGTAGTCCTCTCATCACCAGACCTAAGGGGTACAAGGGCGATGATTACAAGCTGAAAGATACGTGGCGAAGCGAAATGCTGGTGGGTCCCCACCCAAGAGGTTAATGCCTCTCACGCAGGTGGGACCACCTCTGGATTGTGCCCATCCGGGGCCTCCCACCGCCTGCGCTTCCGCCATCGGGGCCGCGTCCTGCCCCAGCAGCGGCGCGGCCCTCCAATCTGACAGGGGCCAGCTAAGGTATGAGATAAGACCATAGTCCAAAGGACCGCTTCAATTCAGAGCAACTTGGAGGGGTATACGATGTCGCGAACCGATCAAGCCAGTTCGAGTCACTCGACCAAGAATGAGCGCCGCGGGTCCGCTAGTCCCTATTCCAGACCCAGCGAGGCCGGACAACAACAGCCTCGAACGGTCCGGCTCACGGTCAGTCTCCCCAGTGATCTTGTCGATCGTCTGCGCGATGCGGTGTATTGGACTCCTAGTTTGACGCTCGCTTGGCTGATCGCTCGGTCCCTACGGACTTCCCTGACAGAGATGGAATCCTTGCGTCAGGGTCCCTTCCCGAAACGAACGCAAGCGCTCCGCGCGGGGCGACCTCGATTGGTCGGTCAGACAATGAACGTGTCCACTCATGCCAGGCTCATCGGCAATGGGACAGCCCGACCGACCGAGGGGATCACTCAGGCCATCCTTGTCTCACAACCCTCCCCTGTCGCCCCGGAAGGGCTTGGTGGGAAAAAGGCGGGAACAACCAGAGCCGCTTAGAGGTCTGCCGACTCCGTAGCTACTGCGCTACGGTTTTATTGGGCCTCGCGAATCGACAGCGCGTGATTCTGATCGTTCACCTTCGCCTCAATACGATCACCCTTCTTGATTTGTCCCATCATCTGAGTCGTTTTATTAGTAGTCAAACGTACTTCCTTGCCGTCCTGCCCCTTGACGAAATAGTCCCCGTATTCGACGCGCACCAGCTCGCCCGTGATCGTCTTGGCGCGTTCTAGGCGGCTGCCTCCAGTCTCATCGGTCTGACCGGCGTGCACCGCGTTGGACAGCCCGAGGCACAGCAAGAAACCACACGACAGGCCACAGACGACTTTGGGAATGGATATCATGGGGAGCCTCCCTTGCGAGATGGAAATAAAGGCAATATGTTACTCGTAAGTGCAATTCTTATAGCCGAGTCGTGGTCGAGGTCCTATCGACACACCTAGGATTTTTCTGTCGAATCGATAGAAGGGCTATGTCGTGGTTTGAACGTCAGAGGCGAGGGGACGTGCGGCGAAGGTCTGTTAACCCAACGGACTTGAGACAATATAGACTGCGACAGCAATGGCGGTAATATCGGCGACTCAGCCTTACTGCTCATCCGGACGTCTAGAATTGTCGACAATGACCCCGACATCCTGACTGCCCTACACGATCTCATTGAACATACTGCTTTGGTGTGACCGGAATCTCGATCTGTCGCATTGCACTGGCGCAGGTGAGAACCTGAGGGGGCCCCACTATGATCAGACGGACCCCCACCCTGTGGGTCATTCGCTAGATCGTAGGACACACCGCCGCAGGACAGCGCCCGCCACCGCGGAAACCCCAGTACAAATCCTTTTCATGGGTCAATCCTTCCTAGGATCAATTAGGTAAAACGAGAGCGCATCAAACTGAAGTTGCCAGACCTGACGCAATGACTGTTGAAATAAGAATGGAGCCTGGGAGGAGAAACTGAGGGGATGGGCTAGGAGATGGCAGAGGGCTTGGCAAGCGCTTTCAATGCCGTCGAGACTTCCTGGAAGGAATGAGCGAGCTTGTCGAGTTGTGATCCCTTTGACATCACTTCACTTGCGATAGACTTGAGTTGATTGTCATAGCTCCCGACTTCAGAGGCAACTTCGGAAACCTTCGCGAGTATCACTTTACAGGCAGTCAGTTCCTGCTGCAGTTGCTGAGAACTGGCTTGGGTGGCCTTGATCTCTTCCATGGAAGCTTGCACCTGTTGCGTCAATCGGCTGACATAGGCTTCTCGGTCCCGCATGTCGGATTCCAAGTTGATCCGTATTACTTCGCTCTCTCGGCGGCGATCCTCCAGATTTCGAATGGCCTGAATCCAGGAAGCGAGATCCCCATCGAGCTTTGGCGAATCAGGCAACGATTGCCCACGCTCCAACGCCTTTATCGCAGGTTGCAGCCATTCGACGAATGCCATCACCTCGCCCAGTTTGAGGTCGGTCGTCGATGCGGGACTTGGCGCAGGCGCGCTGTCGCGATTCGGAGAGGGCGGTGTCGGTTGTGGGGATGCGGAAGGTTTCGCCTTCTTCTGCTGGCCATGTCTCGGCTGTGCCCAGCGATGATATTCCAACAGGACCGCAATACAATGACGGCACATCGGCTCTTCCGGCAGTGCGCAGCTGCACTTCGAGATGAGGTGCCCCTCCTTAAGCCGGATCGTCTGCTCGTAGAGGCCGGAATTCCCGATGACGGCGGACGAAATCTGGGCATCGTCGGCCTCAACGATCCGAACGCGATTTTCAGAGAGATACTGATTGCCGATATGAAAGGCATTGCGATCAACCACCGCCTGGATCATCGAAGGATCCAGGAGACTTAACC
>Ga0193745_1000222_pt1 | contig 10243 bp, 9 predicted proteins | sample L1a2metaG_FD_145899 | JGI IMG/M metagenome (GOLD analysis project Ga0193745, IMG submission 145899) | Soil microbial communities from a riparian zone of the East river system, Colorado, United States - L1a2 | ecosystem: Environmental > Terrestrial > Soil > Riparian zone | place: USA: East River... | reverse complement strand
GAGCATTCCGCTGGTGCGCGGTGACCCCGACCGCCTGCGCCAGGTAATCCACAATCTGCTGCAAAACGCCCAGGATGCCCTTTTCGGAAGCAGCGACCCGAAAATCGAAGTGTCGACCGAGCTCTCCGGCGGCCAGGTGTGGCTGCGCATCAGCGACAATGGTTGCGGCTTCCCCGAGGCCATCATCAACGGCGCATTCGAGCCCTATGTCACCACCAAGCCCAAAGGGACGGGACTGGGGCTGGCGATCGTAAAACGGATCATCGACGAGCATCACGGCACCGTTCGGATAGAAAACCGCACCGGGAAGGAAGGGGGTCGCGGCGCGGCAGTGCGGATTTCGCTTCCGCTTGCGGCTTGATCGGCCATGGCACAGATACTGGTCGTTGACGACGAAGTCGGAATCCGGGAGCTGTTGTCGGAAATCCTCTCCGACGAAGGACACTCGGTGCAGCTTGCCGAGAATGCCACCGCCGCGCGCTCGTTGCGCGCGCAGGGACGCCCGGACCTCGTGTTGCTCGATATCTGGATGCCCGACGCGGACGGCATTACGCTTCTGAAGGAATGGGCTACCGGGGGCCAGCTCACCATGCCGGTGATCATGATGTCGGGCCACGGCACCATCGATACGGCAGTCGAGGCAACGCGCATCGGCGCAATGGATTTCCTGGAAAAACCGATCGCGCTGCAGAAGCTGCTCGCGACCGTGAAGCGCGCGCTGCGCGCGGGCGAGGCGCACGCGGTGATGCCGCTCAGCATCGCGAATTTCGGCCGCTCGGTGATCATCACCGAGTTGAAGAAACGCCTGGCGAGGATCTCTGCCGCAGGCCCGGCGGTGCTGATGCGCGGCGAGAGAGGGGTGATGCCGGAGCTCTACGCGCGCTACCTGCAACAGCCCAACGCGCCCTGGATCGATGCGGCGCACGCACTCAACGAGGCGTCCCAGGACCTGCTGCAGCAGGCTTCCGGCGGCGTGCTGTTCGTCGGGGAACTCGCGATGCTCTCGAGGAACCAGCAGAAGCACCTGGCGTTTCTCGCGGCCCGCGCGGAAAAGAGCAACGTGCGGCTGGTATCCTTTACCGCGGAGGAGCCCAAGCTTCTGGTGGAATCGCAAGGCTTCGACGCGGCCTTGATGCAAGCCCTCGCGGGAATCGTCATCGCGCTTCCGGCGCTGCGCGAGCATCCGGAGGACATTCCCGAGATCGCAACCCTCATGCTTGCCCAGTTGGTGGAAACGCGCTTTTGTCCGCCGCGGAGCTTTTCTACCGGGGCCCTCAACGTCCTGCGCCAATTCTCCTGGCCGGGTAACTTCGAAGATCTCGCCGCGGCAGTGCGTAACCTGGCGCTCACCAGTCTGGAGGAGGAAATAGGTGTCGCGGACGCAGAACGGGTGCTGCCGCAGTTCGTACGCCGCGGCGCGGAGGCCGACCTGTCGCTCGATCTCCCCCTGCGCGAGGCCCGCGAGGCCTTCGAGCGAACCTACTTCGAACATCATCTCGCACAGGTGAACGGCTCCATTGCGCGCGTCGCCGAGCGAAGCGGTCTGGAGCGCACGCACCTGTACCGCAAGTTGAAAGCGCTCGGCATTCTCGCCGGGCGAAAAGAAGACTGACTCCCGATATGGGTTCGGCATAAAATGCGTGCTTTTTCGCGCGGACTCCCGCCTTGAAAATCGTAATCCTCGGCGCTGGCCAGGTTGGCTCATCGGTTGCCGAAAGCCTCGTGTCCGAAGCCAACGACATCACGGTTGTGGATGTCGACGGCGCGAGGCTGCGCAACCTCCAGGACCGGCTGGATTTGCGCACGGTGCTCGGCAGCGCCGCGCACCCCTCCGTGCTGGTCGAGGCGGGCATCGAGGATTGCGACATGATGATAGCGGTCACGCAAAGCGACGAGACCAACCTGGTCGCATGCAAGCTGGCACAGCAGCTGTTCAACGTCCCGACCCGCATCGTCCGCCTGCGCGCAACCGACTATCTTTCCAACGAGCGCGTACTCGGCCCGGACTGCTTCGACGTGGATCTGGCGATCTGTCCGGAGCAGATCCTCACCGACTACATCGTCAAGCTCATCGAATTTCCCGAGGCGCTGCAGGTGCTCGAGTTCGCCCGCGGCAAGGTGAGCCTGGTCGCAGTGCGTGCGTTCCAGGGCGGTCCCCTGGTCGGTCATCCCCTGAAGGACTTGAGGAAGCACATTCCATCCGTGGACACGCGCATCGCCGCCATATTTCGCGGTGACAGCCCGATTCTGCCCGAGGGAGATACGGTGGTGCAGGCCGGAGACGAGGTATTCTGCCTCGCCGCGACGGAAGACATCCGCCAGGTCATGCACGAGCTGAGGCGCATGGACCAGGCGGTAAAAAGAGTCATGATCGCGGGGGGCGGAAATATCGGATTGCGCCTGGCGCGGGCGATCGAGCGCGACTACGCGATCAAGATCATCGAGTACGACAAGAGGCGCTGCGAGGTGCTCTCCACCCGCCTCGACCGGGCGCTCGTGTTGCAGGGAGACGTTACCGACGAAGGACTGCTGGAGGCTGAAAACGTCTCCGATATGGACCTCTTCGTCGCGGTGACCAACGACGACGAGAACAACATCATGTCCTGCCTGCTTGCCAAGCGCATGGGCGCGCGCCGGGTGGTCGCGCTCATCAACCGGCGCTCCTACGTCGACCTGCTGCAGGCCGGTCAGATCGATATCGCGATTTCACCGGCGCAGGCAACCATCGGCACGCTGCTCGCCCATGTGCGGCGCGGTCACGTTACCCGGGTGCACAGCCTGCGCCGCGGCGTGGCCGAGGCGCTCGAGGCCGTGGTGCACGGTGATCGCGACTCGTGCCGCTGCGTCGGCCGGAAAATCGAGGAAATCGACCTGCCCAGGGGCGCCGCAATCGCTGCAATCGTGCGCGGCGACAAGGTGATCATGGCCCATCACGACACCGTGGTGCTTGCCGAGGACCACCTGATCGTCTTCGTCACCGACAAGAAACTCCTGCCCAAGGTGGAGAAACTCTTCGAGGTCAGCGTCGGCTTCGTCTGAACCGGACTCCGCGCGCCATGGTCAGGCCGTTTCCCGTACTCAACGTGCTGAGCGTCTTGATCGTCGTCTTCTCGCTCGCAATGCTTCTGCCCCTGGGCGTCTCGTACATGTACGGCGATGCGGCGCGGCAGGCCTATGAGAAGGCCGTGCTGATCACCTTTGCGAGCGGAGCAGCTTTGTGGCTGGTCACCCGCTCCCGCCAGGCCGAGCTGCAGACCCGCGACGGGTTTCTCCTGGTGGCGCTGGTGTGGACGGTCCTGCCGGCGTTCGCCGCGCTGCCCCTTCTGACTTACATGCCCGAGCTCAGTCTCACCGACGCCTACTTCGAAACCGTGGCGGCGCTCACCACTACCGGTTCGACCGTGCTGTCGGGCTTGGACAAGCTGCCGCCTTCCATAAACCTGTGGCGCTGCGAGCTGCAGTGGCTGGGCGGAATGGGGATCATCGTCCTCGCGGTAGCTATCCTGCCGCTGCTCGGGATCGGCGGGAGCCAGATCATGCGGACCGAGACCCCGGGGCCGATGAAGGACACCAGGCTCACCCCGCGCATCACCGAAACGGCGAAAGGCCTGTGGCTGGTCTACGCGCTCATGACGCTCGCCTGCGCCTTGGTTTTCAAGGCGGTGGGAATGGGCTGGTTCGATGCGGTGGTCCATTCGTTCTCGACCTTGAGCCTGGGCGGATTCTCCCCACACGACGCGAGCTTCGCTTACTTCAATTCTCCGGCGATCGAGGCTGTGGCAATTTTTTTCATGCTCATCGGAGGGATTAATTTCGGAACCCACTTCCTCGCGTTCCGCAAGCTGAGCCTGGCGCCTTACCGGAGCGACCCCGAGGCGCGTGCATACGTCGCACTGATCACGGTGTCGGTGCTCGGAGTCGCCTGGTTCCTGTTCGCCCACCAGGTCTATCCGTCTTTCTGGACGGCGCTACGCCACAGCGCGTTCAACGTCGTCTCGGTCGCGACGACAGCCGGTTTTGCCAGCACCGATTTCAACCAATGGCCGATCTTCGCGCCGGTATGGATGCTGTTCCTCTGCTGTTTCGCCACTTGTTCCGGTTCCACCGGCGGCGGCATCAAGATGATTCGCGCCGAGCTGATGGTTCGCCAGGCGCTGCGAGAGCTCATGTCCATCATTCACCCGCGCGCCTATCTGCCCGTCAAGCTGTCCGGCCAAAGGGTGGAAAACAACATCATCTTCGCAGTCCTGGCGTTCATGCTGATCTGGGGCGGGTCGGTCGTCGCAATGACCATGCTCCTTCTCGCCTCGGGGCTGGATATCATCACCGCCTTTTCGGCGGTGATCGTGTGCATCTGCAATACGGGGCCGGGGCTGAACCTGGTGGGGCCGGCGACGACCTATGCAGCGCTCAGCGATTTTCAGACCTGGGTATGCACGGTCGCCATGCTGATCGGGCGCCTGGAGCTGTTTACGCTGTTCATCGTCATCACGCCGGCGTTCTGGCGAAAATAACGGCATTCACGGACGGTCTTACCTGGCGCAGATCACCATGATCTCGACCAGCATGCGCGGGTCGGCCAGTTTCGCCTCGACCGTGGCCCGAGCCGGCAGATTGGCAGGGTCGGCCCACGCCGTCCAGGCGGCGTTCATCTCGTCGCGGTTGCGGATGTCGGTAACCCACACGTTGGCGGAAAGAATCTTCGACTTGCCGGTGCCCGCGGCGGCGAGGATTGCGTCTATCTTCTTCAGCACCTGCTCGGTCTGGCCCCTGGCGCCCTGGGTGAGATCGTCGGCGACCTGGCCTGCCACATAGACGAGGCCGCCGTGTTCGACTGCGGCGCTGAACAGTTTGCCCCCCGGTTGGCGTTTGATGGTCATTTGGAGTCTCCCGTTACCGCGGCGGCAGGATTTTCACCTTCAGCTCGCCCAGGCCCTCTATTCCCGCGAGCAGCTCGTCCCCCGACTTGGCGGCGCCGACCCCGGCCGGCGTGCCGGTCATGATGAGATCGCCGGCTTCGAGCCTGTAGTACTGCGTCAGAAACTCGATCTGTTCGGGCACGCTCCAGATCATCTGGTCGATGTCCGAGTTCTGGCGAAGCTCGCCGTTTACCTTGAGCCAGAGCTTGCCTTTTTTCGGGTGCCCGCTCTTGGAGGCGGGGGTGATCGGCCCGACCGGGGCGGACTGGTCGAAATCCTTGCCGAAGGTCCAGGGCCGGCCCTTGTCTTTTCCGACTTGCTGCAAATCACGCCGCGTCATGTCCAGGCCCACCGCGTAACCCCAGATGTGCTCGTTGGCTTTGGCTGCCGGGATCCTGTAACCACCGGTGCCGACCACCGCGACCATCTCGGTCTCCCAGTGGTAGTTGGTCGTCATCGGCGGATAGTTCACCGCGCCGCCCTCGGGGACCAGATCGTGAGCCGATTTGGCGAAGAAAAACGGCTGCTCGCGGCCGTCACCGCCCATCTCTTTCTGGTGTTCGACGTAATTGCGGCCGACGCAGAAGATGCGGCGCACCGGAAAGCGGGCGTTCGATCCCACGATGGGAAGCGAAGGGATGTCCCAGCTGCTGATGACGTATTCCATTTTCATGACGAGAAGTCCTCACAAGATCGCTAGAGAAGTGCGGCGCCAACCGAATGGCCGGGCACCGGCGAAAGGGGCGTATTCTCGCATGAACAGGCCATCCGGACGCGCTTCGCGTTGCCGGCGCAAAAAAATAACGGGCACCCGAAGGTGCCCGTTCGAAGACAAGCCCGTTTCCGGGCCTTTTCCTGCCTTACATGTGATAGGCGGTCTCGCCGTGCGAGTTGATGTCCAGACCTTCGCGTTCCTCTTCTTCGGTCACGCGGAGTCCCACGAGGAGGTCCGCAATCTTGAAGGAGACGAAAGCCACCACGGCGGTCCAGACGAACACCACGCCGACGGCTTGTGCCTGGATCCAGAGCTGCCCCATGATCGAGTAGTCGGCTGCAGTGGTCATCTTGCCGGTGAACCAATCGACCGGAAAGCTCGGCCCGCCGAGCTTCGGCGAATTGAAAACGCCGGTAAGCAGCGCCCCGAGAATGCCCCCAACCGCGTGCACGCCGAAGACATCGAGCGCATCGTCTGCACCAAGCAACTTCTTCAGGCCGTTCACGCCCCACAAGCACACCAAGCCGGCGGCAAGGCCGATGACGAACGCGCCCGGGATGCCGACGTTGCCTGCCGCCGGGGTGATCGCAACCAGGCCTGCAACCGCGCCGGATGCTGCGCCCACCATGCTCGGCTTGCCCTTGAAGAACCACTCCCCGAACATCCAGGAGAGAACCGCGCAGGCCGTGGCGAGAAACGTGTTCATGAATGCGAGCGCTGCAAAACCGTTGGCCTCGAGCGCCGAACCGGCGTTGAAGCCGAACCAGCCCACCCAGAGGAGCGCAGCCCCGATCATGGTCATTGTCACGTTGTGCGGCGACATGGCCTCCTTTCCGTAGCCGACCCGCTTCCCGACAAGGTACGCGCCGACCAGCCCCGCGACACCGGAGTTGATATGCACGACCGTGCCGCCGGCGAAGTCCAAAGCGCCCCACTGCCACAAAAGACCGGCCTTTGCGTTCGTCGCGTCGACAACGTTGGCCGCCGTGTACGCATCCGGGCCGGGCCAGAACCACACCATGTGAGCGACCGGGGCGTAGCTGAAGGTGAACCACAGCACCATGAAGATCAGAACGGCGGAAAACTTGATTCGCTCGACAACCGCGCCCAGTATCAGGCAGCAGGTGATCGCCGCGAACGTCGCCTGGAAGGCAACGTAGACCAGTTCCGGCAGCGGCGTGTTCTTGCTGAAGGTCGCCGCCATGGAGAACTCGCCTTTCGCAGGGTCGAAAGTACCATTCAGAAACAATCGATCCCATCCTCCGAAGAACTTCCCGATCCAGCCGCTGCCCTCGGTGAACGCGAGGCTGTAGCCGTAGATGCACCAGATCACGGTAATCAGGGAGAACGTGACGAACACCTGCATCAGCACCGAGAGCATGTTCTTCGAGCGCACGAGGCCCCCGTAGAACAGCGCCAGGGCAGGAACGCTCATCATCAGCACGAGCGCCGTGGAGGTGAGCATCCACGCGACGTCGCCCTTGTTGGGCGCGGGCGCCGGAGTCGGTGTGGCGCTGGGCGCAGCGGCAGGAGCTGCTGCAGCCGGCGCAGTTGCAGCGGGCGCTGCGGCAGGAGCCGCCGGCTTGTCCTGGGCCATGACCGGCGCGCACCACCCCACGGCGCCGAGCAGGGAAAGAATTGCAAAAAGCTTTCTCATCGTGGTCTCCCTAGAGCGCTTCCGCGCCGGTTTCCCCGGTGCGGATGCGGATCACTTGCTTGAGATCGAAAACGAAGATCTTTCCGTCGCCGATCTTTCCCGTGTTGGCCGACTTTTCGATCGCTTCGATCGCCGGATCGAGCAATTCGTCCTTGATTGCGGCCTCGACCTTTACTTTCGGCAGGAAATCGACCACGTATTCCGCGCCGCGATACAGCTCGGTGTGGCCTTTCTGCCTGCCGAATCCCTTGACTTCGGTGACGGTGATGCCCTGAACGCCGATGGCGGACAGGGCTTCCCGCACCTCGTCAAGCTTGAACGGCTTGATGATTGCGGTGATGAGTTTCATGAATGAGCTCCCTTGTTGGATGACTGGCTAAGAGGCGCTAGAACTTGTAGAGGCCCTGCAGCGCCAGGGTCGTCAAGGTCTTGCTCGCCGCGCCGGCGTAGTCGGTGAATACCGTGTTGGTCGCGTTGTCTCTGCGTGCCTCGACCCGCGCTTCGAAGCTGTCGGAGGCTACATAGGCGCCCGTCAGGGTCACCTCCTTGTACTTCGTGTCCGCCCTGCCAAAGCGAAAGCCGTCCTTGTCGTTGAAGGACTCCACGCGCACCACACCGCGGAACTTCGGCGTGAACATGAAGGTGACGTATCCCGCGACGCCGGTGTACTTCGCCTTGATGGTGCTGCCGTCTACCAGAGACGTGAAGTTTTCCTGGCTCACGCTCAACACTTCCAAGCCGACGGACAGAGGATCGATGATGGTGTAGGACGCGACCGCGTTAAGACTGGTGCGGGTGCCATCAGTCGGAGCCACGCCCTCCTTGCCGCTATAGCCGGACAAGGCGATCGACAGCGGCTTGATCGGATTGAGGGTCGCGCCGAGCTCCAGCGTCTTGCTCCTGTTCGTGTCCGTGATTTGATCCCAGCCGTTGTTGACACCGGCAATCAGGCTGACCGTGTCGCCCAAAGCCCAAGTCGCGCGCACGCCGGTGTGGGTAAACGGCACCGAACCGAACAGGATGGATCGGGAGATATTGGTGTTGCCCGAGCTCGCGATTACCTCGGTCCCGTGCAGCGTCGCGAACTTGCCTGCGATCAAGGTCAACGGCCCGCCTGCGTATTGCACAAAGGCTTGGGTAACGTCGAACATGGACGTGTCTACAGCCGCCCCGGAGACTGAATGGATCAACTGGGCGTCCTTGCCCATGGTGAGATTGACCACGCCTCCGAAGCCTTCCTTAGGTTGCTTGGCCACGGTGAGTCCAACCTGATGCAGCGCGAACGAATTGTTCTGGTTGTCGAATACTCGCGGTGCAACAGCCGCGGCTTCGATATTTCTGTCCGCGTGCGTGTACCCGGCGTCGATGTATCCGCTCACGCTGATCCCCGAGGCTTCGAGAACCTTGTCCAGAGTCGGGACCGCGGGCGGCTTGGCCTGCGCGAGCACCGTGGCAGGGGCTGCGAACAGGGCGGAGACGGCAGATGCAATAAGAAGTTTTTTCATTGTGTTGGACCTTTCGTTGGGTGAGAAGACCAAGCCCTTTCAGCACGGCCCGTGCCAGTTTTTTTATTTTTTCCTATCAATGGCTTGGTCCATTAGACGCCCTTGCCGGGGAACCCTCTGGCACTTGGATGGGGCGTAACAGGATCGTCATGCACTGATTCTGTGCGGTCGGCCAGAACCGCGGCGAGGCGTTAGATTCACCGTGCTAGACTCGACCGACGACGCAAGCGCGATGCCCCAAACCCGCATACTCGACGACCTGAGCGCGAGGATCAGCGAATTCCTCGCCGCGAGCCCCGCCAAGGATGTAGAGAAGAATCTGCAGGCGCTGCTTTCGGCTGCGTTCGCCAAGCTCGACCTGGCAACGCGCGCAGAGCTCGAGATCCAGGCCAAGGTGCTCGCCCGCTCCCGCGAAAAACTCTCCGAGCTGGAAGCGCGCGTAGCCGAACTCGAGGCGAGGCTGAGCCGGAAGTAGCTCGCGATGTCGCTCGCGGTGCTCCACAGCCGTGCGCTTTCGGGACTGGACGCGCCCGAAGTCACCGTCGAGGTGCATTTGGCGAACGGCCTGCCCTCGTTCACCATCGTCGGCCTCCCGGACACCGAAGTGAAGGAAAGCCGCGACCGGGTGCGCGCCGCGCTGGTGAACTCCCGCTTCGAATTTCCGGCGCGGCGCATCACGGTCAATCTCGCTCCCGCGGAGCTCCCCAAAGAGAGCGGCCGGTTCGATTTGCCGATCGCGCTCGGCATCCTCGCCGCCTCGCACCAGCTCGAGGCCGGCGGGTTCTCGAAATACGAATTCGCCGGAGAGCTCTCGCTGACCGGCGAGTTGCGTCCGGTTCGCGGGGCGCTCGCGATGACCTGGCGCGCGGCCCGGGACGGCCGCGCATTCGTCCTGCCCTCCCGGAGCGCCGATGAAGCCGCGCTGGTCGGCGGAGCGAGCATCTATCAGGCGAACTCGTTGCTCGATGTCTGCGCCCACCTGGCCGGCCGGCAGCAGATGCCGCGCCCGGCGGGGCAACCGATCGTCATCGCGCCGGACTATCCGGATCTCGCGGAAGTAAAAGGCCAGGCGCAGGCCAAGCGCGCGCTCGAAGTCGCCGCCGCGGGCGGCCACAGCGTGCTTATGATCGGGCCCCCGGGGACCGGAAAGTCGATGCTGGCGGCGCGCTTCCCGGGCCTGCTGCCGCCGATGAGCGGCGATGAAGCGCTGGAATCCGCGGCCCTTGCTTCCCTGGGCTCGGCCGGCTTTCGCCCCGAGCACTGGAAGCAGCGCCCGTTTCGGGCGCCGCACCACTCGGCCTCGAGCGTCGCGCTGGTGGGTGGAGGCAGCAAGGCGCGCCCCGGAGAAATATCGCTCGCGCATAACGGCGTGTTGTTTCTGGACGAGCTGCCGGAGTTCGACCGGAGAGTCCTCGAAGCGCTGCGCGAACCGCTGGAATCCGAGGAC
>Ga0193745_1000221_pt1 | contig 10266 bp, 10 predicted proteins | sample L1a2metaG_FD_145899 | JGI IMG/M metagenome (GOLD analysis project Ga0193745, IMG submission 145899) | Soil microbial communities from a riparian zone of the East river system, Colorado, United States - L1a2 | ecosystem: Environmental > Terrestrial > Soil > Riparian zone | place: USA: East River... | reverse complement strand
CCCGGGACCTTGCCTTCCCGCCGAAGTTGGCGCGCCGCACCTTTTCCCGTTTTCTCTCTCACTGTGACTGCTAGATCGAACTTCATGATAGGCCTCCGTCCCCTTCGCGCTAGTTTCTAGATGCCTCGGTCTCGAGTTATGCAAACAATGAACTCACCGACTCATCTTCATGGATTCGCCGAATCGCCTCACCTAACAGTGGGGCAACCGATAATTGATGTAACTTCGGGCAGATCTGCTCTTTGCCCCGCAATGGAATCGAATTGGTCACGATCACTTGCTTCAGGCAGGATTGCTGGATCCGGTCCAATGCCGGCCCGGTGAGCACCGCATGCGTACAAGCCGTCCATACTTCCCGAGCCCCACGATCCATACAGGCCTGCGCCCCCTTCACAATCGTGCCGGCCGTGTCGATCATGTCGTCCAACAAGAGCGCGCTCTTGCCTGCGACATCACCGATGATGTTCATGATCTGCGTCTGATTCGGTCCTTCACGTCGCTTGTCGATAATCGCCAAATTCGCTTCAAGCCGCTTCGCAAAAGCGCGCGCCCGTTCCACTCCACCGGCGTCTGGCGAAACGACCACCAGATCACTCACCTTCACCGTCTGCTTCGTAATGTAATCCAACAATACAGGTAGTGCGTAGAGATGGTCCACCGGCACATTGAAGAACCCCTGGATCTGCCCCGCATGGAGATCCATCGTCAGCACCCGGTCGGTGCCGGCGGTGCTGATGAGATCAGCCACGAGCTTCGCTGAGATCGGCACACGTGGCTGATCCTTACGATCCTGACGGGCGTAACCGAAATACGGGATGACCGCGGTGATGCGATTTGCGGAAGATCGTTTGAGCGCATCAATAATAATCAACAACTCCATCAGAGAGTCGTTGACTGGCTGGCAGCTCGACTGCACGACGAACACGTCGCCGCCACGAACGTTTTCCTCGATCTTGACACGAATTTCGCCGTCACTGAATGACCCGACCGTGGCCTCCCCTAGCTTGGTCCCAAGGTAGGCACAAATTTCATGGGCCAGGGCCGGATTCGCGTTGCCAGAGAATATCTGTAGCTCTCCGCTCATCGATTCCTCAGAGGGTTCCTGGATACGGCTGCGTCACGTTCTGAATTTCGTATAGGGTTCGTCTCGACGGCGGGCGTCGGTGGGCGTAATCGTGACCCGCCTACCTAATATTCGCTGCGCGCTGTTGAGGAAGCCAGCTAAGGGGCCAGACTCTAACGGAATGTACGGTGGGTTGTCAACTGAGCCACGGCGGCTATCATGGTAGTTCGTACCGCCAGCCAAGCGGGCCTGAACAGGTGGGAATGACAAAAACGTTCATCAAATTCTCACTCGCGAACTGGGCGTGGGCCAGCTGCGCACGCGCCTCATCCTCGAACACGCCAAACACCGTCGCTCCGCTTCCCGACAGCAGCGCGATCTCGGCTCCGTGGGCCTGCAAGCTCCGTTTAATCTCCCGAAGCTTCCCATACGCATCAAAGACTGGCGCCTCGAAATCATTCTCTGCTGCAGCAATCAATTGGGCCCAGCTCACCCGCGATTGCCGATCGAGTTCTCGCTGGACCAGCGACAGCGGCGTCACAGCGGTCCTGGTGGCAGCCAATTCTTGATAGGCCCATTTGGTATTGATCCCAAACCCCGGGTTGACGAGCACGACCCATCGCACCCCTTCAACGACAACCGGTCGCACTGTTTCTCCCCGACCTGCCACAAACGCTGAGGGAGCAAAGAGGAAAAATGGCACATCGCTACCTATCAATTGCCCGGCATCAGCCATCTGGGTCGGAGACCACTCCAACTGTAACAAACGGTTCAACCCTATGATGGTGGCTGCGGCATCGCTGCTCCCGCCACCAAGGCCGGCTCCCATCGGAATGCGCTTACGCAGCTCAATATCGAGCCCGATCGATTGCTGGGCTCGCGCCAACACCTCGGCGGCTGCGCGATAGACGAGGTTACTATGGTCTGCAGCCAGTTGCATCGCATCACATCTCAGCTGAATATCCTGTCGACCAGCACGCAACCTGATCTGCACCTCGTCTTCGAGGGCAACAGTCTGCATAATCGACCAGAGATTGTGGAACCCGTCGGGGCGACGGTCGAGGATACGCAGGATCATGTTGATTTTGGCAGGAGCGAAGACGGTGATCTCGGATGGACTCGACTGCGGATTAATCGCGGCCTCCCTTGATGGCATACTTCTCTAGCCGATAGCGAAAGGACCGCGTGTTGAGTTTCAGAAGCCGTGCAGCCTTTTTCTTCACCCACATGGCCCGTTCGAGCGCCTTCAAGAGCAGGTCCTTTTCAATACCGTTGATCAACCCTTCCAAATCCAACCCGTCTTCAGGTAAATCGGTGGGCACCCCCTGCTGCTGAGGGAGCCCGACTCGATGAAGCCAGCCACGAATATCCTCGTCCGAGACAGGCGCACCGACAGAAAAGGTGACAACTCGCTCAATCAAGTTTTCAAGCTCGCGCACGTTGCCGCGCCACTCATGACCCAACAACACGTGCATCGCCTCCGATGTCAATACAGGAACCGACTTGCCGCTTTCCTGTGAGAACTTATCGAGAAAGTGCTTTACGAGAAGCGGTATGTCTCCTGTTCGAAGCCGCAACGGTGGGAGCCGAATAGGAATTACGTCTAAGCGGTAGTACAAATCTTCGCGAAATGAACCGTCGGCTACCGCTTTTTCAAGGTCCTTGTTGGTCGCGGCCACAATGCGCACATCGACCTTTACATCCTGGGTGCCACCCACACGCCGGAACTCTCGTTCCTGAATGACGCGCAGCAGCTTGACTTGAATTGTTGGGGTTGTATCGCCGATTTCATCCAAAAAAATCGTGCCGCCGTTGGCGACTTCGAACAACCCCGCCTTATTGGCCATCGCGCCGGTAAAGGACCCCTTCATGTGTCCGAAGAGTTCGCTTTCGAGCAACGTCTCCGGTACTGCACTGCAATTCACCGCCACAAACGGCATCGGACTTCGGGCGCTATTATAGTGAATCGCGCGCGCCACCAACTCTTTTCCCGTTCCGCTCTCCCCACAAATCAGCACATTACTCTTGGCGTCCGCGACTTTGCGCACCACATCGAACACCTTTTGCATGCTCTCGCTTTGGCCGACGATCTGCGCAAACGACGACTGGCTCGCCATCTCGCGCTTTAATAGAATATTTTCCGTCGAGAGACGCCGTTTCTCCAGTGCGTTGCGGATGATCAATTGCACTTCATCGACTTGGAACGGCTTGGTCAGATAGTCGTATGCCCCCTGTTTCATCGCATCGACTGCCGAGTCCGCGGTCGCAAACGCCGTAATGACGAGGACTACGGTTTCAGGAGAAGAAGACTTCACCGCCTTCAGGACCGCCATGCCATCGGCTTTCGGCATACGGAGGTCGGTGATGACGAGATCGAAGATTTCCTTGCTTATATGACCGATGGCTTCTTCGCCATCCGACGCTTCGGTCACGACATAACCCGCGCGTTTGAGCATGATGCTCAGAACTTCGCGCAGCCCCCTCTCGTCATCAACAACTAGGATCTTTTCCACGGCGTCCGTCCCTCATGCCACAACCGCACACCGGCATCCCCTGAACGCGGTATACATACAACAAACCGTGAGCCTTTACGCTCCTGACTTTCGACCTTAATCCACCCTCCGTGCAGATCGACGATGCGATGCACAGCTGCGAGTCCCAGCCCCGACCCTTCTTTTTTCGTCGTAAAAAAAGGAAGAAATATCTTGTCGAGGTTCTTTTTTGGAATACCTTCCCCGGTGTCTTGAAATGCAATTTCGATGACGTCGCCCTTGCGACCGCCAGCATCGATCTGGCGGCAGTTCGTCGAGATCGTCAGCTGTCCTCCCTCCGGCATTGCTTCAAACGCATTCGTCGCCATATTCCAGAAGACCTGCCGGAGCTGATCTTGATCGACCAGGGCCGCGAGTGTCCCGGTTGCCAGAGACGTGACAATTCTGATCTTGGAACGTGTTCGCGCTTCATGTTGAACTAGATCGAGCGTCTCAGGAAAGACTTTGTTGAGATCATGTTCTGCGAGATTGAGCGCCGGTGGACGTGCATACTGGAGGAATTCGGTAATGATGTTGTCGAGCCGAGTGGCCTCCCGAATCGCAATGTCCATTAACCGGCAATCGGTTTCGTCTTCCACGGCATCTTTTCGAAGCATTTGCATCGCGCCGGCCAACGCGCTAAGCGGGTTCCGAATCTCATGGGCCATCCCGGCAGACATCTCACCCAAACTCGCCAGCCAATCCTTGCGCCGCATCTCCTCTTCGAGATCCCGAATCTGTGTCAGATCTTTGAATACACCAACCAAGCCTGTCTGTTTCCCCTGCTCATGCAATGGGGAAAGGGTCATACCGAGGATCAGGCGATTGCCGTCAGCCCGCTTACATTCCACTTCGAATCGCCTTGTCGTCGACACGGCACCAGTGGGTTGCTCGTCTGATTCCTGGTTAGGGTGCCAGTTGAAGACCTCACGCCAGGGACGCCCAGCCACGTGAATAATCGTATACCCGGTCGCTTCCTGTGCCGCTGGGTTGAATGAGGTTATGCACCCCATGGCATCTGCCGTAAATACGCCGCTGCTGATGCTGTGGACGATATTCTCGTGAAAGACTTGGAGGCGAGTCAGTCCCTGCTCCTTCTCGCGCAACGATTGATCCGCCTGTTGAAGTTGATCTGCTAATGTTCCGCCCAGTATCCCAACAACAAGTAGAGCGAGGGCATAGACGCCGAATGTTTGAAATGTTTCAGGCACAGTGAGCCGACTCGCCAACATCCACCCCCACCCTTCACCAAGACCATACAGTTGAATGTTCGTTACGAGCCCAAACAAAATAATGCAGAAACAGGAGGTAAGTAGCCCCACTCGTCGACGGGGAACGAGACTGGCAACTGCGACCGTCATAACGTACAGCACCGCGAAGGGACTCTCGATCCCCCCTGTCCTAATAACCAACACAGTTTCAAGGAGGAAGTCGATCCCCACCTGTGCCCAAAACAGTATCGTGAGAGCTGCCGGTGCTGTAAGCACCCGGAGCAGAATGACTGAAGGGATCGTCAGAATGTAAGTGGCAAAAATCAGGGTGTAGAATGTCTCGACCCGCCCGCCCTTCCCGGCCTGAAAAGCCAGTGACAGGCCGAGCATCAGGGTCACGAGGGCCATCCGAAGCCCCATAATCCAATACAGCCTTGTGCGCAAATCATTCATGAGTGGGAAACCACCGGGCGAGAAGGACATCGGCGGGGCATGAAGAGAGATGTCCCTCGTTCATTCTTCTCGGACTTGGGGGCCAGGAACAATATCTTCGCACATTTGACGGAGCGCCGAGTGGTTTGGCCGAAAGGCTTAACGCCTCCCTGCTGGGCACTAGGCGCAACTCCATGAGAGGAACGGATAAAGCGCAGGCTCTATCCGATTGCGGACGCCATTTTGAAGATCGGGAGGTACATCGCAATCACAATAAACCCAATCACAATCCCCAGGAACACCATCATCGCCGGCTCAAGCAGTGCTGTTAATGAGGCAACTGCCTGATCAACTTCGTCTTCGTAAAAGTCTGCAATTTTCCCCAACATAGCGTCCAGCGCACCAGTTGACTCACCGACGGCGATCATATGCGTAACCATCTTCGGAAAGACCCCGCTTGCTGCCAGGGGATCGGCAATGGTCTTTCCGCCACTGATACTGACACGAGCGTTGAACAACGTTTCTTCAATAACCTTATTACCCGAGGTTCTTGCACAGATAGACATCCCGTCGAGTAATGGGACCCCGCTAGAGAGCAACGTCCCAAGCGTGCGGGTGAACTTGGCAACTGAGGCTTTTCTGATTAAGTCTCCAACCACTGGTAACTTGAGAAGCAACTTATCAATAACCATCCGCCCCTGGACGGTCCCATAGTATTTTTTAATACCAACGATGATCCCAACAATACCTCCAAAAATGACATACCAGTACGCTATGAAGGCGTTGCTCAGGTCGATAACCAGTTGCGTAGGGCCGGGCAACGCCACTCTCCCGCCTGACAGTTCAAGAAACATCTTTGCAAAGATTGGAATGACGAAAAGCATGAGAATAATGATAACAACAACGGCAACTCCCATGATCGTGGCAGGATAGACCATGGCAGACTTGATCTGCCCTTTGAGTTTCATCGCTTTCTCGATGTATTTTGCGAGACGCGTCAAGATCGTATCGAGCAGGCCACCCACCTCACCCGCATGCACCAAGTTGACGTAGAGATCGTCAAAGACCTTAGGATGGCGCCGTAAAGCGTCCGAAAAGGTCGAACCTGCCTCTACCTGAGTCTTCACCTCTCCAACTGTCTCTCGCAATACTTTATTCTCGGACTGGGTCGAGAGGATTTCGAGACACTGCACCAGGGGCAGACCCGCATTAATCATCGTGCCAAATTGTCGCGTAAATACAACCAAGTCTTTATCGGTGAGACCAGACCCAAAACTCAGTTTGAATCCGCCCTTGCCACCCTTCTTTTCTTCCAAACTCGTGACAACAACGCTTTGTTTACGGAGCTGATCCACCGCTTCATCTCGGGTTTTAGCGCTCAGCTCGCCCTTCTTGACGGCACCAGATCTGGTTCGTCCGACATACGCAAAGGTAGCCATACGCAACACTCACCCTTCGATGTGGCCATCGCCTGGCCGGTTATAGACTGAGGAGAATACCTACCAGGCGAGTCTACTGGCCACCCCCAGACCTGTCAAACAAATGCACAATCTCTGCGCAGGCGACGAGGCACGTAGACGCAAGCAATTCAGAGCCTTAGCTGTTGATCGCACTCGTGTGCCGATAGCCTCGATAGAGATAATGCAACCCGGACAATAGCGTGAAGGAGACCATGCCGAGCAAGAGAGGAAGCATGACGGCGAGATCGATGTGACGGGAACTCAGGAATATTACCATCACAACATACGACAGCTGGAGAAACGTGGTGCCCTTGCCCAAGAAAGTGGGGGTAATGTCCACGCGAGAGTCTGTGAAGTGCGCCACCGCCGTTCCCAGCATCAATATCAAATCTCGGCTGACCACGAGGATGGTGACCCACAACGGAATCAAATGAATCATCGAAAGCGTGATGAACCCGGAGGTGAGAAGCAACTTATCGGCCAGAGGATCCAACACGGCCCCGAGCCGAGTATACTGATTCTTCACACGGGCGATCGCCCCATCGAGCGCATCAGTGAGTCCGGCCACGATAAGAACGATCAGCGCTTGGCCAAATCTGCCGTAGACAAGCAACCCAATGTAGCAGGGGATGAGGAGGATACGGAGGATGGTCAAGCTGTTGGGGATATTCATATCTTCCGGAACACAGCGGCATACTACAGCGGAAAAAAATGATAGGTGGGCGTTTATCGGTTGTCAACGGCTTGCAGTCGGCAGGGCCCCGCCCTATAATCTGGGCTCTGGGTCATTCCATTTGACTGTCATGGAGGGTTGTGATGAGTTCGCTTCCGCTGCTTTTCAAAAAAGAAGGACTGATTGAAAAGCACCAGGTTGAAGGAGTCGATCCGAGCGATCGGTATTTCAATCGTACAGTCCTCGTGAATCGAACACCCTCAGGCTACGCCGCCAAGGTTATGTATGAAGCCCTGACTGTCGAGGGGCACTCGCATCCTACCATAGCCGCTTCGGTAAAAGAACTCATCGATGCAATGCAGGGATTCGGCTTCACTAAATTGAGAACCCGCACCAATTTCAAAGGCACGAAGTATCTCGCCGAAAAAGAAACCTGGCTCGATTACCAGGACCTAGCGTAGCCCCGAATATCACGCAGACACAAACTCCCGATATACCAGGTCGTGAATACACGGGCGGAAGACCTTAATCTTCTCGTTCCTCCGGCTCGGATGTACCCGGTTGGATAACAGCACCACCTCCAATTCGCACAGTGGATCAATCCACAACGACGTCCCGGTGTAGCCGAGATGCCCGAACGAGCGCTCGGAAAAACTGGACCCCGATGAGGACGGCGCCGACGGAGTGTCCCATCCCAACGCCCAACTCGATTGAGCGGCAGATCCTTGGCGGGTCGTAAACTGCCTGACAAGTTCCCCATCCAGAATCGACTCTCGTCCATGATAGCCGTGGAGCCAGGCTCCGGAGACAGCAAGCACCGATTCGGCAGTCCCGAATAACCCTGCATGGCCCGCGACACCACCCATCGCTGCGGCATTCTCGTCGTGCACCTCTCCACGTAAGAGTCGATTGCGCCACTCGTCCTGTTCGGTCGGGGCTATGCGTGATATATCAACGATTGGGCGTACAACATTGAGTTGCGCTCGCCCGGCAGTAGGGCAAAACATCATCGGGTCGGCCCGTAGCGGTCGGACGATCGCGTCTTCACACCAAAGATCCAGCGCCATTCCACTGAGACGCTCTACCAGAAATCCTAGCAAGATGAATCCAAGGTCGCTGTAGACACTTCGCACTCCGCAGGCATACATCAACGGTTCGTCGCGGATCATTTGCAATACATGTTGTTTGAAGGGCTGATCCCCGCCAGAGAGCCCCGGAACAGCACCCCTTGCATCAAGGCGTTCGTATAACGGTCGCCATCCGGGCAAGCCCGAGCGATGGGTCAAGAGCTCTCGCACCGTTACCTGACCGATCGGTGCCCCTTCAAGTTCGGTTAATACCGCTTGCACGGGATCCACAAGAGCGACCTTGGCGCGCTGAATCAGAAGCAGTACTGATGTAACCGTTGCCAGAGGTTTCGTGAGAGAGGCGAGGTCATAGATAGTGGCGGGCTGTACGGGGAGGCCCGGAGGCTCTGACGACAATCTCCCGGCTACGACCACACATTGCAGCTCGCCACGCAGACGCACTGCCAACTGGGCACCGGGAAATACACCGTCATCAACGGCCGATTGCAGTGCCGCCTGAATGACATGAGGGGTAGCCATAGGCGGGATACCTGTCACTGGTGGGAAAAGATGCTGCGGTGTATGAACCGCGCGACGTAAGCTACAAAACGCCAGAGTGGACGAGATGCAGCGACTTCGGACGAATTATCATGTCCTGCTCGATTCTCCTTCGAGCTTCTCCTCCGATGCTGTCGCGGCATCATGGAGTGCTTCCTGTTCTTCCACTTCAAACAGACGTTCGAACATCCGCAACGACGCGCGCAGCCGTTCAATCATAAGCAGCCGCTGTTTCTGGAGCGACGAGAGGTCGCGCTGTGTATCGGTCAGCTCCACCCTGGCCTGGCGGATCAACTCGCCGGCCTTCAGTTCCGCCTCCTTGATGACGAGATCCGCCTCCCGGTGAGCATTCTGTTTCACATCCTCTGCCAGCGATTGAGCAGACAGGAGGGTGTTCGACAATGTCGCTTCCGTCCGCTTCAGCTCGGCGAGCTGCTGTTCCAGAAATATGATCTTTTCTCGTTGAACCGCATGGTCTCGATTCAACGCTTCGACCGTCTGTGCCAGTTCTTCGAGGAAGCGGTTGACCTCTTCCTTGTCGTATCCGCGAAAGCTGACCTTGAACACCATTTGCTGGATATCGAGCGGTGTAATTCTCATGGCATCCCCCATGGTCATGTCAGTTCATCCTCATGGCAAATTCCTTGAGTGATTGCACAATCGCAATCTGTAGGAAGGTGATGATCAGGATCGCGATGATCGGAGACAAATCCATCCCCATCCGCACCCCGATCCATCGACGAATCGGTGCCAAGACCGGTACGGTCGCACGATCGAGAAATTGCACGATTGGATTCCATGGATCCGGATTGACCCACGAGATCAGGGCACGAGCGATGATCACCCACATATAGAGCCATAGCACATAGTCAAGGATGGTCGCCACCGCCGAAAGAACATTGCCTGCGACAAACATCAGCGCCCCAACTCTTTCGATCGTATGGTGGCCGCTTCAACCGCCGCCATTAGCGTAGCACGGAATCCCCCCTGTTCGAGTTGATGAAGCCCGGCGATGGTCGTGCCTCCGGGAGACGCCACCCGATCTTTCAATTGAGCAGGGTGCACTCCTGACTCCAGCACCAAGCGAGCCGACCCGAGCACTGTCTGGGCGGCAAGGAGTTCGGCAGTCTGCCGTGGCAAGCCCATCATCACCCCCCCATCCGCTAACGCTTCTATGGCCTGAAAAATATAGGCCGGCCCACTGCCGCTCAGTCCGGTCACCGCATCCATCAATCGTTCCTCAACCAGCACTACTCGACCGACGACTTCGA
>Ga0193745_1000220_pt1 | contig 10289 bp, 8 predicted proteins | sample L1a2metaG_FD_145899 | JGI IMG/M metagenome (GOLD analysis project Ga0193745, IMG submission 145899) | Soil microbial communities from a riparian zone of the East river system, Colorado, United States - L1a2 | ecosystem: Environmental > Terrestrial > Soil > Riparian zone | place: USA: East River... | reverse complement strand
ATGCGCGAGGCGAACCTGGTCGTGGACGAGGGCACGATCACCTCGCACGTGAAGCGCATCCGCAGGAAATTCGCCGCGGTCGATCCGTCGTTCGGGCAGATCGATACGGTGTACGGCATGGGGTACAGGTGGAAAGCGTGACTCTTCTTTTCCCCTCCTTGAAAAGGAGGGGCGGCTGCGAAGCAGCCGGGGTGGTTTGCTCGTCGCGAACCACCACCCCGCCGCCTGCGGCGGCACCCCTCCTCAAGAGAGGAGGGGATACCCGATCTTGAAACTCGTTTTTCCGCGTCTCAGCCTTCGCACCAAGCTCGCGCTGGTAGCGCTGGTGCTGCTTGCGCTGCCCTGGGCGGGCTACGAGTACGTGCGCGAGATGGAGCGCTTCCTGCTCGAGGGCCAGGAGCAGGCGCTGCTCGCAACGGCGCGCGCCGTCGCCACCGCCCTCCACGATCGCCCGAATCTCATGCACGCACCGCCTCCGCGCGACACCGACGTGCGGCGCGAAGCCGAGGAAGAGCTGCGGCGCCTTGCCGAGGAGCGCGGCGAGCCGCCCGATGCGGGCTCCGAGCCAACGCTGATCATCGACCGCGAAGAGTCCGCGGGGCGGAGCGAACCCGGGGAGATCGCAGAGATTTTAAAAGGCGTGGAGCGCACCACTTCGCGCATCTGGGTGGTGACGCGCGACCTGCGCGTGCTCGCGCTCGCCGGCAGCCTGCGGCGCGAGGGAGGCGAGGCCGAGCAGACTCTCACGCGGCGCGTGCTCGGGCTCCTGATCCCGCGCCCGAACGAGGATTTCGACGACGCCATCGCCGACGACGCGCTTGCCACGGGCCGGGAGATCGCCGGCGCCCTGCAGGGGCGGCCTGGATTCCGCCTGCGCAACACGCCCGACGGGCGCGCCGTGGTGATCTCGGCCGCGCACCCGATCTGGAACGGCGACGAAGTCGCGGGCGCGGTCGTAGTCGAAGAGAGCACCAACCCGATCCTCTCGGTGCGCAGCCAGGCGCTCGAGCGCCTCTTGGTGCTGACGCTCGCCGCGTTCGCGGTGGCCGCTGCCGTGCTCATCTGGTTCGCCACGCGCATCTCGACGCGCATCCGGCGGCTGCGCGACGAGGCCGAAACGGCGATCGACGCGCACGGGCGCCTCGCGCATCCGCATTCACGTCTGCTGACGGCGCAGAACGCGGGCGACGAGATCGGCGACCTGTCGCGCAGCTTCTCGGCGATGCTCGGCAAGCTCTCGCAGCACCACGCTTATCTCGAGAGCCTGGCGAGCCGGCTCTCGCACGAGCTGCGCACCCCGATCGCGGTGGTGCGCTCGTCGCTCGAAAACCTGAAGCTCGCGCCGGCCGATGCGCGCGTCTACATCGACCGCGCGGAAGAAGGCCTGAAGCGCCTCGCGACGATCCTCACGCGCATGAGCGAAGCGACGCGCCTGGAGCAGGGCCTCGCTTCGGTCGAGCGCGAGCGCTTCGACCTCGCCGCCGTCGTCGCGGGCTGCGTCGAGGGCTACCGCCTCGCCTATCCCGAAAAGCTCTTCGAGCTCGAGCGGCCGCAGGACAAGGCGGTGACGCGGGGTTCTCCCGACCTCGCTGCGCAACTGCTCGACAAGTTCGTTTCGAACGCGGTGGATTTCGCGGCTGCCGGCAAGCGGGGCGAGCCGATCCGCATTTCGCTTTCAGTCGCGAACGGCTTCATCGAGCTCGACGTCGAGAACAAGGGGCCGCTGCTGCCGGAAGAGATGCGCGGGAAACTGTTCGAGTCGATGGTCTCGGTGCGCGGCGAGCGGCGCGGCGAAGGGATGAGCGTGGAGCCGCACCTCGGCCTGGGCCTCTACATCGCGCGGCTCATCGCGGAATTCCACGGCGGGCAGATCCGCGCGCGCAATCTCCCCTCGGGCGATGGCGTCGCGGTGAGCGCGACGTTCCGTTCGGCGTGAGCTTCCCGGCCGGCTACTGCCTGCTCCTGCCGTGCCCGGACACTTCCGCGCCCGCATCGGCGGGGAGCGCGGCGTGGAAGAACAGCGACACCGCGGACAGCAGCGCCACCGCGACGAAGGCCGGCGCGAAATCGGCGCTGACGACATCGGTGTGCCCCAGCGCGAGGCTCGAGACCTGCAGCGCATAGGCGCCGAGCGCGATGCCGAGGCTTTGCGCGAGGCGCTGCGCCATGCTGGCGATGCTGGACGCCTGGCTCATGGTCTCGCGCGTCACCTCGGCGAACGAGATCGCCTGCAGGGCAGTGAACTGCAGCGAGCGCACGCAGCCGGCGACGAGCAGCACCAGGAAGATCACGGTGTGCGGCGTCGCCGCGGTAAACAGGCCGAACACGCCGATGGCGGCGGAGGCGACCAGGGCATTGACCGTGAGCACCTTGCGGAATCCGAATTGCCTGAGGATGATCGTGGTCAGTGTCTTCATGAACATGGCGCCGACGGCGCTCGCGCAGGTGAGCAGCCCCGATTGCAGCGGATTCATCCCGAAGCCGACCTGCAGCAGCATCGGCAGCAGGAAAGGCGTCGCGCCGACGCCGATGCGGAACAGGCTCCCCGCGAGGACGCCCGTGTTGAAGGTCGGCAGCTTCAACAGCGACAGGTCGATCACCGGATGCGCCACGCGCCGCGCGTGCCAGGGATAGGCCGCGAGCGCGAGCGCTCCCAGGATGATGCATGCCGCGGTGATTTTTCCGGGGAGGAGGTGGCCGCCGAGGGAAGACAGTCCCAGCATCAGCACCGACAGCCCGACTCCCGTGAGCGCGAATCCGGTGAGATCCAGCGCCGGCATTTCGGGCTCCTTCACGTTCGGAATGTGGCGCAGAACGAGGTACAACCCCAGCACGCCGATCGGCAGGTTGATGAGGAAGATCCAGCGCCAGTGAAAATACAGCGTGATCGCTCCGCCCAGCGCCGGCCCGGTCACGGGCCCCAGCAACGCCGGAATGGTGAGGTAGTTGAGCGCGGCGATGAGCTCGTTCTTCGGCACGGCGCGCAGCAGAACGAGGCGCCCGACCGGCACCATCATCGCCCCGCCGATGCCCTGCAGGAAGCGCGCGGCGACAAAGGCGGCGAGCGTGCCCGACACGGCGCACAGCAGCGATCCGCCGACGAACACGACGATGGCGCTCGCGAACACGGTGCGCGAGCCGAGGCGGTCGGCCACCCAGCCGCTGATCGGGATGAATACCGCGAGGCCGACCAGATAGGAGGTCAGCGCAAGCTTGAGCGCGAGCGGGTTCTCGCCGATATCGGCCGCGATGGCCGGGAGCGAAGTCGCAATCACCGTCGAGTCCATGTTCTCCATGAACAGGGAGCAGGCGACGATGAGGGGGATGAGGACGGTGCGCTGCACAGCGCGTATTTTGAGGCAAGTGCGCCGCGAGCGAAGCGTCTGCCATCCTGTAATGCAAGCGAACGCCGGACTCCGCCGCTATAATCGCTGCGGACCGGTACGCGCCGGCCGCGGCCCCTAACGCAGCCCTTCTCTTGGATCGTTACGACCTTCTCGTCATCGGCGGTGGCATCAACGGCGCGGGAATCGCGCGCGATGCCGCCGGGCGCGGCCTCAAAGTGCTGCTGGTCGAGCAGGGCGATCTCGCCTCGGCGACCTCGTCGGCCTCGACCAAGCTCATCCACGGCGGATTGCGGTATCTCGAGTATTTCGAATTCCGCCTCGTCGCCGAGGCGCTCGCCGAGCGCGAAACGCTGCTCAGGATCGCCCCGCACATCGTCTGGCCGCTCGAGTTCGTGCTGCCGCACGAATCGCACCTGCGGCCCGCGTGGGTGATCCGCGCCGGCCTGTTCCTCTACGATCATCTCGGCCACCGCATGTTCGGCTTCGGCGCCAGGAGCACGCTGCCGCGGTCGAAGGGCGTCCGGCTCGCCGACGAGCGCTACGGCGCCGGCCTCAAGCCCGAGTTCAAGCGCGGCTTCGTCTACTACGACTGCTGGGTGGACGACGCGCGCCTGGTGGTGCTCAACGCGCGCTCGGCCGCCGCGCACGGCGCGACCATCATGACCCACACCCGGTTCGTGTCGGCGCGTCGCGAGGGATCGGAGTGGGCCGCGACGCTGAACGGCGACGGGGGCAGCCGCACGGTGCAAGCGAGCGCGATCGTGAACGCCGCCGGGCCCTGGGTGAGGCAGGTGCTCGACGAGGCGCTCAAGATCAGGCTTCCCGCGACGGTGCGCCTGGTGAAGGGCAGCCACATCGTCGTGCCGCGCATCCACGAGGAGCGCCACGCGTTCATTTTGCAGAACCCCGACAGGCGCGTGATCTTCATGATTCCCTACGAGCGGCAGTTCACGCTCGTCGGCACGACCGACGTGCCGGTCACGCGCGACGACTACCGGGCGCGGATCTCGCGCAAGGAGATCGACTACCTTTGCGAAGCGGCAAGCCGCTACGCCGAGAAGCCGATCACTCCCGGCATGGTGGTGTGGAGCTATTCGGGCGTGCGCCCGCTCTACGACGACGGCAGCGAAGATCCATCGGCGGTGACGCGCGATTACCACCTGCTGCTCGACACGGGAGCGGAGCCGAACGCCGCGCCGGTCCTTTCGGTGTTCGGCGGCAAGATCACCACCTATCGCAAGCTCGCCGAGCAGGCGATGGAAAAGCTCTCCGCGCGTTTTCCCCTCAAGCCCGCGTGGACGCACACCGAGCCCCTCCCCGGCGGGAATCTGGACGGACTTAGCTTTCGCGGGCTGTTCCTCGATTACCGCAGGCGCTTTCCGCGCCTGCCGAAGCTGTGGCTTACGCGCGTGCTCCGCCGGCACGGGGCGCTCGCCGAGGAAATCATCGGGGACGCGCACGAGGAGCGGGGGCTCGGCCGGAACTTCGGCGGCGGTCTTTACGAGCGCGAGATCGATTACCTCGTGAAGAACGAATGGGCGCGCGAGGCCGAGGACGTGCTGTGGCGGCGCACCAAGTGCGGGCTGCACATGACCACGGCCGAGAAGACGCAAGTGCGCGCCTGGATGGCGGAAAAGGCGTGATCGCGCCGACGGAAATGGCGTGACGACAAACAGGAAGATCCTCTCTCCCCCGCGTGCGGGGGAGAGAGAGACGGCGGCCTGACGTGGAGTGGTGGCTCAGCTATGCCGCTATCGGAGCGGCAGTCGGTTTCTTCGCCGGGATGCTGGGCATCGGCGGCGGGGCGATCATGGTGCCGCTCCTGGTGTGGCTCTTCGAAGCGCAGGGGCTGCCCAAGGCCCACATCCTGCATCTCGCCGTGGGAACGGCGATGGCGACCATCCTGTTCACCTCGGTGGCGAGCGTGCGCGCGCATGCGTCGCGCGGCGCGATCCGCTGGGACATCGCGCGCAACATGACCCCGGGGATACTCACTGGGGGCCTGGTCGGGTCGTGGATCGCGAGTTTCATTCCGCCGCTGATTTTCGCTGCGCTCTTCACCGCGGTCATCTACATCGCCGCGACCAATCTCCTGCTCGACCGCAATCCCAAGGCTTCGCGCCAGCCGCCCGGCTTCGCTGGGATGTTCGTCTTCGGTTTCCTGGTGAGCGCGCTCTCCGCGTTCGCGGCGATCGGCGGCGCGTTCATGACCGTGCCCTTCATGCTCTGGTGCAACGTTCCGATGCTCCAGGCGATCGGCACCGCGGCGGCGATCGGTTTTCCGATCGCGCTCTCGGGAACGATCGGATTCATCGCCACCGGCCTGCGCGAAACGGGCCTGCCGCCGCATAGCGTCGGCTTCGTGTTCCTGCCGGCGCTCGGGGGGATCGTGGTGGCGAGCATGCTGGTGGCGCCGCTGGGCGCGGCAGCCGCGCACCGCCTGCCGACGGTGTGGCTGAAGCGGATTTTCGCGGTGCTGTTCTACGTGATGGCGACGCGGATGCTGATCACGTTCCTCTGACGCCTTCCCCTCCTCGTCGAGGAGGGGTGCCGGCGAAGCCGGCGGGGTGGTCGCTCAGGGCCGCTGGAACACGACGAAATAATTCTCGCGCATCAGCTTCTTCTCCTCGACGAAGCGGAAGCCGGCGGCCTCGATCTCCCTGATCGCGGTCTGCTTGTCCGCGCGGGTGTGGTCGATGCGCTGCTGGTGCGTCTCTCCCGGGATCTTCTCGAAGTCGATCACCACCATGCGGCCGCCCGGGCGCAGCGCCCTGCGGATCGATTGCAGGGTCTCGCCCGGGTGTTCGAAATGGTGGTAGGTGTCGCAGGTGTACACGAGGTCGACCGAGGCCTCGGGCAGCTCGGTCCCGGTGCCCTTCGTGAGGATGGTCGTGACGTTGTCCAGCCCTTCCGCCCTGGCGCGCTCGCCGATATGCTCGATGAAGGCCTGCGAGATGTCCACCGCGTAGACGCGCCCTCCCGGCTTTACCGCCTGGGCGAAGAGCATGGTGAAGAGCCCGGTCCCGGCGCCGATGTCGGCGACCGCCATTCCCGGCTTCACGCCTGTCGCCGCGAGGATCTCGTTCCTCTTCGCGTAGACTTCGCGGCCCTCGTTCTCGAAACCCTTCCTCCAGCGCGCGACGTCGGGGTTGACGAGGAAAGGCGAGTTGATTTCCGGCTTTGCGCCGTGCTGCGCGGCGGGCAGCGCCGGCCACAGGGCGGCGAAAGAGGCGAGAAGGGTCGCGGCGAATCGTCTCATGCGATGTACCAGAAGTAGTAGGTGGTGAAGCCGAGAAGCGCGGTCAGCCAGTAGCCTGCAAAGGCCGCGCGCATCAGGTTTTTCCACGCGACTACATGCAGGCCGCGCGGCAGCACGTTGTTCATCTGCAGCACGATCCACAGTCCGGCGAGCGCGGTGAGCAATCCGAGCGTCGCGTGCAGCCAGGTCACGCCGGTGCGCCAGTTGGCGAGGTCCGCGGTTTTTGCGATCCTCACGTCCTGCATCGAGCCCGCCATGACGAGCGCGATCAGGCAGATGTTGAGGATCACCCAGGTCGTCTGGTTGATCTGGTGCGCTTCGATGCTGCCGCGGCGCGCGAGCAGGAACCCGTAGGTGATCCCCGCGACGAGGAAAATCTCGAGAATCAGGTTGGCGTCGGCGATCAGCGGGCCCTTGCCGAAAAAGCCGCGCGAGCCTTCGAGCCCCGACAGCGAGATCCCGGCGATCCAGGCGAGCGAGCCCGCGATCATCACGGCGGCGGTGATGATTGCGGAACGCCTGTTGCCCGGTGCGGCCATGGCTCCCCCCAATTTATTTCCCCTCCTTTTCAAGGAGGGGTGGCGCGAAGCGCCGGGGTGGTGAGCACACTCGATCGACCGTACCACCCCGCCGGCTTCGCCGGCGCCCCTCCTCAAGAGAGGAGGGGAAACCCATCTTGAAACTCGCCTCTTCTCCTCAAATTCTCCTTGAACTGCGGCGCGCGCCCCTAGATTACGCCATCGGCGCGCAGCCTGGCGATCTCGCTTTCGCTCAGGCGCAGCACCTCGCGCAGGATCTCCCCGGTGTGCTGCCCCAGCACCGGCGGCGCGAGCCTGTGCTCGAGCGGAGTCCCCGAGAACCGCATCGGGCTCGCCACCAGCGGCAGCTTCCCGGCGACCGCATGCTCGAGCTCGATTTTCACGCCGCGCGCTTTCACCTGCGGCTCTTCGAACACCTGCGCGACGTCGTTGATCGGCCCGTTCGCGACTCCCGCCGCGTCCAGCAGCCCGACCCATTCGCGCGTGGTGCGCTGCGCGAACACCTGCGCGAGCAGCCGCGCCATCTCGACACGGTTCTCCACGCGCTTGCCGTTGGTCGCGAAGCGCGGGTCGTCCGCGAGTTCGGGCCGGCCCGCCGCCTCGCAGAATTTGCGGTAGAGGTTGTCGTTGCCGCAGGCGAGGATGACGCTGCCGTCCTTCGTCCGGAACGGCTGATACGGCACGATGTTCGGGTGCAGGTTGCCGATCCGCCCGGGCGCCTTGCCGGTGGAAAAATAATTCGTGTTCTGGTAGGCGAGAAGCGCGATCTGCGAATCGAGGAGCGCGAGATCGAGATGCTGCCCGGCCCCGCTCTCCGCGCGGTGGGCGAGCGCGGCGCAGATCGCGATCGAGGCGTACATGCCGGTGATGATATCGGCGACCGGCACACCCGCTCTCTGCGGCCCGCCGCCCGGCGCATCGTCCGGTTCGCCGGTGACGCTCATCATGCCGCCCATGCCCTGGATCATGAAGTCGTAGCCGGGGCGCTCGCGATACGGGCCGGTCTGGCCGAAGCCCGTGACCGAGCAGTAGACGAGGCGCGGGTTGATTTTCTTCAGGTCGTCGTAGGAGAGGCCGTAGCGCGCGAGATCGCCGAACTTGTAATTCTCTATGAGCACGTCGGAAATGCTGGCGAGCCCGCGCACGAGCTTCTGGCCTTCGGGCCCGGAGATGTCGATCGTGATCGATTTCTTGCCGCGGTTGGCGGAGGTGTAATAGGCCGAGTCCCGAGTGTCGCGCCCGTCCCTGTCCTTCACCCAGGGCGGGCCGAAAGCGCGCGAGTCGTCGCCCGAGCCCGGACGCTCGACCTTGATTACTTCGGCGCCGAGATCGGCGAGATTCTGCCCCGCCCAGGGCCCGGCGAGAACGCGCGAAAGATCGAGGACGCGGATGTGCGAAAGCGGTCCCGCCATGAGTTTTTCTTGTCGCTGGAGACGCGGTATTTTATCCGAAAGCCCCCTGCCGGCGACGCGGAAGCTACAATGACGGCCGGAGATGGAGCACGCAATGAGATTTCTTCGGTGGAAAGCGATCTGCGCGGCGGCGATGTGCGCGCCCCTCCTCGCTTTCGCGCAGCAGCAGCCCTCCGACTACAAGCGCGAGAAGCGCTGGGCCGACGAGATCGTGCCTTCGATCGTCTCGGGCACGCCGGTCTGGCTCGAGGCGCCGCGGACCGAGAAATTCCTCGGCATCTACACCGAGGCGAAGAACCCGAAGGGCGCAATCATCCTCGCGCACGGCCTGGGCGTGCACCCGGACTACGGCCTGATCGGCGAGCTGCGCACGCGGCTCGCCGACGCGGGCTACACCACGCTTTCGATCCAGATGCCGATCCTCGCCGCGGACGCGCCCGCTGCGCGCTACCCGGTGCTCTTCTGGGAAGCCGACGCGCGCTTCGCCGCGGCGATGACCCACCTGCGCCGCAAGCGCTACGACAGGATCGTGATCCTCTCGCACAGCATGGGCTCGCGCATGGCGAACCACTATGTCTCTGCGCACCCGCAGGTTCCGCTCGCAGGGTGGATCTCGCTTTCCATCTCGAACGGGGAGTTCGCGCCGCTCAAGCGCACCAAGTTTCCGGTCTTCGACGTCTACGCGGAAAACGACTTCGACGTCGTGCTCCAGGGGGCGCAGAAGCGCGCCGCGGTGCTCAAGCGCATGCGCGGCTCGAGCCAGGCCATGGTGTTCGCGACCGACCATTATTTCGCGAAGAAGGAAAAAGAGCTGGTGTCGCTGATCGGGCTGCTGCTCGAGGGCGAGAAGAAATAGCCGAGCGGCAGGCAAGGGCTTCCTGCGGGCCTGGCCGGCCATAAACTCCGCTGAATCAGGGCGTTTCCGCGCGGTCCGCGAACTGACCCAGATCAATTGCGGTTCCCCGGGTTCACCGTCTAAACTGTCTGGCTCAAAACCGGCAGAAAGGGAGGGTTTATGCCGTTGGTCGCAATGACGCGCGAAATGGGGTCTCTCGGGATGGATGTCGCACGCATCCTCGAATCCGAGCTCAAGGTACCGGTGGTCTACCACGAAATGATCAACAACCTGGCCGACAAGATGCGCTTGAGAAAGAGCCATGTCATCCGCCTGCTGGGCGGAAAGGCCAACCTGTTCGAGCGGCTCACCGCCGACAAGACCAGCCTCAACATCTTTACCGCCGACGAGATGCTGCAGGTCGCAAGCAAAGGCGCGGTGATGCGCGGCTGGGGCGCCGCCCACCTGCTGCGGCCGGTGAAGCACGCGATCCGCGTGCGCATCTGCGCGCCTTTCGAGTTGCGCGTGAAACGCATGATGGCGAGGCTCGATACGAGCGACCACGACGCGGTCGCCACCGAGATTCGCAACAGCGACGAGGCGCAGGGCGCGATCGCCAAGCGTCACTTCGGCGTCGAATGGCAGGATCCGGAAGGCTACGACCTGTCGCTCAACACCGAGCGCATGAGCGTCGAGCAGTGCGCCGAGGAAATCATCCAGCTGTCCAGGAAACCCGACTTCAGTGAAACCGACGAGTCCCTCGTCGCGCTGTCGAATCTCGCGCTGCAGGCGCGCATCAAGGCGGCCTTGCGCGCCGACCCGTCCACGCGGGATCTTACGTTTGGCGTCGACTCGGAGGGCGGCAGGGTGCGCCTGCGCGGAATCGTCGACACGCGC